>Ga0307423_1000971_pt1 | contig 18207 bp, 16 predicted proteins | sample SalMarWE160310MG_FD_202154 | JGI IMG/M metagenome (GOLD analysis project Ga0307423, IMG submission 202154) | Salt marsh sediment microbial communities from the Plum Island Ecosystem LTER, Massachusetts, United States - WE1603-10 | ecosystem: Environmental > Aquatic > Marine > Intertidal zone >...
AGTAAAAGCAATTGGAATCGATATGGTATTCGATAAGAACAGTCCCGATTACCCTACGCAGGCTTCATGGCTTGTCACATCGATAAGAAATTCAGGAAGGGTTTGCGTTGGAGGTGTTTTTAATAAGATCAATAATCCTTCGATTAATGATACAGTACAGGCAGCAAATCCGGAACCGGGATTGTTAACACAAAATAAAAGTGATAGTTCAGGGCTATATGTAGGGGCCGACCTTGAAGTTCCGTTTCCCTGGCTCTTAAGAAATGCTGCAGGATTCGGTCATCTTAACTTTGAAGAAAGTATTGCCATCAGGAAAGTACCTCTGGTTCTGAACAATATGGATTCAAGTTACAGTTTTTTAAAAAGTGGCGAAATAATTCCCGCTTTATCTTTAGAACTTCTGCGAATTTATCTCGGCCTTCCTAAAGACTCAATTTCTGTTAGTCCCGACAGGGTTGTAATAAATGATGGGGACAGTTCGATATCTATTCCTGCCGACAGCACACAAATGATGATAAATTATTGTGGTGGTATAAACAGCCTGAATATGATCTCTATTTCAGATTTCCTGAACATGTACAAGCTGTATTTAAGAACAAGAAAAATGCCGCCGGAACTGGAACGATTTAAAAATAAAATTGTTCTTATTGGTCTAACAGCAAAAAGAACAAGCCAGTTTGCTTCAACTCCTTATGATAATAAATTTCCGCTTATAGGTATACATGCGAATGTTTTGGATACTATAATCAGGCAGCGATTTCTTCATACTTTGCCGAATTCAGTTATCGTACTCTTATCTGCACTTTTGGCCGGCGCTATCTTTTTCTTTACAATTAATAAAAAAAATAAATATTCACGTTCTGTATTGATAAGTCTATTTCTGATTTTAATTTATCTTGCAGCTTCATTTCTATTATTCAGGATGAATATAATTTTATCTGCTCAACCATTGATTGTGGGCGTTCTTGCTTTAATTGGTTCAGGAATTTACCAGGTAAATAATCTTCAGTTACTTTCAAAATCTATAGAGAGAGAAAAACACAGTATTGAATCAATGCTGGATAAAAGTAAGCAGAAGATATTGAGACTTGAAGAATCCCTGACAAATTACAAAAACGATTCTGATGAAAACGCAGCTTCCGGATTGATCCAGGATTATCATTCTGAACTAACTGATCTTGCTAGCAGGTTTGATGATCTTTCTGAGTATAAAAAGAAAAACAATAATATTGAGAAGATTGAATTCAACGGAATTGTTTTCAATAAAAACAGTAAAATGGAAGAGGTAACAAAATTCACAAAAAAAATTGCTCCAACTGATGCAACAGTTTTATTAATAGGAGAGAGCGGTACCGGTAAAGAACTGATTGCAAAAGCAATTCACGATCTGAGCGAGAAAAAGGAAAATAATTTTGTTACGATAAATTGCGGAGCTATACCTGAGACATTGCTGGAAAGTGAACTGTTTGGTCATGAAGAAGGCGCTTATACAGGTGCAAATAAACAACGTAAAGGTTATTTTGAAACTGCCGATAAAGGAACAATCTTCCTGGATGAGATAACCGAAACCAATGAAATGTTCCAGACAAAGTTGTTAAGAGTTTTACAAGCGGGAGAGTTTAACCGTGTGGGAGGATCAAAACCGATTAATGTGGATGTGCGTATTATTGCTGCTTCAAATAAAAATATAGAGGAATTGGTAAAAGAAAAGAAATTTCGTGAGGATCTATACTATCGGCTGAATGTGATAAAAATTTCTCTTCCACCTTTGAGAGCCAGAAAATCGGACATACCTGTTTTGATAGATTATTTTCTTGAAAGAGAAAATGCTTCTAATTTAAATGTTTCAAACTCTGCGATGGAAGCTTTACTATCTTACGATTGGCCGGGAAACATAAGGCAGTTAGAAAATGTAATTAAACGATCAGCAATTCTTGCCAAAGTAGAAAACAACAACATTATTCGTTCAAAGAATCTGCCGCCTGAGATCATCGGCTCTTTAAAGGAAGATAAAAAGGATATCGAAGAACGAATAATTGATAAACTCCGTGAAAAGGAATTCTCGCATAGTTCAATATCCGATGTTGCAGCAGAACTCGGTGGACTTCACAGAAGTACGGTTGCTGAGTACCTGCGCGGCGTATGTTTCAGGGAGTTTTGTATTCATCAGTTCAACATTGAAAATGCAGCTATAAGTATTGCAGGAACGGATGATGATCAGGTAACGAAAAAAGTTCGGAATAAAACCAAAGAGTATCTTAACAACCTGATGAGCAACATTGACAGGGAAATACCTCTTGAGCAATTAACTGAAAAACTGAATTTTAAGTTCAAAAAGCTACCTAACAGATATCATTCCTATCTCAATAAAATTATTGGATATTTCTACGATTCTGAGTTCAAACATCAGGATTTTATTCCCGGCTGATTACCCTCTTATTTCTAACTAGTTGAGAGAATTATTCCCTCTGAAAACCCAATCTATTAAAATTCTTAGCAAGATAGTTTTCATTTTAGAATGACAATTACGTCTTAAATATTAAATTTATTTTTCCTAAAAAAGCCAGATATTATGTCGGAATCCGTCATTCCGGCAGTTTAAACCTGGATTCCGGCAGTTTAAATTTTACCCAAAATTGCGAATTTGGTTAATAATCTGAGTATTCTTTAATGGTCTGACATTTGGATCTCAAAATATCAAGGAGAACGAACTAAAGAAGTTAGGTTAAACAGATTTAATGATATTGATTTGGAGGAAACATATGATGCAGAAAATTCTGAGAACATTTTTCTTGTTTTTTATCGCATTTTATTTTACAGGCCTGACCTATTCACAGTCCGGTCCACCCTCAAATCTCGAAGCTACTTTTAAAGATAACGTTGTTAAACTCTCCTGGGAAGCACCAGAAAAAGGTGAAAAAGTAACGTATAATATATACAGAGCCGAGACGATGAGTTCCGGTAACGCAATTGATCCAACAAAACTTGAATTTTCAAAAATAAGCACCACAACCGAAACTGCTTATAAAGATAAAGAAGCAGCTTCAGAAAAAGGTTACATATACTATGTGGTTGCGTTGGATAGCAAGGGAGTAGAAAGTGCAGGAAGTAATTATATAAATGTTAGGGTCGGTGATAAGAGCGACGATACAAACAAGGACAAGTATGAGAACTAAAAAAATATTAAACCCGACACGACGTAACAAAAAATAAATGACCGACCCTTTCTCATCTCCACAGTAGCCCGCTTCTTTAATGCCGGAAGCGGGTTTTTATATTAATCAGAATATAAATTAATAGGCCACCCCCTTCAGGGTCTATTATAATACTCTAAAAATTAAATTTATGAATCCTCTACAAGGTCAAAAGGATTAAGGAACATCGTAGATGTTTAATTTTTGTAATAAATGTTAAAACAAAGTAAATCAGAGCCTCGTAGAGTATCAGCTAATGGTTATTCAACACTCTCTTCAGAACGTTGATAATTTAATTACAAACACAATAAGGGTTTTAATCATTTACGATCTTCATTAAATCATTTAAACAATCTGTCAAAACCATCATAAGGGATTAATGAAATTAATTTAAACTGAATTAATTTTTCTTTCACCAAAGGTAAATTTTCTAATTTCAATTTAGCTTCCTTTTCATTATCACATTCTAAAATTAAAACTGCCGAATGTTTTTCTTTATCAAAATAAATTTCTCTTATAAAATCTTCCTGGTAAAGTTTCCACACTACTTTAGCTTCAGCTTCTAAGTGCGGTTCAAAATCTTTACTGGTTTTGCCAGACATTTCTTTTTCGATGGCTAATATTTTCATCGTCTATTTCCCACTAATTATACTTATCTATTATTACTAGGCAGTCACGGTCATACCGTGACTGGACTTAATTAATTTTTCTAGTTCATTACAGATCAATTATTCTTATGCCACTCAGGAAATCTTCCTGGCGTATAAGGTGCACCGTATTTTTCAAGATCGGATTCAACCTGTTTAATTTCTGTATCGATAGATTTCAATGATGTCAAAAGCTCACCAAATTTGCTTGCCGCTGCATCATAAGATTCTTTAAATGTTGTAGTCGGTGCAGCGGTTGTACTCCACAATGCAGCAGTTATTAAATCCACTCTACCTTTTACAGAAGTCGGAGTCCCGCCTTCGTACTTTGCTCTTAAAGGATCACCATTTAATTTATGATTGAAATCTGTAAGTTCATTACCAATTGAGATTACCCTATCGTAAAGATCATCCGGAACATCTGCAGCCTCTATCACCGCTTTTTTAAGATAACCGAGCTTATCAACAAGTTCCTTGCGATAAGCATCTGCACCTGTAATCGCTCTTGTAAGCTCTGCAACTTTTTTATTGAAGGCATCGAGAGCCTGTTTATTTTCTGCGGGAAGTGTTGTAATTCCCAAAGGTTTGCAGGTAAATTCTTTAGGAGGTACAAGCTCTGTAAACTTTCCATCTTCAAATTTGGAAAGAGATACAGAATATTTTCCCGGTACAACCATATAACCTTTATCAGGCTCATTCCAGGGAACCGAGTCATCAAACGGTTTTAACGACACCGGTGAAAAAACATCGTATCTAAAATCCCAAACAATCCTGTTAACTCCTTTTTTACCTTCGGTTTTCATCTTTCTAACAACATTACCCTGCTCATCAGTAATTGTAAAAAGTAAATAAGCGTCCGGCTCCTGCATTTCTGCCTTCAAAGTATCGTAAGGTGGATACTTAATATCTTCACCTTTTTTTTGCATCTCCTTTTCACGGTCTCTTCTTTTTTCCTTTAGCGATTTAAATTCATCTTTCAGATAATAAGTAAACACTGCACCAACTTCAGGATTTGGCGCTGAAAAAAAGCTCGATCCCATAAATGCAATTCCTCTAAAGCCAAAAGGATTAGCAGGGATAAACATTAAAGCAACTTTTATCGGGAAAATTTCAGCATCCTTACTTAATGTTTCTTTAGATAAAAAACGCAGAGGAGAATAATCATCAAGAATGTAAACTCCTCTTCCGAAAGTTGAAACCACAAGATCATTCTCTTCCTTCTTAATCGTCATGTCCATGACACTTATTTCAGGTATTTCGCTTTTTAGCGGCAGCCATTCTTCCCCACCCGAATTTGTAAAATAAACACCGAACTGTGTCCCCACAAAAAGAAGTTTCGGATCAACATTGTCTTCTGCAATCGAGTAAGTGCTTCCTCTTTCAGGAAGATTGGCATTAATAGAAAACCATGTTTTTCCGCCGTCTGTAGTTTTATAGAGATAAGGCTTGTAATCCCCGCTGGCTAAATTATGGCATGCAGTGTAAGCAACAAGCTTATCGAACTGTGAAGCAATTATTTTATGAATTCTTGTGTAATCCGGCAGTCCGGAAATTGTAGATTTATTCCACGTAGTCCCTCCATCTGTTGTGTAATGAATCAAGCCATCGCCCGAACCGACAAACAAAATATTTTCATCCAACGGCGATTCAGCAATCGTTACAATCTGTGCCATTGAGCTTTTAAGCGCAAGCTGATCGATACTCCAGCTTTGTCCCATCAACTTTTGCATTTCTTTTGGAACACCGCGGGTAAGGTCCGGACTTATTTCTTTCCACGTGCTTCCCCGGTCATCGCTTCTGAATAATTTATTTGCACCGGAATACAATCTTTTGTTATCGAACTTCGAGATTAACAAAGCCGCATCCCAATCGAAACGGTAAGCTGTATCTGCAAAATCCTGCGGTTGTATATATAAATTTTCACCGCTCTTTCTATCAAACCGAACAAGTCCACCATATTGTGATTGCGCGTAAACAATATTGGGATTTTTCCAATCTACTTGCGTTTGAAAACCATCACCCGCATTTGTAAAATACCAATCGCAATTTGTTATCCCGGAAGAATTTATCGTACGTGAAGGACCGTATAAACTGTTGTTATCCTGTGTTCCGATGTAAACATTGTAAAATGGTTTTGCATTATCGGTTGTAACCTTGTAAACTTCACAAATAGGAAGATTACACTCAAAATCCCAATTCTTTCCCTGGTCGTAAGTTACATAAACACCACCGTCACAGCCATCGATTAAATGTTCGTTGTTATCGGGATCGATCCATAAAGCATGATTATCAACGTGCTTGTCTTTTTCTCCAAGATTGCTCCACGTTTTTCCACCGTCTCTGGTTACATGCATAAAAACGTCCGCACTGTAAACCATGTTTTCATCTTTTGTATCACAAAATAATTTTTGAAAGTAAAACGGATAAGATGAAATGTAGCTGTTTTGCTTTGTCCAGCTTGCACCGCGGTCAGCACTTTTATAAATACCTTTGTCTTTCTTTGTTGCTTCAACTATCGCGTAAAGCACATCGGGATTTGCGGGGGAAATGTCCATTCCAATCTTTCCTACATCTTCAGTGGGTAATCCTTTGGTTAATTTATCCCATGTTGTTCCTCCGTCAAGACTTCTGTAAATCCCGCTCTCAGGTCCGCCGTAAACAGCAGTATATTGATATCTCATTCTCTGCTGAACAGTCGCATATAAGATATTTGAGTACCTTGGATCCATGTGAACTTCGTAGGCACCGGTATATTCGCTAACAAATAAAACACGTTCCCAGTTTTTCCCGCCGTCAGTCGATCTATAAACTCCACGGTCACCGCCTGATCTTCTTAACGAACCCATTGCAGCAGCAAAGATGATATCCGGATTTCGCGGATCGACTACAATTGCACCAATATGTTCCGATCCGGTAAGTCCCATATTCTTCCAGCTTTTTCCACCGTCTTCGCTTTTATAAACACCATCTCCGTAAGTGACATTGTAGTGGTTACTGTTCTCACCTGTTCCAACCCAAACGATATTTGGATTAGTCGGATCGATTGTAACAGCACCAATAGAGTAAGATTTTTGTCCATCGAACACCGAAGTAAATGTTATCCCGTTGTTTTTTGTTTTCCACAAACCTCCGTTACCGGATGCAATATAATATTCGCTGTGATCGAAAGGATTAACCGTAATTCCTATTACCCTGCCGCCGGTTATTGCAGGTCCAATGCTTCTGAATGATAAACCGGAAAAAGAAACATCTTTTAATGAATCAGGTTCTGATTTATCTTTCGAAAACACGGTTGATGAAAGAAATAATATTGAAAGCAAAACGAATATAGAAATTAGTCTCTGCATAGTGATAACTCTTAGTTTTTTTTTGAATGGTTGATTGACTGAATGATTGAATGGCTGAATGTGTGATTGAGTACAAAACTTTGTGAGAATTTTGAATAAAAGTGCTAATAAATTAAAAGATAGTTTTATTTAATACAACGGATCGAGGAAGGTTTTTGATGAGTGGTCTCAATAAATAAATTAAAAATACTTCAATTATTATGTTCTTCTTTTCCAACCCTTCGGATCGCGACTAAAATGAAATACAGCTAATATTATTACTTTTTTCTCTTCAATTATATAATGAATACCAAAAGGAAATCTTCGTATTAATGCTCTTCTTACATTTTTATATACAATTGGAAAAGATTCGGGCTGGTTGGAGATAATCTCTAAAGCAGATTCAAAATAATTAATAAATTCATTGCCCAAGCCTTTTAATTTTTCTTCATAATAAACAACTGCATCAAGTAAATCAGTTCCAGCTTCAGACCTAATCAGAACTTCATAGTTCATAATTTAGACTGAATATTTTTCTTTACTTCCTCCCAGGATTTAGCTTTATCAGGATTGTCAGCATGTTCCCTTAAGCGTATATCAAGTTCCCTCTTTTGCTCATCAGGTACGGGATATTGAACGTTTGAGGCAAGAATACTATCCCATATCTCCTCAATAACAGAAATGCGTTCTTCAACGCTTAGTTTTTTTATATCATCTACAGCAGTCTTATAATCATCCGACATTTCTACCTCGTCTTAATTTTTAGAATAAATATAATCGTCTGGTAACACTAATTCAATTAAATTTGATCTCCAAATTATTTCAACAATAATCTATTCTTTCGGTCTAAAAGTTCATAAATTTTTCACTTGTACTACAACAAGTTTTATTAAGTTAACAATATCATTTAAAACATATTTCTAATGCAAAACGAAATTCATCAAAAATATATAAAAGAATGTTTTGAGCTAGCCGCTAAAGGAAAAGGTTATGTAAGCCCTAATCCTCTAGTTGGTGCGGTGATAGTTAAGAATGGAAAAATAATCGGGAAAGGATATCACTCTGGTTATGGAAAGCCTCACGCCGAAGTTGAAGCAATTAAGAATGCAAAGGAAGATGTAAAAGGTTCTACCTTATATTGTAATCTTGAATCTTGCTGCCATACAAAAAAGCAAACACCGCCTTGTGTTCCATTAATTATTCAAAAAGAAATTTCTGAAGTTGTAATTAGTAATCTTGATCCGAATCCTGCGGTGAGTGGTGAAGGTGTAAAACAACTTCGTGATGCTGGAATTTCTGTTGCAACAAACGTACAAGAAAACGATGGGAAAGAATTAAACAGATTTTATTTTAAATATGTCACAAAACTGATTCCTTACGTTACTATAAAGGCAGCGCAGTCTCTCGATGGAAAAATTTCAAGAGATAAAAACCAACAAACCTGGCTGACTGATAAGGAATCAAAAATATTTGTTCATCGGCAAAGGGCAATTTATGATGCTGTACTTGTTGGAGCGAATACAGTTAATGTTGATAATCCTCAATTGGATGTACGTGAATTTGAAGGCAGAAATCCTAAAAGAATAATTGTAGATGGGAAATTGAATATAAATTTAGATTCAATCATTCTTTCTGCAAATGATATTGAAAATACCTGGATAATTACAAGCGAAAGTGTCGATCAAACAAAATTGAAAAAAAAAATAATTGAAAAAGGTGCAACCATATTTCAACTGCCTGCTGATGATAATAACCGAATACGGCTGTTTGACATACTCAAAAAATTGGGCGAAGAAAAAATAGCCTCACTTTTTATTGAAGGCGGAGGCAATATTTTTTCACAATTCGTTGATCAAAAATTATTTGACGAACTGATAATTTTGCAGGCAAGTGTAAAGCTTGGTAAAGGATTGAATGGAATACCCGATTCCATACTTCAGAAATTGAGTAAAATAACCGATGAACCGCTTGGTGAAGATCGTAAAATTTTCTACAGATTGAATACATAACTAATTTTTGCATTCAGTTAAAACGAAAGAAATAAGTAAATTTGTGATATGTTTACCGGAATTATTGAAGAAACGGGAAAAATTACGAAAGTCCTACCAATTGCGGGTGGAAAGCAAATTAAAATTTCCGCAAGTAAAATTCTTGGTGATATTTCAATAGACGATTCCGTTTGTGTAAACGGTGTTTGTCTTACCGTAATAAAAAAAGAAGATAACGGATTCTGGATTGATGCAGTTGGTGAGACTTTAGAGAAAACTACTTTTTCGAATATTCAAGCTCCATCACAAGTGAACCTTGAAAGATCCTTAAAGTTGAATGACAGACTTGGAGGACATTTTGTTCAGGGACACGTAAATGGTATCGGAATAATTTCTGAAATTGTGAAGCGAGGGGAAAATTATCTTCTTCAAATTAATGTTCCTGAAAATCTTGAAAAATATCTTATAAATGAAGGATCAATTGCAATAGACGGCATCAGCTTAACGATTGTATCTACTGAAAAGAACACTGTGAACATTTCAATCATACCTCACACCTGGAAAAACACAATACTGCAATTCAAAAATATTGGCGATTCCGTAAATATTGAAGTTGATGTAATAGCCAAATATGTTGAAAAACTAACTACAAAAAATGAACTTACAGGAAATAATAAAGTAACCGAAAGCTGGTTAAAGGAGATAGGTTATTAATGAACGGATATAACGACCTAGAATTCAGATTCAATACAATTGAAGAAGCAATTCAGGATATAAAACAAGGCAAGATGATCATCGTCGTTGATGATCCCGACCGCGAAAACGAAGGTGATCTTGTAATGGCTGCGGAGCTTGTAAAACCTGAAGACGTTAACTTCATAACAAAAGAAGCAAGGGGAATCCTTTGCTTGCCCATCACACCCGAAAAAGCGGAAGAGCTTGGTTTCGATCTGATGGTTCAGAATAATACTGCGCTTCATCGTACACCCTTCTCAGTTTCAATCGATTACAAATACGGAACAACGACAGGTATCTCTGCGCGTGACAGGGCTTTAACAATCAATATGACAGTTGACGATAAAGTTAAGGCAAAGGATTTTGCAAGACCCGGTCACATTTTCCCGTTGCTCGCAAAGAAAGGCGGCGTGTTGAAAAGAGCCGGACACACCGAAGCAGTAGTCGATCTTGTTAAGCTTGCTGGATTAAAGCCAGCCGGAATTCTTTGTGAAATTACAGACGAAGACGGAACGATGGCAAGAATTCCGAATCTTATGAAGATGGCTAAAAAATATAATTTTAAAATCATCACAATAGCCGACCTGATAGAATACCGCCGAATGCGTGAAAAATTAGTGCGATGTAAAGTGGTTATTGATTTTCCATCAAGGTACGGCAATTTCAAATTACATCTTTATGAAAATACTCTTGAACTGGAAGAAAATCCTATTGCTCTTGTAAAAGGAAATGTTGAAGGTGATGAACCCGTGCTCGTACGTGTGCACTCCGAATGCTTAACCGGTGATGTCTTCGGTTCAAAAAGATGTGACTGCGGCGATCAGCTCCGAACCGCAATGAAAATGGTTGAAGAAGAAGGCCGAGGTGTGATCCTTTACATGAGACAGGAAGGCAGAGGAATCGGGCTGGCAAACAAGCTGATGGCGTATTCATTGCAGGAACAAGGCAAAGATACCGTTGAAGCAAATGAAGCTCTCGGTTTTAAACCTGATCTCAGAAATTACGGAACCGGTGCACAGATTTTGAAAGACCTCGGTTTGAAAAAAATAAAACTGATGACTAACAATCCTAAAAAAATAATTGGACTTAAAGGATATGATCTTGAAATTGTTGAACGTGTTCCGATTGTTATTCCACCAAATGAAGTAAACGGTAATTACCTGAGAACAAAACAGGATCGCCTGGGACATATTTTAGATCTTAACGAAGAAATTTTTAAATAGTTTTATTGAGGAGAAATAATGACAACCACTTTAGAAGGTAAATTAACAGCTAAGAATAAAAAATTCGGAGTTGTTGTTAGCAGATTTAACGAACTAATTTCATCTCAGCTTCTTTCCGGTGCTAAAGATTGTTTAATAAGGCACGAGTGTAAAGATGAAAACATAACTGTTGCGTGGGTACCGGGTTCATTCGAGATTCCTTTAACTGCAATGAAAATGGCAAAATCCAAAAAGTATGATGCCGTAATTTGCCTTGGTGCAGTAATAAGGGGCGGAACACCGCACTTTGAATATATAGCTGCTGAAGTTTCAAAAGGTATTGCACAAACTTCTCTTGAAACCGGTTTACCTGTGATTTTTGGAATTATAACTTCAGATACTATCGAACAGGCGCTGGAACGCGCCGGAACAAAAGCCGGCAACAAAGGCTGGGATGCTGGACTTTCCGCCATAGAGATGGTAAACCTGTTTGGGAAACTTTAAGCGGCTGATACAAACTTTATAACGAAATCCCTTTTGCAGAATTAAAAAATTCTCCAAGACTTATTTTATCAATACAGCTTTTTGAACTTTCTCCACATTTTCATATTTCAAACGGACTAAGTAAATGCCGCTTTCCTGGTCAGTGGCGTCCCAGGTTACCGAATAATTCCCCGGCGGTAAATTTTTATTAATTAAGTCGGCGACTTTTTGTCCAAGCAGATTGTAAACATTCAACTCAACATTTCCTTCCACAGGAATTGAAAAATCAATATTTGTTACAGGATTGAAAGGATTAGGGAATGGTTTTGAAAATGTAAAATTTTCAGGTATAGTTTCGTCTGATTGCTCAACATTGGTTAATTCATAACATTCACTTTGTGATTGTGACTGAGTTGAAAAACTTCCGCTACCACTCGAAGCTTCAATTGTGAAATTTGTCGATGCGATGTATGAAGTATCGCCTGTAAAAACATCTGTTCCATAAATGTCAACCAAATATTCACCTACCTCAAGTGGTCCAAATTTTACAGATAGATCAAAGTAACAAATGCAATTTGCCCATTCTCCTACAGTATCAACTTCAAACACCGAGATCCGGAGATTTTCCTGCACTACATCAAAGCGAAATTGAGAAGCACAATTTCTATGAGTCTGATCATGATGGATTATTACTAAATCATTTTCAACAATAGCATAAATAGTATCACTTTGTGAGAATACATCTCTGCAAAGAGCAATTAAAAGAAGTAAACAAATCAGTATAATTCTTACTATAGATTTCAAATTTACCGCCCCTGAATAAATATATGATCGATCAGAATTATCACTTTTTATTTTTGTAAAAAAGAATTTAAAAGAATGTAATTTTTTGTGAAGGGAAAGTCAATCAACATTAGCCAAATATTGTCGATTGGCAAGTGCAGTATCCGTGCAATTCAACAGATATCTTTTTAATCTTATAATAATAAGCGGCAATTATTTACCCGATCAGCTGCGGATTACTTAACAAGATATTTAATGAAAAAATAATTTATTACCGCTCTTCTGAAACATCTATGTTTAATACAACAGAATAATGATCTGAAATGTTATGGTCGAACCAACGGATCTCATCGGGATCGTTATCTTTGATCACATCAATATAATCTGTGCTGCCAATTAGGTTCTTTGCAGAAATTATTTCATTGTATAAACCGGGCGAGGTAAAAAACCTGTCGAATCTTTGTCCAAGCTGATCTTCATGAATTGCGGTAAGTTCAGCATCATATAGATACCTGTAATTAATATCCAGAAGCGGTTGATAAAGATAGGATTCATAAAAATAAATGTTCGTATCACCGGCAATCAGAACATCTTCATCTAGTGTATTTATTTCCAGCCACGCAGAAAGTTCGTTAAAATTGTCCGCTCTTTTTTGTCTGGAACTTTCATCATCAAAAGCTTTAAGATGAATGTCAATAAAATCGAATTGAAGCTGGGCATTTGTTCCTTTTGCTTTAACCGTTACTACAAAAGGTCGCCTGATGTGAACAAAAGAATTTCCTGGAGTAATAACTCGTGGATTTAAAACATCCCACAAATCTTTTTTATACAAAAACGCAAGCCGCTGCTGCCCGTTCCTGTCATCGAGAAGGTATGTCCATTGGGCGGAACTATCTGAAATATTTTTATTCAGTTCATCAACAATTTTATCCAGGTAGAAACACTTTGGTTCGCCGGCAATGGAGTGTGTTGCACCAATTTCCTGCAAGGCAAATAATGTTGCTTCTGTTCTTAAAATGTATTCGGCATAGTCGGGAACATTTTCAAGAGCATCAAGCTGGTTGCCGGAATTCGTTCCAAGCCATTTCATATTCCAGGTAGCAACCTTTCTTATATTTTCCTGTGCCCAAGTGTTGAATACTAGAAAGAAAAGAGTAGCGGCAGTAAGTAATAGTTTTTTCATTTGAGCCCCTCCTATTTTAGTTGGTTAAAAAGATATTCATATTAAAATTTATATCTTTTTAATAGTTAGAATCAAGAAGAAGGTTAAAAGATCAAAAATTTTTTGCAAGCATCTGGATTTAAAACAAAAAAACCGCTCCAAAATTTTACTTTTGAGACGGCTTCTTTTTTTGATGATGGATATGTTAACTTAATCTTTGATGTATTTAATTGAAGTATTGATATCCTTTCCGGTAACAGTGGTAATCATTGTCCATTTATAATTCAGGTCATCAAACGGTTTACCCTCAATAACAAGCTTATCATCTGCCATATTTTTAATTGTGTAAATTCCGTTGCTGGTTGTATCAAGATTAGCATTTATTTTCCAGCCTGAAAAATTCTTACCTCCGCCTCCAAATTCAGACGGCTTATGAAAATACTGAGTAGCAAGTGTGCCAAGGTGATAACTTTCCATTGCAACCTGATCCTGAAGAGAACTTTCAGCATTTGAATCAAAAATAGTATTAGCAAGTGCAATGGCTATTCCTACTACCATAATACCCAACCCAATCAGAAGTAATTGTTGTGTGCCCATTTTACAATCCTTTCCCAGCCGTCAATGTATAATATTAATGATTATAATTTCAAAGCTGTATTCCAGCTTTATTGTTTTAACCTGGTTTTTAAATGGATTAAAGCGTCGGAAGTTGTTTTGAAAAACCGGAAAAATTTCAATGCACCGACCAACGTTAAAACAGATAGTGTAATCTCGGAAGGTTCAACAAACACCATCTGTCCGTTAAGTGCAAGTATTTTCTTGTAAGTAACTACAAGTGCCCCAATAAATGTTGAATCAATAAATTCACACTGGCTCAGGTCAACTACTAATTTTATCCGCCTTCTGTTTATTTCATCATTAAGCAGATTTCTAAATTCCAGAGCTTCTTTGATTGTTGCCCTCGAAAGGTCCACTTTTACAAGTAATATATCATCGATATATTTAACCCTGTAATCGGTTAATTCTAGTTCTAGCATTTTGCATTCCTCTTAGATAAATGACAGTAAAGGTAATGTGAATATTGTGCCATGTTGAAAATCATTGGAATTAAAGGGATTATGTAACTTTTTGTGTTTCAGATTAAAACAATTTTTTGAATTAGGATTTTCCAATAGAAAGAATGTAAAGTAAAATTTCGAATAAATATTATATCCATTGTCAGGTTAATAATCTTCTCTTTCCATATTTTTGCATTATAATCAATAAGCGGAAAAAGGAAACGGAATGAAAACTTTAATAATCTCTGTTTTATTTTTTCTTTTAGCATTAATTAATTGTACATCACCTGAAATGAAAACAGTATTTATAAATGGTAAAATTTATACGGTAAATGAAAAACAGCCTTTTGCAGAAGCTGTTATAATCGAAGGCAGCAAAATAGTTTTTGTCGGCTCTAACGAAGAAGCAAAGAAGCTTATCGACGAATCGACAAAAATTATTGATCTTGGTGGCAAACTTATGCTGCCGGGATTCAACGACAGTCACCTTCATTTTATATCCGGCGGTAATTATCTGCTTGGAATAAATCTTCGTCCCGCGCATTCAAAAGCAGAATTTGTACAAATCATTAAAGATTATGTGAAAGACAGAAAAGATTCTTCAAAAAATGTAAACAGGTGGATTACCGGTGGGAGATGGGATCATGAACAATGGAAAGATAAAATTCTTCCAACAAAAGAACTGATCGATAGTGTAACCGGAAATATTCCTGTTTTCGTTAGCAGGATAGACGGACATATGGGATTAGCTAACTCTCGTGCAATCCAGCTCGCAGGAATCACAAAAGACACTCCCGATCCTGAAGGCGGATTGATCATTCTCGATAAAGAAACAGGTGAACCGACCGGAATATTAAAAGACAATGCAATGGAACTTGTGTTCAAAATCATTCCGAACTCATCGCTCGAAGAAAATGTTGAAGATGCGCTTCGCTCAATTGAAGAAGCAGGTAAACTCGGAATAACAAGTGTACAGGATATGACGCAACCGGGAGAGCTTGAAGCTTATATGAAAATTCTAAAAGAAGGTAAACTCACTTGCAGGATTTATTCTATTACTCCAATTAATAAATATGAAGATCTAGTAAATTCAGGTATTACCGCCGGATGCGATGAAGCAATAATAAAACGCGGTGCGTTAAAAGGATATGCAGATGGTTCACTCGGCGCAAGTACAGCCTGGTTTTTTGAACATTATGCACAGGATACAACGACTTTCGGTCTTCCGATGGATATTGTTACAAACGGCAACTTAAAAAAATGGGTGCTCGATGCGGATAAAAATCATCTTCAAATCTGTGTACACGCAATAGGCGACAGAGCAAATGCCTTTATGCTCAATCTTTATGAAGAGATTAAAAAAGAAAATCCAGGATGGGACAGAAGATTCAGAATAGAACACGCACAGCATCTTAGAGAATCTGACATCCCAAGGTTTAGTACAATCGGAGTTATTGCATCGGTTCAGCCTTATCATTGTATTGATGATGGTGTGTGGGCTGAAAAAAGAATCGGACCGGAAAGAATTCATTTTACTCACGTTTATAAATCTTTATTGGATAACAACGTTAAAGTAGCGTTCGGGACAGATTTCCCTGTAGCTCCGTTAAATCCTTTACTTGGAATTTACGCGGCTGTTACAAGAAGAACGGTTGATGGAAAAAACCCAGAAGGATGGATTCCCGAACAAAAAATTTCAGTTGAAGATGCAATAAAATGCTATACTTTAAATCCTGCTTATGCAAGCTTTGATGAAAATAAAAAAGGAAGTATCGAGGTCGGTAAGCTTGCCGACCTGGTAGTATTGAGCGATGACATTTTAAGTATTGATCCTGTAAAAATTAAAGATGTAACAGTTAAAATGACGGTGTTCGATGGAGAAATAATCTTTAATAAGGAAAATTAGGATAGATTACTAAACTATACGAGCACAAATCCTGGGCAATCACACATCTTTAGCATAGATGCTAATAACAATTATATTACTGTTGAAGAAGGTAATTTATTTAAGTTTGCCGAAACAGCAATTATGAATGTACACTTATGGAAAATACTTTATAAATATCTCAAAAGAGGATCAAAATCTACCGTGCTTCCTGAAGAATCATTTATTAACTTAACGACGATTAGTAAATAAACAATTATTCATTTTTTATTGGAGGAAAAATGAAAACGTTGTTAAAATTATTCCTGCTTAGTACAATCTTAATAATCTTTTCAATCAATAGCGGGTTTGGTCAACCCCGTCAAACTGTAGCTCCGCCGGAGTATGGTGGAGATAATAATCCCCCACCGCATATTTATTTTTGCGATTATGTTGATTCAACTGGCTACTTTGAAGGACAAAAATCTTTATTCACATTCGAAAAAGATAACAATGAAATTACGGTATGCGTATCGACTGGTTTTCCCTGCTTGACTAAGCATGTTTATTACAATATTTACAAAATTGATCACCGGGGAAATAAGACTTTTGAAAAAAGCATAGAAATGGATACTGAATCGGATTGGAGATGGTTCTCAAAAGAAATTGCTTTTAATAAGGCAGGAACTTACAATGTGTTGGTTAATGATGAAGACAACTATCCGATTGTTTCGGGTGTTGTGAAAATTTCATTTGGTAAAATGAATTAAGAAAAACGTTCTGTTTGAATGTGGACCGATTTAGTCTTTAAAGTAAAAAACCAAACTAATCCAGTCATCTTTCACAGATTTTTCAACAAATGAAAATCCTGAGTCAGAATAACTTTTCAATATCTCTTCTTCATCTTTAAGAAGTAATCCGGACAAAATTAATATCCCGTTTCCTTTAACTTTTATTTTTAAATCGCCAAGAATTTCCAGCAAAATATTTTTCTGGATGTTAGCAAGAACAAGATCGAAATCTTTTTCATTTATATCTTTAATATCACCTGTAATTATTTTTATTGAATTGCTTACATTATTTAATTCTGCATTCTCTTTGCAATTTTCATAGCACCATTCATCGTTATCTACAGCAACTGCAGAAGCAGCACCAAGCTTAAGAGCAGTTATTGCAAGTATTCCCGTTCCTGATCCGACATCCAAAACTTTCATTCCGGTCTTCACATACTTTTCAAGTAAATTCAAAACAAGCTGGGTTGTTTGATGTTCACCTGTTCCGAACGACATTTTTGGATCAATCTTTAATACAAGTTCACCTGATTTAGGACTATATCCTTTAAAAGTCGGTTTGATAACAATTTTATCCGAAACACGGATAACTTCCCTGCTCTTCTCCCAGATTTCATTCCAGTTTTTGTTTTCAACAGTTTCTTTTTCGATTGAAAATTTTTCCAGAAAGCCTTCGTTCATCAAACCGTTAAGTAATTGTTCGATTTTTTCTGAAGTTACATTATTTTCTGCAGAGGTATAAACCAATATAAAATTTTCTTCTTCAGTTATTCCCTCTAACTCGAGTTCCCATAATATTCCGGTTATGAGTTCAGGACGAAAAGGTTTGAAGGTGATTCTGAAAACGTTAAATTTTTTCTCTTTGCCGGGCATTAATAGTCCGTTAGGATTTCACAAATTCTATCTATATAACTTCTGGCGAGCGAACTTTTTCCAACATAGTTCTGAACCAATATTGAAAATGCCAGCAGGTT
>Ga0307423_1000972_pt1 | contig 18193 bp, 18 predicted proteins | sample SalMarWE160310MG_FD_202154 | JGI IMG/M metagenome (GOLD analysis project Ga0307423, IMG submission 202154) | Salt marsh sediment microbial communities from the Plum Island Ecosystem LTER, Massachusetts, United States - WE1603-10 | ecosystem: Environmental > Aquatic > Marine > Intertidal zone >...
CTTGTGCTTCAGCCTGCGGAAGGCCTTCGTGTGCAGGACCCGGTCCCGATCCCGCTCGAACGCGGTCCGGTAGGGATCGGGTTCCTCGGGAAGTGCCCGCCCTTTCGAGTCGATTGATCTCGTGGCCGCAGGAGCGAGAAGATCGCGTTCCTGCTGTTCTCGGATCTCCCGGGTGCGGCGGATCATCTCGTTCATGGGGCAAGGGTAGACCGCCGCGGCCACCCCCATTCTTGTCAATCTGGACCCCGCTGAGCGAGGCTGACGTTGACAGGAAAGAGCCACCCCCATTCTTGTCAATCCTGACCCCGCTGAGCGAGGCTGGGATTGACAAGAACGCAAGGGTCTAGACGATGCGCTCCCGGACCCTCGAGCTGAGGTAGTCCATCGAGGCGACGACGATGGCGATCGCCAGCATGTTGACCGACGCCGACCGGTAGGCGAGGAGCCGGATGTTCTGCTGGAGGATCGCACCGATGCCACCACCACCGGCGAACCCGATGATCGTCGACATGCGGACGTTGATATCCCACCGGTACAACGTGAAGGAGATGTACGGAGGGACGATCTGCGGTATGACCGCGTAGACAATCGTCTGCACGCGGGTCGCGCCGGTCGCCTGGACTGCCTCGAGCGGTCCGGGAAGGATGCTCTCGACCTGTTCCGAGTACAGCTTGGCCAGCGCGGCAATCGTGTGCAGCGACAGTGCGAGGGCGCCGGCGAACGGTCCGAGTCCCACCCACACGACGAACACGATGACCATGACCAGTGGCTCGATGGAGCGGATGCCGTTGAACAGCGTCCTGGCCCCGTAGTAGACGGTCAGACCGACGCTCACAGTCTCCTTCTTGTACACGCGGGCTGCGAGTGCCAGGCCGAGAAGCGCGCCCACCGCTGCGGGGGCCCAGAAGATCTTGAAGGGGTCGTCGATGCGATACAGCCACGAGACGCCCTGTCCCAGAATCGCCATCACCATGGCACCTGACACTGCCGCGAGGGGCAAGCTGAGAGGTCGCGATATCGAGTCGGAGACATGACCCTTCAGCCAGATGGCGATACGTCCGGCGAGGTTCACAAGAACGGCGGCCGCCATGAGAGCGGTGAGCAGCGAGATCACTGCGGAGAGAAGATCACCGAGTGTCGCCGAGAAACCGCCGAGGAACCCGAAGGATCCCAACTTGGGCGCGAGCCAATTCCCGAAACGGCCGAGCAGGTTCGCGACCAGGAACAGCACCACGATCCCGGCGATCGCGGCGACGATGAGCACGCCCGCGCGGGCCAGACGCAGTCCGGGCGATGGGGGCTCATCCTCGATCGCGGGCAAGGACCAGCGGAACGCGAGCACCATCAACACCGGCAGGACGATGATGCCGATCAGCAGAAGGGCGAGGTTTGTCGTCAGATGGAGGCTCAGTCTTTGGGCCTCTCTGGAGGCGAGGATTCCGATCACGAAACCCACCGGGACGGCGATCAACTGAAGCGCCAGCTTGATCAGAGGGATCTTGATGTCCTTCATCAGGTTGCGTGACGCGAAGAATGACACCGGTACTGCTATGAACACGCCCAGCGTCGTCGCCAACAGGGCCAAGAACACCGTTTCGATGATCTTGTCCCATGTCAGCTTCGCGGCGTCGGAAATCCGTGGTGATGTCACGATCTTGGCGTTGCCTTGACTGTCGGTCGTCTCGACCTGCACAGGGTGCAAGATGGATCCGATTGGCTCGCGGGTGACGGCTCGAATCGTCTGCTGTTGATCCGAAGGTCGCTCCCTCGTGTCGACCGTCTGTGTGAATTCACCTTTCTCGTCTGCGAGAAACTCCTGTCCGAGTGCGAGGTTCAGGTCACCCGACGGGGGCACCATGTACAGGGTGACGCGGGCGTTGGGAGAGAAGTGGTAGCCGTGGACGGTGATTGGATCGCCAGGCTCGACACACGACGGCTCGACGGTGATGTGCCTCGAGTAGGGGTCGATTTCGGGAGCCGTGAAGCCGCCGGGAGGGCAGGGCATGTAGATGGGCGCGTCGGTGTTGGTGTCGGTGCGTGCGTAGGTGATCAGTTCGGGCTGAGCGAGTGATCGGATGACGCGAGTGAGTTGGGCGAGTCGGCTCTCCGATTGAATCTCACTGAGATCGACGGATGTCACATTGAACCCGTAGGCGTAGACGACTACGCCCGCGATGATCGCGAGCGCAACGACAATTGCGTGCCGGCGGGCTTTTCGAGGCTTCTTGGTGTTGAGTTCAGCCAACGCGCTCAGCCTCCTCGCCGTAGATCTCCTTGAACTTCTCGTCATTGATCTCGGATGGGGGGCCCTCGAAGACGAGGCGACCATCCTTGAGGGCAATGGTGTTGTCTGCGTAGCGGTGGACGAGATCGAGGAAGTGAAGGCTACAGAGCACCGTCACTCCGTCTTCCCTGTTGATCAGTTCGAGGTACTGCATGATCGAGTGCGCGAGGACCGGATCGAGGCTTGCGACCGGCTCGTCGGCGAGCACCATCTCGGGACTCTGCATCATGGCTCGGGCAACGCCCACGCGTTGCTGCTGGCCTCCCGAGAGTTCGTCAGCCCGCTTGTTCGCTTGTTCAGAGAGGCCTACTCGTTCCAGCTGAGCGAGTGCCCGGTCAATCTGCTCCTTGGGGAATCGATTCAGAATGCTCATGGCGGGATTCACGTAGCCCAGGCTTCCCTGGAGCACGTTGGTGAGCACTTTCGAGCGGTGAACCAGGTTGAAGTGCTGGAACACCATCCCAATCCGCCGGCGGATACGGCGCATCTCGTCCTGGGAGGCGGCGGTGACGTCCATCCCATTCCACGTGATGCGGCCCTCGGTTGGCTCGATGAGGCGGTTGATACAGCGCAGCAACGTCGATTTCCCCGATCCGCTCAGGCCGATGACTGCGAGGAATTCTCCGTCGGGTACTTCGAATGAGACGTCTTCGAGGGCCACCGTTCCTCCCTCGTAGACCTTGGTGAGGTGTTCGACTTTCAGCATGCCCTATCCGTCGGTTGTGGTTCATCTTGCTAGATGGGGCAGGGTTCTCACCCTGCCCCATCTCAACGTCTCAGCGTGACTCCGGTCAACCTTCCGGCGTATAGCCGACGAGCGCAACGATCTTGCGCAGGTTGTCGTACTCGGAGTCGGTTGCGGGCTCGATCCCGGTCCAACCGTAGAAGTCCTGGGATCCGATCGACTGCGCCCACGCATCGGTCTGCGAGAAGTCGACGAGGGCTGACTCGATCTGGCTGCGGACGTCCGCGGGGAAGTCCGGGCCGAACGACAGGGTGTCGTTCGGGATGGGCGGCGAGATCGTGAGGATCTTCACCTTCTGGACGATGTCCGGGGCGTCTGTGCGGACGGATGCCCTGACATCCAAGACTCGCCAATCGCCACACATCAGCTTGCTGCCATCCTCGCTCGGCGCGCAGGAGCTGACGAGGTCATCGGGGATGTCCGGTGACATGCTCTCGTCCCAGGTGCCGTCCGGCATGAGCGGCGGGCTGAAGAATGCCGTTCCGAAGTCGGCCTGTCCGTTGTAGACGGCGAGGGCTGCAGCGTTGTGGCTGCCGGCTTCGACCGTCTCGCCGGGGGTGATGCCCGCCTCATCGAACATGAGGGTCGGCACCATGTAGCCGGACGTCGATGTGGTGTCCGGGTAGGCCCACTTCAAGCCATCGAGGTCCGAGATGTTGTTCAGGCCGCTGTCGCGACCGACCAGGATCTCCGCCCAGTACACGGACCAACCGAACCTGACGGCCTTGAAGGCGACGTCCACACCGCAGCGGTCACTGGCAAGGACGTAGCCCAGGCCGGGAATGAACCCCATGGTGTTGTCCGGGGAGGCGCACATTTCTTCGATTGTGGCGGCGTAGGACGTCGGCACGCTCACGTCGAAGTTCAGTCCGGTGGCCTGCTTCAGCGCGTCGGCCATGATCTGCCCGCCGGAGACGATGACCTGTGAGTCGACCGACGGTACAAACAGAACCTTGACCGGATTCTCGGGTGTTCCGACCGCTGCCATGGCCGCCGTGGTCGTGGTCATGGCCTCGGTCGTGGTGGGTGCTGCTGTCGTGGTGGGTGCTGCCGTTGTTGTGGGAGCTGCTGTCGTGGTGGTGGCCCCAGTACCGCCGCACGCTGCGGCGACAAGTGCGAATACCGCGACGAGCAAGAGGAATCTCCAGCTCTTCATTCCGCCCTTCCTTACTCTTAGACGAGTTCCCTGTCGCGGAAAGCCGCGACGCACTGTCGATCGTAGTCGGTCGACAGCACCTGGTCCTAGTTGGCGAGTGACGCAACGAGAGTCGCGAAATCCGACCACGACATGATGTCGATACTGCCTGCAACGGGGTCGTTCCACGGGCGGACGAAGCGGCAGACGGCAGCGTCCGGACGGTTGCGAACCAGGGACTCGATCTGATGCGGTGCATCGTCGAGGTAGACGTCACAGGCGACGGTCCACTTGTGTTCGATGATGTGTACCTCGCGCGTAGGGATGCGGTGATCGGCGAGCCAGGCGAACGTGTCATGGACCGCCCAACCCGGTTTGGAGGTGATGATGACTATCTGGTGGCCTGTTCCGCGGAGGGTGTTCAGTGTCTCGACGGCACCGGCGTAGGTGTCGAGGTGCCGGAAGACCGAACCGCCACCGTGTCCGGCAGCCCACGTCCAGAACTCACGGTTGTCACGGAAGTGGGTGAGCGTGTGAAGTCCGTCCCACGTCTGGACGGCGTCTGGGGGTACGTTCCCGCCGAACTCGGCGTTGTAGCGACCGATCCACCCCGCGTTGAAGTCGGCGACGACGCCGTCGAGGTCGATACCGAGGCGGAGGGAGCGCATCCCTACAGGGTAGAGAGTTCCCTGGAGCGAGCTACGTTGGTGGGTACTGCCCCCTCCGTCCTTGGCTTCGCCTCAGCGACCTCCCCCAACGTCGCCCCTGGGGCTCCTGGGGGAGGAAACACCGCTGTAGGGGCCGGCATGCCGGCCCCTACAGCGTCTGTACCAGCGCGACGATCTCCGGGAGGCGGTGAGAGAGGATCTTGCTCGAGATGAACAAGCCGATGCCGTACACGATCGCCCCCCACACGAGCGAACCTGCTGTCGCGATCCATGGGGACAGCGCCTGGCCGAACGAGACGACGAGGGCGAATGCGGAGACCGACGGTGTCAGCAGCAGAACGATGACGAAGAACGACGCGACCTGGGCTCCTACGGACAAGCATCCCTGCTCCGATGCCTGGGCGAACATGTCGGTGCCGACGTTCGGGAGTCGAAGTGGGGCAAGCACGGACACGATGTTCCCGACCGAGAGCTGGCAGGCGACGGCGGTGATCGCGAGGGGAGGGATGACACCGAGCACCCCCCACCGTCCCGAAACGGCGGCGAGCAGAACAGAGAGGGCAGCGGCCTCGGAGAGGATCGCCGCGGACGTCGCGAGGTTCTTGCCGAGGATCATGTGTGTCGGCTTGGCCGGTAGCGCGAAGAGGAACGACGCAGCGTTGCGTTCCCACCCGAACTGATTCAGCGCGATCGGAAGTCCGACGAACACGACGACGAGCGGTCCGAGCAGCGGGAGCCATGGGCTGAGGCGGAGCTGTGTGAGGGTGGCGGTCCCGACGAGCACCGACGCTGCGATCACCCCTAGGAAGATCACGGCTCCGGTCCACACCATCCGCTCCCGTGGGTCTCGAAGGTAGAAGCGGAGCTCCTTGCGAGCGATGAGAAGCGGCACCGACCAACCAGGCAGTCTGGTGAGTCCATGCCCGTTTCTCCTCGCGGTCGAGATGGCTGTCATTTCAGGGAGAGTTGTGAGCCGGTCGATCAGCACGTTCCACACGATCGCGATCACGACGATCCATGCTCCGGCAATCGCCAACGATCCGAGCGCCGTCGCCCAGTGTCCGAGCCCGGCCTCGGTGATGGCCCGCTGGGCGGCGACAGGCGGAAGCCACCAGCCGACGGTCGAGAGAGGGTGCGCCATCAGAGCTCCTGGCAGACCCAGCAGGTGGACGGCGTGATCGATGATCTGTTGAAGGGCGAATCCGACAACGCCGAGCGAGCCGACGAACACCATGGCCAGATCCCTGCCCCTTCGCCCGCGGAGAACCCTGGTGACGAGACCGGAAAACGTACGGCCACTGATGATCATCAACAGGAGGAACCCGACGGCGGCGAGCCAGGCAATCGGCGAGGTGGGGGCGTACAGGCGGAGGTCGGAGAACAGCAACACGAGGGGGACGAGCAGCGTGGGTGTGATCAGGGCCGCGGCTGTCAGTCCCACCATGAGCTTTCCTCGCGTGATGGGTGCAAGCGAGAAGCGAGCAGGATCGAGGGTCTCGTCGAGTGGAAACAGCAGCACCGGTAGCGTGGTCCATCCAAGCCACGCGAGAAGCGCTGCCCAGTAGCCATACTCGATGCGGGCCGTACCCGAGAGCGACATGACGGTCGCGGTGAAGTGGTCCGACAGCCAGAAGGACACCCATACGATGAGGATCAGGACGAGAGGGAAACCCACACTCCGCTGGCGGTCACGACGAAGCCCGTTGACGAGGAGGCGCCACTTCAGCCAGACGAGTCGGTTAACCACCGCAACCCCTCACCGAGATCTTCCGCGCCGACAGCGCTCATGAAGGCGTCCTCCATCGACCCGTGTCTGGCCTTGAGATCCGCGGGAGTCGACTCGGCGACGAGGCGCCCGTGGAGCATGATTCCTACCTTGGTGCAGAGCCTCTCGACGAGGTCCATCACATGGGACGAGAACACGATCGTCGCACCTTGGGCCGTGTAGGTCTGGAGTAGCCGCCGGATCAGCCTCGCCGAGACGGGATCAACGCCCTCGAACGGCTCGTCCAGAAAGAGCACCGGCGGAGCGTGGATCACCGCCGCCGCAAGCGCGAGCTTCTTGCGCATGCCCCGTGAGTAGTCGGCGACGAGCACGGAGGCCGCGTCCTCGAGATCGAGCAGGTGCAGCAACTCATCCCGGCGTTCCCGGGTGTCCCCCTTCGTGAGGTGATGCATCGCTCCGGTGAAGTCGAGGAGCTCCGAACCTGTCAGGCGGTCGTAGAGATTGAACTCCTCGGGGAGGACGCCGACTCTTCGCTTCACTTCGATCGGTTGCCGCCACGTGTCGAACGAGGCGATACCCGCCGAACCGGCGGTCGGACGCAACAATCCAACGATCATCTTGATCGTGGTGGTCTTGCCGGCACCGTTTGGTCCTAGGAGACCGTAGAACTCCCCTGGCTGGATAGAGAGGCTGACGTCATCGACGGCGGTCTTCTTGCCGAAGCGCCGTACGAGGCCGCGTGCCCACACTGCAGGCGGCGAAGTTGGGTCGTTGATACGAGTCGTGTCCACTGAACTCCTGCTGATATAGCGTATCGGTCCGGGGATCCGTGTACTTGACTGCACCAGAACGCCTGTGCCATACCCCGGCTACTATCGCACGCAGTGGAGTATCAGGCGATCTATCGCACCTACCGGCCCCAGCGCTTCTCGGAAATCATCGGCCAGGATCATGTCACGGGCACGCTGTCGAGGGAAGTCACCGAAGGACGGGTCGCGCACGCCTACCTGTTCGCCGGCCCCCGCGGAACGGGCAAGACGAGCACCGCGAGGGTGCTCGCGAAGGCGTTGAACTGCCCCGATCGCTCGGCCGACGGAGAACCGTGCGGCGTGTGTCAGTCGTGCGTAGCTATCGCCGACGGCTCGTCACTCGACGTGATCGAACTCGACGCCGCCTCTCACAACAGTGTGGAGGACATCAGGGAGATGCGAGTCAGCGTGTCAACCGTCGCGTGGGGTGGCGGTGCAAAGCGGGTGTTCATACTCGACGAGGCGCACATGCTTTCGAAAGCCGCCGGGAATGCGCTCCTCAAAACACTCGAGGAACCGCCCGAGCACGTTCACTTCGTTCTGGCCACCACCGAGCCGTACAAGCTGCTCGATACGATCCGGAGCAGAACCCAGCGTTTCGACTTCAGGCAGGTCCCGGTGGAGGTGCTCGTCAAGGCACTTCGCAGGATCAGCGACGCCGAGGGGTATGAATCTGAGAGCCCGGCACTCACGACCATCGCGCGTCGGGCCGCCGGCTCCGTTCGAGATGCGCTGAGTCTGTTGGAGCAGGTCGCAGCTCTCGGTGAGCAGCACGTGACGGTGGACGGCGTCAACAGGGCACTGGGGCTCGCCGACTCCGAGACGTTCGCGAGGTTGGCGGACGCGATCATCCACCGAGACGCGAAGGGCGCCCTGGAACTCGTCGCCGCCCTCTCGTCAGAGGGGGTGGACCTTCGCAGATTCGTCGCCGAGGCGATCTCGTCCTTCAGAGGGGTGTTTCTCGCCCACTACGCGCCCAACCTCGCCGAAGTCGTCGACGAGCCCGAGTCCACACTCGAGATGTGGCGTGCGATGGCCAAGACCCTGCCCCCGGCCGAGGTGCTTCGCGCCGTCGATCAACTCGGCGAGGCCCTGGTGCGGCTCAGAGAAGGGCGAGAAGAGCGACTCATGCTCGAACTGACCTTGCTCAAGCTGACGCGACCTGAGACGAGTCCCGACGTGGCATCGATCGGGGCCCGACTGGACAAGGTGGAGCAGACACTCAAGCGGATGGCCAGAGAGCCGCGTCCACAGGTGACTTCGGAGCCTCGTGTCCAACCGGCAAAAGCCTCGTCACCGGCCGGGACGAAGGTGCCAGAGATGAAGGGACCGGAGGCGAAGGATCCTGAACCGACACCGAGCGAGGAGCCGCCCCCCGATGGCATGGTTTCGCCCGACGAGCCGGCGCTACCTTCGCTCGACACGCTGACGATCGAGGAGTTCGAGGCCGTGTGGCCGGCGCTCGTCGGTTCAGTGAGGGACGAGCTCGGACCGAGACGACTCGCGATGTTCAGGGAAGCGAGTCCTGGACATGTGGAGGGGACGACGGTCGTGCTCGTGATTCCCGAGCATCTCGCGTTCCACCTGGCACAGATCAACGACGACCCTTCCATCGCGAGAGTCGTGGCCGACCGAGCGTCCGAGCTGCTTGGCGGTTCCGTCCAGGTCGTGTTCCGATCGGCAGGCGCGCCGGTTGAGGAAGGGAACGAGGACAGGGCGCCAGACAAACGCGACCTCGAAGAAGGGTCGACCGCAACCGATCCGACGGCGCTCGTCGAGGGTCTCCTCGGGGGTCAAGTGATCGACGACCTCCCCTGATACCCTGGTACGCATGGGAATGCGACCACAGGACATGCGCAAGCTCCTTGAGCAGGCGCAACAGATGCAGGAGCAGATGACCGTCGTGCAACAGCGGCTCGCCGAGTCCGAGTTCGAGGGAACCTCGGGCGGCGGGGTGGTCAAGGCGAAGGTGACTGGAGGGGGCTCCGTGGTGTCGGTGGAGATCGACCCCGCGGTGATCGATCCCGACGATGCCGAGATGCTCGGTGATCTCGTGGTGGCTGCGGTGAATCAAGCCCTCGAAGCTGCCTCTGGAGCCGCGCAAGAGCAGATGGGGGATGTCACCGGCGGCGGGTTGGGCAACCTGTTCGGCTGATGTTTGCCGGTCCCGTTCAGCGCGTCATCGACGAACTCGCCCGGCTTCCGGGGATCGGAAGGAAGTCCGCCCAGCGTCTCGCGTTTCATCTGATGGCGACGGAGGAGGCGGACGCCCAGCGCCTCGCGCATGCGATCATCGACATGCGGGCGCAGGTGCACACGTGCAGGCGATGCTTCAATGTAGCGGCCGACGAGGAATGCTCGATCTGCCAGGATACGAAACGGGATCCTACGGTGCTGTGCGTCGTCGAAAGACCACAGGACATCGTGGTGATCGAGAAGACACAGGAGTTCCGAGGGCGCTACCACGTGCTCGGCGGGGCACTATCCCCGATTGCCGGCATCGGTGCGTCGCAGCTTCACATCTCCGAGTTGCTGGAACGCGCCCTGGCAGAAGGTGTCGACGAGGTGATCATCGCAACCAACCCGACCGTCGAGGGCGACACCACTGCCATGTACCTCGCGCGGGAGCTGAAAGCGCTCGGCGTCCGTGTTACGCGGCTCGCGAGCGGCCTACCCGTGGGCGGCGATCTGGACTACGCCGACGAGTTGACGCTCGGCCGGGCGCTCCTCGGTCGGCGCGAAATGCCCTGAATCCCCCACAAAGCGGGGAAAACGGGTAGATTTCCGGTGTCGTCGGACGCGACGACCAGCTATACGAGCGCCGGGAACGAGCGGCGCGTGAACGAGGGAGAACTCGTGAACAAGAAAGAGATGGCCGAGAAGCTGGCCAAGAAGACCGGTCTGACAAAGACCAAGGCTGCAGAGGTGATCGAAGAGGTCTTCTCGACGAAGCCAGGTGAGGGCATCATTGCCGTCGAGCTGGATGCGGGCCGCAAGGTCGAGATCGCCGGTTTCGGCAAGTTCGGCACTCGGAGTCGCTCTGCCCGCAAGGGGCACAACCCCGCCACAGGTGAAGAGATCACCATCGCCGCCACCAAGTACGCCTTCTTCAAGCCGGCCACCGGCCTCCGCCGTCGCGTCGCGGAGTAGTCAATAGGCGGTGCACGTCGTCTGGGATTGGAATGGCACGCTGCTCGATGATCTCGACCAGGTGGTCGCAGCTGTCAACGCAACACTGAGAGAGCTGGGTGAATCCCAAATCTCCATAGCCACGTACGGGGCGCACTATCAGCGCCCCGTACGTCGTTTCTACGAGTCGCTCTTCGAAAGGCCCGTCCGTGACGACGAGTGGAGGCTCATCGATGAGCTGTTCCACGATGCCTATCGCTCACAGCTTCCAAACGTCACCCTTGCCCCGGATGCGACGGACGCGCTCGAAGCGGTCGATGCTGCAGGGCACACTCAGTCGTTGCTCTCGATGTTGCTCCACGATGACCTGGTGAACATGGCCTCGATGTTCGGAGTCGACCGGTTCATGCGTCGGGTCGACGGTCTGAGAGGGGCCCGGGGTGTGCAGAAGCAAGCATCTCTCGAGAGCCACATCGAGGCGCTGGGTCTGTCGAAGCGGGAAGTCGTGATCATCGGTGATGCTCTCGATGACATCGCTGCTGCGCTGGCTGCCGGCACCCACTGCGTCATGTACGACCGAGGGACGTTCCCGCGTGAGCAGATCCGACGCGCAGGCGTACCGACCGCCTCGAGTCTGATGGGGGCTCTACGGGCGGGAGGACTGATCTGAGGCGACCTGCGGTCGCCGTTGGTCCCCCAAGAGCCCGAAGGGCGACTGTTTCTCCCTCCAGCGAAGCGTTGGGGGGAGTACCCCGAAGGGGGAAGGGGGCCCAGGCGCAGCCTGGGGTAGGGGGGTTGTTCAGCCGTGTTGGCGGGAGCGACCCCCTCCGGCGTCGAGCATCAGCTCGACGCCACCTCCCCCAACACTCGGCCTTCGGCCTCACGAGGGGAGGAAACGGGAACGGCCCCCTCCGTTGTCTCCACGGCTAGCCGAAGGCCCTTGCCGACAACCGACGACTGAAGACCGACAGCGACTCGCGAAGCGAGTCAGCTGAGCGGCACCTTGCTGAGCTTCTCCAGCTTGGCCAGGTTGTGGTCGGTCTTCACATATCGAACGGCGCCGGTCTTCGAGCGCATCACCACCGAGTGGGTCGTCGCACCGTCGGCGTAGAAGTGGACGCCGTCGAGGAGCTCGCCATCAGTCACGCCCGTGGCGGCGAAGAACACGTTGTCGGAGTTCACGAGGTCCCTCGTCGTGAGGACACTGTCGATGTCAAGCCCGTTGTCGAGCGCGTAGGCCCTTTCTGACGCGTCCCTCGGCCAGAGCCTGCACTGGATCTCCCCGCCAAGGCATGTGAGTGCACCCGCGGCGATGACCGCCTCAGGGGAACCACCGATCCCGATGAGAACGTCGATGCCGGAGTCCTCCTCGACGGTCGCGATGGCGGCGGAAACGTCGCCATCGGTGATCAGCCTGATCCGGGCGCCCGCCTCACGAACCGCGTCCACATATCTCATGTTGCGTGGGCGATCCAGGATGATGACAGTGAGATCGTTGACATCCTTGGCGAGCGCCCTGGCGATCTGGCCGAGGTTGCGGGCAACCGGTGCATCGAGATCGATGGTGCCGGCGGCGCGAGGTCCGACGGCGATCTTGTCCATGTAGACGAGGCTCCCCGGTGCATACATCGAGCCGGCTTCAGCCATGGCGATCACCGCGATGGCGCCGGGCATGCCACCTGCCGTGAGGCGTGTGCCGTCGACAGGATCGACGGCCACGTCGACCTCGAGCCCATGGCCGGAACCAACCTTCTCGCCGTTGAACAGCATGGGCGCGTTGTCCTTCTCCCCCTCGCCGATGACGATCGTTCCTACGATCCCGACGGTCGACAGCACGGCTCGCATACCGTCGACTGCCGCCTGATCGACACGGTCCTTGTCACCGCGTCCCTGCCAGCGAGCAGCCGCCATCGCCGCTACCTCGGTGACACGGACGAGGTCGAGGGCGAGGTTGTGGTCTGGAGCTTCAGTCATGACGGGAAGACCCTCATGACCAAAGCGTCGCCCTGGCCGCCACCACCGCAGAGCGCGGCCGCGCCGATTCCACCACCTCGAGAACGAAGAGCGTTGATCATGGTGACCGTGATGCGTGCGCCGGTCGCTCCGAGCGGATGACCGAGCGCGACGGCACCTCCGTTGACGTTGATCTTGGCATGATCGAGATCGAGCATGTGGGCCGTCCAGATCGCGACTGAAGCAAACGCTTCGTTGATCTCTATCAGGTCCAAGTCGTCTGTGACGAGGCCCGCCTTCTTCAGTGCTACGGAGAGCGCCTCCGCCGGGCGCTCGTGGAGAGAGGCGTCGCGTCCTCCGATCTGGCCGTACGCGAGGATCTCGGCGAGGATCGGGAGACCGGCCGCCTCCGCGGCCGATCGGTCGGCGACGACGAGCGCGGCAGCACCATCAGATATCTGTGAGGCGTTTCCGGCGGTGGTCGTTCCGTTGGGTGTGAAAGCCGGCTTGAGCTTCGCGAGTCCCTCGATCGTCACGTCTCTACGGATTCCCTCGTCCTCGCTGACGACGATCGGATCGCCCCTGCGTTGGGGTACCTCAACTGGAACGATCTCGCCGTCGAACGCTCCCGAATCGGTTGCTGCAGCCGCCCGCTGGTGGCTCGCCACCGCCCATTCGTCCTGCTCCTCGCGACTGATCCCGAGTTCCGTGCTCTTTGCATCCGAAGACTCGCCCATGATGCAGTGATCGAAGCTGCACCAAAGACCGTCGTGCAGCATCGCGTCGACGAGCTTCGTGTCGCCCATGCGGGCACCCCAGCGCACGTTCGGTGCGATGAAGGGCGTATTGGTCATCGACTCCATACCGCCGGCGAGCACGAACGTCGATTCGCCGAGGCGAATCGATCGGTCTGCCATCGCGATCGTCGCCATGCCCGAGAGGCACACCTTGTTGACCAGCGTCGAGGGGACTGTCATCGGCACACCTGCAAGAACGGCCGCTTGCCGTGGCGTGATCTGACCTTCTCCGGCCAGTAGCACCTGTCCGAAGATCACCTCGTCTATACGATCGGGGGCGATTCCCGTGCGGTCGATGGCGCCCCTCATGGCGACGCCACCCAGCTGGATTGCTCTGAGGGGCTGGAGCTCTCCAGCAAACCTCCCCTGTGGTGTTCTGGCGATTCCCGTGATCACGGCACCCATTCCAGGCTCCTTGTCGGCTGCTATCGAATCGTACTCCAGGTAGGCTGCCCGCCGTGAAGCCGTACAACCTCGATCACGTCGCCCTCGCCGTCGAGGATCTCGACGCGACCATCGCGGAGTTCCGGACGCTGTTCGGTGTCGAGCCCATTTCTCGCGAGGTGGTGGGAGAGCAAGGTGTAGAGGAGGCGATGATCCCTATCGGCGGATCCAATCTCCAGCTCCTCTCGCCACTCTCAGGAGACAGTCCGGTTGGCCGTTTTCTCGAGAGACGCGGAGAAGGACTTCATCACATCGCTATCGCTGTCGCTTCGATCGAGGACGCCTTGCAGCATCTGAAGTCCAACGGCGCCAGACTCGTCGACGAGGAACCTCGTGTCGGCGGTGGCGGTCATCGCATCGCGTTCGTGCATCCGGGAACGATTGCGGGTACGCTCATCGAGTTGGTGGAGATCGATGAACACTGACCTCGACATCGCCGGAGGCGCAGGCCCACTCGAGGCGGCCGCAATAGCCGCCGTCGTGCGACAAGTACTCGCAGAAGAGGACATCGCTGCAGCATTGCCGTCCACCCAGCGGCTTGAAAGCAGCTGGGTGCTGTCAGCCCGTACGGAACCCCCCCTGTAGCACGCAAGGAGTACTGACCTGTCCGTTTCACCCAGGCGTGCGCCGAGAATTCTGGTGGCCGAAGACGACCGCGTCGTGTCAACGCTCGTCTGCAGGAGTCTCGAAGCATCGGGTGCGGAGGTAACCGCCGCCTACGACGGACTCGAAGCCTTTGAAGCCGCAAGATCACACGAGTTCGATATCGCTCTCCTCGACCAGGTGATGCCCGGCCTGCTGGGCGCCGAGGTGCTTCAACGATGGAATGAGGAGGGTGTTCGACTGCCGGTCATCATGCTCTCGGGACTCACCGACGAGGAAGACATCGTCGCCTGCCTCGAGCTCGGCGCCGTCGACTTCATCCGCAAGCCCTTCAACGTGCGAGAAGTACTTGCACGGGTCGGGGTTCAGCTGCGTGCCGCCGGACTGACGCTGGGAGGCTGAGCGAGCCGAATCCTCAATCCGGCCCGGTTTCCTGCCGACATCAATGATGTGATGAAGGTTCGTGCATGAGTCCCGATTTGCTGCCGGTGTTGGTGGTAGCTGTTGTGCTGTCCGCACTGACGGCGCTCTGGCTCTTCGTGGGCAAGCTCATCGGCCATCTGAAGCGCAGGTTCGAGCTCTACCGGCGAGCGTCCTACATCGGTTTGCTCAGCGAGATCGCAACGCGAGTCGGATACCCGGTCGAGATGCTCCGGTCGTGCGCTGATGATCGTGTGTTCCTCGACACCCTCATGGACTTCCTCGGTCTCGTGCAAGGGGCCGAGCGGGCAAACCTTCTGCACGCCGCCCGGAACTTGGGCATCGTCCAACGCTTCGTGGCCGATCTCTCGTCACGGAAGAGAGAACGCCGGGTCATCGCGGCGCGGGGATTGGCCGAACTCGGCGACCCGCGCACATCGGACGCCCTGTTGCGCTCGCTGGCCGACCGTGTGCCGGAGGTGCGAATCCAGGCGGCGGACGCACTCGCCCAGCTCAAGGACGTGCGGGCAGTGGAGCCGCTCATCGGTCTTCTCGAGACCGAGTCCGAATGGAACGCGAATCGCATCGCCGATGCACTCGTGAAGTTGGGATCTCCCGCCGTTCCAGCTCTCTCGAGGCATTTGATCATGTCGTTTGTGGGTCCCGAAACGGGCCGAGAACCACTCGTCGCACGGGCACTGGGAGCGATCGGGGACATGGCCGCCGAACCCGCTCTCGTGCGAGCTCTCCAGGAGGGCACCGACGAGGTGAGAATCCGTTCCGCAGCGGCCCTGTACACCGCCGGTAGCCAAGCATCGGTGCACCCTTTGATTCGTGCCGTCACCGACCCTGTGTGGGAGGTTCGTGCACAGGCGGCGCGTGCGTTGGGTGGATTGCCGGATCCGGAGGCGATACCAGCGCTCAAGGCCGCCTTGGGAGATCCCGAGTGGTGGGTGCGGAGGAACGCGGGCTTGGCACTCGAACGTGTCCCAGGAGGAACACCGCACGTCACCCTGGATGGCGGGGACGGGTTGGCACGCACTGCCGCCCCCGAGGCGGTCGGCGAGCGTACAACGGAGAACGTTCTGTGAACTTCATCGAGATCTTCAACATCGTCGTGATCCTGTACTACATCGCGATGGAGCTTCAACTCGTGCTCTTGGCACTCGTCTCGTATCGGGTGCTGCGCATCGAGCAGTTCACGTCCCGATTCGGGCGCATCCACGACATGATTGCGTCAGACACGACCCCGCCGGTTTCGGTCATCATTCCTGCCTACAACGAAGCGGCCGGCATCGTCGAGTCGGTGCGTTCCATTGTCATGTTGAAGTATGCGAAGAAGGAGGTGATCGTTGTCAACGATGGGAGCAGAGACGACACCCTCCAGCGCCTGATCGACGAGTTCCGCATGGAACCGATCGACCTGCCCTACAGGCCTCTCCTCGAGACTCAGCCGATTCGACGCGTGTACCGCTCCAAGCTCCCGCTGCCGATCATCGTCATCGACAAGGAGAACGGCGGCAAGGGAGACGCCATCAACGCAGGCATCAACGTCTCTCAGTACCCCTACGTGATGGGCACGGATGCCGACATCGTTCTGGACGAGGAGTGCCTGCTGCGGGCGTCGCGACACTTCGTGGAGGATCGGGCCAGGACGATCGCCGTGGGTGGGAACGTTCGGCCCATCAATGGATGTGAGGTTCGACGAGGAAGAGTGACGCGAGTCGCGCTTCCCAAGCGACCGACCGAGATGGCCCAGGTCGTCGAGTACATCCGGACGTTTCTGGGTGCTCGGCCGGCGTGGTCTTCCCTCCGATCCCTTCTGATCGTGTCGGGCGCATTCGGCGTGTTCAAGAAGGACGCGGTCATCGAGGTCGGAGGCTACCGGCGCAATCACCTCGGTGAGGACATGGAGTTGACGATGCGGCTCCACAAGCACTTCCGCAAGAAGCGTGTGCCATACCGAATCGTCTATGCGCCGGATGCGGTCGCATGGACCGAGGTCCCAGCGAGTCGAGAGGTCCTGAGAAAGCAGCGGATTCGGTGGCATCGTGGACTGATGCAGGTCATGTGGCAGTACAAGACCATGTTCATGAACCCGAGGTACGGGATCGTGGGCCTTCTGGGATGGCCGAGCTACGTCGCTTTCGAGTTCGTTGGTCCAGTCATGGAGTCGATCGGTTGGATCGTCATCCCGTTCTCGCTGGCGGTGGGCGCACTTCGCTTGGACATAGCGATTCCTCTGATGATCGTTGCCCTGGCGATCGGTGCAGCGAACTCGCTAGTTGGACTCATCCTTGACGAACGGTTCGGTTACTACGAGGGTCCTGGAGCGACATGGCGCCTCCTCTCATACTCGCTGCTCGAGCAGCTCGGACCGAGACAGCTCACAGTGTGGTGGCGTGTGCGGGCGATGTTCTGGAATCCCAGACGCACAACGTGGGGTGACATGAAGCGCACTGGTGTCGGCAACCTGTCCGGACAACAGCGCTCATCCGGTTCGTCGGAGCAGATCCGCGAGCTCGCGACCGCCGAACAGCCGAGATAGACCAGCGTAGACGACCGCTACAACGACGGCGCCTGCACCGATTGCCGCCAGCGATATCCCGGCACCGGGCACCCCTGATCGCGTGATCAGTCTCACTACACCCCAGGTTGCATAGCCGGCGACGACTCCGGCCACGGCACTCCGCCACCACGTTGCCACGACGGGACGCCACGACGTCGTACCGAGGTGCCACGCGAGACCAAGTCCGACCGAGTAGACGATGATGGAGACGCTGCTCGCGAGTGCGATGCCTTCGATGTCCCACATGTGGAAGAACCAGAAGTACAGAGGGATCGCGATGACCGTTGCTGCCGTGCCGATCCCGACCGGCGTCCACATGCGTCGTTGCGCATAGAACGCTCTCGCGTAGAGCTGGTGGGACGCCCAGAAGGGGATGCTCAGTGAGTAGATGACGAGCAGGCCCGCTGCGATCAGGGTGTCGTCGGGTCCGAATCGGCCACGCTGAAAGGCGAGTCTGACAGCGGGCAACGCCGCTCCGGCGACGGCCGCGGCGGCGCCGCACCCCACGAAGATGCCATATCGCAAGGCTCGTGTGATCGTCGCGTCGAACTCGGCCCGGCGTCCCTCGCTGAAGAGGCTTGCGAGGAACGGGTACGCGGCGACGCCCGCAGCCTGGGCGATCATGCCGACCGGCAGCATGTTGAGGCGTCGGGCGTAGGCGAGGAGTCCGGTCGCGCCGGTTTCCGCGAGCTGGCCGAACACCTTGAGGAGCTGCTCATCGAGGACCGCCACCGACTGACCCAGCATCAGCGGGAGTGCAAGGAGGAGGTACTCCTTCAGCGCGGGGTGGTTCCAAGGAACGCCCTGCTCCCATCGAAGACCCAGTCGGCGCGCCCCGTACCACTGGAGCCCGAAGTTGCCGATCGCTGCCCCGGCGAGCGCTCCCCATACGAATCCGTCGGCCGAAGCTC
>Ga0307423_1000978_pt1 | contig 18167 bp, 13 predicted proteins | sample SalMarWE160310MG_FD_202154 | JGI IMG/M metagenome (GOLD analysis project Ga0307423, IMG submission 202154) | Salt marsh sediment microbial communities from the Plum Island Ecosystem LTER, Massachusetts, United States - WE1603-10 | ecosystem: Environmental > Aquatic > Marine > Intertidal zone >...
GATCCGCTCTTTCCCGAGGCCGAGGGCCGCAACGTGGTGGCGCGGATCCCACCCTCGGGTGAGTGCCGCCGGCGGGTCATCGTGAGTGCCCACCAGGACTCAGCCTACGAGTTCAACCTCTGGTACTTCCTCAAGAATGCCGCGCTGCCGGTGATGGTGGTCGCCCTCGCGGCACCCGTCGTTCCGCTGCTGGGCGGCCTGGCCCAGCTCCTGGGGGGCACGGCCGAGACGGGCCTGCTTCACGGTCTCGGCGTGCTGAGCCTGGCCCTCTACCCGATCGTTGGCCTCAACCTGTTCTTTCACACCTATTCGGCTGTTCCGGGCGCCATGGACGACCTGGCGGGCATTGCCGTCCTGGACGGGGTGGCTCGAGTGCTCGCCGATCTCCCGCACGGAGAGAAGCCCGCCCTCGCCCACACTGAGGTAGTGCTGCTGGCCACCTCCGCCGAGGAGGCCGGGCTGCGCGGCGCGCGTCGCTTCGCCGAAGCCCACGGAAGCGAGCTTCGCTCGATGCCTTGCCACGTTCTCAACGTGGACGGCGTCTACGACGAGCGATTCCTGACGGCGGTCGAGCGGGAACTCGCTCTCGGCGTTCGCCACGACCCGCGCCTGGTCGCCCTGGCGGAACGCGTTGCCAGCCGTCGCGGCTGGAAGCTGCGACGGGGGATCATTCCCTTCGGCGGCACCGACGCCGCAGTCTTCGCCAGAGCGGGCCTCTCGAGCGTTTCGCTCCTATGTCAGGACATTTCTCGCCTGGTGCCCAACTACCACACTCGCCTCGACACCCTCGAGAGGGTTCGCCCGGACTCTCTGGCGGTGATGCTGCAGCTGGTGCTCGACATGATCGAGGAGATCGACATCGGTTCTCTCTGTGATGCCGAATGCCCTCGAGATCAAGGAGATCGTGATGACCGTCAACATCGGTGAGTTCATGGCCAAGCGAGCGTTGCTCACCCCAGACAGGGAAGGACTCGTCTGCGAGGAGATCCGCAGGAGCTTCAAGGAGCTCAACGAGCGCGCCAACAGATTCGCCAACGCCATGCTGGGTCTCGGGGTGGGCTCCGGAGATCGAGTCGGCATCCTGGCCCTGAACGAGCCGGAATACTTCGACATGTTCTTCGGCCTGGGAAAGATCGGCGCAACGCTGGTGCCCGTCAACTACCGGCTGGCCGGACCCGAGATCACCTTCATCCTTTCGGACTGCGAGGCGAGAGTCCTTGTCTTCGGAAAGGACTTCACCGATACGGTCGATGCCATCCGCGCGGAGGTTCCAGCAAAGGAGTTCGTAGCGATCTCCGACGATGCGCCGACCTGGGCCGCCTCCTACGAGACCATGATCAGCGCGTCGTCCGATCAGGAACCGACCATCAGAGGAGGCGATGACGACACGCTGACCATCCTCTACACCTCGGGCACGACCGGCAAGCCAAAGGGCGCCGAGCTCTCCCATTCGTACTACTTCTGGAGCTCGATCAATCTGATCGCGACCCTCGGCGTTCAGATCGGTGATGTATCCCTCGTCGCGCTCCCCCTCTTTCACATCGGCGGTCTGGCCGGCCCGCCGTGGTTCGTTTATCAGGGGACGAAGACGGTCCTCCTCCGGAGCCTCGACCCCAAGCGCTTCCTGGAACTGCTCGGCGAAGAGAAGGTCACCGGGTTCGGCTCGGTGCCCGCGCTGCTGGATTTCCTCAAGCTGGTACCGGACTTCGAGAAGTATGACTGGAGCTCGGTCAAGGTCATCCTGGTCTATGCAGCGCCGGTGCCCGTCACGCTGATCAGGGAATACGCAGCGGCGGGAATCGAGGTTCGTCAGCTCTATGGTCTGACCGAGAACAACACCGGAAGCGTCCTCGGAGCCGAGGACGCGATCGCAAAGGCCGGTTCATGCGGCAAACCGTTCTTCCACACTCGAGTGCGCGTCGTCGACGCTGATGGCCGTGACGTCGCGCCGGGGGAGAAGGGTGAGGTCCTGTTGCGTGCGCCGAATACCATGAAAGGCTACTGGAACCGTCCCAAGGACACCGCTGAAGCGTTGCAGGACGGATGGTTGCATACCGGCGACATCGCGAAGATGGATGAAGACGGGTACCTCTACATCATGGACCGGAAGAAGGACATGATCATCTCTGGCGGGGAGAACATCTACCCGGCCGAGATCGAAGACTCCCTCCGACAGCATCCGAAGGTCGCCGACGTCGCAGTCATCGGCTACCCGGACGAAAAGTGGGGAGAGGCCGTCAAGGCGATCATGGTGCTCAAGCAAGGGGAGGGGCTGACGGAGAAAGAGCTGATCGAGTGGTGTCAGGGCAAGATCGGGAGATTCAAGATCCCGAAGCGGGTGTTCTTCAGCGACTCGATCCCCAGAACCCCCACCGGAAAGATTCTGAAACGCGTGTTGCGGGAGCAATTCAACTAGCGTTTCTCCTCCGACCTTCCGTCACGCGCTTCCCCCTGGTGGAGGCCGATATGGAAAAGCTGAATATCGGTATGATCGGCTGCGGGCTGATCTCGACCCTTCACGCGGCCGGCTATCGTGACAATCCGAGGGTGCGTCTCCACGCGATCTGCGACCTGGACGAGCAGCTCGTCGCGGCCCGAAAAGGGGATTGGGGCGTCGAGAAGGCCTTCACCGACTACCGCGAGTTGCTCGCGGACCCCGCTGTCGACGCCGTCGAAGTCATCACTCCGCACAAGCTTCACGAGCGGATCGTGATCGACGCTCTCGACGCGAAGAAGCACGTCGCGGTCCAGAAGCCGATGACGACGAGTCTCGAGAGTGCCGACAGAATGGTGGCCCACGCCAGGAAATCCGGCCTGGTGTTCAAGGTGACCGACAACTATGTCTCCTATCCGCCGATCGTTCTCGCCAGGAAGATGCTCGGAGACGGTGAGATCGGTGATCCCCAGATGCTCAGGGTCAAGATGATCAATAGTCCGGACGGGGGTTGGGACATGCCTGTCGCGTCCTACGACTGGCGATTCGATGAATTCGCCGAGGGGCGATTCTCCGAGACGTTCGATCACGGTCACCACGAGTGGGCCACCGCCTGGTACCTGATGGGTGAGGTGGAGAGGGTGGCAGCGTGGATCGATTCCGTCGACGGGGTCCTCGACAGCCCGGTCACGGTCATGTGGAAGCACAAGCAGGGCAAGAGGTACGGCATCTGCGAGTTCGTCTATGCGGAGAAGCTGCATATCCCTTCCAGGTACTACCCCAATGATGAGTGGTTCGAGCTCACCGGTAGCGGCGGAATCATCTTCATCCACCGCTGCACCGGGGACATCCACGGTGGGCCCGCGGTGAGCCTGTTCAACAACGAAGGCTGGACCCACTACGACAGGGTCGAATCGGACTGGGCCGAAGGATTCCGGGGAGCGCTGGAGAACTTCGTCGACGCGATCGAGGGAAAGGCGGAGCCGCTCCTCACGGGGGACCAAGGACGAGAGATCCTGAGGATGAGCTTCGCGATCTACCAGGCGGCGAGAAAGCGGCGGGATGTCTACCTGGAGGAGTTGAACCGACCGTTCCCCGGCCTCTACGCGTGGAGGCAGAGGAGAAGAGAGAAGAGGGAGTCCTTCATCGAGAGCTTCAGGAAGCCGCTGTTGGGCCGGAATCTGTCGAAATACGCGCCGCGGGCGAGCGAGCTCACCGAGCAGTTTGCGGGGCGCTTCGACGCGGAGGCGGCGGCGGATTGGGAGAGCGTGGTGGGACTCAGGCTCACGCCTGACGGGGGCGTGAAGGAGCAGACCTTCGCGCTCCACGTCTCCGCGGGAAAGGTCACGCTGAAGGAGGGGCCGATTCCCGAGGATGCGAAGCTGACCGTCGCCATGCCGGCCGGGACCTGGGCCGCGATCGTGCTGGGAAAGAAGAGCCTCGAGAGCGCCCTCTTCGGCCGCCAATTGAAGCTGGAAGGGGAGGCCCGCGAGGGGCTGAGACTTCGCAGCGCGTTTCACATCTGAGGTTGCGTTCGGGTAACTTGGACCTGGATCCGAGGCGATGGGAGTGAGGCGGATCGAGTAGGAGGTTCTCTCCATGCAATCGGCTTCGGCCATCGCAGTCTATCTGGTGCTGATCGCCGGGATGTCGCTGGCCGGGGGTGCGGCGCCGCTGGTCCGGACCTGGTCCCGCGAAAAGCTGACACTGCTGGTATCGTTCGGCGCCGGAGTGCTCCTCGGCGCCGCCTTCGTCCACATGCTTCCTGTCGCGACCGAGGGTCTCGGGCACAGGGCCGGCTTGCCGATCCTCGCCGGCTTTCTCGCCATCTTCGTCCTGGAGCGATTCTTCCTGGTGGACCCCTGCGAGGAGGTGGGCTGCGAGATCCACAGCTTCGGCTTCGCCGCCTTCCTGGGAATCACCTTTCACAGCTTGATCGATGGCGTCGCCGTCGGATCGAGTCTCATCGTTCCGAAGCTGGCGCCACCCGTCTTGCTCGCGATCGTCATCCACAAGATTCCCGCAGCGTTCTCTCTCTGCTCGATTCTGCTGCTGGCGGGCTACAGCCGGAGGAGAGCGCTTCTTCACATCTGTGGGTTCTCGACGGCGACGCCGATCGGCGCGATCCTCTCCTACCTCTTCCTGCGCGGCTTGAGCGAGGAGGCGATCGCCGTCGCTATCGGCGTTTCGGCGGGGTCGTTCCTCGCCATCGCTACATCGAATCTCCTCCCGCAGATCCACCGGGAGGCTGCGCCGCGCCTTGCCTCGCTGGCATCTCTCCTGGTCGGCATCGCCCTCATGCTCGGCTCGGGCTTCGCCGTGGGGCACTGAGCTGGTCAGCTCATCTTCCCGAGCGCCTGGTCCAGATCCGCCATGATGTCTGCGGGGTCCTCGATTCCCAGGGCCAGACGAATCAGCTGATCGGTGATGCCCAGGGCGTAACGCTCTTTGCGCGTGTTGCGGTAGTAGGTGACCGTCGCGGGATGGGTGATCAGCGATTCGACGCCACCCAGTGTGGGACCGATGTGTAGCGACTGAAGGGAGTCGAGAAACTTGTTGACCTGCTTGAGGCTGCCGTCCACCCAGAAAGACACCACGCCACCGTATCCCTTCATCTGGGCCTTGGCGATCTCGTGGTGGGCATGGCTGGGGAGACCGGGGTAGAACACCTTCCTGATCTTGGGGTGACTCTCGAGAAACTCTGCAACCGCCTGCGCCGACCGGTTCTGGTAATCGACGCGGAGCGCGAAGGTCTTGGCGCCACGCATGAGAAGGTAGCAGCAGTGCGGATCGAGGATCGAGCCGGTCACGCGCTGGTACTCGCGCACCCGATCGACTAGCTCGGTGCTGCCCAGAACGGCGCCACCGAGCATGTCGTTGTGCCCGCCCAGGTACTTGGTGGTGCTGTGGATCACCAGATCCATTCCCCACTCGAGCGGACGCTGATTGAAGGGCGTGGCAAAGGTCGAATCGATGATCATCAGCCCGCGGAACCGCTTGCGAATATCCTGCATCGCCTCGAGGTCGATGACGTTGAGATAGGGATTGGTGGGCGACTCCGAGAATACGATCTTGGTGTTCTTGCGGAGAGCCTTCTTCATTTGACCGTAGTCGCCCATCTTGACCACGGTGCTGTTGATGCCGAAGCGCGGCAGATGGATGCCGCAGAAGTTGAGGGTCTGACCGTAGGCGTCGTCCGTAATGACGACGTGGTCGCCCTTCTCCAGAACCGCCAGCATGGTCGATGTAACGGCGCTCATGCCGCAGTCGAGCAGCAGACAGTCCTGGGCCCCCTCGAGCTCGGCCAGCTTCTTCTCGGCAGCCCGCTGGGTGGGATTGCCGTAGCGGCCATACTCGTACCGGGTCAGCTTCTTGGATGTATACTGCTTGATCTCCTTGCTGTTCTTGAAGACGAACGTCGAGGTCTGGACGATGGGCGTGGTGATGGCATCGGCGTACTTGAAGTGGTCCTCGCCGCCATGCACGGCCCTGGTGAAGATGCTCGATTCGACTTTGCCCTGTTTCTTCTTCATCCGCGCCAGCCCCTCTCCCCAGTTCCTTCGCCGGCGTGCCGCGATGGGCCTGCGGCGCCCGGTCGAATCCGCGAGGTGTCGCGATCGACGACACCCGATCGAGAGCGGAAGAATGGCAATAAGCGGAGCACGAGGCAAACCAGCTGGAGGGGGCGAGAAGCTGGCCGCCTCAGCCACCGTGCACCAGGAAACCCCCGGGATTACTCGTCTTTTTCGCTCAGTGCAGGAACCGGCTCGGTGTGGAACCCTGGGGTGATGTGGACCAGAGGGAGACTGCCATGAGTTCGCCGAGCCGGCTCTTCGAGCCGATTTCGATCGGAAGCATGGAGGTGAAGAACCGCATCGCGATGGCCCCGATGGCGACCGATTACGCCGAGAGCGACGGAACCATCTCGGAGCGGCTGATCGACTATCTCGCCGCGCGAGCCAGGGGCGGCGTGGGGTTGATCACATCTGAGATGACGACGATCGACGAGTTCTCACCCTACATTCCGCGGACGGTCGCGCTCTGGGACGAGAAGTTCATTCCGGGCTTCAGGAAGCTGACGGATGCGGTGCACGCTCACGGCGCAAAGCTCATCCCGCAGATCGCTCACCCGGGTCCGGAGTCGCTCTCCCCCTTCTTCCACCAGAAGCAGCCGGTGGGGCCTTCGCCCGTGATGTGCTTCGTGACCAAGCACATCAGCCGGGAGCTCGACCGAGACGAGATCGAGACGATCATCGAGCAGTTCGGTGAGGCCGCGCGGCGCGCCAGGGAAGGGGGCTGCGACGGCATGGAGCTGCACGCCGCGCATTCCTACATGCTGGTTGGCTCCTTCCTGTCACCGCTCCGCAACAAGCGCGCGGACGAGTACGGCGGTGACCTGGACGGGAGGCTTCGCATGCCCCTCCGGGTGATCGAGCGGATCCGTGAGAGGGCGGGCAAGGACTTCCCGATCATCCTGCGGATCTCCGGGGACTACGTCATCGAAGGGGGAACGGGCATCGAGGAGGCGCAGTACATCGCTCCGATCCTGGAGCAGGCGGGGATCGCCGCCTTTCACGTCTCCGCGGGTATGTACCCCGACTACTCCAGCCGCATCATACCGCCCACGGGAACGCCGCTCTGCCCCAACGCCGGGCTGGCGCGGGCGGTCAAGGATGTGGTCGAAGTTCCGGTGATGGTGGTCGGGCGCATCAATCAGGTGCGGGTTGCCGAAGAGGTGCTCGAGCGAGGTGACGCCGACATGGTGGTGATGGGCCGGGCGCTCCTCGCCGAACCGGAGTTTGCCAACAAGGCGCGCGCGGGGCGGCTCGAGGACATCGCGCCTTGCATCGGCTGTGGTATCGGGTGCGTGGCCGGGCGGCTCGAGGGCCGCGATATGACCTGTGTGATCAACCCCTGGAGCGGCAGGGAAGGAGAGACGGCGCTGGTCCCGGCGGCGAAGCCCAGGAAGGTGATGGTGATCGGCGCCGGGCCGGCCGGGATGGAGGCGGCGCGGGTCGCCGCGCAGCGGGGTCATCGGGTCACGCTGTTCGAGAGGGCCTCCAAGACCGGCGGCCTCTTCAACCTCGCCGCGGTGCCGCCCCACAAGCAGGAGCTCACCAGGGTGACCAAGTACCTGACCACGCAGCTGGCCAAGGCGGAGGTCGAACTGCGCCTCAACACCGAGGTGACCGAGTCGATCGTCGCCGAGGAGAAGCCGGATGTCGCCATCATCGCCACCGGGGGGGCTCCGCTGGTGCCGGATGTGCCGGGAATCGATGGCCCGAAGGTCACGACCTACCAGGAGGTGCTGGCGGGAAGGGTCCCGATCATGCCCGGCAAGGTGCTGATCATTGGCGGGGGTGTGGCGGGGTGTGAAACGGCCGAGTTCATGTTCCAGCAGGGCGATTATCCCCTGGTCGGACACACCTCCGTGACCATCATCGAGATGAGGGACGCCATCGCCACCGACATGTCGCCCGAAGGCCGGGTCGTGCTGATGGATCGCCTCCGCCGCAAGGGCATCGAGATCATGGTGCGCACGCGGGTCGTGGAGTTCCTCGAAGACGGCGTCCTTGTGGAACGAGATGGCCAGCAGGAGGTGATCCGCGGCATCGAGCGCATCGTGCTCTGCATAGGGATATGTCCAGTCGACGAACTCAGCGAAAGGATCGCCGACAAGGTCGGCGAAGTGCACGTGATTGGCGATGCCAAGGAGGCGCGCAGGCTCTGCGAGGCGATCAGCGAGGGAAGGGAAACGGCGATGGCGATCTAGCTCGCCGCGCCTCTATTTCCTCTCACATCTTCGCAATCACCGTGTCCGCAAAGCGCTTGACGGCGTCGGTCTTGAACTCCAGCGCCGAGTCGAAGCCCTGGCCATAGAAGAACCACGGCATGACACACGCTTCGGTCACCCCCAACTCCTCCAGCCGCCGATGCCCCTCCAGATCATGGGTATCGATGGCCACGGAGATGATCTCGAAAGGCCTGCCCTGCGTTTCGTACTCCGCCCGGTACTGGTGGATCTTCCTGGCGTAGTCGCCGACGGCCTCGGCCGTCGTATTCGGCGAGACGAAACCATCGCCGATGCGCGCCGCACGCTTGAGTACGGCATCGGCGGTGCCGCCGATGTAGATCGGCACCGGCTCCGATGGGACCGGGCTGATCTGCAGGGCGGGGAGGTCGTAGTACTTTCCATGGTGCTCGAACATCTCCCCGGTGAGCGCCTTGCGGATGATCTCGATCATCTCGGAGCAACGGGGCCCGCGGTTGGACCACTCCGCTCCGCATACCTCGTAATCCTCGGGCCAGGGGCTGAGCCCCACCCCCAGGGCCACGCGGTTTCCGGAGATGACGGCGGCGGTGCTCACCGTCTTCGCCACCAGCAGCGGATTGCGAACCGGGAGCTTCAGCACGTTGGTCCACATGCGAATGCGCTGGGTCTGCATGGCCATGGCGGGGATCAGCGCCCAGGGATCCATGAACGGCGTCTCGCCGACCCAGTAGCGCGCACCATCGTCGGAATAGGGATAGTCGACCGAGGTCTTCTCGAAGAAGAAGAGCCCGTCGCAGACATTGACGGAGTCCCAGCCGTTCTCTTCGGCGCACTCGGCCAGCGGGATGTACTGGTCGGAGGGCAGGAACATCAGACCGAGGGAGAACTTCATGGGACCTCTCCTTCCACAGCGGGCCTTCTCGCGACACCCGCCTCATCGAGGGTGGTGTGGAGCGAGCATAGCCGAGGTATGCTCCGAGCGTGAACCGGATCGAGACCGACTTCGAGAGCGCCGGGACTCGTTGCGCCGCATGGCTGTTCCTGCCCGAATCGGGAGGGACGCCCGGGCGCCCGCCGATCGTGGTGATGGCGCACGGCTTCGGGGCGCAGCGCGAGATGCGTCTGGCGGACTTCGCAGAGCGCTTCGCTGCTTGCGGGCTTGCGGCGCTCGTCTTCGACTATCGCTGCTTCGGCGACAGCGATGGCGAGCCTCGGAACCTGATCGATCCGCGCCGCCATCTGGAGGACTGGCACGCGGCGATCGCGCACGTGAGGGCCTCGCCTGATCTCGACGCCGGCCGCCTCGCCCTCTGGGGGACCTCCTTCAGCGGGGGCCATGTCCTGGCACTCGGGTCGAGGGTCTCCGGGATCTCTGCCATCGTCTCCCAGATCCCCTTCGTCGGCTTCGATTCGAGAGGCCCATCCTTGCCACCGGGCAAGATGGCTCGAGCGCTGTTCTCCGGGTTGAGGGACCTGGCAAGGGCTGCGCGCGGAGCCGCTCCCTACTACGTCCCGATCGCCGGTCCGCCCGAGGAGTTCGCCCTCCTGAACACGCCGGACGCAATGGATGCCTTCCGGGATCTCGTGCCGCCCGGCAGCACCTGGCAGAACCGGGCCCCGGCCCGTGTGCTGTTTCAGCTGCTCCGCTATCGGCCCCTGCGCGACGCCGCGAAGATCGAGGCGCCGGTCCTGATGGTTGCCGCCGAGGACGACAGCTTGATTCCGATGGTGAGCGTCGAGGCGGCTTCGAAGCGGATCCCCGACTGCGAGCTCGTCATTCTGCGGAGAACGGGCCACTTCGAGCCCTACAGCGGCGAGGTATTCGAGCGCGTGGTCGAGCGGGAGGCCGAATTTCTCCGCAAGCATCTGCTGGATTGATCCGGCGGCAGAGCTCGGCGACCCGGTGAGAAACGCGGGCTGGTGGGTCAGCGACTGATCCGACAGTCGAGGATCCCGTCGTCCATCACCGAGCCCACCAGGAGCCGATCTCCATGGACCGAGGCGACGCTCGACCCGGAGAGATCCTCGCCGAGGCTCAGCAGGACCTCCTCCACGAGAGGAGCGCTGGAGTCGGGAGCGCCGATACGGATGACCTGTGAGGGCGAGAGCCGGCTGGCGTCGCCGGTGTGTTGCACGAAGGTCAAGAGCTTGGGGTGCGCGCCGATCCAGAGGTTGCCCTCTTGATCGACTTCGATGTTGTCGGCGCCGGTTCCGATTTCGATGGTTCCGCGCTCCTCGAGGAGCCCCGACCCCGGATCGATCCCAAAGACGAATACGGAGCCTCCGGTGGTCGAGGCGACGTAGAGAGTCTCGCCATCCCCGCTCACGTTGACGCCGTTCGGGTACCGGATGCCCGATGCCGCTTCGATGAAGCGCTCCCCGTCGTAGTAGACGACGGTCGAGATCGAGAGCTGAAGGTAGTCCTCGAGCTGCCGGGCAAATCCAGCCGCGTTCGCGTGGTCGTTCGTCACGTAGAGCCGGTCCCGGTCGACAGCCACCAGGTCGTTCGGGCTCACCAGCAGCGGATCGGAAAGGGTCTCGCGGTGGGACAGCTCGGCGCCGACGAGATCGTAGACCTCGATCGCGTGTCGACCTCCCGCGTGGTTGATCACGTAGAGGACGTCCCGACCATCGTCGCCGAGGTATAGGCTGAGTCCGTGCGGGTGGAAGTCCTGATCGGCGGCCGGGGTCAGGTTCCGAAGCTTCGGCGAATCGGCCTTCAGGTCGTAGGCGTAGATCCCGCCGCGGGCGTGTCCGCCCGCGAGGGCCGAACGACGGTCGGCCGAGGTGATGTAGGCGACCCCGGTTCGGGGATGGACGGTGATGTCCTCGGCCCCGACGATGCCCGGGATCACGGTGCAGCTTCCGGCGAAGTGGGGCTCGAGCGTCTTGAACTGGCCCGCCGAATGGAAGAGCTGGAGGATGAAGCCGGCCGCCAGGAGAACGACGGCGCCAGCCACGTAGATCGCGATTCTGACGGGCTTGGAGAATCTTTGCATCACTCACTCCTGATCTATTCGATCCTGACGTCTTGTCTTTCGAGCCTCTTCTGGACCCTGGAGACATTCACCTCCCGACAGGTGACACCGTCCTCGAGCGAGATGGCGGCGGCGATACCCGCACCCTGTCCGGTGACGGTACAACACATCATCTGGCGTGTGGCGGCGTGAGAGACCCTGTCCCCGGCCACACAGCGACCGGCAACGAGAAGATTCTCCACCTGCTTCGGGAGTGTGATGCGAAAGGGAACCTGGAAATACCTGCCCGTGGAGGGCATGATCGCGATGCCGCTCCCGTCCAGGAATTCCGGACAAATCCCGATCGAGTCCTCGAAGCGGGCCTGATTGAGCACGTCGTGTTCGGTGATGTCGTACTCGCCGATGATCTTTCTCGATTCCCTGGTGCCGAGAGATGCCCCCATGGTGCGAAGCCGGGCCTTCTCGAAGCCGGGGGTGTATTTCTTCAGAGCCTCCACGGCCCACATCACCCGCTGCCTACCTTCGATCTCCGCCCTGGTGAGGTCCCACACATCCGTGGGATCGAAGCCCGCCATGTGGACCGCATTCATGTTCGGGATCTCGCCCGCATCCGTGAAGCTGCCCCAGTAACTCTCCAAGCGGACATCTTTGGGAATCTCACCGGCTTCCTTGGCCTTGTTGAACGGCTCGACCAGATAGGTGCTGAACTCGCTCTCTTCCTTCTTGCCGGATTGATCGCCCCAGTCGGCGATCGAGCTGGGGTTCTTCAGTGTGTAGCCGAGAAACCTCTGGAGATCGACACCGCTGCAGCCGAAGTTGACGCTGACCCCCTCCAGCTCGTTCTTCGGTCCGATTCGGTATGGGGCGCCCGCGCGGCAGGCGAGGTCCCCGTCTCCGGTGGCATCGATCACCCGCTTGGCGAGAATCGCCTGCCTCCCCGATTTGCTCTCGGTAATGACGCCCTTGATGGTGCTGCCCTCCATGATCACGTCCACGGTGGGGCAGTGGAGCAGGGGGACGATGCTGGCCTCCTGCACCATCTGGTCGGCAATGTATTTGAACTTCTCGGTATCCAGCACCTGGTAGAGGAAGATGGGTAGGCTTGCTTCCATCTGCTTCGCCCGCTGCTCGAACTCCACGCCGATGCCGCCCGCGTCCACGACCTTCTCATTGGTGCGGTACCAGGCGATGGTCCCCACCATGGCCTGCGTGATCACGCCTCCGAAACAGCCGTGGCGCTCTAGAAGCATGGTCTCGATGCCCTCTCTCGCCGCCGACAGGGCAGCGGCGAGCCCGCCGGGCCCGCTTCCCACCACCAGGACATCGGTCTCCGCCATGACGGGTATCTCTCTCGCCGGCTCTTCGATCCGCTTGACCATGTCTCCTCCGCAGTATCTCCGCCTCATGCTATCAGAAGGCACTGCAGCGGACCGGTGAGAAATGCAGAGTCCTAGGACTTGATGATGGTCTTCCAGCGTCCCCCGCGGAAGCGCAGCGTAAGCATCGTCGTCTTGACGATGTAATCCCCGATCAGGGCGTAGAAGATCCACTCGACCGAAAAGTGCAGCCAGGCGAAGATCCCCGCGAGAACGCAGCGGACCAGCACCAGGCCCGAGAGCACGGTGAGGAGCGGAAATCGCGTGTCGCCCGCGCCGCGCAGCGAGCCCGTCAGGGCGAACTCCATGGCCATCAGTGGCTGCAGGCTGCCGAGCACGTAGATGAAGACGACCGTCAGCCGCACGACTTCGGGATCGTCGATTATCCAGCGAGCCAGCGGCCAGGCGCCGGCAATGATGGCGAGACCGAACACCACCATCGAGACCAGGGAGAGCCCTGCAGCGCGCCAGCCGCTGCGCATCGCGCCGTCCGGATCCCCCGCGCCGAGATGCTGTCCCACCAGGGTCGACGCCGCGATCGAAAAGCCGAATCCGATCAGGAACGAGAAGGAGAGGATGCTGACACCGATCCCGTAGGCCGCGTAGGGGGCGGTGCCGTAGAGAGAGACGATCCAGAGAAAGGCGACGAATCCACCTTGCCACACCACCTGCTCGAGACCCGCGGGGTAGCCGATGTTTACCAGCCGAATCACGCGCGCGCGCTCCAGGCAGCGGGGAGGGCCGACCCCCAGGATCAGATAGCCCCGGAGCCAGAGGTATACGATCGCGATCGAGCCGATCGTGAAGGCGGCACCGCCGGCGATCGCAGCGCCCGCCACTCCGAGCGCCGGGAAGCCCATTCGGCCGTAGACCAGCGCGTAGAGCAAGGTGATGTTGACGATGTTGGTGAGGGCGCCGATCAGGAGCGGCGTGCGCGTATCTCCCGCAGCGCGCAACGCCACGCTCAGCACGAACTGAATCGCGAACGCCGCGTTGAACAGGCTGATCCAGCGAATGTAGGTCGCGGCGAGCAGCAGCGTCTCCTCCTCCAGGCGGAAGAAACGCGCCAGCGGATCGGCAAACACGACCGCCGGAAAGGTGATCACCAGAGAGATGCTGATGCAGACCCACATCGATGCCCGGTTGACCCGTTCCGCTTCGTCCCGATCACCCGCCCCCCAGGCCCGGGCCACCAGAGCCGTGGTACCTGCCGTGACGGCCATCAGCAGCGCCTGGAGGATGAAGAAGATCCGATTCCCCGTGGTCACCGCCGCGACTGCGCCCGCCCCGAGGGAGCCGACCATCTTGATCCCCACCAGGCCGACCATGGACTGGAGGAGGTTGGTCAGGATGGCCGGCCAGGCGAGCTCCCAGATTCCGAGCCTGGGCATGGCCAGCGGCGCCGGGCCCGTGGTGATGGCCCTGGGAGCCTCGCCCGTGTAGGCGGGGGCTGTATCGACCTTCGGCGTCTTGACCGTCATTTTTTTGCCGGCCCTAGGATACAGATCGCTCGCGAATAATCCGGGCCGAGGGCGATTTCCAGGTCGAAACACACCTCGCCGGTGGGCTGGTCGGTCCGGCGTGGCCGAGGATCGCGCACAGAGGGCTTCGGGCGTGATCCCGGATTGCTACTGCCCTTCGAACGGCTTCAGGAACCGGGCGTAGCCTTCCTTTTCAAGATCGCTCAGTGGAATGAATCGAAGCGACGCGGAGTTGATGCAGTAGCGCAGGCCGGTCGGAGGCGGACCATCCGTGAATACGTGGCCGAGGTGGGAATCCGCGTGCTTGCTGCGGACCTCCGTCCTCAGCGTGAACAGGCCTCTGTCCTCCTGCTCTACGATATTCTCGGATGCCAATGGCTTGGTGAAGCTGGGCCATCCGGTGCCCGACTCGTACTTGTCCAGCGAGCTGAAGAGGGCTTCGCCGGAGACGATGTCCACGTAGATACCCGGGCGCTTGTTGTTCCAGTAATCATTCTTGAAGGGTGGTTCCGTTCCATCTTCCTGGGTGACATGGAACTGAAGCGGAGTCAGCCGGCTCCGAAGGTCACCGGCGCTGCTCGTCTTCTTTCCTTCTTTTCCCCACACGGAATCCAGGAATTCGTCCCGTCCAGATCGGCTCCGGTAATACCGGTATCTGATCGGGTTCTTCTTGTAGTAGTCCTGGTGATGTTCCTCTGCTCTGTAGAACCGGCTGGCGGGGATGATCGGCGTCACGATGGCCTTGTCGAAGAGGTTCTTTTCCTCCAGGTCCGCCTTCGACTGCTCTGCCAGGCGCTTCTGCTCGTCATCGAGATAGAAGATGGCGCTGGTATAGGGTCTGCCCCTGTCCACGAACTGACCATCTGGATCGGTCGGGTCGATCTGCCTCCAGAAGACCTCCAGCAGCTCCCGGTAGGATATCTGGTCGGGGTCGTAGATGACCTCTACGGCCTCCACGTGACCCCCCTCGCCGTAGTCCTGGTAGGTCGGGTTCTCGGTTTCGCCACCGGTGTAGCCCGAAGTGACGGAGACGACGCCGTCGAGCTCCTCGAAGGGCTTCTCCATGCACCAGAAGCACCCGCCAGCGAATATCGCCCTTCCCATTTCCACGCCCTCTTCGGCAATCGCGGGGCCGCTGGCGATCGAGACCGCCAGCGCCAGCAAGAGGTGGATTCGAACCGGTAGACGACCTGTGCTCACCTTGGGTCCTTCTTTCGAGTCGGTTTTCATGGTGGAATATACGTTGCGCTCGCGAAATCGGTTCCGCGCTACCCGCGGCCCCCCTGGGAAAGGGCGCGTCCGGCTGCTCGATCGCGGGGGCTGGCTCGCGTAGAGTTCGGGAGCGGAGGTGCCCGTGACCCGAGCTCGCCAGGCGCCGTGGTTGGAGGCGGCCCGAACCGCCGGGCTCGTCACACTCGGCGCCGTCGCCACGCGGCTGGCCTACCCGCCTCAGGGACTCTCTGGGCTCGGTGCGGTGATGCTGGCGCCGATCGTCGCCTTCCTCCTGGCCGTGATCGCCGTCTCGTGGCTCGCCGGGACGGCGCAGACTCGCGGCACCTGATCGCGACGAGGCGGGCTACTTGCCTCCCCGAGAGCTTCCCCGCCGCCGCCCCGCGCCCTTCTTTGTGCCCTCGCGCGCCTTCTTCGGCGCGGGCGCGTCAGCGTGCTTGTCCGGTTCCTGCCCCCCGCGCCTCGTCCCCGCATCGAAGTATGCCACGTAGCGCCCCTCACCGTGCTCGGTCACGACCGCGTCTCCCAGGCGGCGATGAAGCCGGAGGGTCGCGACGTTCGAGGGCTCGAAGGATCCCGTGAATCCGACGATTCCACTGCGCTCGGCGTACTTGCGCAGGCGCTTCTGGAGATAGTGTCCGATTCCGAGGCGCCGCGAGTTTTCGTGCACGATCATTGCGCTCTCGGCGAGACCCGTCGTCTCGTTCATCGAGTAGCGTCCGATCGCGACGATGCGCTCGCTCTTTCCGACCTTCTCGAACACGGCGAGCGCGAACTGCTTGCGGTAGTCGAGGGTGCAGAGCCGCAGCGCTTCATCGTGCGACAGCGATTTCTTGAGGTAGCGGTAGCGCTGATAGATCGTCTCCGTGGTGTGAGAATAGAAGAAGTCCATCAGGTGATCCGCATCCGCAGAACGGAGCGGTCGGACGAAGAGCGGCCTTCCCTTGAACTCGCGAACCTCCTCCATGTCGGCCGGGTATCGCTGCGCCTCGGTCGGAAGCTCCCAGGAGATCGGTACGTAACGCCGATCCACCGCAGCGTTTCGAAGCTCCGCGCGAAAATCCGGGTGCGCGGTCTCGATCAGAGCCATCGCGCGCTCGCGAATCGTCTTCCCGTGAAGGTAGGCGACCCCGTACTCGGTGACGACGTAGTGCACGTCGCCGCGGCTCGTCACCACGCCGGCGCCGGCGTCGAGCTCCGGTACGATGCGAGATACGGTGCCGCCCTTTGCCGTGGAGGGGAGGGCGATGATTGGCTTGCCTCCGGGGCTCATGGCGGCGCCGCGTATGAAATCCGTCTGACCGCCGATACCCGAGTAGAAGCGGGCACCGATGGAGTCGGCGGAGACCTGTCCCGTGATGTCGATCTGAAGCGCCGAGTTGACGCTCACCATCTTGTGATTGCGTGCGATGTTCACGGGCGAGTTCACGAATTCAGTAGGCCTGAACTCGAAGAACGGGTTGTCGTCCAGATAGTCGTAGAGCTGCTTGCTCCCCATTGCGAAGCTGGCGACGGCCTTGCCGGGGAGAAGCTGCTTCTTCTCGTTGGTGATCACGCCCTTCTCGCAGAGTTCGACCACCCCGTCACTGAACATCTCCGTGTGAAGGCCGAGGTCGGTGCGCTCGCCGAGGAGACTCAGGACCGCATTCGGGATCTTTCCGATGCCGAGCTGCAGCGTGGAGTCATCCTCGATCAGCGCCGCGACATGCCGCGCGATCGCCAGGGAGGTTTCATCGGGAGACACGGCTTCGAGCTCGAGCAGGGGTTCGTCGTGTTCGACGATCCTGTCGAGCTTCGAGACGTGGACGAAGGTGTCGCCGTGAACCCTCGGCATGTGGCGATTGATCTGCGCGACGATCGTCTTCGCCGTCTCGATTCCCGACATCACGATGTCGGGACTGATCCCGAGACTGCAGTAGCCAAAGGCGTCGGGGGGGCCGAGCATGACCAGCACCACGTCCAGACGGAGCTGGTTCGAGAAGAAGAGGTTGGGGATTGCGCTGAGGAAGATCGGAGTGTAGTCGGCCCGGCCGTCCTGGATCGCCTCGCGGACGTTGGAGCCGATGAAGAAGGCATTGTGACGGAAGGACCCTTCGTAGGCCGGGTCGACGTAGGGCGCGATTCCGAAGGTGAGCAGGTGGAAGAGCTCGACGTCCGAGACACGAGGGGCGCGCTTGACGAGGGCTCGCAGAAGCTCCTGGGGAGCGGCGCAGCCCGAACCCACCAGAACGTTCTGACCCGATTGGATTACTTCGACCGCCTGCTCTGCCGTGGCAAGGCGGCTCTTGTAGAGGGGCTTCCAGTCTCTTCGCATGGTCTCAGCGGGTCATCCCGCCAGCTCCGGGTAGTGCCCGTACTCGCGCGCGGCCTCCACCATTGCCAGGTAGTTCTCCGGCTTGCACCCCGGATGGATCGAATTCGAGGAGGAAATGATGTAGCCGCCCCCGGGTGCGGCCTTGGCGATCGTCTCCTTGACGCTCTCCCTGACTTCGTCGGGGCTCCCGAGGACGAGAAGAAAGCCGCAGTCGATGTTTCCGAGCAGGCAGGTCCTCTTCCCGTAGTCCTCCTTCATCTTGCCGATGTCCATGCACTGGGGCTGGATGGGATGGATGCCATCGAAGCCCGCCTCGAGCAGGGGGGGCACCAGGCGGAGGAGATTGCCGTCGGAGTGCTTGATGATCTTTCCCCCATTCTGGTGAACCCGCTCGCAGATCTCCTTGTGGTAGGGACCGATGAACTCGTCGTAGTGCGCGGGGCTCATCAGGGGCCCCGGATTGTGGGCGAGATCCCCTTCACAGGCGATGAAGTCGGCGCCCTTCTGGAAGGCCCGGTCGATCATCTCGAAGCAGTAGTCGGTGACCAGGCGCGCCAGATCGTGGACCAGGCCGGGGTCGA
>Ga0307423_1000980_pt1 | contig 18140 bp, 12 predicted proteins | sample SalMarWE160310MG_FD_202154 | JGI IMG/M metagenome (GOLD analysis project Ga0307423, IMG submission 202154) | Salt marsh sediment microbial communities from the Plum Island Ecosystem LTER, Massachusetts, United States - WE1603-10 | ecosystem: Environmental > Aquatic > Marine > Intertidal zone >...
ACTTTTGAATTTAATTGTGATTAGACGCCGCCAAACTTATAAATGTTGCATTTTTAATGCAAAAAAATTGTTTGATCAATAGCACAAGCCTAAATATACAACTTTATTATCTGCGCATAGTTAAAAATACATTCCTTGAATTTTAGTAAATTTCAAAGAAGTTAAAATTATATTCCAATTAGTATCTAAATATTAGAGATAAAATTAAAAATGAAGTTTTATCACTTATTGCTGTTTTTTTTGTATTCAATAATTATAATCAGCCCTAATGCTTTTACTCAGGATCTTTCAAATAATGAAGCATCAGGTGACTCATCTTTCCAAATCAATGATTCTACTGTTCAAAAGGTTTGGGAAGTTAATAACGATACAACTTCTTCTTCTGGATTAGTGTTATCGGATAATAATATTTACTCTACGCTGGACGAAGGATTAATTTATTGTTATGATCTCATTGGCAAAGAAAAATGGGTAGCCGAAGTTTTTGGCGACCTTAAGAATAACACAGTTCAATATAAAGATTTACTTTTGGTTTCTACTGTAGCAGGCGATTTATATTCTATCAACGCAAATAATGGTGATGTTGTACAAGTTATGGGGATTGGAGAAAATGTTACAACTCAGCTTGAACTTATTGATATTATAAATGCTGGATATAAAAGTAAAGCGGTTGTTTTTGGTACAGAATCAGGAACGATTTATTGCTATGATATATTTTCATTTGAGTTAATTTGGAAAGTTAAATTAAACGATTCCCCTCTTGTGTCCAATCCATTAAGTGTTGATTATAAAATCTTCTTTAAAGATTCAGTTTCTACAATTTATTCTGTTAATTCTAGAACAGGATTTCTTATCTGGAAATATGATTTTAAAAAAAATGAATCTGGAAATGAAAATCAAAATAGTCTCACTTTAACAAATGGAAAGAATATCATTGTTTTATCGACTTCTGGTGAAGTTGTTGCCATAGATCTACTAAATGGAAAAATTGATTGGTCAATAAAAAAATTGGACGTGATTCCTCAAATTCAGATTTCTAATGATAAACAAAAATTAATTTTATTAAATAAAAAAGGAGAATTAATTTTTCTTTCTTCAAAAGATGGAAAAGAAATTGGTAAGATGTATTTAAAGAAAGAGAATATCACTTCCTTTTGTTACGATGATACAGACAGTTTTTCATTGCTTTCTCTTTCAGATGGATCTGTATTTAAAATTGATGACAAATTTATACTTCATCCAATATTAAATCTTGAAAAGAGTTTTATTAATACAATTAAAATATTAACTGATGATCAGTTTATTATGAGCACTCAAAATGGTAAAATTTTATTATACAAATTTGATTGATTTATGAAATTAAGATTTAAAGGAATAATATTCGATATTGATGGGACTCTTACTTATACGAACCGACTTATTTTTGATTCTTTCAATCATATAACTGAAAAATACCTCAATAAAAAATATTCTGATGAAGAGATAATCGACTTTTTCGGTCCCACTGAAGATGTAATCTTAAAAGAACTTTGTAAAGAAAACTATGATGCGGCACGTAAAGATTACTACACTTATTACAAAGAAAATCATTCGATTGCCCAAATTTATGAAGGAATTAGAGAGTTAATAATTGAATTAAAGAATAAAGATGTTTTACTTTCGATTTTTACGGGTAAAGGAAGAACATCATCACTAATTACATTAGATGAGCTTGGATTGACAGAATATTTTGATTTTATAGTCACTGGAGATGATGTGGAAAATCATAAGCCTTCTCCAGAAGGTATAATCAAATTTCTGAGAGAATTTAATCTAAAACCATTTGAAGTTTTGATGATTGGGGATGCACCATCAGATATTAAAGCATCAAAAGAAGCAGGCGTGCAAATAGCATCAGTTGTTTGGGATAGTTATTCTGAAGCAGAAGTAAAAAAGTTAAATAGCGAAAATTTTTTCCACACTGTTGAAGAATTGCGGAATTATATCTTTAAAATTTAGGAAACGGTACTTAACCGTTCCCTAATTATTTGAATGCATATAATTACAAAGTGAAAGGAAAAATCAACGAAACTCTTGGTTCAATTCTTTTCTGAGGTTTGTATCCAACAATATTATCAGCCTGATCTCGGACAGGTGTAAATGTCCAGTTATACACAATTGAAACAAGTAGATAAGGTGCTGGTTTATAACCAACTTCTGTAAATAAATACGAGCGATCGTCTAATTTGAATAAATCTTTTTCACCCTGAATATTAATTTTATCATAACCCGCTCTAAGCACAAACGATGCATCTTCCGGTTCGATTGCCGTTCTTAAATTTAATATGCCGCTCTTTGGATTTTTATCCAATCTTTGGTAACTGCCGTAAACATCAAACAGATTAAGGACTCTTATAAAAAGATCACCATAAAAGCCATTTGCATTTTCAGAAATATTTTCTAATTGAAGTGACTTCGCATTATATGTTTTGCTAGCGGAATTAGATTTGAATCTTTCAATTTCATAAAGAGAGTTGAAGTAAGATGGTAAATATTTGCCATTGTTAAATCTTCTTTCAAGTTTTGTAGAAACTGATAATAATCCTAAACCTTCAAAATCAAATTTAACTCCAGTTGCAACACCACTGCCAAAATTCACTATTTTATTATAATCTAAATAAAGAGTAATAATAGTTACTGAAGACTTTATTAATGGTAACCCAAAATCAATTCCCAATACTGTTAAAGCACCGCCATCTTTAGCTACTTTAAATTCTCCTGCTTGATCAAAATAGCCTGAATCTACGCGAGCATATTTATTAAAATCAGTTACATAGCTTGCGCCTATTTCAAAGTTTCCAATTATTGGTATATCTCCCGCAGAACTAAATTGTAAAGGGCGAACATAGCCTCTTAATCCAAAAACACCTGATTGTGCAAAATTTCCATATATAGATTCCAATCCAAACTTTCCGAAATCAATATCAGCAACAAGCCCAATTTTTCTTGCATCATAAGTTGGACTGTTATTATAATGCTGCATAATTGTTCCGTGTCCTAAAGTATAGTAATCAAGGGCGCCAATCTTAACAAAAACCGGATCGTTTTTTAATCCATATCGTATATATCTAATAATGCTTAGATAATCTGATGCTTCATTAAAATTTTCTGTCCTTAGTTTTCCTTTCGAGTCAAAATCAAGATTTAGATCCAACCCAAAACCAAAATCTCCCAATGAAACTTCTGGTCTAAAGCTAAACCGATAATACGGTTGACCATCAATCCAATTTAAACCTAAACCACCAGAAATATAACCTTCATCCTGTCTAGGGTAGTCGTTAAATTGAGCAAAGCCTGGAAACGATGCGATAATAAAAACGTACAAAAGTTTTTTCATTTATTCTCTCAGATTTTATCAGATATTTTATTTAATAAAAGTTAATTGGTTTGTAAATACGCTATTTTGCGCTGTAATTCTTGCAAAGTATATGCCTCGTAAAAAATAGTGAAAATTTAGAATTTATGGGGAAATGGCCGGTAATAATTCCTTAGAAATGATTTCTTTTACAAGTTTTCGGCAATTGCTTACAAATAAATAAGTGATTGATTTTTTTATTTCATTATTACAAGTTTTTGTATAACGGATTCTACTTTATCTGCATTTTTCATAATCATTTTGTAAAGATAAGTACCATTAGCAATGTTATCTCCATCCTCATCTTTGCCATCCCAATAAATTTTATTCAAATCATAATTTAACTCTGAAGATTTTTTTACAATTTCTTTAATCATTCGTCCCGCAATTGTATAAATTCTAATTTTTATTTCTTCAGGAATTTGACTTAATCTAAAAGTAAAATAAGTATCATTTGAAAATGGATTTGGATAATTATAAACCTGCATCAGTTTTGATTGAGATGATACTACAAAATAGACTTCACTTGATGCCGAATCAGCAAGATTGCCGTTTGGATCTCTGGCAACAACTCTTAATAGATATTCGCCGTCTTCAAGCCCGGGTTTATAATTTGCAACAAATTTTGGATTACTACTATTAATCGAGTAAGATAGTATGGATGCATTGGCAGCATAATAAATTGGTCTCTCATTTAAATAAATTTTAATTGCGGTTGTATCATTTATAGGAACGGGTGAATCATCACTTAAAGCAATTTTTATATCTGGATTTTTTGATACATAATCGCCATTCAAAACTTCAGTTTCATCAAATGTAATTTTAACTGTGGGTGGAATCAGATCGGGTTTTATATAAAATGATTGAGTAAAGAAATTATTGTCTTTAAAATATTCACTGATTTTATTTTCAGAATCAATATCTATCAGAAATCTCTTTTCAGTGTCAGTTCCCAAAGCCTGATAATTAACATCAAATTTCATTTTACCATTTGATGGGATTGATGATACTAATTGATTAAAAATTGTTGATGATGTATTATTTTGATTTATTACATCAACCTTAACATTAAAACTATCTGCATTTGCTTCTCCAACATTGTAAACCCAGAAACTAAACGTAACATTTCCTCCTGCAGGAATTGTGTCATTATCAACAGCAACAACCTGATAGTTTGTCCCAAGTTCAGGAAGACCGATATAATTAACTCCTAGTGAAGAAAGCTCAGGTGAAATACCTTCGGGGGAAGCATTAAGCTCGGATTTAATTTTTATTTTAGGATAAATCTTAGGATTTACAAAACTGAGATCAGCACTGTTGTTTACAAAATTTAATGCACCAAGAGAATCGACATTGTTGTTGGATTTAATTCCATAAATATAATGTTGGATAGAACTTCCAGTCAGAATGTTTTGCAAAATGATGACATTCTTCCAACTTGTCGAAGGCCCAATTTCATTAGTTTCCATTGAGCCATATAAATTTGGGATTGTAAATGTAGAATCAATGTAGATTAAGCCATCATACCTACCTTTTACTGATTCTAAAACTTCACCGGGATCAGCTCCTTTTTTGCCTATTAATGCCCAAGAACCTCTGAAAACCAAACTGTCAATTTTTGTGCTGCCCAAGGTTTTAATAGCATTTTTAAGTTCAGTTGTAATATTATTTGCGGCATCATCGGCAACGCCCATTGCAACCACTTTCCCAGACGGGATTGAATTGATAAGATTGACCAAGGCAGTCATGTTTGCTGGATTATTGAACAAATTAAAATAAGTTGAAGTATCTACTTTAAAAGTAACATCATCAAATACGACAATACCCATACCAGCAAAAAAAGTATTTGCCATAAGGTTAATTCCATTTTCAGCAATTATACAAGTCGCCCCTGCCTCGAATCCAGCCGAGGTTACGGAAATGTTCTCGAGTTTTGGGACAATAGATAATTTAAAATTCTTAACACCAAGATCATTTAATGCTTGATTTTGAAATCCAATTGAATCAGCTAAACTAAAAGTATTAGTTCCATTATTGTAAAAGGATTTTTCATTAGAGAAAACAGAATTGAGATCATCAATTCTATATCTAAACCAATATCGTTTATTTGGACTTAAAGCAGTGAAAGGAATATTGGTAAAGAATGAATCAGCACTTATGCTAAACTCTTGATAATTCTGAAAATCTTTGGATTCAGATAGCTGATATTTAATATTGAAATTGTTAGTATTAAATAGAGAAGGGTTTAGAATTTTTACATTACTCAACGAGGAATTTTCAATTTGATATTTCAATAAATCTCTTAATTCTGTTGAATAAACGTAAAAACTAAAAATGAGTGCATTATCATCATCATAAATTTCCGGGATTTCATTTCCTGTATCCAAGGAAATGATTAATTTATTCTCACCCGCCAGATTCTTTATTCTAGCCCAAATAATTATAGTGTCCTTAAATGCAGGTAAATATCTTCTTCCTAAAAAAGTCTGAACAATATTTCCATTTTTAAGATGTTCGATGGAATAATTAAACTGAGCTGAATCTTGAATTCCCAAATTATTGAAAATAATTTTTATCTGAGTTGAGTCTTCTGAATCATCGATTAAATTTGAACTTAAGAAAATATTTGAAGCTGAAATTTCTAAATTTGGTTTGATTGGAATCTTAATTCTGATTAAAGGATCACCTAACAGTGTATTGGTTAATGCGAAAATTTTAAACACCGAAGATGTACCGAGATTCTGAAACATTTTAATTTTAGAAATAAGATGTGCGTTACCAACTTCTTTTGAATCACTTGCAAAAATTTCACCATAAAAATCTATTGGTAGTTTAAATGCGGTTGTAGTGAATCCTAAAGAAGAATTCCCAATATAACCTAAAGCTTGACCATCATTGTTTAATAAAAATCTTTCACCAAAGCAGATAATATCCGGCTCAGCAAATTTATTTGTTGAACAACCAAAATCTGAGATTAAAGGATTTTTGTTAACTTTATTTTCAAGTTGAATGGGCTCACTTATAGTGTTATCCCAAGTTGCGGTACCGCTGTGTCCCAAATAAGAAATAAATACGCCTCCTCCGTCTATTGCATTTGATATTTGATTAGGTGTATAAGGGCCAAAATCTGAAAATGGATTTGTAGTTTTATAAAAATGCGTGTATGATCCTGATAATGGAGCGGGTTTAATATATTTATTGATTACTTGATCATTAACATTTTTTAAATCTGCAATCTCACTTGGAAAATCTGCACGTCCTCCTGAGAAGAATAAATATTTTTTATTCCATTCATCATATTTACCCTCAAAATTATTTTGAACTTTGGAGAGATAATAATCCAATTGTTCATTTGTGTTAATTGGAATTCTGCCAACTTTCATTTGTGGAATCGGTAATCCGATTTCATCCCAAATTACTAACCAATTATCGCTAACTGGATTTCCAAATGATGGGACAAAATTACCACCACCTTTTACACCATCAGCTTTAAATCGATATAATTTATAATCGTAATCAGCATCCCCTATTAAAGTTAAATATTGTGGTTTGGGATCCTGCCTGTTTTGATAAGTAACTGCAGTAAATAATCTTATTGATTCAGGAGTTGGATATCCGAAACCAAATTCATCAAATATATCTGCAACAGAAATTAAATCCTTAGTAACATTATACATTGATGAAATTGATTTAACATAAGCATTTGCTGACGATAAGAATTTGGGATGTGTGATTGCAATATAATCTGCCTGATTTGTATTTGAACGAAGATTCATAAACTGCTTTTTATAATAAAAAACTGGTTTAATGATTTTAGAAGGAGCAACAACAATATATTGATCCCCAGCATTTATAGTATCAGTAAATAAAACTTGATTTAAGACAATCTGATAATTATCTATCTTTTTAAAGAAAGGTTTTACCTTATAAATCTCATAATTATTAGTTGTTGCATTTCCAACATTGATTACTTTAAATCCATTAATAACATCAGAACTCACATTAAATAAAATAAAATCATTATTAAGTTTTAATTTTCTTGGATATTCAAAATCGTACCAATCAACTGCTAGAAAATTTACACTTGTTCCATTTGCTATATTTTTAACTGAAATAGTATTTGGATTAGATGTCAATAAATTTGTATTGAGCGTGCCTTGCAATAATAATTGATCGTGCCTGTTAATGGATTGTGAGTCAAGTAGAACACCATTCACTTTTAGTATCACCTGGTGTGCATTATTAATTATATCTGAACCGCCACTGGATGCTTTATAAAAGAATTTAGCGGTTTTGTTTGGGATTAAATCAATTGCGTTAAAATTATAATTCCGAGTTGTATTGCTATACAACCATTCAGATTGATAATAATACCATGTTTTATTTTTCAACCAACCCGGTGTCTGATTACTTATTTCATCTGTGTTAGCTGTAAAATATACTACATTGTTTTCAATATGCTCTCTATAATTGTAATAATTAAGAGTGTCAGTTATTCCTGAAGGGAAATAATTTGAATTTTGAATTCTTTTACCGTCTTGAACACCCCAGGTAAGAAAACAAATTGTTGTATCAGAATAGCGGTTTAGATATTCATTGTAGGGTTTATCCGAAGCATTAATTATTCTGTAAGATATTTTTGAATAATTCAATGTCCCATAAAATTGAATATAATCAGAGTCATCAAAAACATTATCATCTTGTCCAAATACTGTAATTGGAACTTCAACACCAGATTCAATTAATCGAAAAGATTTAGGATTTATTGAAGAAGTATTTATTCCTTTTGCTTCAAGATCTGTTTTTGTGATTCTAAATAGTCCGTCACTTGCAGTTCCTATCTTTAAATATTCAGATCCATAATCAATCCATCCGCCTGTTGTGTCTTGCAATATTAATGGTTGACTTCCTGATAGCTGATCAGCTATTTGTGGATCTAATAAAATCGATTTTAATTCATCTTTATTATTTTTAATAGTAGAGTTATTTTCGTATGTAATGGGATACTCTCTACCAAAATTAATTATCAAATTAGCACTTTTAAGTCTAGAAATTTGATTTGTGTTAGGATCAAATGAGTGAGTATTAATTTTAATCTGAATACAATAGTAATTTCGATACCAACCATAACTAATAATTTCCAAATCGTTAGTGCTTTTCTTTTCAATAACAGCTTCTGAATAACTAACTTCCTGATAAATCAAAGTCGAATCATTAAGTAATTTAGATCTGGGATGAAGTTGTGGAATTACTCCTTTTATTATTTCAAAATGCTGATCTGCCATCTGTATGTTAGGATTTGAATACGGTGGGATGGCAATTAAAAAGGTTTTTGAAGGAAGTTTAAATTTTCCTGTTTGGGAGGGATCTGTAAAATCCAAGTAATTACGAATTTTTAAGATTCCCTCTACCTTATCAATATGTTTCTGTTCTTCAAAATTAAATAGTATGGAAAAACCATTTTTAATCTTTTCAATTCTACTTTGAGAAATAATGGTTACAGAAAAACTAATAAATATAACTATTATAAATGTATATATATTTTTCAAATCTAATTAAATATTTTTTGAAGAGAATCTAAATCTTATTATCCTAAAAATAAACAAGGGAATGCCAATAATATATCTTTTCCATAAGCGTTTTGGCTCTTGAAATAGTCTATATATCCATTCTAAACCCGTATTTCTAAACTTTGGGGAAACTCTCTTTACAGTTCCAAAATAAAATTCAAAAAAATTACCTACACATAAAAATAAGTTCGCATCAACTAATCGAGATAATTTATCCGCAATAATTTCCTGTTTGGGCACACCCATTCCAATTAAAACAGCTTTTGACTGATGATCATTAACTTTTTTTGCGATTAACCATAATTCTGAATCCTCAAAATATCCGTTATAATATCCAACCAATTTTTCAGTAGATTTAAAATAACTAGTGACAAATTCTTCATTAAAATTCCCACCAAGTATAAAAAATTTAGTTCTATTTTTCATAAAATTTTCGATAATCCCTTTATTTAGGTCAGTACCATTAATTTGTTTATACTTTTTATTAAATAGCCACTTATTTGCTAAATTAATTCCCGTATCAGCGGCATAAACACTAAATTTATTTTCTAAGAGATTTCGATACATTTTATTAGTCTGATATATATTAAAACTGTGCTGATTAAGATACGTTAGAAACGTTTTTTTTGAATCCTTTAAAGACGAATAAACTAAATTAATTACATCATAATCATGTATTAATAAATTTTCAAAAATATTGAACTGATTATTCAATTTGCTTAACCTCTAATTGGCAATCTAGATTAATCTGATCAAATTGTTTTTGGATTGTATTAAATGATTTAATCATATAAATCAAATATTGATATCTCAGTCTTAATCTATTTTTCTTAATATACTCAAGAAATAAAATTGGGAAATAACTTAGAGCAAGAACAAAATTTACTTTAATTCCCCTTTTATATGGATGTATTTTTTGCCAGTATTTTCTTGCTAATCTTTCATCCCCATAAAAAAATTCTCGCCATCCCTTAAGGATATTTTGATCTGATTCCTTAACTATATTAAAATTGGAAGAAAGATCATTAAAATAATTTTCTTGAATAGAATAAAGGATATGTTTTAACTTATTTGGGTCACTCGTAGTCATTGAGTCGCTTCGTAGTCTCACAAAATGATAAATTTCAGGCAAAACCATAAATTCACTTTTATTTTTTAGTTTTAACCATAAATCATAATCTTCATAAGCGGACAAACTTTCATCATAACCTCCATTAACAATAACATGATCCTTATTGAATAAGGAAGAAGAATTGTTAAAGTGTCCATGCAGAAGTAATTTTTTCATTAATTCTTCGGAATTATTTGAACTTTTTATATAATATTTTATTTTTTTATTTTTAAAGTAAGCTGTATCACAAAAGATAAACTGATTTTTACTTTTCAATAAAACAAGTTGCTTTTGAAGCCTATATGGATGAGAAATATCATCAGCATCCATTAATGCAATAGTTTCATATTTTGCTAAAGTTAATGCATGATTGAGTGCTGCTGCTCTACCAATATGCTCTAATTTGACATATCTAATTCTTTTATCATTAATCTTGCTTATAATCATTTCAGTATTATCATTTGAACCATCATCAATTATAAGATATTCAAAATCTTTAAATGTTTGATTTAAAATACTCCGGACAGCTTGAGATATGTACAAAGCACAGTTATATGTAGTTGTGATAACTGTAAGCATAAAAAATTTAAATTGATAGAATATTTTTTAAATGAGTCAAATAATCTTGATCAAACTTGATCACAAATCGCAATGATGCTCCAAATAAGTGATTAACTTTAGCTATTAAGTAAATAATGTGAGATTTGGTTAATTTGAAGAACAATAATTGACCAAGCCATAAGTGATTTAAATAGGATTGCAAATTTGTAAATGATTTTCTTGAGTGATGCAAAATTTTTGCTTCTGGTAGAATCACACTTTTTAGTCCGTATTGTTTAGCTCGCCACGATAATTCAGTTTCTTCATAATTTAGAAAAAACTTTTCATTAAATAACCCAATTTTTTCTAAGGCATTACGTTTAATAAACATATCGCAGCCTATTATGAAAGGAATAGTTTCTTTTTCTTCAAATAAATCTCTTTTTCTTAAATATTTTTTCCCCAATAATTTTAATAATATCCCTTTTATTCCAATCTGCTCGGATATGACATCAATTATATTAGGAAACTTTCCAACTGATTTAGTTGGCTCTCCATTTTCATCGAATAGTTGAGCTCCAACGCACCAAACTAATTCGTTTTCTTTTTTTTCCATAAAATCATAAAAAATACTAAACACATTATTAAGAATTACAGTATCTGGATTAAGCAAAAAAATATATTTCCCATTTGATATTTTTATTCCCTGATTACACGCTCTAGCAAAACCTATATTGGATTTATTTTGGATAAAAGTAATATTTGCTTTATAGTTTTGAATGATATGTTTAATATTTTTAATAGAATTGTTATCAATCAAAATTATTTCATACTCAAAATTATAGTGAAATTGAATGATAGACTCTAGACAACTAACGATATATTTTTCAGAATTGTAAAGAACAATAATTATCGAAACAATAGTTGATTTTAATTCTGATAGATTAGTCATTATACAATTTTTGATATTGAAGCGTCATATAACTAGAAGTAAATTTTTTATCTAAAAGAATTTGCGAGTTTTTTAAATTTCTTTTATTGCATTCTACTATCTTATTAACAATTTCTTCCAGATTACTTTTATTAACTAAAAAACCATTAACTCCATTTTTGATAATCTCCTTATTACCACCGTCATTACTAGCAATCACTGGTATCCCGCACGCAATTGCCTCTAGTAATACCATATCAAAAATTACTTTTTGGGAAAGTATAATAAAAAGATCAGAAGATTTCATAATCCTAATAACATCACTATTGGAAATATTTCCTAAGAATTCAATATTTTCGGTTAAATCCAAATCTTTAGTCAACTTTAATAAGTTATTAGTTTGATACCCTGTGCCCACATTTATAAGTAATGGATTAAATTGAAAACTTAACTTAAGTATAGATGTGGCTCGAATGACTTGATCAATGTTTTTTAAATTAGAATGAGTTGCAACATTAACCAAAATCAAGTCATATTTATTTTGATTGATATTAAATTTAGAGAATACCCCATCAGGATTAATTTTTTGTATTGAATTCAAATCAATCCCATTATAAATAATTCTAATGTTTTTCGACCCATCATCAATGATATTTAAATCCTTATAGAATATTAACTGTGCAGCCTTGCTCGGGAAAGTTACTTCATCAGAATTAAGAAAATTACTCTTTTCAATCTTTTGAAGTTTAAGAATCCAATTTTTTATATTTTGATTTGAACAAAATCTATCTTCTAAATCTGTATAGAAAGAGCCTTTTGAATGTATAGAAAGAATTTTCTTTTTATTCTCAACATAACTAAAAATTGCTGCAGAAAGTGTATCATGCGCATGGACATAATCAAATTCATTGGCCCTTGGTGACATTTTTCTAAACTTTCTATGAATTCGATATAGAAAAAATTGTTGATATAATTGGCTTAAAGTTATTAATCTATAAATTGAGCTCGATTTAAATATTTTATCCCCCAATATTTTTCTTTTAGAAATTTTATTTTCTAGTTTAGAATTGAAAATGGATGGTAATTGAGTGATATCATTTAAGTAGTCAGAAAAATAATATGTCGCATATTCTTCAAAGCTTAAATTTGAAATAATCTCAGCAATAATTCGATTTCCACCTCCAATATTTTTATTTGGGATTCCAGAATAAGAAGTAAAGAGAATTTTTTTCATTAAACTATTTTTCTAGTTTGTTTTATTGCTCTGAAAACAACCTGGTCCATATTATAATACTGGTACTCAGACAACCTTCCACAAAATATTGCATTGTTCAGCTTTTCTGCTTCGGATTTATATCGTAAATACATACTTCGATTATTCTCGTTTGGAATAGGATAAAATGGTTCTCCATCTTTTACTGAATATTCATAACTCAGTGTGGTTGATTTCAATTTTTGAAAAGTTAAATATTTATACTCCGTAACTCTGGTAAATTCAGTTTCATTTCCAACATAATTATAAACTGCCGTCTCCTGCATCTGATCTTTTTCATAATTCTTAAATTCAAACCTGATCGACCTATATGGAAGTTTCCCAAACTTGTAATCAAAGAAATAATCTATTGGTCCAGTGTAAATCATTTTATCAAACTTAACCGAATCTAAAATTGTTTTATAATCTGTATTTAAAATTACTTCAATGTTTTTATGATTCAATATTTTTTCAAACATTTTTGTATAGCCATCTTTCGGCATAAATTGATATTTGTCAGTAAAGTATCGGCAGTCATTATTAGTTCTAATTGGAATCCTTCCACAAACTGAGGACGATAATTCTTTTGGTTCAAGGTTCCATTGTTTTTTTGTATAATGTTTAAAAAACTTTTCGAATAAATCTTGTCCTACCTGATTCACAATAATATCTTCAGAATTAAGAATTGGATTCCGTTTCTCTCTAACTTTTTCAAAATAATCTTTTACTTCTGCTTCAGTTGTAAAATTTAGATTATAAAGTTTATTTATTGTTAGACGGTTAATGGGAATAGGATAAAGTTCATCTTTAATCTTAGCTAATACTTTATGCTCATATGGTGTCCACTTGGTAAATTGGGATAAGTATTCAAAAACTTCTTTGCTGTTTGTATGAAAAATATGAGGACCGTAACGATGGACTAAAATTCCGTGTTCATCATATTCATCGTAGGCATTTCCTCCAATATGATTTCGTTTTTCAACAATCAAAACTTTTTTATTAAACTGTGAAGCTATTCTTTCAGCCATAACAGAGCCTGCAAAACCTGCACCAACTATTAAGTAATCGTATTTCATACAACTAGGATTTTATTTCTCTTAATGTATACAAAAAACGCAATCGTTATGTATACCTCTGTTAATAAAGCTGACATCGAAGTCCCAATCTCAAAATAATGTGGGACGAAAATAAAAGATAAAGTTAGATTTATAATTGCGGCAAAAAATAGAATTATTGCAAAACTTTTTTGTTTATTTAACGGAAGCATAGTTTGAATACCCAAAACATTACTTAAAAAGATACCTAATGGTAGCCATGCAATTATTTTTAAAATTATTATTGAAGATTGATAATCTTTTCCTAAGATAAAATTTATAAGCGGCTCTGCAAATAGGAATAATGATATAGATATAATTGCTCCTAGGATTAATGCAATTTTAAATAATTTCTTGTTAAAAGTAATAAATCGATCATAGGATTCACTTAACAATTTATTTACGTAGGGAAAAACACTCTGCGACATCGGTGATAGTAATCCCTGAAATGCCATTCTGATTTTATCTGCCGCAGCATAATACCCTACAATGTTAGCAGGAGCAAATAGTCCTAGAATAAAAACATTAGAAGTTGTATATAAATTTATCGAGACTGTGGATATAAAAAGATTCCAACCGCTTTTTAATTGTTGTTTGAGCAAAGAAACAGTGGGAACACTATATTTTATTCTAAATTTATTTATTGCCCAAAATAATCCAATTATTCCTATAACAAATTGTGTTATTGTATTTAGTCCCGCAAGTTTAATAAAATCATCTTCTGTTTGGATAAAAATAAAAATTAAAACTGTCGTTACTAATCTTACCGAAACTGAAATTATTGATATGTATTTCATTTTTTCAGTGCCCTGGTAAAACCAAAGTGGGAATAGTGCCGTACCCAAAACACCAAAAAATGTTACAATAAACAAAATTATATTTTCTTTAAAAAGTGGGAAGAAAAAAACAATTGGGAAAAATATTAAAGCAGACAAAAGGAATAAAAACATTTTAAGTGTGAACACGGAAGAAAATATTTCAGAAACGCGTTTAGTATTATTTCTATTTATAGAAGTCTCCTGCGTTGCAGAAAGATTAAATCCATAATCAGTTAGAATTGTGAAATATGCAGAAAAAGCTAGTGCGAAATTTACAAGACCATATTTTTCAGGACCTAAAACTCTAACTAAGTAAGGCAAAGTAATTAAAGGGAATAAATAATTTGAGACTTGAAGTACTGAAAGTGAGGTAAAGTTTTTAAATAAAACTTTGTTTGAATCTATTATTTGAAAAATACGTTTCAAATTTGTTTTAAGTTAATTATCATCTGAGCCAGGTTTGGGGATTTACATTTTGTCTTCCATTCCAAATTTCAAAATGCAGTATATTACCTTCCAGACTTTCGCCGACCTTTCCAATCAAACCACCTGCTTTAATTTTATCTCCTTCGTTTACATACACTTCGCCTAAATGACCATATACGGTCCTATAATTGCCTTTGTGACTTATAATAAGAACAGTTCCATAACCAGGGAGCCACTCAACAGTAGAAATAACACCTTCGGAAATGCATTTAACACTTCGCTCACCACCAGCCTTAATATCAATTCCATAATTTATTGTAACGGTATTTAATTTTCGATTTCTATTTTCACCAAATTTTCTAACAACTCTACCTTTAGTTATAGGCCAATTAAGTTTTCCCTTCATCTCAGCGAAGGAAGCAAAATTAGAAGTTGATAAATCAAAATTATAATCACTCTCTCCAATTTCTCTTTTAGTCTTAGCATCTGCTGATACAAGAGTCTCAGACTTTTTTAATTCTTCTGCTTTCTTTCTCTCTGCTTCTTCAACCAACTTAATAATTAAGTCTTTTATTTTTTGCTCAGATTTCCTTTTTTCTGTAACACTTTTTGCTAGTTTCCTTTTATCCCTTTTAATTGAGTTAAGAATTTTTTCCTTTTCGGATAATTTTTTCTCCAATGATTTTTCCTCTACTGCTTTTTGAGCAGTTAAAACCCTTTTCTCTTCTTTTTCTTTTTCCAACTTTTCTTTTGCAAGAATTAATTCTTTTTTATTTGTTTCATATTCAACAAGATCATTTTTACGTTTTGCAGAAAATCTCTTTAGATATTCGAGACGAATAACTGCTTGCTGAAATGATGCAGCATCAAACACACTTTCCCACTCTGTATAATTACCATACTTATAGTTGGCAACCACATATTTAGCGTAATTTTTTTGAAGTAGATCTATTTCCTTTTCAATTGCCTTTATCTCTTTAATCCGATTATCAATTTCAATCTGTTTTTGATTTTCCTGGCTTCTCAAACTTGCCAATAGTTTATTAACCAGAAAACTTTGCTTTCCAATATTTTCATAATCTTTAAGAGATTTTTTCTCTTTAATTTTTTTTTGGGATAGCTCTTTCTCCAGTTTAGATATTTCATCTTTTAACTTGTTAAGTTCTAGTTTTTTTGTTTCTATTTGATTATCCTGTGGGAATAATTGACAGGACAGGGCGAGAAAAATGAGTACTGAAATGTAAGTTCTTAAAGTCACCATTTTATAATAGTGGCATCATCTGGTAATTTAAAATCGATCTGAATATTATTTTTATTAACTGAAATCTTTCTATAATCTATATCAATTTTTTGATCATCTTCTATATTTTGGATCTGAATTTTATAAGGCACAGCAACATTCTCCAATAATTCAAATTTGCTGTATTTCCCTTCTAAAGTCTGATCACCTTCAATCGAAAAGAGTTGATAATCGGTTATTCCAAGCTGCCTAACATCAACTTTGTAAACAGTTTTGTTCTGTCTGGCTGAATCTAGATAGGTTAAAACATATTTATCTCCATCAACAAAATATTTATCCGGCTGTCTATATAAATTTGGTGTTAAATTTACTGATCCAACAAATGCATCGAGCAGGTCATCAAAGGAAAGATTAATTCTAAAAATGCTTTGTAAAATATTTGAGTTAACTGATCCCGTATAAGCCGTGTTTTGAAGTGCATCATAAAAAACAAAGTTTTCTTTTGTTACTAAAGCCTGCGCTAACTCAATCCCAAATGGACCCATAATAGTAAGATAAATTGAATCGGGTTTTTGTAATACCACTCTAAATGTGGCGCTGTTATCCATCGTAGGAGTGTTTACTATAATAGTTCCATTTCCTTCAAAGCTTTTTATTTTTCTTCTGTTAGCCTCAAGTTTATTAATCAATCTTTCAGATGGTAAAAGTTCATACTCTTCAGTTGGCTTTGAAGGAATACAACCTGCAATCATGATTAAAGTGATGAAAACTAATAAAACAATAATTCCGTTTTTTTTCAAATCGCACCTTTATCAATTTTATTTTGTATTTCAGTTTTGGTTGGCTCTAATTCAAGCGCATTTTTCCAGAGTTTTACTGCCTTTTGCTTGTTTCCCAACTTAAATTCAATGTCAGCAAGATGATCAAGCATCACAGAGTTTTTACCGCCAATTTCTATTGCTTTTTCAAGATATTTTTTTGCCGTTTCATAATTTTCAAGCATATAATAAACCCAACCTATTGTGTCAAGATATGATGAGTTAAGTGAATCAGCGGCAATGGATATTTTTACCATTTTTAATGCGCGGTCAAGCTGAATTTTACGTGTTGCAAAGGCGTATGAATAATTGTTATTGATTAATGGATCATCAGGTTTTAATTCAAGTGCCTTTTCATAAAGGCTATCACTGAGAGTATAAGATTTCATTCCATTATAAATCATTGCAAGTGTTCCGATTAATTGAACATCATTAGGTTCAATATCTAATGCTTGTTTTAAATAATAGATTGCTTTATCATTTTCTTTAAGCTGACTAAGAGTAAATCCATATGCTGAAAGTGCTGTAATATCTTTTGGATTTATTATAGTCGCTTTCTTTAAATATCCTTCCGCCTCTTTTTGTTTGGATTGTTGTGCTAACGCTAATCCCAAAATTAAATTAACATAAAAATCTTCCGGAAAAGATATAATTGCTTCCAACATAACAACTTCAGCTTTATCGTATTTATGATTATCAAAATACAATCCGCCTAATCTTATCCATGCTTGAACATTCCAATTAGCATTTTCTGTTACATATTTAAAATTATCAATGGCAATGGAGTCATTTCCCTCACTTAAAGCAATAGCTCCCAAATACATTTTTATTTGCCAATCTGTTGTATCCTTATCAAGTTTAGTAAAAATAGATTTTGCAATAGGCAAAATTGTTGAATCAGTTACTGATTTATTAAAATAATTAGCGGCAATGTTTATTTTATGTT
>Ga0307423_1000981_pt1 | contig 18115 bp, 16 predicted proteins | sample SalMarWE160310MG_FD_202154 | JGI IMG/M metagenome (GOLD analysis project Ga0307423, IMG submission 202154) | Salt marsh sediment microbial communities from the Plum Island Ecosystem LTER, Massachusetts, United States - WE1603-10 | ecosystem: Environmental > Aquatic > Marine > Intertidal zone >...
GGGTCTGGCAGTGAGCCAGAACCGATCGCGCCCGGCGGTGGAACATCAGCCCGCGTGCAGGCTAACCCCGCCAGGAAGAGCGCGAACATCGGCAGCAGCACAGCTGCCCTGACCCGGCCGGACCCTGCGGACGTGAGCCGTCTAGCGCGTGATCTGGTTTGAATCATCTCGGCAAGCACACGCTTCCAGAGTAACACCGCCGCGTTGCAAGTAGCCATCGTAAGGCAAACCGGTTCCAATCGATACCCATCCATCAAGCACGAACGGTATCTCCCCGTCAGCCGGAATCCATTCGCCATTATACTTTCGCGCCAGGTGCAGGTGTGTTCCGGTTGTCACGCCTCCCTCGCATGACGGATGGCCTATATGCTCACCAGCCTTGACGATAATTCCGGGCGCAACCCGATCCCTGCTTTCGACGTGCATATAGAGCAGCACCCATCCAGTTTGTTCGTATCCATCGCCATCGAGGTCAAGCAGTACTTCCCCATTTTCGGCACGGACGATGAGGCCGTCGGCGGCAGCGACCGCCCATTCGTCAGACTGCACGCAGCCGTAGGCAAAGCCGGGCGGAGCGAAATCCAGCGCGGCCCAGCCAGCCCAATCTCCCCAAGCGCTGTGCGGACCTCCCGTAAAGGACCAGGTGCTTCCGGGTTCAAATGGTAACAGCAGGTTGGGTTGTTCGAGATCCGCTGGTAGAAGTGGCTCGACCCGGCGGGTAAAGGGGTCGCCATAGAGCGCCCCCAGGACGGCCGCGAATCCGGTCTCGCCCAACTGCGTCCGCCAGGTGGCGATATCCGAGGTCTGGGCGAAAAGCGTTTGAATGGCAGCCGTTCCTGCGTTTATTCCCGGGCCGGGCGGCACGACCGACCCATCGGCCAACAGATACGGACCGGACCAGCCCGCCCGCCAGCGGTAGAAACCCAGGTTCAATTGATCGGCCGCCCATGAAAGCTGGCTGAAGAGGCCCTCCCAGTTGTAGACCGCATACCCCATCGGATAAACCAAGGTGCTGGCTGATGGCGATACCTGGGTCAGCCATCCCGACCGGTATTCAAGCAGCGCGAGCAGCAGTTGTGGATTGACCGAATAACGCTCAGCGACCAGCTGCACGATCGCCGCTCCGCTGCGTTGTTCCCCATCAACCTCGCCCACGTACTGCGACAGGTAGCCGCCACGGCCGTTGATCTCGGTAAAAAGGTCAAAGTATACGCTCGCTGGTCCGTAGACCAATTCAGAATCCGGGATCAGCTTTAAGCTCGGGCCGGGGGCCTGCGGCTTGGGTGCAGGGATGATCAGCCGCTGCCCGATTCCCAGCAGGTCGGGATTCAGGATTGAATTCGCACGGGCGATGTATATTGCGGATACACCGAAGTTCCCTGCGATGGAGTTTAGAGAATCGCCGGGCTGCACGTAATAGGTCTCCTCTTCGGTCCGCAAGGGCGGTGGCGGGCGCAGAGCATCGGGCGTTGGTGTACCGGCTACAGGCTGAAGCGGCATGGTCGCTATTGGCTGCTCGTGCAGCGCGATCGGCGTGCTGGTGGGTAAAGTCGTTTGATCATCAGGCTGGATGTACCCAATCCAAGGCTTGACCAGCGCATCCGGCGTCGCTGAACTCTGTGCCGCCTGGCACCCTGTAAGAAAGATGGCCGCGGCTGCAATCACTGCAGAACAACGCATGCTGTGCTGCAACATGGGTTGCAGGCTTGATGGGAGTAGCCTTTTTTCCATATGGGTCACAGGAATTTCAGTGAATCTTCCCTTCTGGCGTTGATCCCAATATTCATCTTAACGGCCAGGGGGCAAGATCCATGCCAGCTTGAGGCAACTACAGCTGCTTCTCCAGCACGTACGCCGGCTCGTGGATGTGCTGCAGCACACCTTCATGGTCGAAGTAGCTCCAGTTGCCCTGGTCTTCGCCGAAGATGCGGAAGCCCTCGCTTTCATAGAGACGCAGGGCGCCATCGTTTTCTTTCGCAACCGAGATCACAGCCCGGTTGTAGCCGTGAGCGATCAGCTCTACCTCGGCTCGTTTCAACAAGCTCCGTCCGATGCCCTGATTGCGGAAGGTTTGCTTTACTCGAAATGAATGCAGATAAGCAGCTGCCCCCCCCCGAAAACGGTTTTTCCAGACGTTCTCGAATGCGATAAAAATCTGCCCGATCAACTCTTCATTGACTTCGGCCACAAGGAGCAGCCGGTTTCCACGCTCGGCTTCACGCATCGCCTGCTGGTAGACGCGCCGGAAGTGTTTGTATTCGCCTTCCCATTCGAGCGCCTTCAAATCTGATGCCTGCGCTTCGCGAATGCGGTAGCGGATGGCTTCAACCATGTGCCAGGTGCTCCTCGATCATCGACTGCAGCATGCGCCGCTCTTCGGATTTGTTGGTGATTTTACCGTCCAGCCAACCGGCACGTAGTGACCAAAGGATCTGCTTGTAATGGGGACCAGGCGGAAGTCCCAGTTCACGCAACGTCTCACCGGTCGTTTCCGGCCAGATATCACGCCAGCGGATCAGGTAGGACTCAATCCATTTACGACAGCGCGGGCAATCCACGAGCCCCAGCCATGCTCCAATCAGCGACCGGTCGTTGGACTCATCCAACCTGGCAACAAGCCAGCTGGGTGATGGTTCGCCTTCCAATCCCAGCAGGTCGGAACCGATTCGCATCGTCTCCAACAAATCCTCACGATCGCCTGCCCCGAAACGCAAGCGATCGGCAAGGGATGAGATTTGCTCCTGCCGCAGCCGGAAAAACCACTCAGCAAAGAAGATAAAATCGCCTTCCGGGCGATGAATTCCGGCCGGGAACCCATCTCCAAACACGGCCGCTTCAAACCTCTCCGCCAGCCAGTCGTCCCAGGTCAGCGCCGGGTGGATCGCCTTGAGCAGTTCAAGCTTGTTGAGCCGGTCCATAATCCGAACCCGCTCCGGCTCATGGAAAATCGGGTCGAGTTCAGCGCGAATTCGCTCTCCACTGACCTGTTCCAGGAGCGGTAGGGCTTCGTGCAGAAGCTCCAACGTGCGCTCTTCGATTTGGAATCCCAGGCGCTGCTCCAGGCGAACTGCCCGCAGCATGCGAGTAGGGTCATCCACAAAACTGAGGGAATGCAGCACGCGTATCTGGCCGTCGCGCAGGTCCCGCCCACCACCCCACGGATCGAGCAGTTCTCCATAGTGCTTTCCATCCAGCCGCAGTGCGAGAGTGTTGATCGTAAAATCGCGCCGGTGGAGATCGAGCTTGATACTGCCTCTCTGGACAGAGGGCAACGCCGTCGGATGGGTGTAAAACTCGGTTCGTGCTGTTACAAAGTCCAGGGTATGGGGCAGGATAAGGTCATCACCCTGCGTCAGGTCCAGCGCATTACGTAAGCGCGGCTCACGGGCATCCAGCTCCCACTTCGCCGTGCTGAATTTGCGGTGAGTGATCGTCCTCCCACCATAGTTCCCTGCCAGGGCATGGGCCAGGCCTATCGCATCCCCCTCCACGACAAGATCAAAATCGACGCTAGGCTGCTCGAGGATTAAATCGCGTACAAAACCTCCGACAACATAGAGCGCATCGCCGCGTTCCTCAGCCTGCTGGATAACAAGCTGGAGCAACCGCAGCCGGGGCTGGGGAAGCGCTTGTTCAAGGTGCTCCGCCAGGCTGGCGCCAACCAGCTCCTGTTCCGCCATTCCCAGCGTGTTGATCAGGTCGGTGCGGGTAACGATGCCGATGATATCGCCAGTCTCATCGTCCACCACGGGAACCTGCCCCCAGCCATGCGTGATCATTTCGCGTTGGAGCTGATGAACCGAATCGCCTGCTCGTACGAAAACATGGCCAGCGTCCATAATGCGTTCGATGGCATCTTCTGCCATGCCATGCGACATTGCACGATCAACCGCCCTGCGCGTTAGAAGTCCCACTACACGACCGGCCTTGATCACCGGATAACCTTCATGGCCAAAGCGCAACATCTGCTGCGCGGCTTGACGAACCGGCATTCCGGGTTCGAGGAGCTGCGGGTCGCGTGACATGATCTCGCCAACCGTTACCGGGGGGACGACCAGCTCATGCAAAAGCTCGATCACTCGCGCCCGCACCTGATCGATGCTCATCTCGCGAATGAGCGCTGCTGCCGCGCGAGCGTGACCTCCGCCGCCAAGCGCCTCGGCAACCGCACCGGCGTTGATCGCATCATTGGTTGAACGCGCCACCAGCTGGATACTGCCGCCAAGAGCAACGATTACGAACAGGCCGTCCGGGTCAAAGACATCACGCAGCTTATGTGCCAGGGTCGAGATTTCCTCGACCAGATCCCCGGCCTGGCCGTGGGCGATCAGGATTGACAGCCCGTGAATATCGATGGTTTCGACCGAGGTGAGCAGCTGGTTGTACAGCTCGCGTTGGCCATTGGATAAGGGATGGTTGAGAAAATCGGCCGCCATGCCGAGGTTGGCGCCGGATTCAAGCAGCCATGCGGCCGCGCGCACATCGCGCGCAGTGGTGCTGGCATAGGTCAGTGATCCCGTGTCTTCATAGATCCCCAGGAGCAGCAGCGTCGAATGGGCCGGGTGAAGGTCAGAGCCCAATGCCTGGATCTGCTCGACCAGCATTGTGGCGGTCGCCCCCACCGGTTCGATATGCAGAATGACGCCTTCCCTGGTTTGGTCGATAGGATGATGATCGATGATATGCATCCCGGTTTCAGGGGTCATGCCCTTCACCGACGGCGCTGACTGCGTGTCGACGAGTGTCACCTTCTCTATTTTCCCTGCGGGGAGATCGGGAAATTCGATAAATGGAAGCACCTCAGCATATAAGCTGACATACGCCCGAACGTTGCGATTCAATCGCCGGGGAAGGACCGGAGTGACCTCCCGATCGAGTAGATATACCCCGAGCTGGCTTGCGATGGCATCAAAATCCGCCTGCTCATGGGTGCATACGATGTGCATCCGTTTCCTGCTCCCCTAAGTCTGGTTCATGCTCCGTTGCGACGTCCTGCTTTCCAGACGGTCGGATTATACAACGCCAGGCGTGGGTTGCACTTGCATTGCAAGACCCTGCTTGAAATTAGTCAGTTATGTAAAGTCACTTCTCCACTTTGAGAATGTACTATCCTCGGACATCACGATACAATCCACCCCAGTTTCATCTCTCGGGGAGGTACGCGTTGAACGCTTCAACCGTGACTATCCGCTCCGCCGATTTCAATGACGTCCCCCGCCTCGCCAGTCTGGCAGATCAGCTGGGCTACCCATGCAAGATTGAAAGCATGGCAGACCGCCTGAACCAGCTACGAGATCGTCGCGATCATGCGATCCTGGTCGCAGAATCCCCTGACGCGGGAGTCGTAGGCTGGATCCATGTTTTTGTCCGCCCGCTCCTGATTGCCGAGCGTGCAGCAGAAATCGGGGGGTTGGTCGTTGATCATGAATTCCGTTCGATGGGCATTGGCGAGTTGTTATTGGAAGCGGCGGAAACCTGGGCGCTGCAAACCGGGTATGCGCGGTTGCGGGTGCGATCGAATGTCACCCGCAAAAGAGCGCATCGCTTTTACCACCTGCGTTCTTACCAGGTGATTAAAACCCAGATCGTCTTCGAAAAATTGCTCAATGAGGAAGCTGAGCAAGAATGCAGTTAGGCCGGCAGCGGCTGGAGCAAGACCCCACTCCAGGGAGCGAGAGGCAACGTCAGATGCCCCTCCTCGATCCTGAAGATTTGATCATCCAGCAAGTTCTTCGCCAGGCAGGTTGAACTCCAACCCGTTTTCTCAACCGGGAAGCGGAGGTCACATTTCGTATCTGAGGCGTTAAGCACCATCAGTACAGCCTGCTCACCTTTTCCTCGCAGCATTCCGAGCGTGCCCGTTTCATCATCGGCATGGATTAAATCCAGCCACCCATCCCGAAGTTCGGGGATCGCCTTCCGAAGTTTGATCAACCGTGAAAGGCAACGGCGATTCTCTTTGTCCCAGGAACCCTCCGCCCAGGGGAACGCCCGCCGGCAGTCCGGGTCCTTGCCACCTTCCAACCCAATCTCATCTCCGTAATAGATCGCCGGGATTCCGGGGAACGTGAACTGAAGCAGTTGGAGCAATCTCAATTTTCGATCGTCGCCCTTGAGAAGTGTTCGAATGCGCGGGATGTCATGGGAGCCGAGCAGTAGGTACTGGGCATAAATATTCTCACGCGGGTAGGCATTTAGAAGCTGATCGAGCCGCTGGGAGAAGGCCGTTGCCGATAGGATTCCCTCCCCGATGAATGCAATCAGTGCTTCGCGCAGTGGGTAGTTCATCAAGCCGTCGAAGTGGTCAGGCCCGATCCAGCGCGGAGCCACCTCCCAAATCTCCCCCAGCAGGTACGCCTGTGGGTTGATACTGCGTACCGTCTCCCTGAAAGCGGCCCAGAACGAATCATCATTGATTTCGTTCGGTACATCCAGCCGCCAGCCATCAATCCCGAGCTCGGTCCAATACTTGGCAACGTTGAGAAGATATTCCCTCACTTGCGGGTTTTTGGTGTTGAACTTGGGCAGGCTCTTCATTCGCCACCACCCGACGTAGTTATGTGCATCACCTCCGTCATACGGCCGAAGCGGGAATTGTTTAACATGGAACCAGTCTCGGTACGGAGAATGCTCCTGATTTTCGATCAGGTCATTGAAGGCGAAAAAGCCCCGCCCGCAGTGATTGAAGACGCCGTCCAAAATCAGATGCATGCCTTGTTGATGAAGCGAATCGAGCAGCTGGCGGAACACATCCAGATCCCCCAGTTTCGGGTCAATGCGGAAATAATCATAGGTGTTATAGCGGTGATTGGAACTGGCCATGAAGATCGGCGTCAGGTACAAGGCGTTGATTCCCAGGTCAATCAGATAGTCCAAATGCTGCCTGATCCCTTCCAGGTCGCCGCCCTGGAATCCCCACAGCGTGGGAGCTGAACCCCAGAGCTGGGCGTTCGGTGGGTCGTTTGCCGGATTACCGTTCGCAAAACGATCCGGGAAAATCTGGTAGAAAACCGCATCCTTCAACCAATTTGGAATGCTCATCGATCGATCGGCTCCGGTTTCATGGATCCCCTCTGACCCTTGATGTAATCGGGCTTTATGGTGTGGGCGTGGAGGTCGGCGTCGGCGTCGCCACCCGGGCTGATAACACATTCAGCCCTTGCTGCGGGTCGGCGCCTTTCAGGACGACACTGTTAATCAGGGTTTCGATCGGCCCGATAAAGTCAGCCAGGTCAGGTCGGATCGGAAGCGGAATCCCCGACCTAAGCATGGCCGAGATGGTCTGCATTCGCGAATTCTCAATCGTGACGCTCTCCTGGGCCGGGATATGAGCCGCTCCCTCTGGATCGCTCAGAATTGCCTGGGACTCGGGCTCGAACAAAAAGCGGGCAAACGCCCAGCTGGCTTCCAGGTCGCCCATCTCGATTCGGGACGAGATGTAAACGTTTTCGGTCCACACATAGCCCTTCAGCGGTTCGCCGGTCGAGGTCAGCAGCGGCCAGGGATCAACCGTCAAAGAATCTGCGCCGAGTGTGCGGGTAAGCGTACCGAGGAGCAAGGAAGAATCGATCAACCAGCCGCTTTTACCCTCGACAAATGCGCTCCGATCTTCGTCACCACCGATGATGACTCTGCCTGCTTTCTCCCAGGTGCCGAGCATTTCCAACCAGCACAGCCCGGTTGGCCCGGCGACCGCTAGCTCACCATCCGGTGAGAATAACGAACCTTCACAGGCGGCCAGGAAAGGCGCTGAATTGTAAAAACCCAGGTCAAAGACGCTGGCTTGCATCGTCTCCTCCCGCAGGGCAATCGCATCCCCTATCAATCCACCCAGCTGCGTACTACGATCCGGCACCAGGGTCGAATTCCGATAGAGCACATTGCCCTGCAGCTCGAGCGGAAGCCCGGTCATCACCTCACCCGAGATAACCTGCGCCCACGCTACCGGATAGAGATCGTTTTGCAGCTGTGGGTCAATGAAAGCCGAAACATCGATGACCGCATCACGTTCAACCAGCAGCGGTCCCCATGTTGATGGACCGACCAGGATCGTCGGACAACCCCCGCTCGTCAGGCAGGCCAGATATGCGTCGAGCAGCCGGTCCTGCGGGTAGTAAGAGAGCGAGAACTCGAATTCCGGATGCTGCTCCCGGAACAGAGCGATGACAGAGCGCAGGGCATCGAGCTCGTCCGGCGCCCACGATGTCCAGATTGAGACCTTAGCCTGGGTCTCTGGCGTCGAGGTTGCCGGCCGGGTCGGCAGGAGAGCCGGGATTCGGGTTAGCGTAGGGGTCAGGGCTGTCCGGGGTGTTGGCGAGGCTGTTTTGCCTCCACAGCCCGCGAGCAGGGATGTGAACAGCAGCGCTCTCAAGAGCACCAGCACAACCCGGTGAAACCCCACCGCGAATCGTCCTTGACTGTTTCTCATGACCGCCATGCGCTGCCTTTGTTGGTCTGGCGAAGAAGAGGTGCGGCTCCGTTCATCCGCCGAGTTTACCATAGCAGCCTGCCACGATCACCCGGGCTATAAGCAGCCTTGTGACAAGAGCGGCTATAATTTTAGCCATGTCTTCTGACACCTGCAGCTGGCGTCTGCTCATCTCCGAACCGCTCTCCGGCCCGGAAAACATGGCCCTGGATGAAGCGATCATGGAGAGCGTCGGGGCAGGCCTGGTGCGCCCGACCCTGCGGCTCTATGCCTGGCACCCTTCTTGTCTCTCGCTGGGGTACGCTCAACCAGTCGCCGATGTCGATCATGCCGCCCTGGTGGAGCATGGCTGGGATCTGGTCCGCAGGCCTACTGGCGGCCGTGCGATTCTCCACACCGACGAACTGACGTATGCCATCGTCGCCCCAGCCGATCATCCGGAGCTGCAGGGCGGTGTGCTTGAAAGTTATCGTCGCTTGCGCAGGGGATTGGCAGCCGCCCTGGCCGGGCTTGGGCTGGTCGTTGACCCGGCACATGGCGAACCGCTTTCGGCTGAAAGCCGGGCGAACCCGGTCTGCTTCGAGGTACCCAGCGCCTACGAGATCACCGTACGCGGATTCAAGCTGCTTGGCAGTGCTCAAGTCCGTCGCCGAGATGCCATCCTCCAGCACGGCACGCTTCCACTGGCAGGCGATTTGAGCCGGGTGTGTCTTGTCCTTCGTCATGAGAACCTGACCTCGCGTGAGAAAGCCCGGGAGCGCCTGCTCGAAAGAGCTGCGACCCTGGAGAGCTTACTTGGGGAACCGGTGCCGTGGAATCATGCCGCGCGAGCTATACAGGCCGGCTTTGAAGGTGAACTTGGGTGGCATTTTGAACGCGGAGTTCTGCTTCAACGCGAGCTGGACCGCGCCGATGTACTTGCCGCTGAGCGCTACCGCAGCCAGGTTTGGACGGAGCGGATCTAGCCTATTGGAATATCTCTAAAACCCGGGGCGGTGCAGAGCGATTAAGATTCACTGTGGTTGAATTGGACGTCCGAGAAACCAAGCGACCGCAGCAGCCGGTAAAGGTAGCTCTCGGCATTGAGGCGTGCCTGGTCAAGAATCCCATCCTCGATCGCTGCCTGCTCCATCTGCTGCTCGGCGGCCAGCCGGGCGGCGGATTCAAGTGTGACGTCGCCCTTGCGCAGCAAGCCGACCTCGCGATTGTAGACATAGGTCTTCTCATTGTCGAGCGTGCTGATGAATATCTCGGCCGGCGGAAGATTGATCGAGACCTGCCCATCGCTATCCACCTTGACATCATCCGCCCCGACCTGGTCGAGATCGATGCCGGCAATCACCACGCCATGCGCAACGAGCAGCAACCTGTCCCCGAATAGAAAGCCAAAAGGACCCTGCCCTGTCTCCGCGGTGATGACCTTCTCAACGGTGTACTGCATGGTTTCAAGGCGCGCCAGTGCTCGGACTTCGTGGACGATGGTCACCGGGTCGGGCAAGATCGTAGGGGTGGGATGGAGAAGCTGTGAAACCTGGGTGGAAAGTTCTGAACGCAAGTCGACAATCGGCTTGGTTGCACGCTGCACGCTCGCAAACAGCAAGTAAGCAGCGAGAGCTATCACGAGCACCAGGCCCGCGGCAATCAGGAGAACCGTCTTTCGAAGCATGAGTGAATTATAACCTTTCATCGCTGCTTGTGCCACGCGAGCACCTAAATTAGACTCGAAGTGTGCATATCGGAGCGCTCGTAATCGATCTTCATCTACCCGGCTGCAGCTCCTTGAAGGAAAAACGCAGCCGTCTGAAGCCATTGCTAGCCCGACTGCACCGCGAGTTCAACATCTCAGCCGCAGAAATCGGTGCGAACGACCAGCATCGTTCGGCGGGCATCGCCTGCGTCGTGGTGAGCAACGACAGCCGGCACGTACAACGCGTACTGGAATCTATTCTCGCCTGGATCGAACGCAATCGGCCCGATCTGCAAATCATCGATCATCAAATCACAATGCTCTGAACATCAGAGCGGAATGGGAGTCAGGATGAATCTTGGTCTGGAAGGAAAACGTGCTGTGGTCACGGCCGCATCACGCGGACTGGGCAGGGCGGCGGCACTGGCCTTGGCCCAGGAAGGCGCCCGGCTGGCCATCTGCTCCCACAGCAGGCAGATTGAGGAATCAGCCAACCACATCCGGCAGGAAACCGGCAAGTCCGTCTTCGCCCAGCAGGCGGATCTCACCAGTCAGGAGCAGATTCATTCCTTCATTGATGCGGCAATAAAAGATTTGGGCGGCATTGATATCTTGATCATCAATGCTGGTGGACCGCCAGCAGGTGCCTTTCTCGATCTTTCGCCAGCTGACTGGCGAGGAGCGATCGATCTGACACTGATGAGCACCGTCCATCTTTGTTATGCTGTCCTGCCGACGATGATCGAACAGGGTTCGGGTTCGATTGTCGCCAACCAGTCCTACTCGGTTAAACAACCGATTGCCAATCTGACTCTTTCAAATGCCATCCGCCTGGCCGTCATCGGCTTGGTGAAATCGCTGGCCAATGAAGTCGGTCCAAAAGGCATTCGTGTGAATTCCATCAACCCGGCCTGGATCGACACCGAGCGGGTGGAACAAATCATGCAAGCTAGGGCAGAGAAATCCGGTCGGACTGTGGAGCAGGAGGTGGAACGTATCACCGCCGAACTCCCTCTCGGGCGTATGGGGACCATGGAGGAATATGGTCGTACGGTTGCCTGGTTGGCGTCACCAGCGGCTTCGTTCATCCATGGCCATGCGCTGATGTTCGACGGAGGAGGAACTCAGGCTCCGCTCTAAGGCCTACGAGCCGTTAAACCAAATCACGCAGCATATGCTGCGTGATCCGGTAGAGAGAAACGCGGTTGCCAGCCAGCGATCCTACACAGTTGTTATGCCTACGCCGCTACTACTTCTTCAATCTTCAGACGGCGTCGGACGAGGGTTCTTAAACGAGAAGCAAGCAAGCTTGCATGAACCGGCTTGATCAAGTAGTCATCGGCACCGGCGTCGAGCGCGCGGGCGACGCTACCTGGCGATCCAAGCGCAGAGAGAATCAGGATCGGCACCTCGGAAAATTCACGAATGCGCTCGCAGACTTCCCAACCATCCATGCCGGGCATCAGCAGATCAAGGATAATGACATCCGGTTCCTGTTGGCGACAGGCTTCGATACCATCTTTTCCGTTGAACACGGCGCGAATTTGGAAATCCTGGCCACGCAGCAGTGTCCGCAGCATGATCGCCAGATCTGGATCGTCATCGATGAGAAGGACTTCGACTGCCATAGTTACCACCCTTTCTGCGACCTCATTATCACTGATTTCGGTCGCTTTGAACCTTACAGGGTCCTTTCATCAAGCATGACCTCGGAATGCCTTGCACGAGATATCAGGAAACGCTATGATGAGCTCGGCGTTCTAAGATACAGCAGGGATTAATGTCCGACGCACAGTTGCCAGCCAGCCGTCAGGTCGTTGTGTATTGCCCACAGTGTGATCACCCGCTGCCGGGTGACGCACGCGCCTGCCCGAACTGTGGGATCGACCTGGCGCTGCTCTCGCTTCTTGGCGAGAAGGCATACCTGGATGGGTTGCCCAAATTTGCCCCGTTGGACACAACACCGCAGTGGCTTGTGCCCCGTATTGGTGAATTCCTTATCCGTCAGGGAGTGATAAACGAAAGCCAGCTTGAACAGGCTCTAGAAGTCCAGCGGACAGCCGCCGACAAAGGCGAGCATGGGCTGTTGGGGCAAACGCTGCTCCAACTGAACTTCCTGGATCGTGAGACCCTGGATCAAGCCGTCACCCAGCAGATCGTTGAGCTTCATGCTGCGCTTCAGGAATCCAACCGCACCCTGCAAAAGCGAGTTGATGAGCGCACAAAAGAACTGCGGCATGCCCTGGATCGCCTGACAGAGATCAACCAGATTAAAGCCAACCTGATCTCGAACATCTCGCACGAGCTTCGCACCCCGCTCTCGCACATCAAGGGCTACGCCGAACTGCTTTCAGCCGGAGAGCTGGGCAGCCTTGAACCGGAGCAGATGGAAGCAGCACAGGTCATAAAACGAGCATCTGAGCGGCTTGGGAGCCTGATCGAAGATCTGATCGAATTCTCGACCGCGGCGCGCGAGGGTCTCACACTGCGGGTGTCACCTACAAACATTCCGCCGATGATCGAGGCTATCATCAAGCGTTCTCAACCCAAAGCCGAGAAAGCCGGTGTCGTGCTTGAGGTCGATCTAATCCCTGATTTGCCCGCCGTGAAGATCGACCAGGAACGGCTCTCATGGGCCCTTTTTCAACTCGTAGATAACGGCATTAAGTTCACTCCGGGAAATGGTCGCGTCACTGTGAGTGCCGTGCCTGGTGATCTCGGGGTTGACTTCAGCGTACGCGATACGGGAATTGGAATCCCGCAGGACCGCCTGGATGAAATCTTCGAACCCTTTCACCAGTTGGACGACTCTGCCACCCGCCGCTACGGTGGCACCGGACTTGGCCTGGCGCTCGCCAAATTGATCGTCGAAGCTCATGGCAGCCAACTGAGCGTGGATAGCGTAGAGGGGCAGGGGACGGTCTTCAAATTCACCGTCCCAACGGCATGAGATACTGATGACCAGTCCGCTTATCCCGAGCGATACACTCACGCACGGCACCGAACTCAACGCCGTCTACGCAATCGCACGCATTGTCGCCGAGACCTTCGACACCGAATCGGGGCTTGACGCTGTTTTCCGCCTGGCCCGCACGATCTTCATCTTTGATACCGTCGCCCTTTACCTCTATGATGAGGAGAGCGAGCAGCTTGAGCCGCATTACGCCCGCGCGCTTGGCCGGGGGCGATCGCGCGGTGCTGAACTGGTCTGGGGTGAAGAAGCAGCTCAGGAAGCGTTCCGCAGCGGCCAGACAACTTTGCGCCAGGAGGACGCCGGGGCGAGCGTAAAGGAACGCGATCGCCAGCGTGATTACCTCGGACTTCCGCTTATGGTGATCGGCCGCTGCGTCGGCAGCCTGGTTTTTGGGCGATTCGGTGGACCAGCCTACCCAGCTGAGCATATCCGCCTGGCCGAGTTTGTCGCCTGGCACGTCGGCCAGCTGCTCGAGAATCGCCGCATGGCGCGCCGGATTGCCAGCCTAGAGGCCCAGCGTGAACTCGCTCGCATGCAGGATGAATTCATCTCGACCATCTCCCACGAACTGCGAACCCCGCTCGGCTTTATCAAGGGTTACGTCACGACGCTCCTGCGGGAGGACACCACCTGGGAAGAGGCAGAGCGCGAGGAGTTCTTGCGCATCATTGATGACGAGGCAGACCGCCTGCGGGAACTGATCGACAACCTGCTCGATTCGTCCCGACTTGAGAGCGGATCGCTCAGCATGACGCTCGAACCTGCACCGCTCGGACCCGTTATTCGCGATAGCGTTCAACGGTTACAGGGCGCTCATCCCGACGTTCAAATTGAGCTTGAAATTGCAGACAATCTGCCAAAAATCCGCCTGGACCCCACCCGAATTGCCCAGGTGCTGGATAATATGTTAACCAACGCCAACAAATATGCCCCCGGCTCTCCGGTGAAAGTGCGAGTCATGGAAAAAGATGATCGGATGCGGATCGAAGTGATTGACCACGGTCCAGGAATCCCCCCCGAACATGCCATCCATCTCTTTGAACGCTTTTTCCGCATGCCTGAATCTAGTAATATCCGAGGAACAGGACTAGGACTTTACATCAGCCGCAAGATCGTCGAAGCTCACAGCGGCGAAATCGGTGTCGAGAGCGTGCCTGGGGAAGGTACAACCTTCTTCTTCGAACTGCCTTTAGAATCGACCTCATCACAAGAGCAGGAGTCTTCCGATGTCTGATCCGACGAACATCCTGGTGGTGGACGACGAACCAAGGTATCTGGCTCTGGTCCAGATCAACCTGGAAACCGCCGGCTATTCTGTAATTACAGCCATGGATGGGCAGCAGGCTGTTGACGCGGTCGCAGCTGAAAAACCCGATATCGTGCTGCTGGACGTCATGATGCCGGTCATGGATGGGTTCACCGCCTGCGAGCGCATCCGTGAATTCTCATCGGTGCCGATCATCATCCTCACGGCCAAGGGTGAAGAGCGTGATCGCGTGCGCGGGCTGGATGCTGGCGCGGATGATTACATCGTCAAACCCTTTTCAGCCCAGGAACTCCTGGCCCGTGTGCGCGCGGTTCTGCGTCGTGCAGAGCGCGAGACGGTGGATGGATTCCACCAGCCAGTGTTCATACACCACAATCTCGAGATCGACCTGGCCAAAGCCGAGGTGCTCGTGAGCGGTGAGCCAATTTCTCTTACAGCGACCGAGTACCGCTTGCTCCAGACATTTGCCAACGCAATCGGCAACGTTCTCAGCCCGGAGGATCTGCTTACGTCGGTCTGGGGTCCGGAGTACAAGGACGACAAGGAGATCCTGTGGGTATGCCTCAGCCGGCTGCGGCAGAAGATCGAACCCGATCCAAAGAACCCGACCCATATTGTTACCCGCCAGGGAATCGGCTACCTCATGCCTCCGATTGATGAAGAAAGCTAAGGAGCCTTTCGACCTTGAAGGCTTCTAACATCCTGTTGATTGAGCCCGATCGTCAGACGGCCGATTTCCTCACGCTGACGATCACGGAGGGGGGACGTCAGGTTCAACATGTGCTGGCCGGTAAGGAAGGGCTCATCATCGCCTGGCGCGACCGGGTGGATTTAATCGTCACCGAGCTTGATCTTCCCGATATCGATGGGATCGAGCTAATCCAGAAACTCCGCCGCGACCAGCGCACCCAACGAACGCCGATCGTCGTACTGACCCACGTCAGCCAACCGGAAAAGACAACCGAAGCGATGGAAGCCGGTGCCGACCGCTACCTGGTGAAACAGCCTGATGCGGTCGATCAACTAGGCCAATTTATCGACTCCTTCCATCCCGCGAGCGCGAGCCTTGAAACAAAACTGACACGTGGTGGCCCGGGATCTCTGATTACCTTTCTTGGTGTACGCGGAGGGGTCGGGACTTCCTCTCTGACGGTGAACCTGGCCCACCTGTTGGGGATGGAGGCCGGCGCCGACCAGGTCATCCTGCTCGATCTCGATCTACCGCTCGGCTCCCTGAGGGAAATAACAGCTGGAACGGCAGACTTAAATATCGTTGAGCTCACCGCAATCGACTTGCCGGATCTCAGCCCGGACGAGTTGAAGAAGCGCTTGATCCCTCCCAAAGGCTGGGCGATGTCTCTCATTCCCGGCTTGGACCACCCTGGAGAGGCCGAAAGAATCCAGGTAACCCAGATCGGGCCTGTACTTCAATCCCTGCGCTCGACCTACCGTTTTGTGGTAGCCGATCTTGGACGCAGTCTGGGGCCGGTTTCCCGCCTTGCTCTCAGCCAGGCTTCGATCATCGTGTTGGTTTTCTTTCCCGATGAACTTGGCGTATCGTCGGCGATCGAGATTCGCGAGTCGCTCTTCCAGGACGGCATCGCTGCGGATCGTGTGCTTTTCCTCTCAAACCGCCCCTACCCAACCGACAGCCTGACGGTCCGCACCCTAGAAGAGCGTCTCAGCGGCTCGGACTTGACCGCGATCCCGCATATGGACGATAACATAGCCCTTGCAAACGCGATGCACACTCCGCTCCAACGCCGCTTTCCTGATGGACGCGGCACATTGGCACTCGTGGAGTTTGGCGCGCGAATTCGTGAAGCCCTAACCGTGAGACAGCCAGATTGATTCGGTTACGCTCGATTCCGCCGCACGCCTGGCGGGGATTTTGGGACTGCCTCAAGGTGCGCTATAATCGCTCAAGCCTGTTTCATGGAGCTGCCCGATGACGGATCCCCAAACTCGCCTGCTTAGAGGAAAAATGCTCGGTGCCTTGATGCGTGAGGTTCGGACCGAGAACGGGAAAAGCCTAACCGAGATTGCCGAACTGCTCGGAATAAGCACAAGTACCCTCTCTTCCTATGAACATGGCCGGAAATCAATTTCACTGCCCGAGCTCGAAGTGCTTGCTTACCACCTGGATTCTCCCCTCGGGCTGTTCCTTAATCCTTCTCCGGAGGACCTGGAGGAAGGCTACCGCTTCGACACCCAGATCATGGTCACCCTGCGTCAGCACATAATCGGCGCTCAGTTGCGGCAAGCGCGCGAGGAGAAGAATCTCACCCAGAAGTCGCTTGCAGAAGCTGTAGAAATGCCGGTGAGCCGTGTCAGCGCATACGAACGGGGTGAGCGGCCGGTACCCGTACCCGACCTGGAGAGCCTACTGCAGATACTCGGCTGCCAGATGGACGACTTCATTGATAAGGAAGGCCCGGTCGGGGAATGGCTGGCCAACAAGGTCGCATTTGAGCAATTCCTTGCCCTGCCTGATGACCTGCGTCTTTTCTTCCACAATCCCACCCACCTAACTTACCTTCACATGGCCAGGCGTCTTTCTGAATTGGATCTGGCCGATTTACGTGCCGTATCAGAAGCGTTGACGGAACTCCTCCCTTGAACGAGCCGGCGGCAGCAGATCAACTGGCGGAGGAAGCGTTGGAACATTTCCGCCAGGACCAATTTCAAGCTGCGCTGGACGGGTTTAGGGAAGCTGCCGCACTCTACCGTCAGGCTGGGCAACCCGTGCGGGCCGCAGAAATGGCTAACAATTCTGCCGTTACCCTGATTAAAGTGGACCGGCCGCAGGAAGCATTGGAGGCGTTGAGTGGCACAACGGAGATCTTCGCTGAAGCGGGCGAACGGCGACTGCAGGCGCAATCCATTGGAAACGAAGCCGCCGTCCAAGAAGCACTTGGTCGGCCGGACCTTGCCCTCGCTCTTTACCAGCGGGCACTGGCCATCTTCGATGAGATTGACGATGATGAAGCCCGGTCGTATACACTCCAGGCAGTGTCGAGACTGCAGTTGAAAAGTGGCCAGGCATTTCAAGCCCTGGATAGCATGCAAGCCGCACTCGATGCACGACCCAGGCGGGGATTATTCGGGCGAATAATCCAGGCAATCATGCGCCTCCCCACCCGCTTGCTGAACCGCTGACCCCCCTTGATGGCCAGAGTGAATAATTCAGGTGTGTATACGGTCTCCAGCAGCGATCGGAATCTAATCGGCTCTTTCCTGACGAGCGCCGCACTCAAGCACTTCCACCTTGACTGGTTCAGCATCTTCGACATTCTCGACGAACAGCCTTTCTTGCTTCTCTCGGAAGGAGAGAACCCGCTTGCCATTATCGCCTGTCCGCCTGATCCCCCGCAGGTGGCTTGGATCAGGCTCTTCGCCGTCGGCGAAGAACGGCAGGAAGAAGAACAATGGCAGGCTCTTTGGGAGCCTGCCAGGGTTAGCGCCATCCAGCTCGGTGCCTCTTGCGCCACTGCCCTCTCCACCCGGGATTGGTTTAGCCGCCTGCTTCAGGCGTCGAGTTTCAAGCTGGCGAATGAGGTACTGTTCCTGGAATGGTCCAACAGCGATCCACAGGTTGATCTGCACCAGGCTAATGAGCTCGGTATCCGAATGATGCAGAAAGATGACCTGGCTGATGTCGTTGCGATTGATAACGCTGCTTTCAACCCGATTTGGAGCCTGTCACTCCGGTCACTGATCGCCGCACATTCGCTCGCCTCGCTCGCAACCGTTCTGGAA
>Ga0307423_1000983_pt1 | contig 18109 bp, 11 predicted proteins | sample SalMarWE160310MG_FD_202154 | JGI IMG/M metagenome (GOLD analysis project Ga0307423, IMG submission 202154) | Salt marsh sediment microbial communities from the Plum Island Ecosystem LTER, Massachusetts, United States - WE1603-10 | ecosystem: Environmental > Aquatic > Marine > Intertidal zone >...
CGCATAGGCCGCGATCAATTCGAGAATCTTATCGAATTCAAGCTCGACAGCGAGCGAACCGTTCACCTGAGCCGGCATGGGAATGCGGGCTAGAGCAAACCGGCGCGGCGCTGCTTGGCCATCTTGCGAAGCATTTTCTTGCGGGCTTGAATCATTTCCCGCTTGCGGCGCTCGGATGGTTTTTCGTAGAAACGGCGCCGTTTCACCTCGGAGAGGATGCCAGCCTTTTCGCACTTCCGCTTGAAGCGGCGCAGTGCCTGCTCGAAGGACTCGTTGTCACGAACTGTGACTCCTGTCGGCATGAAGCCTCACCTCCTCTCGGTGCGGATTGCGCCGCGGCAGGGCCGCGTCTCGGCGCGCACAATAAGGCCGTGAGAATATCATCGAGGCCTGGAAGCGTCAATCGAGGGAGGTAAAGCTGTTAGCTGTTAGCTGTTAGCCATTAGCTCCGTTCCCGAAAAACTCGGTTTTGGGGCTTCGATTCAAGATCCCGTGACCGAGAAAAGCGCCCCGAAGGACGCTTTTGGATCGTTGAATTGTGCACATTCTGGCCGCTTCTGGTTTCGGTGACCAAACCAGCGGGCAACAAGCTCATTGCTAAGAGATAATGGCTAACAGCTAGTCTTCGACGACCTTGACCTTCACCGCATCGAAGTTCTTGTTGTAGACCTTGTTGTTGGTGGTTTTGAAGTAGATCGCCGCGGCTCCGCCCTCGCGTTTCCGATACAGCCACGTTTCGACTTTCCGTTTCTCATCGACCTGGATATTCTGATAATACGGCACCCCTGCCACTTCTTTGACCTCATCCATCGTCATGTTCTTCTTCACCAGGTCGAAACGCTCCTGAGTGATGAAACGCATGTCGTCGAACTCCGCAATTTTGTCAACCAGAGGCTGATACGGGGGCAGACCGACGGAATCGTAGTAGCTGTTGGCAGCGTCGAGCTGATTGATTGCCTTTTTGTAGTCGCCGGCCTTGAGAACAGTGTCCTCCGCGATCAGGATTGCTTCGTCGGAGTACAGGTCGAGGCCCTTCTTGGTTGCCGGATCCTCCGGAAACTCGTTGAGGGCTATATTGAGAAAATCTGCCAGGGTTGCCTGAACCTCGTCGTAGGCTGCGTCCCTCGCTGTGCTTTGCTCCTCGATGGTGGCCGGCAGTGCTTCGATCTCGGCCTTCTGCTCGTCGGTGCGATCGCGCACCCTGATGGCTTCAAGTTCAGCCAACATGTCCTTCGACGCAGTGAGGTCGGCGCGAGCCTGCTGTAGCGCGTCGTATTGTTGTTGCAGGGTCGCCAATTGCTCCTCGAAAGCGGTCTGGGCGAGCTCCTCTTCACTGGGGCCGCGCGAACATCCCGACACGAATCCCAACACCACCAGAATCGCAATGCCATACGGCAGGAATCGGCTGCTTCTCATGACTCCTCCCTTCGCCCCGCACGCTAACAGAAACCACCCCTCGTGACAATGCCGACCGCCGCATTCTCACAAACACCACCCCGATTCTCGTCGTCTCGAGGGCCGCGTAGAGATTGCGGATGCTTCCCGCGCCGCGGATCGCATGTGAAATCAATTGCTTGACGAATGGAGCCTCGGCTGGCGATAATGATTTAGGTGCGCGAAATGGAGGCCCAATGGACCGGTACGATGCGATCCTCGAGCATCTCAAAAAGGCGCAGAGTCAAGGTCTCGATTCGGTGGCCACCCGTCTCGATACCATCGTCGAGAGTCTCGGCGAGCTGATTCAGTCAGCCAGAACTACAGTTCAGAGTGCACGACCGACTGACGCTGAAGAGGTCCTACCCCTCGCTGAAGTCGAGGCGCTGGTGGCCGAACTTCGCTCCGAGACGAAAGTTCCTGTCGCCGGAATCTCCCTCGACAACCTGCGTACCCTCGATGCCGCGCGCAGCCAGTCCGAACTCCTGCGGGCATTGCTTCCGATGCTCTCCGACCACGTTGGGCGCGCTGTCGTCCTGGTCATCCGCGACGGAGTCGTCTCTGCGTGGAGCGGCATCGGATTCGCAGACGGCGAGAAGCTGCGCGGCTGGCACGGAGGGGTGGCAGCATCGCCGAACTTCCAACGCCTGGTCGAGACCTCGAGGCCCCTGCGTGTGACGCCTGCGAAGGATCCACTGCTCTCCGAGTGGCTCCAAGGAGAATCGTTCCCTGCGGAGGGAGTGCTGCTCCCGATCAGTCTGCGGGGCAAGCTCATGGGCGTCGTCTACATGGACCACCAGAGTGGTCAGCCGTGGAATGTCGAGACCGCGCAATCCCTCAACGCCATTGCCTGCTGGCTCATTGACACCCTCCACCACCGATCAACGGTACCGACACCAACCCTCGCTGAAATTGCGACTACCGAGACCCGGCAAGAGTCATTCGCAGATGATGAGGTCTTTCAGCCACCACCGGAGGTCGCTGTCGACGAGCCATCCGCACCAGAGTTCGTGGTCGAGGAAACCCCCGCACCACGAGCATTCGAGCCCCCGGCCGCCGATTCGCAGATCGCGCCGCGCCGCCCAAAACCGGAGTTCGATGCCGGCGGAGCGGATGCGATCGAGTTCGAATCAGTCTCTGAGGTGGATTTCCAGCAGCCTGAGGTCGTGGAGGACGTACCCTCCCTCGACTATGACTTCGAGCCTGAGCCCGCGCCGGCCGCACCCGAACCCGCCGGCGCCGGTTTCGACCCGACGGAAACGGTCAGAATCGACGCCACCGAAGGGATCACCAGTCCGGAGCGGCCGCCGGAGATCCCAGCGCCGGCACCCTCGCCGCCTCCGGTAACACCCCCGCCGGCGCGTAGCGATCGGCCCTCGGTTGTCGAATTGGAGGCCCCGCCTCCGGTTCGTCCCGTCGAGCCGCCAGCCGATATCGTGACCGGCGCGGGGCAAGCGCCTGGTGAGGACGCGCGTCAGGAAGAGGCGCGTCGTTTCGCCCGCCTGTTGGTCTCGGAGATCAAGCTCTACAACGAAGACGAGGTGGAACGGGGCCGAACTGAAAAGGACATCGGCGCTCGTCTCAAGGAAGATATCGACCGCAGCCGCGAGATGTATGAGAAGCGGATCCCGGCCGATGTCCGCGCCGGCCACGACTATTTCCGCGACGAGCTGGTCCGGATTCTCGCCGACGGTGACGCCGACGCCCTCGGCATGTGAAGCTCCACGCAACAAAAAGACGAGCCTTGATTCTGGTGGCGGCCGTCATGGCCGCCGCTTGCGTTGGGAGCGGCAGCTCACCCCCCGTCTCGGACAGGGAGCGTCTTCTCGAACAGGCGTTCGCGGTCGCCGACTCGAACCCGGCCCACGCCGCCACCCTCTTTGCCGATGCAGGGCCGGGAGCCTCCCTGGAATACTCGCGCATGGAGGTCTGGGCCACCTGCCTCGAACGCACCACCGCCGGGCCTGATGGGTGGCGCCGCTATCTCGAGGATCGTCCCCCGGAGAGCCTCGCAGTCCGGGCGCGTCTCGCGTTGATCAGCACCCTCACGGAACGAGGCGACGTCGAGGCCGCGATCCGCGAACGCTCATTGCTCCCGGCCGAGAGCTGGTCCAACGCCGACGAGCTGCTGTTTGCGGTCACTGAGCCGGCTACCCGAGCCGAGGCGGCAGAACGACTCGCGATCAGCTCACCATCGTTTCTCACGACCGCTGACCCCAGTCTCGATCGGCACCTGGCGGCGGAGCTTTCGCCGCCGGAACGGCTCGAGCGAGCGAGCGCCTGGCGCCGGGCCGGTCAGCCGTCTCGAGCCGCCACCGAGCTTCGTGGCCTGCGGTGGAAGGGAGTGGACGAGCAGTTTCGCCGGCGGGAGCTGGCGCGGGCCGAGCTCGCGGCAGGTTCACCCTCCCGTGCACTGAGCGCCCTCCCCTCCGGGTCGAAAGCCGAGGCCGAGGACCATGTTCTTCGCGCGCAGGCCTTCCGCAACCGAGGATGGAATCTCTTCCCAGGTCGCGGCGCGCAGCGGTTCTTCCGGGACTGCGTGTCCGCAGCGGAATCTGCCATTTCCCTTGACGGCGGCCGTGACCTTCGCCAGGCTGCGCTCGTCCTCCGTCTCGAATGTGCGACCGAGGTCGGACAGTTGGACACCGCACTCGATAGCTGGCGTCTGCTCGAAGCCGGGCGTTGGGACGACCCTCGCCGCGAGTGGCTCGGGCGCCGTCTCGGCATAGCGCTCACCCGATCGGCGCCGGACAGCCCGGTGATCGAGGAAATGGCACGCAGCCTTCCGTCCCAGAAGCGCTGTCTCCGATACTGGGCAGGGGTCAACTCCGGCGAGAGCTCGACCACGCTGGTGGCCCTCGCCGGCACGGCTGTCGCTGATCTTTACGGTCAGTGGTCGCGCGAGGCGCTCAATCTACCCCCGACCGCGGCTCCAGCTTTCGGCCCGGACCTGACGGCAGGAGAACCGCCCGAGTCAGTTGCACGACTGCTCGCCGCCGGCTCGAAGACCGAGGCTCTTCGCCAGTGGCGGCGAATTCGGCGTGCCCGTCCACCAGCACCGGCGGAGGCCTTGGCAGCGGCAGAGCTCGCCGCCGGCCAAGGGTGGACCACCGATTCCATTCGCTGGCTTCTTTCCGGATTTTGCGAGCTCGGCACCGTTGCCATGGATCGCGCGCCCAATAACGCAGTCCGCGCCTATCTGCCACTCCGTTGGCGAGAGGCGGTGACGGCGGCCGCCCATGAGACCGGGCTCGACCCCTGGCTGCTTGCCGGTGTCGCTCGCCAGGAGAGCGGCTTCGTGGCACACGCGGTGTCCCCGCAAGGAGCGATCGGGGTCCTGCAGCTCCTGCCGCCAACTGCTCGCCTGCACACGCAGGCTCTCGGCCTCGGCTCGGAGCCCGACCTGCGGGACCCCGAGCTCAACCTCCGCGTCGGGGCACGCGAGCTGAGCGCTCTGGTGCATCGCTTTGATGCCGTCGAACCAGCGCTCGCTGCCTATAACGGCGGTTTGACGAGGGTCCGCGGTTGGTGGAAACAATGGCCCGAGCGGCATCGGTTCACCGAGGAGATCCCGGTTCCCGAAACCTACAACTACGTGCGCCGGGTAGTATTTCTCAGCGAAGCCTATCGGCTGGTCTATGACGAGGAGTGGAGGCAAACACAGTGAACAGCATCGAAGTCCGAACCGCAGCGCATCGGCAGATGGTCGATATCACGCGTCAGGTGGCGACGGTAATCGATGGGACAGACGACGGCATCTGCCACGTTTACGTGCCGCACACCACCGCCGCGGTGGTCATCAACGAGCATGCCGACCCGGATGTCGCCCGGGATCTCATCGCCGCCTACGAGGCGATGGTGCCGAAAATCCGTTTTGCCCACGCCGAGGGCAACTCCGACGCCCACCTGATGTCCACCCTCCTCGGCAGCTCGGTGACGGTGCCGGTCGCCGACGGGCGTCTGCGACTCGGGACCTGGCAGGGGATCTTTTTTGTCGAGCTCGACGGGCCGCGCACACGAAAAGTCTGGGTGAGCGTTCTTTGAATCACGGCGCGACCGACACCGCCTAGTCCGCATATCTCACCGGGTTTCGTCGCCAGGGCGGCGAGGTGTCGTGCACAGTGGGGTTTGCGACCCAGAGGCCCGGCCGGGCCCCCCAGCGTCGCCCGCCGATGGGGGACCCGGCCGAGCCTCGCAGGGCGCAGACGCGTACTTGACGGTACGTGGAGCACCCCGAGGCGAGCAAACACTGCTGGGTGCGGGACATCGGCGACCGCAGCAGAAAGCTGGTGAGATATGCGGGCTGGGAACCAGAACCAAGCATTCGATCGAGACCCGAACGCAGTCTCCGGTGCAGAACTTAGGTAAAGAATTTTGATTCAACTACTTGCCAGATTGTACATATATTCATAATTGCAAGTTCAACAAAATAAAGCATTTCACTGCTTGACAGTTTCGGAATCCCGCCGACAATAAAGGTGGAGGTTCGGGTCATGCCGAGATCGAATGCCTCGAAAAACATCAGCCGCCGAGATGTCTTTGTCATCTCGCTCGCTGGCCTCGCTCTCAGCTTGGGATCCGCTGCCGGGACCCCGGTGGATCAGGACGTGGACTACGAACCGATCGACAGCTCGGCCTGCGCCGACTGCCACGAGGCAGGCCAGCAGGGTTCCGCGTTTGCCGACGACATCAAGCATTCCGTACATGACGGTCTCGAGTGCCTCGACTGTCATGTCGACCGCGACACCGTGCCCCATCGCGTGTCGGCGGAGACGTTCTATCCCGGCTGCCAGGGATGCCGCACCTGTCACGAGGACGCCTCGGAGGCGTACCAAGCCCACGGCCGCGCCCGGCTCGGTTCCTGCGAGGACATGCCGCAGTGCTCCGACTGTCACGGCGACCACGACATACTGCCGTCGACAGCAAAGCGCTCTGCGGTCCATCCGACCAACCTCCCGGATACCTGCGGCAAATGCCACGAGAACCTCGACATCACCACCAAGTACGACATCCTCATCGACCACCCAATCCAGATCTACCTGCGGTCGGTTCACGGTCAGGCGACCAAAGGCGGGGTCTACCTGGCGGCGAGCTGCAACGATTGCCACTCCACCGGTGGTACCGCTCACAAGATCCTTTCACCGGGATCGCCGGAGTCGAGCATCAACCACTTCAACATCCCGGAAACCTGCGGACAGTGTCACAAAGGGGTGGAGTCCGACTACCTGGAGGGCATCCACGGCCAGCTGGCGGCACGAGGGGAGACCGACGCTCCGGTGTGCACCGACTGCCACGGCGAGCACGGCATCCTGTCGCCCGACGATCCGTTATCGCCGGTATCTGGATCCAAGGTCGCAGAAATGACCTGTTCGCCGTGCCACGAGTCGGCCGTGCTCAACGAAAAATACGGCATCAAGACGGGTCGTTTGACCACCTTTATCGACTCCTACCACGGGCTCAAGTCAAAGGCCGGCGACACCCACGTCGCCAACTGCGCCTCCTGTCACGGCGTCCACCGCATTCTCCCAAGCTCGGATCCCACATCCACCGTCAACCCCAAAAACCTCCGCCGGACCTGCGGCGAGTGTCACCCCAACATCTCCGAGAAAATGGCATCGAACCCGATCCACGGGGTCGGTGGTCAGGGCCTGCTGACGCCGGCCGCCGACGTTGTCCAGGAGATCTACATCGTCGCCATCACGGTGATCATCGGCCTCATGATCCTGCACTGGGCCATCGATCTCATACGTCACCTCATCAACATCAGCAGAAAGCGGCCGCAAATCCTGCGCATGCACATCGACGAGGTCGTCCAGCACGCGCTGCTCGCAATCACATTCATTACCCTCGTGATCTCGGGTTTCGCCCTGCGTTACGACCAGGGCTTCATGGCGCGCTTCTTCTTCGGTTGGGAGGGTGGTTTCCAGGTCCGTGGCATCGTCCACCGGGCGGCGGCCGTGGGGTTCATAGGCACCATCGTCTGGCACGTACTCTTCCTCTTCTCGCCGCGGGGACGCCGCTTCATCAAAGACATGTGGCCGATCCGGCGCGACTTCCGATTCTTCGTTCGTCGCATGCTCTACAACCTCGGCTTACGACCGCGGATGGAGTGTATCCAGCGCTTCAACTACGTGGAAAAGGCGGAGTACTGGGCGCTGGTGTGGGGCACCGTGGTCATGGTCATCACGGGGCTCATGCTGTGGTTCGACAACTGGTTTATCCAGTTCCTCCCAAAGGGCGTGCTGGACGTTGCCCTGGTGATCCATTTCTGGGAAGCTTGGCTGGCGTCGCTGGCGATTTTCGTCTGGCACTTCTACTCGGTGCTCTTCCACCCCCACGTCTACCCAATGAACCCGAGCTGGCTCACCGGTCAGATGCCCGAGGAAATGTACGAGCACGAGCATCCCGGTCACCTCGAGGAGGCGCGGCGAGAGACCGAACGGGTCATCGAAAAGCGCATCGAGAGGATGCGGCGTCGGAATGATGAAGAGCAGGCAGAACTCGAGGAACCGAGCAAGAAGTCGTCGGGTGACAAGAAGGACGAGTCCTGATCGAGATGTAAAAAGTGAAGGGTTCAGCGGGCAGGCGCTTGTCACTCAGCCACATCCAGTCAGGCGCGCATTGCCGCTTCGACGGCACAGGTGCCACTCTTCGCATTGTTTGCCCTGGAGGCGCTGCCAATAGCAGGACGCGACAAATCCAAACAACGCGAAGGGTGGCGCCACGCACTCCGAAGCGAGAGGAACGATGAGTTGGGATCGGGAACGGACCCGGCACGGGCAAGGGAAGGTGTAGACTTGCCTGCAGAGGAGCTTTCATGTCCGTTGACCCCAAGCTGTTGGAAATTCTCGTCTGTCCGGTGGATAAGACCCCTCTCGAGGTGGTGGAGCTGCCCGAAGCTGTGCGCCGCCGCCTGATCGAAAAGTACCGCGACCAGTTCAGGGGTGAGGAACCGGTGGTCGAGATTGGTCTCGCGTCGCCCGCCGGCCGCGTCTACCCGGTGGTCTCCGGGATCCCCGTCATGCTGGTCGACGATGCCCTGTCGCGCGAGGAGATCGAGGGCTGAGCCGACTCGAGAGCCGAGCCCGCATGTCCCACCAACAATCTGCTGCGGTCGGAAATCTGCAGCAATCTGCGGCGTTTGCTCCCGTCGGGCCGCTCGACGTACCGTCGAGTACGCCTCCGCGGCCCTCAGGTCGCAAACACCGCATCTCACAACACCTTTCCGACCTCGCGACGATTCCTGGTGGGACATGCGAGCTAGCCGCCGGTCTTTTGACCGTCGGAGTGGCGGCCAGCATCAAGATCGCTCTCGCCAATGTCTTCCTCGGCATTGCAGGCCTGTTGTGGTTGGCGGCGTTCGTCCGAGGTACCGCGCGCCGACCACGCGCTGCAATCCTGCTTCCGATTGCCGCCTACGCTGGCGTCTCGGTTCTTTCAGCCGTACTGTCGGCTGACCCGCGTCACAGCGTCACCGAGCTCGCAGACCTGTTGACCCTCGCGCTCGTGCCGATGACGATCTCTCTTCTCGACCAACGCCTCTGGGACCGGTTGTTGATGCTCCTCGCGGTTGTCCTCGGAGCCTCGGCATCCGTAGGCCTCGCACAATTTGCGCTCGGTGGCGACCCCCTCCAACATCGGATTCGCGGGCTGGCGACGCACTACATGACATTTTCCGGCTGGACACTGGTTGTGACTCTGCTGCTCCTCGGCGACGTGTTCTTCGCCTCAGACCGGCGACGACTGCTGTGGACTTCGCCAGTGGCTGCGCTCGGAGTGTCGACGCTGCTGCTCGGGCTCACCCGCGGGGCATGGATCGGTCTTGCGACCGGCGTTCTGCTCGCCGTTGCCGTCGGCCGACCGCGGGCCCTCATCTTGCTTCCCCTTGCGGTATCGCTGCTGTACCTCGCCCTCCCGCAGCCGGTGTTGAAGCGCGCCGCATCCACTTTCGACCTTGGTGAAACGGCAACTCGGGAGCGGTTCGAAATGTTCGGTTCCGGTCTCGCAATGATTCGCGACCGTCCGATTCTCGGCCTGGGTCCCGGGTTGGTGCAGCCGGCGTACGCCGACTACCGGAGCGGCAGCGCGCCGGGGAAAATTCCTCACCTTCACAACAACGCCATCCAGATCACCGCAGAACGTGGAGTCGCGGGCCTCCTGACATATCTGGCGATCCTCGGGGTCTTTGCCCTGCACGTATGGCGAGCGCTCCACATCGCACAGCCAGTCGCTCAACGGGTCATCATTGGCTGTCTGATGGCGGTGGCGGGGGTGACGGCGGCGGGTTTCTTCGAGTACAACTGGGGTGATGCAGAGGTCTGGATCGTGACTCTCGTGAGCTTGAGCGCACCCTTCGCCGTTGCTCTCCGGCGGGCGGTATGAGCGAACGCGTTTATACCGTCGCGGCGCTCATCGCCGAGGTCAACACCCTGCTCGAGCAGGGATTCTCCGGTGTGCGGGTGGAGGGCGAGGTAACCAACTCCAGCAGCTCCGGCCGAGGTCACGTCTATTTTTCCCTCAAGGATGACTCCGCCGCCCTCGACTGCGTGATGTGGTCGTCCCGTGCCCGCCGCCTCAAGTTCGAGCTCGAGGACGGTCTCGCCGTTCTTGCAACTGGCTCGCTCACGATCTACCCACAACGCGGCCGTTTCCAGATGGTGGTCGAAGATATCCAACCGCAGGGGGTTGGCTCGCTTCAGTTGGCCTTCGAGCAACTCAAGAAAAAGCTCGAGGCCGAGGGGTTATTTGCCGCCGAGCGCAAGCGGCCACTTCCAGCACTCCCAAACCGGGTCGGCATCGTCACCTCGGCGACCGGCGCCGCCCTCCAGGACATGCTCAAGGTCCTGCGGAGATTTCCCTACCTCGAGGTCATCGTCGCGCCCGCAATGGTCCAGGGGGAAGGGGCCGCGACCGAAATCGCCGCGGCCATCAAGCGTCTCATTGCGTCCAAACGGGTGAAGCTCATCATCGTCAGCCGCGGCGGCGGCAGTCTCGAGGATCTGTGGGCCTTCAACGAGGAGGAGGTCGCGAGAGCCATCGCGGCCAGCCCGGTGCCCATCATATCCGGCGTCGGCCACGAAATCGATTTCACGATCGCAGACTTTGTCGCCGACATCCGCGCCACTACCCCTACCCAGGCGGCCGAGATGGTGGTATCGCGCCTCGAAGAACAAGGACGGCGACTCGTCGAAGCGAGGGTGCTCCTCCTCCGCGACCTCGAACGCAAGCTCGTCCTCGGCCGTACGCGCCTCGCGGGCCTTGCGGGTTCCTCGGGGCTGGCGCGGGTGCCGCAGCGTGTCCGGCTCCTCCACGAGAGGCTTCGCCGGGCCCTTCGACTGGGTCCTGCATTGCGGAGGGTCTACGCGGCCGCCCAGGCGCGCCTGGAAGCCGCGACGCGCGGCCTTCATCGATTGCCCGCTCGGATCGCCGCCGGTGGACATCGGCGCTTGCTGGTCAGCAGGAAAGAGCAGCTGGCCCAGCTCATGGGCGCTCGAATGGCCCAACTTCGCTCACGTCTCACCGCCGGTGAGCGGGCACTCGTTCACCTCGGACCGACCAAGGTCCTGGAACGCGGTTATTCGATCACGAACCTCGAGGGCTCTTCAACGCCTCTACGAGATGCGGCCCGGGTTCATGGTGGGCAGACACTGATCACCCGCCTTGCCCGCGGCGAGGTGCGATCACTCGTGCGCAGCGCGACGATCAGCCCGTCGGTCGCAACCCCGGATCCGGACCCGCAACCTTCACTCTTCGATACCATTGAACCCGCAGACAGAGAGCCCGGGGATCAGGGAGCAGCAGATGACTGAAAAGAAAACGAAGGACGACAGATTCGAGGATCAGTTGGCCAGGCTCGAGGAAATCGTTAATCGACTCGAGGACGAGTCGGTCGGTCTCGAGGAAGCACTCGGCCTCTTCGAAAACGGCATGGAGCTCGCGCGCCGCTGCCGCGCCCGCCTCGAGGAGGTCGAGCAGCGGGTGACCCAGCTCCTCGAAACCGAAGAAGGCGAAAGCGAGGTCGCGGAAGAGGAACCCGAGTGAAGGTCAACCTGCATATCTCAGCGGGTTCGTCGCGAGGGGGACGCCGGCCGGACCTCGCAGGGCGCGGAGCGCGTACTTGCGGTACGTCGAGTACCCCGAGACGAGAAAACGCCGCTGGGTGCGGTACTTCGGTGGCCGCAGCAGAAAGTTGGTGAGATATGCAGGTTAAAGCCCTGCTTGCTCGCGAACGAGAGGCCGTTGAAGAGACCCTCCGCGAGCTCTTCCCGACCGCGGGCACGTGGCCGGATCGACTCTGGAGGGCAATGGCGCACGCGGTGTTCGCCGGTGGCAAGAGGATCAGGCCGATACTGGCCCGGCTCGCCTACCGGGCTGCCGGCGGGGACGCGGCCGCGATCACACACTCGGCATGCGGGCTGGAGTTGATCCACACCTACTCACTCGTCCACGACGACCTGCCGGCCCTCGACGACGATGTGCTGCGCCGCGGCCGGCCGACGGTCCATGTCGCCTTCGACGAGGCGACCGCGATTCTGGTCGGCGACGCCCTGCTCACCGAGGGCCTGCTCCAGATCGCTCACCACCCGGAAGGAGCGAAATGGGCCGAACGCCGTGCCGAAGCCGTCGCGATGGTCGCGGAAGCGATCTCAGTGCGCGGAATGGTCGGCGGACAGGTCGAGGACCTCGAGGCCACGGGCCATTTCGAAGCTGTCTCCGATGATCTCGAGGCGAGGCTCGATCGTATTCACCGTCACAAGACCGGGTCCCTGCTGAGGGCGTCGGTGGAGCTGGGGGCCATCCTCGCCGGTGTCGACGCCTCCAACCGCAGGCTCTTCGTCGAATATGGCGAAAACCTCGGGCTCGCGTTCCAGATCGCCGATGACATCCTCGACGCCACCGCCGTCGCCGAGGACCTCGGCAAGAGCCCGGGAAAAGACGAGGCCGCCGGCAAGCTGACCTTCGTTACGCTCTACGGTCTCGTTCAGGCCCAGGCGCGTCTCGACGAGCTCGAACAACGGCTCGTCGAACGGGCAGAGACCATCGAAGGCCCCGACGGCGAGCTCGGCGCCGTCGCGCAATTCGTCTGCCGAAGGAAGTCATAGCGTGGTTCCCGGAGAACCACAGAGGCACGGAGGGCACAGAGATTTCTTCTGAATCCATCACAACCACCAAGGCACCAAGACGTCACAAAGCCCACCCGCCCAACCAGGACCGCCCACAGACTACGCAGATCCCCCCCCCCATCCAAAAAAGCGCAGAGGCGCAAAGACGCAGAGGGCGTCAATATGGGCGTCTCTGCGTGGCGAGGGCCCGGCCGACCAAAGACGGCCGGGCACCGTTGGGTCGGGACACCTCTCCAATCGCAAGCGCTCGTCTTGGTGTCTCGACCCAGCGGTCCTGCGCTCGGAGAGCGCAAGCCTTGCCTTTTCTCTTTTTCATTCGATAGTCGGTACTGTCAGCCCCCCCTCAACAACACGGAAAAGAGGCGGAAGCTCTTTTCACGCTCAGCCATCGCCTCTTCGTGTGGGCTGATGGGTGGCCTTCGTGTCTTTGTGTCTTCGTGTTTGCGGCGTCGGTGGGTGGGCGGCTCTGTGTCCTCTGTGCCTCTGTGGTTTTTCTGTCAATGAAAACGCCCTTCTCTGGACGTTTGAGCCGCTCTTCGGTTACTGTTGAAATCGATGCTTCGAAGGCGAACTCTTCTCCTTTTCCTGCTCGCTCTGGTTCTTCGCCTCCTCCTCCAGGGGTGGGACGCCGGAGTCACTTCGTCATCGTCACACCCTGACGAGCGGCAAGTCGGGTTCGTCACCGAGAAGGCGCAGGGTTGGTTCGCCGATCCCGGCTTCTACGCCTACGGCTCGCTCCATTTCCACGCCGTCAGAGCAACCGCCACGATCCTCGGTCTTGGGAACGATCTCCGCGGCATCATCGTCAGCGGCCGCGTGATCTCCCTGATCGCAGCCATGCTCGCGCTTGCGCTCGGTTGGATGATTGCCTACCACGCCTGGGGTCGAAAAACCGGAGACCTCTTTATTCTGCTCGCGGCCTGGGTGCCACTCGATCTCCAGCAGTCGCATTTCGCGACTGTCGAGGCGCATCACACGGCTTGGGTGATGGCGGCCCTGGCGGCGTGTTTCTGGCTGGCACGCGGTGGGCGGCCGATCGCCGCCGCGGCTGCGGGCGCAGCTATCGGCGCATCACTCGCGGTCAAAGTCGCGTCCCTCGCCCTCGGCCTTCCCCTGGTGGTGGCGGTACTCATCGCAGTCCGCGGGCGCAAGGTTCTCGCCGCTATTCGGCTCATGGCAATTGCAGGCGCAACCGGAATCGGCGCCTTCTGGCTCTGCCAACCTTGGGCATTCACTTCCGGCAGGCCCCCGCTCAGCATCATCGTCACCGCCCTCATCGTGGCGGCAGTCATCGAACTCGCCAGCCGAAAGACCGGCCGCATACGATTCGCGTTGGTGGTCGCTGCGGCGCTGCTCACGGCCGTTTCAGCCTTGCAGATGATGGTTCTCGTGGGCATCGGCGGCGACACCTTCGCAAACACGTTGGGCTCGGTGGCGCTCGCCGGAACCGCCCTCAATCCATCCTACCTCGAGGGCGTCGGGAGCGAGGTCGCGATGGTCGTTGGCACTGCCGACCTCGCCTATGTCCGAATCTATGCCCACACCCTGCCGGTGCTCTATTCGTTGCGTGAGCTCGCGTTTTGGGGCTGGGGCGTCCTTCTCGTCGTCGCGGTCATCGCCGGCACCGCCGCGGGCTCCCGGCGTTTGATAACGAGGTGGAAGCGGTGGATTGCCGGCCGATTCGACAATTCCTCGATCCTGCTCGCGATCACGCTTGCCTGGCTCGTCCCCATGGCGCTGCGATTGAGCACCCTGCAGGTCAAGTTCCTGCGTTATTGGGAACCACTGGTCGTGCCGGCAATACTCATCGCCTCGTGGTGGTTGATGCGCCTTCCGCGGAGATTCCGCCGCCGCGCCGTCATTTCGGTTGCCGCGGGTACGGTGCTGTGGGGGCTCGCCTACAGTTGGGCATTCATCGAGCCCCACCCTCATCGAACCGCCTCGGAGTGGTTGAGTCCGATGCTCGCCGACCAACAGGTCGTTGCATTCGAACACTGGGACGAGCACATCGCGCTCAACCTCGAAAAAGGGGTTGTGAACCTCGCCGAGCTGCCGTCGTACGAACTGCCCGAAAGGGATGGGAAACTCGCCCTCTGGACCGGCGCGCTCGCTCGCTCCGATTGGGTCGTCCTAACCTCCAATCGGGTCTACCGAACCGTCCTCGCCAACCCGGACCGTTTTGAAGAGACTGCACGACTGTACCGACTCCTGCTCTCGGGTGAAGCGGGATTTGAGGTGATGACCCGGGTGCGCCGCGGCCCCCGCATCTTCGGCCTCCGCTGGCCGGTGCAGCGGGCCGACGAGAGCTTCCTCAACTACGAGTTCCCGCAAGTGGTGATCCTTCGCCGAGTCGCAGACATTAACGCGGAAGATCTCGCCGAGCGGGTCAGCCGCCCGCTGCCCTATCTCGAAGACATGGACTCCATCGATCTCGAAAAGATTTTTCTGTCCAAGGTGCCGGCAGTTTCACCCGTGCCCTCGAAAGTCCGCCAGGTCTTCGATCTCGCGATCTGGATCGCCGTCTGCGCAGGCCTCGGGCTCGCCTTCTGGGTGCTGCTGCTGCCAATCCTCAGGGGCTGGCCGGACGCCGGCGTTGGGCTCGCTCTGGCGACCGGTTGGATCGTGCCGGCGTGGCTGATGTGGATGGGCTCGGAGCTCGGTATATGGGCCATCAGTCCCGCCACTGTGACCTGGGTTTACCTCGCCCTGTTGGCGGCAGGCGTTTCCGCCGCCATTTCGCGATGGTCGACCATCACGACGATTCTCCGTCGGCGTCGAACCGGCATGATCACGGTGGTGGCGGTCGTAGTGGTGATCGGCGCGCTGTTCCTCGTGGTCCGCGCCTGGAACCCGGCCATCTACTGGGGCGAGAAACCAATGGACTTCTCGTTCCTCAACGCTTTTCTTCGCGCCCCGAACTGGCCCACCGGAGAACCGTGGATGGCCGGCATGCCGCTTCACTACTACTATTTCGGTGAGGTCCTGGCGGCCTACCCGATGCTGGTGGCCGGTTGCACCGCCGGGGTCGGCTACAACCTGATCTCTGCCACCATACCTGCGCTCCTTGCGGGAGTGCTCGCAGCCATCGGGCTGCTGCTGACCCGGAGGAGGCGCCCGGCGATCGCCGCCTCGGTTCTGCCGCTGCTGGTTCTTCTCACCGGCAACCTCGCCTGGCCGTGGCTCATCAAAACCCTGAGCGAGGGCAACGTCTTCGATTTCTGGTGGGCGACGTCGCGGGTGATTCCGGGTTTTGCGATCGACGAATATCCCCTGTGGACCAGTCTCTTTGCCGATCTCCACGGTCACTTCATCGCCTTTCCGGTGTTGCTCGCGACCTTTGCGTGGGGCTGGCTCTGTGTCGAGGCCAGCGACCGGAAGTGGATGATTTCGGCTGCGCTCTGCGGGGTCGGAGCTGCGGTGGTGGCGGCCACCAACCCGTGGGATCTCTTCATCCTGACCACCACACTCGGAGTCGGAGTCGTGGTTGCCGCGCGCCATCCACTGCGGGGATTGATACGCCTGAGTGCCGCGGCCGCGGTCAGTGTCCTCGCCGCCGCCCCCTTCGTTGTCGAGCTGGTGGCAGGAATCAGCGCCGGCGCCGGTGAGCGCGGACTGTTCCTGACCGACGCGGACTTCGCCCCCGCCTGGGCCATCCTGCGCCACTTCGGGCTGTTCCTGATTCCGCTCACGATCCTCGCGATGGTGATTCTCGGCCGCCGTTTCTGGACCGTGCTACCAACCGCCGCAATCGGTGTCATCGCCGGCCTTCTCTTCAAATCAAGTGCCGCCGCCCTCGCCCTCGCGGCGGCCGCCGTCTTTGCCACAGTCGCGATCCGTACGAGAAATCGCCTGGACCGCCTCGGTTGGTCGATGGCGACCCTCGGCACGCTCGCAGTGGCGGCCTGCGAACGCTTCACCCTGATCGACCGCATGAACACGATCTTCAAGGTCTACAACGGGGTCTGGGTGCTGCTCGCGTTCGCCCTCGCCGTGGCCCTGATGCGAACGCGAGGGCGGCGGGCGCAGGTATTGGTCGCGGTGTGGGTCCCACTCCAGCTCGTCGCCATCGTGAACCTTCCGCTCGGCATCGCCCAGGGCTGGATGGTGCCGCGTATCGCCTCGCCCCGTCCGACCCTCGACGGTCAGGCCTTTCTCGCCACCGAGGACCCCCAGACCTGGTTCCTGGTCCGCGGCCTCCAGGGCATGGCGCGCCCCGGGGAGGTGGTCGCCGAGGCGGCAGGCCATTACTACAGCGATTTCACCCGCATCACCATGCACACCGGTCAACCCACGGTGGTCGGCTGGGACTGGCACCTCAAACAGCGCGGTCAGTCAGCGGTGGAAATCGCCGCACGAGCCGACGACCTCGAACTCCTGTACAGCGGTGGCAATCGGGAAAAGAGGCGCAGAGTTCTCGACCGCTATCGGGTGAGCTGGGCGGTGGCGGCGAGGATCGAGCGCAATCGGTACGAGATCTCGGCGGAAGATCCCCTGGGCGATATCCCTGGCGTCCGTGTGATTGCCGAGCGTGACGGTGCCGTTCTGTACCGGGTGCTGGCAAGCGGAGCCTCGGGGGCACGGCGCCCCGCAGCGGCTGAAGACCTACCGCCCGGGATGATCCTGGTGGGACATTTGATCAATGTGAGCAACGAGATCGTCCGCTCCATCGCTCTCGACGACAGCGGGGCGACCGCGATCCTTCGTGATGGCAGCGTGGTCGAGCTCGACCTCGATGCGCAGCGCGACGACGTGCTGAAGGCACCGCCCTGCGACCCGACAGCGGTCGCTCGACACAACGACGAGCGATGGGCCGCCTGCCGTGACGGAAGCCTCTGGCGTTACGCGGAGAGACGATGGATTTCAACCGGCCGGATTCCCGGAGCGGGTCGCGTCGTCGCAGACGAACTGGTGTGGGCCTGGGGACCCGGAGGCCTTTGGCTTCACCTCGGTGGATCCGATTGGCAACAGGTCCTTTCCGCCCGCGTAACGGCGGCTGCCGCGTCCGGGAAGCGCATCGCCTGGAGTGAGGGATCCAGGATCTGGGTCGGCCAGGGCGCGGAGCCCCAGAAGGTCGGCGACTCTCTCGAAGGCGTGCGCGCTATTTCGTGGCAGGGAGATGTGCTCTGGGCGCTCGATACAGCCGGGCTCCATCGCGCCGGCAGCGCTGAGTTGCCGTGGCAGAGGGTCCTCGACAATACCGATGATGTGGTGGCGATAGCAGGCAGTCAACACAGGTTGTGGCTCGTTCGTAATGACGGGTTCGTGTTTGAACCTGATCGACCGGACTGCCCGTCCCCGTGGACCTCGCAACCGAACTCGCAAACACGGTCTCTGCGCGAACCCCGCGGCATCGCAATCTCACCCGCGGGTTGGTTCGTGGTCGCCGACACCTTCAACCATCGGATTCTCTGGTACTCGGATGAAGGGCGCTGCCTCGACAGCGTCGGTTCGGAAGGCTCAGGACCCCGAGAGTTCCATGAGCCGTCGGGCGTAGCCCTCGACGGTGACGGGTCACTGGCGGTTGCCGATACCTGGAACGGCCGCATCCAGGT
>Ga0307423_1000984_pt1 | contig 18097 bp, 21 predicted proteins | sample SalMarWE160310MG_FD_202154 | JGI IMG/M metagenome (GOLD analysis project Ga0307423, IMG submission 202154) | Salt marsh sediment microbial communities from the Plum Island Ecosystem LTER, Massachusetts, United States - WE1603-10 | ecosystem: Environmental > Aquatic > Marine > Intertidal zone >...
CATATTAGGAGACTAATAGAGGTACATTGTTGAAAACAGTATTTTTTCCTGAAAAACAAGCAGCACGTACATAATGTTTCTTATTTGTGCTTCTGAATTGCCCATGAGCCATCACAAACTGCGGAATTCAAGCTGAAGCCTTCTCTGCAGCAACCAAACTTCAAGCGGTGGTCTTCAGCAGACTCTTTTGCTTTTTTCATCAAACCGAACCTCATGTTCCTAGGCAAATAGGTTGAACGCCCAATTCTTTCACCCTCAACGAAATAATGTGGATTCAGTTTTTCTGCTACTTCAGGAAACACTACGCTAAACCTCCTCCAATTGTCCGGCTTAACCTTGTATGTTGAACAGGTGACATGCAAGGCGCCTAAGTCGGCAACGGCTTCCATAAGCGCACTCAGGTCATCGTTAAGAAATGGAATAACGGGGTCGATTCTCACTGTAGTTGGAATTCCGTTCTCCACCAACGTTTCTATAGCCTTGAGTCGCCTCGAAGAAACAGGAGCACCCGGCTCAAGCTTCCTAGAGAGCCCATCATCAGCAGTCAAGACCGTAACTGTAACCACACAAGGAACATCCTGCAGGATGTTGATGTCTCTTGTAACAAGATCAGATTTCGTTACTATCTGAAGCCTGCACCTGCTCTCAGCCAGTATCTCCAAGCATTTTCGGGTCAAACCAGAAGTTTGTTCCAGCCGCGGATAGGGGTCAGAAGAGTTAGATATGGAAACCAGTTTGCCATTCAGCCGTGCCGCTTCCCGCTTTAGCCTAGAAAGCAGATTCTTTTTTGGTCTGCATTCACGGAAACGTGGAATATACGATGAGGCATAGCAGTAGAGGCAGCCATGGTCACAGCCCGTGTAAGGATTGAAAGTCAACTTGCTTGGGCAAGTGCACAACTGTGATTTCCAGGGGTCAAAAATTGTAAGCAGCATAACATCAGCAAAAAGAGGCAGAGTTGTATATTTCTGATTCGATTGCGCTAACTGCTAGGCTATGCCGATTGTGTTGCCGACCCCAACCACCAGCACAATGTCAGCTTCTTTTGTTCGTTCCCGAATAACACGCACAAGCCGCTTAATGACCTCATCAGCAGAGCTAGTCAACGTATCAGTCATCGGCGACAGCACCTCCTTCAGCGACTGCCTCACAATCATAGCATACACTGGAATCCCATACGTGGCGGCAAGCTCATCTATCTTGAACTTTTCAACGCCAACCCCGCCAATAGCCGCGCCCACGCCCTCCACAACATAACCGGAATCTTCACCCTCCAGCTTCAGGCCAGCATCAACCATCACAATCAAAGACACTTTACGCTTGTAATCGTTAATCAGCTTAGCCACAGCATCCCCAGCCTTCCCAACAGTTCCACCCGGACCCTTAGCACGCGTAACAACAACCCGTCTGCCCTCAAGGGTTACTTCCGCGGCAACCATATCCTCTGCAACTTCACGGATGCCAACATCAGCAATCAGCTTGGAGGCAACCAACGGACCCACACCGTCGCCGATTGGCTTGCCCTGCTTGAATGCATCTATAAACGAAAAATAGGCTTCAGCCTCTTCCATAATCATGGGCAGCTCCATCTGAATCTGCAGCGTACTATATACGGTGCCGCCCTTTTTTCCAGCCAAATAATGGTGCCTAACTGTGCGATAAAGAGAATTCAAGCCCGTCGCTGTTTCCACTAGATTCTGCAGGTTCTGTATCTGCGTCTCGTCAGCAGAAGGCGCCAACGCTTTAATCTCTTCTTTGACCCGCGAATCCGCGGTGTCAACCAGAAATTCTAGCCTGTGCACTATTCCGGACGGGTCCATGCTGTTTGGTCGAATGGCAAAGAATTGAAGGAGCGCCTCGAGCCTAGGCTTCGGGTTGCTTTCAGGTTTTCCCAGCGAGATAATAGCTGAGACTGCCTCGTCTTTGGCTTTGTCACGCATACGCTGCAGCTTGGTTAAAGATTTGTTTATCTTACCCAGCACCAAATTGACTTGTATTTTCTGGGAGAAAAACGAGAAACCGAAAATGAAAACGAAAGACACAATGTTCAGGATGTAAGCCAGCATGCTAGTATCCAACCAGTTAAGCCTCCTTCTTTTCTTGTTCTCCAACTGAAACTGAGCCATTATTAGGTTTCTGTTTTTGCTTGTTCAAAGCAGCTAAACTTTCATCTGCTGTCTGCAGTTCATGTTGTAGCATATTAATCATGTGCTGGATACGGTTACGTTTTAATTCAAGAGCTTCTCGCCTACTTTTCGGCTCTTTTTCAAGGAAGGGCGAAAAAGGATTTGGCACACGCGGCAGGGGCAATTCCGTAGGATTCAAATCCAAAACCGTTCGTGCATACTCTTCAAAAAGGTTGTTCATGTTTTCAGCAATCTGACTATGCTTCAAGAGGGCTCGGTCAAGAATGAGTTTTCCGGATTCGGTGATGTGATAAATTTTACGTTTTCTTTTCTGAGGACCCCACGTGCCCTCTATGTATCCTTCCTGTTCTAGGCTCTGAAGTATTGGGTAGACGCCTCCAGCGGTTGGTTTCCAGAAGCCCTCAGTTCGGTCTTCGACTTCTTTCATCATTTCGTATCCGTGACAAGGTTTTTTGCTTAAAAGAATTAGTAATGCGATGCGTGTGTACCCTTTTTGGGATTCTTTAAGCCATTTCGCAGCTGTTTTTTCTTCGTGTTCGAGGTGCATTGTCTTCAGGTCTCTTCTAGATGTAATGGGAATATTTATATTTTGGTGTGATATATTGCAGTGAAATATATTGTGGCAGGTAAGGTTTATATGAGGCAAAGCAAAGATAAAACTACGATAACTCGTAGTTTACGAACACTCGTAGTTTTGGGACGTGTGAAACATATGAAAGCTAAAGAAAAGATTGTCTCTAACCAAGTCGAGGTGAATAATCAATGGAAAGCAAATCTATGATTGAAGTGAAGAATCTCACGAAGAAGTTTGGCGATTTCACAGCAGTTGATAACATTTCGTTTGATGTTAAAAAAAGCGAGGTTTTCGGTTTACTTGGACCAAACGGAGCAGGCAAAACAACGACTATACGAATGCTCTCCACATTAAGTAGACCCACAGAGGGCACAGCCACGATTGGCGGATATGACATAGTAAAGAAGGACAACAAAGTCCGGCAACTGATTGGACTAGTTTCCGAAAAGATGATAATGTATGACCGGCTGACTGCAGAAGAGAACCTCAGGTTTTTTGGAAAACTCTACAACATACCAAAAAGCACTCTCAACGAAAGGATTGATGAGCTGCTGGAGCTGGTTCAGCTTACCAAATGGAAGGACTCCAAAGTTGGCACATTTTCGACAGGCATGAAACAAAGAATGAACGTGGTCAGAGCATTACTCAACATGCCCAAAGTACTGTTTCTTGACGAGCCCACGTTAGGATTAGACCCACAATCCACCGTCGAGGTCCGAGAGTTCATCAAGAAAATCAACAAAGAAAACGAAACAACCATCATACTCACTACGCACATGATGAATGAAGCGGACATTCTCTGTGACCGCATAGGCATAATAGACCACGGAAAAATTGCTGCACTTGACACACCAGCAAACCTGAAAAATTCTATTTCAGGCGCAAATACGACTATACTTATCTTGGAAATCGCTAACTTAACACCAGACCTAATAACAATAGTGCGATATCTTAAATGTGTGGAGACTATTTCTCAAGAAAATTCCACTCACATAAAGATTCACGCCCACGGTGATGACGCTTTTGATAGCATCATAGATGCCATACGTGCGAAGAAAGGAAACATAGTTTCAATGCAGAATATTAAACCTACGTTGGAGGACGTTTTCTTGCACATTACTGGGCGCACAATTAGGGATAAGGCAGACCAGAAGATACAGATGCCTAATCATGGACCTTTTAGAGCTCAACGGAGGATAAGGTGATAAAAATGGGAGCAAAACACATGATGTCTAATAGTTTAAGGATTGCCTGGAAAGATTTGATGGAACTGTTCAGGAACCGCATGGGGCTGGTTCTGCTTATACTGATGCCATTATTCATGATGGCAATGGTTGGTTTCATTTTTCCTTCTAGCACCTCCTCGCTGAGCAACGTGCCCATTGCGTTGGCGAATGAGGATACGGGATTTGGAGGTTACAGGTTAAGCTCAACTTTTGTCATGACATTAAACACTATAAACGAGAACACGGGCATGATGACCATTGCCAACGCCTCAAATCTTGATGACATACGAGAGATGATTCAAACCGGAAACGCTGAAGGCGGCATAATAATCTCCAGCGACTTCACATCAAGCATCATGAATGGACAGCAGGGAACAATAACAATCATAACTGACCAATCTAACCCCCAAATGTCGGCGATGATACAGACTGTGCTGAATCAAGTGTTTGAGCAGATGGGCACAGCGTTAGCTCAACAGAACATTGCAGAGCAGCTAGGAATTGACCCAAGCAGCGCTTTGGCGGTTGTGAAGCCATATAACATTCAGGTTCAAGGGTCAATTGAGGGTGAATTCAGTTACTTCGACTTTATTGCTCCAGGGATTATGGCAATGACCGTTATGATGAGCGTTATGACTGGGCTTCCTGCAGCCATCAGTCAGGAACGGGAAGTTGGCACACTGGATGGCATGATGGTGGCGCCCATTAACAGGCTCTCAGTGATTCTTGGAAAAACCCTTGCACAGATGGCCCGTGGAATACTTCAGGGTGTACTCATACTCGTTTTGGCTATTGCAGTGTTCGGCGTCACTGTCCATGGAAGCATCTTTCTAGTCTTTGCTTTGCTACTGTTGGGCGTTTTCAGCTTTGTTGGCTTGGGCGTCGTGTTAACGTCATTCGCAAAAGACCAGGAGACAGCCGTTATGATGATGACTACAATAATGTTCCCGATGATGTTCCTCAGCGGAGTGTTCTTTCCGATAGAGCAGATGCCATGGTTCATGCAGAGCATCTCAAAGTTTCTGCCGCTAACATACGTCGCCGACTCACTACGAAAAGTGATGGTGCTTGGAGCAGACATACCCGCAATAAGCACAGAACTGTCCATCCTGATAATATTCGGAGTGGTCATGACAGCAATAGCAGTGCCAGTATTCAAAAGAGCAATGACCCGATAGTAATAGGAATGGTATAATATGCCATCAATTGAAGCGTCAAATCTTTCAAAACATTACGGTTCCTTTGCGGCAGTGTCGAACCTAAACCTCAAACTTGAGGGCGCAAAATGCGTTGGCTTCCTGGGACCTAACGGCGCAGGAAAAACAACCGCCCTCAAAATGTTTACTGACTTAATCAGACCATCTTCTGGAGAAGCACTGATAAATGGTGTAAACGTGCATAAGCAAAAGAAAAAGGCGCTTGAATCAGTGGGCACACTCATCGAAATGCCAGAGATTTATCCTGCACTAACACCACGAGAGGCATTAACTATGATTGCTGAGATTAGAGGCGTGCCTAAGGCTGAGCGGAAAAGGCGAGTGGAAGAGGCTGTCTCCGAAGTCCGAATGAGCGAATGGATCGATAAGCGCGTCGGCAAGTTCTCTAAGGGAATGAAACAAAGAATCTGCGTTGCCTCAGCCATACTCAGCGACCCTTCTATTGTTCTTTTAGATGAGCCCACCACTGGGCTTGACCCTCGTGGAATGAGCGAAGTAAGGGACATAATAAAATCCCTAAAGAACAAAAAGAGATTGATTTTCATGAGTAGCCACTTACTTAGTGAGGTTTCGGATGTCTGCGACGAGGTTGCCATCATAGACCACGGTAAACTAATCGTTTATGACACGCTTTCCAATGTGACTGCAAAGGTTTCGGGCGGAGACAACGTTGTTGAAATTGGACTGCGAAACACCGTTGATGTAGAGTTGGTAAACACGATAACCGCAAAACTGCCCTACATTGCCAAGGCTGAAAAAAGTGACGGCAATACCTTTAGAATAAACTTCACGGGTGGCTTGGATACACAAGAAAAACTTCTTGCTGATTTGGTGAAAATGAAGATCGGAATTGTTAGCTACAAAACAGCTTCGTCGGCTCTTGAAGGAGCATATTTGAGTCTTATAAAAGATACGTTGTGATTAACATGACAGAGACAACAACTGTTTCAAACAATAAGGTGCCAAGCAGCCTGACGCAAGTTGGCATCACGACAAAGTACACGTTCCTTGATTACTTTAGATCACGCAGATTTTTCATACTCTTAACTATAACTCTGTTGATAAGTGCACTTCTCACCGTTGTGGTTGGATATTATCGTCCTGAGAGTTTTCTAACTTCTGAGTTAGACTTTTATGCTAACTGGTGGGGAACTTCCGCAACATACGTTATTATACTCTCCGGAATTTTCTTTGGGGGCGATGCAATCGCAGGGGAATTCCAGAACAAAACAGGCTACTTTGGGCTCCCAAATCCAATTAAACGATCATCCGTGTATATTGGAAAGCTGCTGGCAGCCTTTTCTGCATCCACAATAATGCTGGGAGTATTTACTGCAGTCACAGTCAGTAATGGGCTATACTACTTCGGTCTAAACGTGCCATACCAATTCATCGAATCTGTGTTTTTTGCGTGGTTCTATCTTGCAGCAGTTCTTGGGTTCACATTCTTCTTCAGTTCATTATTCAAGAGCACATCAATGTCCACCATCGTGACAGCAATCCTGTTTTTGTTTGCCTTTTCACTTATTCAGACCCTAGTTTCAACCCTTGTACAGATTGAGCCTTGGTTCATCTTGACGTACGGAGCGCAAATCATAGGAAACATATTGACGGTGCCTTATCCACAGCACAAGGTTGTAACCAGTTTTGGTCCCGGAGGAGGCGCAGGAGCAGGCATAGGAGGAGTTTCTTTGACAACATTCAATGTGCAAATCCCCGTAGGTCTGGCGATTATAGGAGTTTACTTTATAGTCACCGCAATTTTGGGTTTGGTGCTCTTCGAAAGAAAGGAGTTTACAGGATAACTAACCCCAAGAATGCGAAAAAAATTGGACAATGATTACATAACCAAAAGTCGTGGAGACCGGAAGATATCCAGTGATGTTGTTACCGGTTCTTTGACTGCTACATACGCAGTTTTCATCTGCGTTTTGTGTTTGGAATTTCTTCCTGTGCGGTGGCTAGAAACTTTTGCATTTCTTCTTCGCTTAACGATTTTGTCATGAACTCTGGGTCTAATACAGTCTTTCCGATGCTGACATCAAACTTCTGCAGAACATACTTTCTGCATCCCTTCAAGCTGTGGCTTATCTGCTTTATGTCCTCTAACGAGTGTATCGATGGAACAACCGTGGTCCTGAACTCATAATCTATGCCTGACTCCATCAAGAGCCGGATGCTTTCTTTCACGTTTTCCAGCAGGTTTTCTGTGTTGATGCCAGTTGCCTTAGAGTACTTTTCTATCGTCAGTGGCGCCTTTATGTCCATGGCTACATAATCCACGAGCTTCATGTCCAACAGCTCTTTTAGCAGGGTGGGGTTGGTTCCGTTCGTATCCAACTTAACCATGAAGCCCATCTTCTTTATTCTGGAGCACAATTCTGGCAAACTGTTGTGGAGTGTCGGTTCTCCGCCCGTGATGCACACTCCATCAGTCCACCCTTTCTGCTTCTTAAGCTGATCTTCTATGTACTCGAAAGGGATTGTCTCAAGTTTTTCAGGAGTTAGAACAAGATTTACGTTGTGACAGAAGGGACAACGAAAGTTACATCTTGGAAGAAAAAGTACCGAAGAAATTTTTCCGTCCCAATCCACGAAACTGATGTCAATTAACCCTTTTACATCCAACTTTTAACCACTTTCTAAACGAGCAAATGTGCTTAGTACCTTAAGTTCTTTTACAACAAAAAACTGACTAAACAAAAAATTCGATGCCACAGAAATAGTTATTAAACCGCAACAATAACCAAAAAATAGTAAAACAGAAATTCTTGAGGTAATTTTATGCAAGCACCTGGAAATATCCAAAACAGCTCTCTTGATGAGGAGACCGTTCTCAGAACAAGAATGAAGAAGATCAAACACAAGATAGCGGTCATCAGCGGCAAGGGAGGCGTCGGCAAAACAGTTACCGCAGTCAACCTAGCCATAGCCTTTGCCATGCAAGGACACGAAAACCGCGTCGGTCTATTGGACGCTGACCTACATGGACCCTGCGTTCCGAAGATGCTTGGCATGGAAGACAAAAAACTTAAGGTGGGACCAATAGGAGCATTTCCAGCCTTGGGACCTCTGGGCGTAAGGGTTGTTTCGATGGCGTTCGTGCTTGAAGGCAAAGAAGTCCCCGTTATATGGCGTGGACCATTGAAGATGAGGGCAATCCAGCAGTTCTTGTCCGAGATTGCTTGGGGCGAACTGGATTTTCTTCTTATAGATTTGCCTCCTGGAACCGGAGATGAACCCCTGAGTGTACTGAAGCTTCTTCCAGAGATGGATGGCGTTGTCATCGTAACTATTCCCTCTGAGGTTTCCCAGACTGTGGTAGGAAAATCAATCACATTCTCCAGACAACTGAATGTTCCGGTGATTGGGATAATCGAAAACATGAGTGGCTTCGTTTGCCCTGACTGCGGCAAAGTGACTGACATCTTCAAGAGTGGAGGAGGCGAAAAAGTTGCTCAAGAGTATTCTGTTCCATTCTTGGGAAAGATACCCCTTGATCCGCGGGTCTGCGAAGCCTCAGACTTGGGGCACCCGTTCATTATGGAGTATCCTGATTCGCCTGCAGCAAAAGCATTCATGGAAATCGTAGAAAAAATCAAGATTTACATCCAAAACAAAGAAAACACTGACAGCCAATCACCTGACGAGACTACCTAAAAATAGCCGCTAAAATTTGATGACGTCTCCAGCGTGAAGAGGACAACAGCGATCTCCGAATACTTCAGCAAACTTTTCGGTAGCTTTTTTGCCCGTGCAGTGACAAGGTCCAACGACTGCAAGGTCAAGTTTCTCTAGTTCGTCTACTGTAGACTGAATTCTTTTGGCGTCTGCACTTATGAGATGGAAACCTCCCAGAACCGCGTAGACCCTGCTGTTTCCGGTTATCTTCTGCACATACTTGATGGTGTTGATTATCCCCGAATGTGCACATCCCGCCACAACAACCAGCCCCTTACCCTCAACATCTACGATGAGAGATTGATCATCAAGCATCACGTCATCAACGAAACTTCTGTTGTGGACAGTCCAGAAGCCTCTAACGCTTTCGAAGCCCGTCGTTCTCGGAACTTCACCGGTTGTGATAATTCCATCAGCAATCTTCACTGGACCCGTAACCAGAATAGGCACGCCACCAGCAGACTCAACATCAGACGACTTGACTGGTGCGCCGATTAACCTTAGATGCGGCATTAACGAGAGTTTCGGATTGAAAAGCGTTGGATGCCCAATAACTGGAACACGCTTTTTCATCTGTTTCAGGGCGTCTAGCAAGCCGCCTGTATGATCATAGTGACCATGACTAAGCGCAACAACGTCAACATCCTCCAGATTCACGCCCAAGGCAGCCACATTATGCAGAAGCGCATCTGATGAGGGACCAGCGTCCATCAACACAGTCGCTTTAGCATCGCCAATCGTTGCTTGCACATAAAACGAGAGCCCATGTTTGCTTTTGAGCTCAGGTTTAGCTGAGCTGTTAGAGTCTTCAATCAGAACTGTTATCTGGACATTCTTGACAGCCATCTTGTTCACTACCTTACTGTTTTTAATTGCAGAGCGGCTTTGCTGATACACTAGTTCTTGGAGTCATAACTAAAGAGAGTTATGTTTAGAAAATAAACTGAGCTTACAGAACACTTGCGTGCGCCTGTCTTATGAGCTGACTATGGTTGATCGGACCTGTTTTACTCCTTTTCTTGTTGCCAGCTCTTGAGCAAGTTTTCGTATGTCTTCGGCTTCGCCTTTAACTGCAACAGCCTCTAGGCACTCCTTGTCGCTTAAGTGAACGTGAAGAACCGCGTTTATGATGTTACGATGATGATGCTGGGATTCGATGAGGTCGTCTTCTAAGCCTTTGATATCATGGTCATAAACCATCACTAATACGCCAGCCTTGGTTCCTTTCTCCTTGTGAAGTACCCTTTGTTCTGTGATAAAAGACGAAACTGCATCCTGAATAGCCTTTGACCTACTTTCATAGCCCATCTCCTCAATGGTTTCATCCAGCTCCTTCAGCAGTTCTGGCGGAAAAGTAACCCCAACACGAACAATCTTGGTCATAGCATTCTCCCAGCTAAACCGTTAGCCTACCTAATCATAAAACCTTTATCTTCAGAAAGAAGGCAAATTCAGAAATCAAACCACAGGTTTTATTGCAAAACCGAAAACTGCGAATTCTTTCAGACTACTAAAGAACGGCAGGATAGTACATACGCTGTTGAGGTTAAGCGAAAAAAGACTGAGGAGAGGCTATTAACCCACAAGAAAAGTGTGAACAAGAACGAGAAAGAACCGTGTTTTTTAGCCAAACTTGTAGTGTTTTATGATCCTCTTCTTGATTTCCCATGTACACTCAAGACCTTCAGGGAACACAACGTAGTCGCCTGCCCCAAATTCAATGGTCTCTTCTGGCGTCTTCACAGCAGCTTTCCCTTCAAGAATTAGGCAGGTCTCTTGTACATCATACTCCCAAGGAAATTCGGATTCTTCCTTTTCCCAGACATGCCAAGACTCCGCTTCTTTTAACTCTTTTTCAGTAGGTTTTCTGACTTTCGGCTTCATTTTCCATCACAAGCTTCAGAGCAAGTCTTGTCCTAATATTCATTTCGCAGTAACTGAAAAGAGATTTCATTATCTGCTTTCAGCTCTTTCTTGGTGCACCACAGATAGGACAAGAACTTGAGGTTGCAGGCATTAGAGCCCTACAGTACTCACAGGGCACCATCTCCACCTCTTCTTTGGTTGGAAGGTTTGCAGCCCTGATTACCTGAAGTTCTATTGTGTCGCTAGTAGCGTCAGGACGGTCATCTACGCCCACCACTCCTTTGATGAACCAAGATACGTTCGAATCTATGCCGTCCAATGTTTCACGTCCACTTGCGGGAATGCTCACTTTGATTGGGAACGTCTTCTTAAATCCGGGTACAACATGTATTGAACCGCTTGCCACCAAATCATCTGAAAGAAGCGTTGCTGAATCCCAGTATACGTGCCGCACATTTTGTCGAAGGCGCTCGTTGTAGACCCACCTTTCGCGCCTAATTTTTTCGATACATCGTAGCTCAGCTCTTACTTCGGTGGCGTCAAATTCTTCCTTGGAAGATATCACGATTGATCCGCTTGTGCTTGTGCCTAACGCCACTGTTCTTTTTGTAAGCTCAAGGTTGACTTCAATTTTTGGTTTTTTGAACATTTTGAGGAAGCCCAAATCGTTCTAGTCTCCGGTTGATTTTATCCCGAAGAATAAGTGTATATTTATGATTTATTTGTATTCCTCCATAAAGAAAACATGACTTTTGAGAGCGCAAACTTTCATCGCTCCCAGATTCTCTTTGTTGGGGCTATGTTTCCGAAGGCTCCTGCTTTGAAAGATGAACTAAAGTAAACTCTTTTCTAGAATAATAGAGAAATCGAAAAGTTAAGGAAAAAAACGTGCATAGCAAAATATTGAAAATGATATTTTTTAAAAATATAGTTATTGTTTTTTTGAACAAAATACAGATATACTACTTTTTATGATTTTGATTGCGGGGGGCAGGGGGGAAGGCAACTTGTTTGTGTACATCATAGATGACAATTTATGGGCGCCTCAATTATCGGCGCAAAAACTGCTCAAGTTCTCGACATCAGCTCTCGCTGAAATATCTGTTTACTGCAGACCAACAACTGGGGAAATTGAGAACGATTACTTAGCAACGAAGCGACTTAACATTTCTCGGTAAGGGGAACGGGGGCGCGAAAAATGCTTTCCAACTTCTCATTTATTCTCAAAACCAAACTAAAGAGGCTTGGAGTTCAAAAAATAAGATGGCTTGTTCGCTCCAAATATTCTGTGGAATTATCTTTCCAGAAAGAGTGGGTTAAGGAGTTTAAACAGAACAAGCACAAGGTTTTGGAATACTGGAAAAAACACCGTTATCTAGACGATGTAAACAAAATCTGTAAAATCACAAAAGACAGCACAGTTTTAGATGTGGGCTGCGGATTAAGCAGTGTTCTACATTTTGTTGAAGGAAAAAGATTTGGCATCGATTCGCTAGCCGATGAGTATCTAAAAATGTACGATTACCCAGAAGGAATAACGATAAAAAAAGGCTTTGGCGAATATTTACTTTTCCCAGACAACTATTTTGATGTTGTTTTTTGTTCGAATGCTCTAGACCATGTTACAAGCCCCAAGAAAACGATGAGCGAAATTTCGAGGGTTCTTAAAAATGATGGTCACTTTGTGTTGACTGTTGAAGTTTTCAAAGATAAAAGAAGACGGGATCCTTCTCATCCTCACAGCTTCTTGTTGAAGGAGGTTTTTGGCTTATTACGAAGCGGTTTTAACCTGAGGTTTATTGGTACTTCAGATTGGATAGGAATGAGACGGTATGTGAAAGGGTTAACGGAATGCTCGCAAACCGAGTTGATAGTGATTGCAGAAAAGAGGGTGAAAGGAGTTAGACCAAGTTTTTTTATCAAAAACAAACGCCTCATCTCTCTGATTTCCTGAACTTTTGTTTTGCTCGACAAAGGTCGTAACGTTTTTCTGAGGTCTTCACTGTTTAGTCTGTGATGAATTTGATGAACCATGACTTAGAGCTTGCAAAGTTGAAGCTTACTGAGAACGCCCTTAGCCTAGCGATTGTGAAGAATGGGAAGGTTATCTTTGAAACAAAAAAGCCGGGAATAAGCGGTTTTCTGCAAGCCATCGAGAAGCTTGATAAAAATTTGGTTGCAACATCAGTGGCAGATAAGATTGTTGGCGTGGCAGCAGCCATGCTATGTGTCTATGCTGGCGTGTCTTCGGTGTTTGCTCAGACCATCAGCACGGAGGGAATCAGGGCACTTGAAGACAACAACATTGAATACTTGTTTGAAAAGAAAGTTTCGAACATCCTGAACCGCAGCAAAAATGATGTTTGCCCCTTCGAAAAAATGGCTATTTCTTCTGGAAACGCAGAAGATGCTTACGTGAAGTTAAAGTCTTTAGCTCGTCAAATGATGAGCAACTCAACAAAGACTGGTTGCTAACTTCGTTACTGTTTTTAATCAAGAAAAATAGAGAAAAAAGGTGGGTTTTTAATGTTTTATATTTATCCGGTTGGCGATGGCAATAGTATAGGTGTTCCGTCAGGAGCCATTATCAGCATGTCAATGTCCGGCGCTATCTGCTTTAGAGTTTGCACCACAAGGTAAAGTTCTGCAACTCTAGTTTCGTTACTCGAATCCACTCCTGCAGCCTCAAGAACAAGCTCAATCGCCTCTCTTGTTGCAGTTGCCTCGATAACTGTGGCATTTGCTTTGGCTGCTGCCTCAATCGTTATTTTTTCAGCGTTCGCAGTGGCTTCAATTACTACTATTTGTCTCTTAAAGTCTGCTTGAATCTTCTGTTGTTCCGAAACCAGTTTTTCCTCAATTGCTATTGTATACTTGTCTGGATATCCTATGTTTCTAAGCTCAAATTCGAAGTCTGTTATCGCGCCAGCGAGAGGAGCTGATGTGCTAATTTTGTTCCAGATGGCATCCCGCATTGTTTGAGCCACAAAATCTCTCTGCTCAATCGTTTCAATTGTGTTAAAGTCCTTCGTAACTATTCTAACCTGTTCTCTTGCAATAGATGCTATAATATCGTCTTTCCAGTTCTTCTGGGGCAGATTCTCATACAATTGCTTAATATTCGAAGCGTCAAGCCTCCACCTCATCATAATGTCGATTTCCATTTCCAACTGGTCTTTCGAAAAACTCTTCACTGTTGGAAAGTCTGCGGTGCGGTCGCTTCCGTCACCCCACATTCCCAATATGTCCACTGCAACTTTGATCTGGACTGCGTTGACCCAAGGAGCCTTGGTTGTCCAAGCTGGACCTATGACAGGTCCGCTGATTTTGCCGGCCATTGGGTCAACCATTACAACCGCATTGCCTACAGGCACGTTTACCCACATTGTTAGGAAAAAGACTGCTGTTGAAGCTGTTACAATTATCACAATTATGACTAAAGCCATTACTATTTTTGGATTGACTCGAAATCTGTCTTCATAGTTCATGTTCATTTTTTCACCTCCAATATACTTTTGAAACTAAGCAAAAAAACATGTTGTTTGTGATTTGTCACGGAGCTGAAAACTCCTCTTTATCCCAACCTTTACGTTATATGCATGTTCAATATATTCAACTTAGTCTAAGTATTTTTCTGAAATAGTATATTTATCTCTATTGAATCTATATAGACACAAGTTGGCATGTTACGTCTAACCATGTCTCTATAGCCAACAAAAACATTGATGATATGTCTTCCTAGCTCAAACTTGTCTTCAAAGTTTTCTCGGCAACGGTTTTTCCTAGTTTGCGGCACTCTTCTAAACCTTTTTTGTCTGGATTATATTTTATCCGCAAAGCAGGCTCTACGACATCCATTTCAAAACGGTTCTTCAGAATCTCCAATATCAGGTTGGGGGCTTCTCCGCTCCAGCCGTAGGAGCCGAAGGCTGCGCCTACCTTGCCTTTCAGGTTTATCTCTTGGGTAGCTGCTCTCTCTAGGAGGCTCTTCATATCCATGCCCATGTCGTGGTAGTATGTGGGCATCCCAAGAATTATTGCATCTGCCTCTTCCAGTTCCTCGGGTCTAGCAAAATATTTCACTTCCACATCAATTCCCACAACTGATTTTGCTCCCTCTTCAACCGCCCTTGCCATCTTCTCGGTGTTGCCAGTTTGGCTGTAGTAAACTATGAGTATTTTGAGTGTGTTCGTCAACTCGTGAACCTCAAATAATGTAACTGTGACTGAAGAAAGATAACTGTTACGTATAACATTGTAGTTTTTTCCGTAACAGTATGTCTGATTCATCGTATCAGGTTCATTTCCTTTTCCTGTAAATGCCTAAGTTTAGATTGTTGTCTGTTCTGACAAGTTCCCATTCTTCGAGAATTAGCCAATCCTCTTCCTCTTTAGTTTGAGGATGTTTGACCATATATTCACCTTTTTTGAAGGCTTGATAGTGTGCATAGCGAGAAGTAGTGTCTAGTTTTCTGTGTCCTAGTAGATATTTCACTCGAAGAATATCACCGCCTGTTTCATAGTAGGTTAGGGTAGACTAAAGGCGTTTCAAAAACTCAAAACAACATAAAAGACAAAATGAATCTTAAGAGCTGAACCATTGACAACATCGAGCAAACTACCCGATATTCCAGAGTTTACATCATGGACTATACTTCCGCTAGGAATAGCTGGTATAATTGCTATTGAGGTTTACAGGAAAAAACAACAAGATAAAATGTCTGCTAACCAGAATTATTGTATATTTTACGGGTAAATTAGGGTGCGAATCCCACTCCCGACGCCACAAGTACAAGCACGGTCTGCTTAAGTTTTGCTATTTGCGTTTAGGATTTACTGAAACAGAAAAAGCAACATTTTTACGTCTCTTACTGCTAGTGAAAAAAGAATCTTGATAAGTTAACCCAGTAATTTAATTAATCCATGTTGAGGTCAATTTTTTGAATAATAACGAAAACCAAAACAGCCCAGAAGATTTCGTGTTTGACAAACGGCTTTACGTAATATTCCTAATAATATTTACAGAAGTACTGGGCTTTAGTATGGTACTGCCACTAGTCCCGTTTCTTGGTCTATCACTTGGATTAACTCCAATACAAATTGGACTTATCATCAGCGTGTTTAGTTTCTGCCAACTATTCGCCAGTCCAATAACCGGAAAACTAAGCGACCACTTCGGAAGAAAACCGTTGTTTATCTTAAGCCAAATAAGCACATTTTTGGGTTTTATATTCCTTGGATTTGCAACAACCGCAATTCTGTTAATAGTAGCACGGTTAATCGACGGATTACTTGGAAGCAACATGACTGTCAGCCAAGCATACATCAGCGACATCACTGAACCTAAACATAGAACCAGAGTCTACGGTTATTCCAGCGGCGTATTTGGGGCAGGACTAATATTTGGTCCATTGATTGGCGGAGTACTTTCTAGAATTAATTATTCGGTTCCAATGTTTTTTGCAGCAGCCATAACCTTGGTTTCAGTTGCTCTAGTTGTTTTTTTTCTTCCTGAAACAATCAATAAAAAAACAGACAAAATTTCTCTTAGTTTCAATGACGTCATTCCCGTAGAAGACGTTAAACGTTTTATAAAAACCCCTAAAGTGAGAAACATCTTATCGATGTTTTTCATTTACAACATTGCATTTTTCTTGTTCATTTCTAACTTAGCTTTACTAGCGGAAGCACAATTTCATGTAACTGCTGACCAAGTTAGTTTTTACATGGCTTGGATAGGCATAATTCGAGTGATTATACAAACAGTTCTAATTGCCCGTATCCTACGAGCCCTGACAGAAAACCGTCTACTAGTAACAGGAATCTTTTTTATGGTCATTTCAATGGTAACTCTTGCATTTTCCGCAGAATACCTGTTTGTATTTGTTCCACTAATCTTTCTTGCCTACGGTACCGGAGTCAGCAGACCCATCTTAACGAGTCAACTAACAACCAGTGTAACACAAAAGGAGACCGCAACAATACTGGGCATTAACAATTCATTAAACAGCGTAGCCCAAATCATCACGCCAATACTAGGAGGATTCATAATCGAATATTTACCATCACAAACACTGCCATTATTATCAGCAATAATCTTCGCATCACTAATACTCTTTCTAAGAAACAGAACCAAAAGTTAATCCTCCAAATATTTGAAAAAGGAGGAGTTGCGGGAGACATCGCCATCAATGGTGAAAACAGCAATCTTCAGAATTGATTACTAAAAATGGGGCTTTTTAGGGGAATTCAACTTTGTTCCATAGACAGCGTGTGGAATATTTTTTAAATAGGTGTTAATTTATTATTTTGGTGGGGAAATTTATGAAAAATGATGATAGAGTTTGTCAGAGTTGCTGTTTGCCGTTGAATGATGAGGTGACTGGAACTGAAGCAAGTGGAAAAAAAAGCGAAGACTATTGTTGTTACTGTTACAAAAGCGGGGTTTTCACTCGACCGGATGCGACTTTAGAAACGATATTAGATATATCAGCAGGGGTTTGGGCAGAAAAAGATCCGAATGTAACCATTGAGCAAGCTAGAGCTCAGCTTAAAAAGAAGATGCCCACTCTCAAAAGATGGTCAGAGTAGCACCAAAATCTCCCAATCTAAAGGAAAAATAGAGGAGTTTTGCAAAGAGGAATGTAGTGATGTCACTACCGTGGAACGAACAGCCCTTTCCATAAGGTTGTAAATTTCTTCTAATTATTTAAATTATATTTTTCGTTTATTTTTACTAATTTTTCGTTAAAATTCATATCAAGCACTTTTTTCATGCGAATATAAGTATCTGTATCTAAATTTTTATGCTTGAGCATATCGTCAAGCCTTTTGGATTCGTCAGAAAACAGGTCCTCCACTTTCAAATTGTCTCTAATATACAAAAAAGACTTCCTGTCCAATTTTCCTTGAATCAATGATTTTCTAAGTTCCTTCATTTCCTTTTCAAAACTAGTTTCCTCATTTCTTCTGGCGAGATAGAAAACAACTACAACCAAAACGGCAATTATGATTGCCAAAGGAAGCAAGAGCAAAAAGAATTGACTGGGTTCCATAAAAAGAAAAGTTAAATCCCAATAATAAACTCTTACGAATTTCAAGTAAAGATTAAGTTAAAAAAAAGGGAAGTGATGGAGATTATCACCATGTAGTAACTGTTACGTATAATATGACACACAATGGCTGGTCGAACGCGGGAAGTATAATATAAAACAGGTTTTCAGTCTAATTTTGCAAGCTCTTTCTGAACTGTTAAGAACCTTTATTTGCTTGCTTTTAACATGTTTTTCGCCGTCACAGACGATAGAAGGACATGTGAACGATGAAAGGAATTGAATTGGTCTTCTTGGCAATCGGCGCTGTTGTCGGAGCGTGCTTACGTTACAG
>Ga0307423_1000985_pt1 | contig 18096 bp, 14 predicted proteins | sample SalMarWE160310MG_FD_202154 | JGI IMG/M metagenome (GOLD analysis project Ga0307423, IMG submission 202154) | Salt marsh sediment microbial communities from the Plum Island Ecosystem LTER, Massachusetts, United States - WE1603-10 | ecosystem: Environmental > Aquatic > Marine > Intertidal zone >...
GAGAAAAAAACCGGGCTGACAGCCGCCGAACAGCAGGTCGTGCTGCTCGCTGTCAGCCGCTACCACGCGTGCCGCTATTGCATGGCTGCCCACTCGGTGATCGCGGACATGTACAAGGTACCAACCGCCCCAGTCCGCATTACCGAACCAGGCAGCCGTGCTTTCGATATCGGCAAGCTTGCCTGTGCCCGCCATCCAGAAGATCGGCGCAAGGTACAATCTCAGGGCCAGCGGACCAAGGTAATCGAGGCGGCGGGTGGTATTCAGTAAACGCTGAAAACATCGCAAGACATCCATGCGTGTTACTCCTCAAATCTTTTTTCCCGAGCCGGCATGAGAAGTCCGGATTCCGGGACAGCGAGTGAAACGCAATAATGCACCCGGGCGGGCGGCCCATGTGCCACAGGCGTGCATGGGCCGCTACCGACGAATTCCGGCTACCCGGACAGAATCACATCCGGCATTCAGTGACAGCTGGATGCTACTTGCTGGCACCGCACTTGCCTTCCTTTTCGGCCTTATCACCGTCCTTGTTGCCGCCGCACTTCCCTTCGTTAACGGCTTTATCACCGTCCTTGCTGGCACCGCAATTGCCTTCCTTGCCGGCTTTGTCTTCGCCACACTTGCCTTCGGCGCCGCTCTTCACGTTACCCTTATTGGCGCCACATTTACCTTCGCCGCACTTCCCTTCGGCCGCTGCTGCGACCATGTAACCACCCGGCAATTCAGTCATTGCGAAGGGGTTGTCCGCGGCATTGACAACAGCGGTTCCTGACAGCGTGCTTGCAAATGCTGTGCCCAGCGCGAATGCCAGGGGTTTCATTGCTACTTTGTGAGTCATTTTCTGTAATCTCCATAATAGATACGGCGGTTCGCCGCTGAAGGTGGCACGCGTTTCAGTTGATTGGAGCGTCCACTGGCAATTGGTCGACTTCAGCACGCCCGTATTACAATTATTTTCCTGCCCCCGGCATTACTGCCAGGTCATCAAAAGCCCTGGTAAACGCCTGCGAGAAAAATAATGCATTTCCTGTAATGGTTCCGTCGCATACTCGACTAACGGGAACGTACAGAGCGATTCGGCGCCGTGTACTATCGCCGACACCAAGCAGCAGGCATTTTTCGAGGCAGAACTATGAAGCACATCAGCCTGGGGCGCCGCGAGTGCGGCACATTTGCAAACGCGGTCGAACTGGAATGGCTGGTGACCAACGGTATCGGCGGTTTTGCCTCGGGCTCGCTCTGTGACACCAACACGCGACGCTACCACGGCTTGTTAATGGCCGCACTTGCGCCTCCGGTGGCACATACCCTGCTGGTCGCCGCACTGGATGTGACGGTGCACTATGGTAGCGAACAGTTCCGCTTGTTCACCCATGAGTTCTCCGACGGCACGGTGACGCCGCACGGCTACCTACAGCTGGAGTCCTTTCATCTTGATGACGGCATGCCCGTCTGGCGCTATGCAGTTGCCGATGCCCTGCTTGAAAAACGCCTGTTGATGGCCCCCGGGAAAAACACCACCTATGTGAATTTTCACGTGCTGCGCGCCGGCACCGCACTCGACCTCGAGTTTATGCCACTGTGCACCTGGCGGGACTATCACAGCCACAGCCAGGGCGGATGGGACATGGACGTGCGTGCAATCCCGGATGGTTTTGTAGTCGAAGCCTTTCCCGGCGCGCGCACATACCGGGTAAGCTGTGCCGGCGCTAAATTCTTACGTGACCCAGACTGGTACTGGCATTTCAGACACCGCGCGGAAAGCGCGCGCGGACTGGATGACAGCGAAGACCTGTTCCGGCCCGGGCGTTTTACGCTGCGCCTCATGCAAGGCGAACAAGGCACCGTGGTGCTGTCCGCCGAAGCTGGCAGACCGGATGGAATTACCATCGTACAGGCGCAAGTCCGCAGCCAGCAGACCGCCCGGCTCAGGCACCTCCCGGCCGGTGTGCCGGACTGGATCCGGCAACTGACCCTGGCAGCCGACCAGTTTATTGTCGAGCGTTACCAGGGCGACCAGCCGGCCGGCAAAACGATTATCGCCGGCTACCCCTGGTTCAGTGACTGGGGCCGCGACACGATGATCGCCTTGCCGGGCCTGACACTCACGACGCAGCGCTTTGATGTTGCCGCCAGCATCCTGCGCACCTTTGCCGCGCACATCAGCGAGGGCATACTGCCGAACCGCTTTGCCGACAGCGCGGAAACACCCGAGTACAACACCGTCGACGCGACACTGTGGTATTTCCAGGCCATCGATCAATACACCCTCTACAGCGGTGATCGGGAACTGGCAGCCGAACTCTATCCGGTGCTCTGTGACATCATCGACTGGCACAGACGCGGCACACGCTACGGTATCAGGATCGACGCGCAAGACGGTTTGCTCATGGCCGGTGAAGACGGTGTGCAACTGACCTGGATGGACGCCAGGGTCGGTGACCGGGTGGTCACGCCCCGGATCGGCAAGGCAGTCGAGGTCAATGCCCTTTGGTACAACGCCCTGCACATCATGGCCAGCCTGGCTACGCAACATGGCCATCACGCACAGGCAAACGAATACCAGACCGCCGCCGCACAGGTAAAAACTGCTTTCCAGCGCTTCTGGAATGGGGCACGCGGTTGTCTATACGACGTCATTGACGGCCCCGACGGGGAACCCGGCACCGACGGGCGAAACCACGACGGCCGCCTGCGACCCAATCAGCTGTTCGCGGTTTCACTGCCCCACAGTCCGCTGCAAGCGGCACAGCAAAAATCGATCGTGGACATTTGTGCCCGTGAACTGTTGACATCCCACGGCCTGCGCAGCCTGGCACGGGGCGAGCCTGGCTACTGCGCGCAATACCAGGGCGGGCCCCGCGCGCGCGACGGCGCCTATCATCAGGGCACGGTCTGGGCCTGGCTCATCGGGCCGTTCGTCGATGCGCATTATCGGGTGTATCGTGAACCCGCGACAGCGCGGTCATACCTGGAGCCGCTCGGCCTGCACCTGGCGGCAGCCTGCGTGGGCACTATCAGCGAGATCTTCGATGCCGAGCCGCCATTCACCGCTCGCGGCTGCTTTGCCCAGGCCTGGAGTGTCGCAGAGCTGTTGCGCGCCTGGCAGAACCTGCACGTCAACCCGGCTGCTCCAAAAACGCACCACTACCAGGGACGCAAACATGGCCACCAGGACAAACAAGCCAGCGACTGAACGGGGGAACGCCTCGCCCGGCGCAGAACGTCTGCGCATGCAGGCACAAAACAGCAAGGCCGCCGCCTGGGCCCGCTGGGGACCTTACCTGAGCGAACGCCAGTGGGGCACGGTACGCGAAGACTACAGTGCGCACGGCGAAGCCTGGGATTCATTCAGCCACGACCAGTCGCGCAGCCGTGCCTACCGCTGGGGCGAGGACGGCATCGCCGGTCTCAGCGACAGCAAACAGCGCCTCTGCATCGGCCTGGCGCTGTGGAACGGCCGCGACCCGATCCTCAAGGAACGCCTGTTCGGCCTGACCAACAGCGAAGCCAATCATGGCGAAGACGTCAAGGAACTCTATTATTATCTTGACGCCACACCCAGCCATTCCTACCTGAAGATGCTGTATAAATATCCGCAGCAGGCCTTTCCCTACGCGCAGCTGGCAGAGGAGAATCGCCGGCGCGGCAAGGATGCACCGGAATTCGAGCTGATGGACAGCGGCGTGTTCGATGACGATCGTTACTTCGATGTGTTCGTGGAATATGCCAAGGCCGGCGTCGACGATATTCTCATGCGGGTCACGGCACATAACCGCGGCGTCGAAGACGCACCGTTGCATATCCTGCCGCAGCTATGGTTCCGCAACACCTGGGCCTGGGGCTACGACACCACCCGGCCGGCGCTGTCCGCCGATGAAAGGGACTGCATCGTCGTTGAGCACCCGATGCTGGGCAGCTATCACTGCCATTTCGATGGCGATCCCCAATTGCTGTTCTGCGACAATGACACCAATGCAGCACGCCTGTACGGGTTGCCGGCCTCGGGCCACAGCAAGGACGCCTTCCACGAGTACGTCATCCACGGCAATCACCACGCCGTCAATCCACTGCAGAACGGCTCCAAGGCGGCCGGTCATTTCAGCTTCACGGTTCCCGCCCACGGCCAGGTCGAGGTCCGCGTGCGCCTGAGCAAGGGGCAGAACGCACATCCGTTCAATGACTTCGCCGGGGTGTTCGCTGCGCGCCGCGCCGAGGCGGATGAATTTTATGGCGAAGTGCAGACGGATCTTGCGGATGACGACGCAAAATTGATTCAGCGCCAGGCACTGGCCGGCATGATCTGGAGCAAGCAGTTCTATTACTACGACATACCGCAGTGGCTCAAGGGCGACCCCGCCATGCCCGACCCGCCGCCCGAACGACGGCACGGCCGCAACCACGAGTGGTTCCATCTGAACAATGCCGACATCATCTCCATGCCCGACAAATGGGAATATCCCTGGTACGCGGCCTGGGACCTCGCCTTTCATTGCGTAGCGCTGGCCATGGTCGACCCGGTGTTCGCCAAGGATCAGCTGCTGCTCATGACAAGGGTCTGGTACATGCACCCCAACGGCCAGATTCCGGCCTACGAATGGGCCTTCGGTGACGTCAATCCACCGGTGCATGCCTGGGCGGTATGGGAGGTGTACAAGCTGGAACGCGATGCCAACGGCGGCGAGGGCGACAGGGATTTCCTCGAACGCGAGCTGCACAAGCTGATCGTCAACTTCACCTGGTGGATCAATCGCAAGGACGTCGAGGGACATAACGTGTTTCAGGGCGGTTTCCTGGGCCTGGACAACATCGGTGTGTTCGATCGCAGTGCACCATTGCCCATGGGCGGCCACATCAATCAGGCAGACGGGACCAGCTGGATGGCGATGTATTGTCTGAACCTGATGCGCATCGCACTGGAACTGGCGCAGTACAACCACACCTACGAGGATATTGCCACCAAGTTCTTCGAACACTTTCTGTATATTGCCGCGGCGATGAACAACATCGGCGATCAGGGCGTCGGCCTGTGGGACGAGGACGATCAGTTCTTCTATGATGTGTTGCGTTTCCCGGACGGGCAGAAGATGCCGCTCAAGGTGCGCTCCATGGTCGGCCTGATCCCGCTGTATGCCGTCGAGATCCTGGAGCCCGAGCTGCTGGACCAACTGCCCGACTTCAAGCGGCGGCTGGAATGGTTTCTGAATTACCGCCCCGACCTGGCCGCGCTGGTCTCGCACTGGAACGAGCCGGGCCGCGGCAACCGCCGCCTGCTGTCCCTGCTGCGAGGCCATCGCATGAAGCGGCTGCTGCAACGCATGCTTGACGAGACCGAGTTTCTGTCTGAATACGGCGTGCGTTCGCTGTCGCGCGCGCACCTCGAACAGCCTTACGTGTTTTCCTGCATGAACCATCCGCTCAGCGTTCAGTACCAGCCGGCCGAATCGGAGTCGGGACTGTTCGGCGGCAATTCCAACTGGCGCGGCCCCATCTGGTTTCCGGTCAACTACCTGCTGGTAACCTCGCTGCGCCGTTTCGCGGAATATTACGGTACGGATTTCAAAATCGAATATCCGACCGGCTCGGGGCAGTTCTGTTCTATTGACGAGGTGGCCGACGCGGTGGCGGAACGCCTGGCCCGACTGTTCCGCCGCAACGCAGAGGGTCGCAGAGCGGTATTCGGTGATCACCACAAGTTCCAGACCGACCCGCACTTCCGCGACTACCTGCTGTTCTACGAATATTTCCACGGCGACACCGGGCGCGGTGTCGGCGCCTCGCACCAGACCGGCTGGACGGGCCTGATTGCCAGACTGCTGCAACCACACCGGCATGATTAGCAGGCAGGGACAGATTTAAAACTGCAGCCGCTACGCAACCTGTTGCTAATGGGAAACAAAGTAAGCCGACATCAGTTACTTTGTTTACCATTAGCAACAGGTTTAATAACACTACCCCCGCCCTGTCCTGCCCCCGTACACCGGATTACTTGCTGCTGACCCACATCACGTTGCATTTTGCCTTTGCCGCTGCCTTGAGTAATTCGATCAAAGGCAAGGCGCGGTGCTGGAGACTCACGGCAGGTTCGTCGTCCTCTCCTTCCCTGGACACTGCGGGCTCGGGCGAGTGCCTGTCTGCCTCGACCGCAGCCTCCAGACGCCCCGGCGCCGCCTGGACATCATCTGCCAGGAGCGCGCCGGGCACCGTACCGCTGTGCCCCATCATTTCAAGCAGTCGGACTGCCACGTCGCCGAACATCGTTATGTCTGCGCAGGCAGGGCAGGAAAAGGTTACCAGCATGATTATTTCCTCTCTGATGCTCGCGCTGAAGGCAGCCGCCCTATTCATCCGCTCAAGGCACGCAAACGCAAGGATAGTCCCCGCATCAGCATTCATCATACTGTGATTTTTGACATCGGTTGCCTTGGATACCCGTGAGTTTGTGTGGCTTTAGCAGGTCCTGAACCTGGCGCAGCAACAGCCTGTAGAGGCTTTGCGTGCGATAACGTACCGATGGTGATACAGTTTTCGTGTATAAAAATACTCGAGCTGGTCATGCGGGTTTCGCATGCGAGCATTGGATCAGCGGTGAAACCGCAGAATGCGCTGCACATCATGGCTGGGACAACACCCCGCCCGTGGAGGAATCGAACTTCTAAATTATCCCTATCCAGGAGTCTGTCGGAATTGGGCGATCGTAGCGAGCCGAGTGGGAGAGCGAGGTCATTTTTTCGATCGTTCGGGGAGAATAGCCATAGCTATTTGACGAGGAGGATCTGAAAAATGGGCCGCTGTCCCGCCGGCGCAGTAGATAGTCCCAAACCGACAGGCTCCCGGGAAAACATCTAAAAAGGAAGGATCACTATGAAAACCTCAATACTAGCTGCGGCGATCGTTGCCAGCGCCCTGTCGGCACCAATCCTGTCAGCGCAGGAATTATCTGTGCCCGCCGGGCCGGAGAAAAGCATGGATACGGAAAGGCAACTCTCCGAGATGCAGGAAAAAATGAAGGAAATGCAGCAGGAGATGGAAAAACTGCGGCAACAGTCCCAACTGCAGCAGAACTTGAACAAAATGCAGCAGCAGATAGGAAAGCTCCTGGCAACGACTGACCCGCAGGAACGCCGCAAGCTGGTGTACGAGCATATGCAGACCATGCAGGAACATATGAAGATGGTGCTTGGCATGGGCGCTCCAGAGGGCGGTCCGGGCATGATGGGTGGCCCCCGCGGCCCCGGTAGAATGGGCGGTCCGGGCATGATGGGCGGCCCCCGCGGCCCCGGTAGAATGGGCGGTCCGGGCGGCATGATGGGCGGTCCCGGCGGTCCCGGCGGTTATGAAGGGGGTCCGGGCGGCATGATGGGCGGTCCCGGCGGTCCCGGCGGTTATGAAGGGGGTCCGGGCGGCATGATGCGTGGTCCCGGTGGACCGGGCGGTTACGAAGGGGGTCCGGGCGGCATGATGCGCGGTCCCGGTGGACCGGGCGGTTATGAAGGGGGTCCGGGCGGCATGATGCGTGGTCCCGGCGGTCCGGCCGGTTACGAAGGCGGTCCCGGCGGTCCGGGCGTTTACGAAGGGGGGCCGGGCGGCATGATGGGTGGTCCCGCTGGTGATCCGCGCATGATGGGCGGGCCGCAGGGTGGACAAAGGCCCGAGTGATCTCAACGCAACAGCGTACATGCACCCCTGTGCAAATAAGGGGGAGAGACACTGCTGTCCCATAAACAATCACTGGAATAACAGCAAGTCCAATATGTACTGCATTCCAGTGAGTATTTGACAGGTTCGGGACATGGAAAACACACACTGCAGTAATAACAGTGCGTCCCTTCTCCTTTATGCCCGCTGTTTGGGTGCTCCGGGAGAAGGACGATGTACAGGGAGAAGGTGAGACCGTGAAACGGTCTCACCTTCTCCCTGCAGTCGTCCCGGAGGGAGAGGGAGTTTGTGGGACAGCAGTGAATCTGCCCCCTTTTTCGTCCCCTTCTCTCTCTAATCAGGTTTTCCGCCACCTTCCATCAACTGCCGCCTCAAAAAAGCTACCAGCCGCTGGTAGGACGCACGCTCGTTCCCGAAACGTGTAAAGCCGTGCCCTTCATCAGGATAGACGTAATACTCCACCATGTGGCCCATCGCACGCATGGATCGTACCAGCCGGTCGGATTGCACCCTGGGTACCCGGCTGTCGTTGGCGCCCTGATGGATCTGCAGGGGAATCCTGATCCGGTCGACATGATAAAGCGGTGACAATGCCCGGTTTCGTGCCCGGTCGCGGCGTGGATCAAACCCGAGTTCCGCGAACAGATGGCGCTGCAGGAACTGCGGCCAGCTGTTAACAAAGGTGGCCAGCTCGGTAAAGCCGAAGAAGTCCACTGCGGCCCGGAAGGTGTCTGGATACTGCGTAACCAGCGACATCACGCTGAACCCGCCGAAGCTCATGCCGACGATGAACAGATTGTCGGCATCGACAAAGTCCAGGCTGCGCACTGCGGCTGCGACTTCGACGATGTCTCGGATATGCCCACCCCCCCAGTCATTGTCATCAAGGGACGCAAAGTACTTTCCGAAACCGGTGCTGCCGCGTACATTGGGTACGACCACGATAAAACCGCGGTTGGCGAGAAACTGGATAACACTGTCGTACAGCGGGTCCAGATGATCTTGCGGACCACCGTGAATAAAAAAGATAGCGGGACGCGGTTTATCGGCCGAGGTGCCATTGGGGATGAAAAGATGCACCGGGATCTCCAGGCCGTCAAAGCTCGGAACCTGCACCGAACGTGCCTCGCTGAAGTAACTGCTGTCAATGCCCGATTGGTTGGTGTCATACACAAGGACGGGCGTTCCGGTGCCGACCCGATAATAGCGACCCGGCTGACTGGCAGTCTCGGTCTGCACGACTCCCACAGCCGGGTTATTTTCACTGAATGCGGCACCCGTAACAGCGCCGGTCTGCAGTCCGAAATCAACCGCTTCCCTGAAGCCATCGACGAATATGGCGGCGCGCCCCCCAAGCGCAGTGCGATAGCCGACAACCGCGACACGCCCGTCCGCATACATCGAGAGTGACTCCAGGTCATTGTCAAAGGGCAGCCGGACAAGTGCCGGCGCGCTATCACCGATCGGATACTGCCAGAGACGAAATTTGTCCGAGCCCAGGGCACTGAGGAAGTAGACCCGGTCTTTGGCAAAGTTTGCGTCGATATTGTTGATGCCGGGTGCGGCGCTGATGTAGTACGTTTCCCGGGTGGCAAGATCCAGCAATCCCAGGCGCCGTTCGTCGAACCCGAGCAGTTCCCCGAACAGCAGGTACCGGCCATCTGCGCTGACCTTGTCGCAGTCCAGGCTGCGTCCGTCACCCGGTAGCAACCGGCGTTTCTTGCCGCTGCTGACTTCCACCTGCCACAGCCCGGATTCACGCCGGTTGTGGCGTGTCTGCGCGTAGTACAGCAGCGCGTCGTCGGGCGAGAGCCCGCAGGCCATCGTGGTATCGCCCCTGCCAGCCGATGTCAACCGCCGCATATCTCCCGTTCCAAGGTCGAAACGGTAGAGGTCATTTTTCTCATTCCCCCCTGTGCCATGCACGATAACCAGGAACTGCCCCTTGTGGTCAACCCCGAATCCGGAGACCGATTCAGCCAGATGGGTGACCTGACGCAGCGACCCGCTGGCCAGGTCCAGTGCGAAAATATTGTCCACCTGCCCGTCGTTCCTGATGAAATAGAGGGAGCGGTTATCCGGTGCAAATTGAATCTGGTCAAGCGGGCGAGTCAGGAAAAAGCGTTCGAACGCAAACTCGGGTGCGCTGGGTCGATCGGGAATATCGCCCAACTCGATCGATAAGGATAATGGCCCGATCCCGCTCGCACCCGCCTGCGGGGACACCACACACAACAGGACGACCAGGAGGCCACCCAACAGGATGCCGCGTTTCTCCGTCCATAGTCTTGTGTTGCGAACCTCTGCCACGTTTCCCCCTGCCTCGTTGAGCACGGCCTTTCAGAACAACAACCAGTGTATCCCTTTCAGTCTCATGATCATCCCGCGACAGCGGCCAGTCTTCCAGGCATTCAAGACTGGAAGAACCGGTATTGTAAATCTTTTCGTTGAGTGGCCAGATGAGCTGCAGATCCATGGGGTCGGACCTGGCCAGGCTGTTGCACGGAATTAAGTGTTACCTGTATGACCGGCAAGCACCCTTGTTTTAATGGTGGGTCGTGAAGGATTACCCGGGCGGTGCCCTCGCCCCTTCGGGGTCAGCGTCGCTCATGCGACGCTGCTGTCTCGGCTCAAACCTTCGACCATCGGATTAAAAGTACAGAAAGGCAATTTTTCAGCATTTTTATTCAATAACTTACCGTGGCGCCCGTTGCAACCTGTGCACCACGATGCATAACAATGCATAACCGAGTCCCGCAAAATCCCCGCACGGGATTTCTGGTTGTGAGTTAAATTACCCCCGGCTTTGCCGGGGTGGGGGTAATATAACTTCTCCAAATTTCTATGAGATTGGCTAACTATCGAGCTAAACGTCACGATTCAGGCACCATTTCCGTGGACACATACCATGTTTGCATACGATTACAAGAATTCTGTCACTGAAATGTTGTCACAATCAGGCTCGGCGATTGTGCCTTGATCTTCGTCCTCGTCAGTTTGCCCGTCATATAATGGACCAGATAATGCGGCAACGAAAAACAAAACCGTCAATAGTCTCGAACTTTTCATGACTACCTCCTGAATACCCGGCAGTTATTTCCCTGACTGACCGGGTTCGCGGATTAGCGGAATTTTACCCGAAGCCCCAACAGGAGTTAGAACGTCCATGGGCATAGATTTGGATTTTGCGGCGTTAACCTGCGGCATAAGGCTGGCAAGCTTGGGGTCGTCAGAAACAACGAATGCAAAGTTTTCCCATTGCTCATCCGTAAAGCTTGTCATGACAAGCTTCCTGCAAGAGAGTTTTATCTCCAATACCTGGCGCTGCAAATCCTGGATCTCCATCTGGAACGCAAGCAGACGTTCATTAGGTATTGCAGGCGATAATGATTCAACGCGGAATTGAACCATCTTTTCGATGATTTGATTCATTAAATTAACCATGTTTGTGTAGTTCTCTTTCCGCCATGCTCGAAATGCATCAATCTGTTCATTAGTGAGCTGGAGTGTATCTCTATTGATCATGATGACAGGCAGCAATGTCGGCATGAGCCCAGACCGTTCCAGGAGAACCACCTTCTCCATAACGTCTTTCCAGTCATCGTCAGACAGCGGATGTTCACTGTTGTGTTTTGCCTGCACCGCAGCAACAAGAAAGAAAAATGCTATAAAGATTCCTGTACAAGCGTTTACCGCGCCCCGCTGTAGTTTTTTCTTCATGACAACCCCTCCGTAGCTGCTTCTGTTGCTATTCCAGCCGTCAAATTTTTGCGGGTGACCTAATATATTTGTATGTTCGGCTTCATAACCACGCCTACCATGCTGATTTTCTATGCAAGATACATGAGAGGTGTAGTAAACTAAGCCTAGTCTAGAAACAGACTTGAACAATAATACTTTTGCACTAGTAACAATGAGATACATAACGTATTACCGGCGCACGTTGCCACGTCACGCGATCGCATCAACACAGTTCAACGATTGATCCTTCATACGCCACCAATCAGTACTGCCCCGCCATGCCTCATCCGAACGTACTCAAGAACATTCCAGGAATGGATCGTGCCCGCATCATAGTCAACAAGGGCAAGATGCCTGCGTCCTGGCGAGAAACATGCATCGATGATTCCATGTTGCGATTTCAGGGCCCGCAATAAATCTTCCTGATGCTCGTCACTCAGCGCGTCATCGATATGAATAACAATCTGTACATCGCGGGATCTTTCCATTTATTTCATTCTCCTGTTTGGTTTTACTGATGGGGCCCGTTCTCACCCGATCTGCTGACATGCCAGCATCGCCGAATGCGGCAGAGCAAACCTTCTTGGCATAGCCATTACAGCTACCCGCAAGCCATTCCAGTGATCAGAGCCTGTTATATCGGGCCAATCAATTGCGCCGTAACACGCTCGTTGCTTACCAGTCTCAGGATATCCTGAGACGAAAACTGCTCACGATCGTAATTGATCAACATCAAGTGATAACGCAATGGGCAAAATTCGGCGGCATAGATACCATTGTGTTGTTCCAATGCCCCGGTCAAACCACTGCGACGCGCGTCGTCCAGTGTGTCATCGACGTGGATGATCACTTCAACCTTGTTATTCCCGTTTTGCATGATGCCCTCCTCGGTAGTGCTTATGTGCGACCACACTATTCTGGTTCTCCTCCAGGATTTGCCAGAGTTCTTCCGCGCTGGAGAATGGCCGATCGCCGCCATCATCGACCCCGGCTACAATGCCGAGCATCTTTCTGGTCGCCTCTTGTTCGCGACGGTAAATTCGTACAATGTAACTGTCCATTACCCGGCTTCTCTCCTGCACCAGCTTCGTGACATACAGTACATACAGCGTGGTAACAGATAGGTAACCGCGGCGCGGAGGGGCGCCCTGCCTGCACGCATCTGGCTTGCGATACGGATCACCGACCAGCTAAACACCTGTCTCGCCAGCTTTGATAGAAGATCCCCTTGCTTGCAATTTCCGACTGGATCGTTAATTCTCCATCCATTACAACAAGTTCAAAGCGGCGATGGGAGAAATATGAATACCATTATCTGCAGGAGAGGCGTGTTCCACGCGTTTACCGTATCACCCGGCGCAGTGGTCGCAGGCGCCCTGCTGGCCGGCCTGATGATGCCGGCGCCGGCGGTTGCCACCAACGGGCTGAATCAGATCGGCTTTGGCACGGAGTCGGTCGGGATGGGCGGCGCGGACATTGCCGTGGCACGGGACACCTCGGCGCTCAATACCAACCCTGCGGGCCTAACACGGATCGATGGTGCGCTGGTGGATATGAATATCGCCGTCGCCTATACCGGCAATATCAGGCACAGCGATGGTTTCGGAAACAACGAGAGCAACTCCAACAAGTACCCGGTGCTGGGCAGCGTCGGCTATGTCAGGCAACTGTCGGGATTACCGATTACCGCAGGTATCGGCCTCTTTGCCCAGGGAGGCACCGGCAACAAGTTCAACAACCTGAACACCGCATTCGGAACACGTGACGACCTGTCGATCAGGTTCCGTATCGCCCGTATCACGCCCGGCCTGGCCTGGCAGGTTAACGATTCTCTCTCCCTTGGTGCAAGCCTGGTCGGCACCTATGCCGATCTCGAACAGGAGGTATTTCCGAACACATCGTTTGCCGGTCCGCCTGCGCCATTTTTCGGATTCAAGCTCACGGACATGAACGATTTCAGCGCCGGCATCAAGCTTGGCCTCATGTATAAGCCCAATAACCGGGTTACATTGGGTGCCGCCTATAACAACAAGGTAAAACTTGAACTTGAAGGCCGGATGCAGATGGATATGTCCGCATTGGGTTTGGGCAAGGTCACCTACCGCGACGCAGTGGCGAAGAACATCGACCAGCCCCGGGAATTCGGTATTGGTACGGCTGTACAGGCGACGGACAGACTACTGGTGGCGCTGGAATTCAACTGGATCGACTGGTCCGATGCCGTCACCACGGGCATTATCAGTGGAAGCAACCCTGACGATCCCGCCGCACCACCAAACGTGGTAAATGCCATCGATAACAACTGGCGAGACCAGTATGTCATCGCGGCAGGCGCAACGTACAAGTGGAACGACCGAACACTGTTACGCGCCGGATACAATTACGGCCGCAACCCGATACCCAATGAACACCTTAATCCGCTGCTGAATACCATTGCCGAACATCATCTAACACTGGGCTTTGGCCACGACCTTGACAATGTCTGGCGAATCGATGGCGCGGTCGAATGGGACATCCGTAATGAAGAGACTTATACCAATCCACAGCTCCCGTTTGGAAACAATGCCGGTGCGGTCGGTGAATTGTTTGCCTTGCATTTCCGGATCAGCCGGAGCTGGTAATTTCGCAACATGTACAGCCTACACCTGCAGCTGACGCGCCATCGCCTGCACCTCCTCCGGGGGTTCGACACCAAAACGCGTGGCAAGCAGCTTGCGATAGCGTTCATAGGTCGCGAGCGACTCACCGCGGCGCCCCAGTCGAGCGTGGCAGGCCATCAGCCTCTGGTAAAAAGGTTCCGCCAGGTCATCCGCACTGATCCCGCGCTCATAACACGCAATCGCCCGGTCCCAGAGATCATTTCTTTCCCAACACATGCCAAGCGTTTCCACAGCACGCAGATACCGGCTGCGTAAGCGTTCACGGGGTACAAGCAGCCAGGCATCCTCTCCCTCCGCGCACAGGAAAGCACCTTTATACAGGTCGATGGCTTGCTCCAGCTGCGCCGCCGCTTCAGCATCCTCAATTGCCGGTTTGACCCGGGATTTGACCAGTCGCTCGAACGCCCAGACATCCGTCCAGCAGTAGCAGGGATTCAGGCTTAATCTCCCGCTATCGACCTGGATCGACTGCTCATTTCCCAGCAGCTTGCGGAGCCGGTGCACTGTTGTCTTGAGCGAATGTCGCGCATCGTCCCCGTCGGCATCGGGCCACAAGGCATCTGTTAGCTGGGTTTCGCCAACATTATGGCCGCCGAAAGCCACCAGCGCCTTGAGCAGATCCATCGGCTTCTTCTGACCTTTGCCACCCGATTTTGTCATCTCACCATCAAGTAACAGGTTGAATCCACCAAAGGTATGAACCCTGATCGGCCAGGGCCACTGCTCTATATGCATGTGTTGCTCGCCAGGGATGAGGTTATGCTTGCGTATAAGCGACTGGACATATTCCACTTCAATACCTGCTTCCAGCGCGCGGACAACCAGAGGCACGATCCATTGCGGGTTCCACCAGATCGTGCTTTCGGCTCCAGTCTGCCGCATCACAGTCAGCGCGTCTTGCAATGCCTCGAGTCCTGTCACATCATCATTCTGTACAAGGGCGCTGTTTGCCATAACCAGCAGACACTCATACTCGAGTGTCGGATTGTCTATCTCCCGGATACCAGGCAACGTCTTTTCGATAATTTCAGCGGCTTCCCGGTAATCGCCTGCCTCCACCAGGATCTTGGCGAGAGTAATCGGTGTCATGTGTTCGTGAAATACTGACCCGAACTGCGTTGCGATTGCCACACATTGCCGTGCATGCTCGCATGCACCCGGGATATCTCCCTGCAGCCAGGCCAGGTGACCGCGATTCCAGTGATAGAACCCCTGATCCATCAGGCGCGCAGGATGAAACAGCACGGCCGACTGTGCAAGATAGGCGGCGGCTGCATCCAGGTTGCCGGCATCCATCGAGGAAATCGCGGCGAAACCCAGCAACAGCGGGTTGATCACGAACACGCCGCTCTGTTCAGCACGCTCCAGCCCCATCAGCGCAGTCCTGACCCCGTCACCTGCCAGCGAGCGGGTGTAATACATTGCTTCGATGGCGTGGAACATAATAAATCCCACGGGGGATATGTCCTCACCCTCGAACAGCGGCCGCAATTCTTCCAGCAACAAGGCCATGTCCCTATGCCGCCCCCACCATACATAGTAGGTCGCCAGATGCATGCCGATGATTATGCGCTCATTGGCGCCTGGGATATTGCGTGCGACCTCACGGGCCTGTTGCGCCCAGCGTTGCATACCCGGATGATTGGGGCGGCGATGCATCAGCGCCACAAACATGGCCACTGCCAGGCGCGCCTGAATCTCCGGTGACGGCAGTTCAGGATATGCGGCCATTAATGCCTCAAGTTCCTCGATCCATCCATCGAGCGGATAAAAATCGTTCCAACCGAAGGAGAAGGTATCGACGATGCTGGCTAGCGCCATGCACATGCCGGGAATATCACCCAGCTTTTTGAACTGCCAGTAGGCCTGCTCCAGTTGCAGCCGGCCGTCCAGCGGAGCCGTGCCGATCAACGATGCACCCTGCCAGAATCGGAGCCAGGGCATGTCCTCCATCACGGCTTGCGGAATATGACGGATCCAGTGAATGACCGTCTCACTGCGGCCCTGGCGGAGGAATTCCATCGCATACCGGGTAATTAGCCGGCCGGCTTCAACCCAGTCACCGGCTTCCTGAAATAATGCGACAGTGGCCTCGATCTGTCCCGCGGCTTCGAGCACCGTGGCGGCGCGGCCCTGTAACCGGGCATAGTCGGACGGACTGCATTGTTGTTTGATGCGCGCCAGGAGAAACTCGCGAAACAGGGGATGGAACTGATACAACGTATCTTCGTGGGAATGGCGCTCTATGAAATAACGATTCTGATATAAACGTTCCAGTATCTTCCCGGACTGCTGAACACCGGTCAGCTCGTATGCCATCTTCGGCGTCATGCGCGGTAACAAGGATGTCTGCAACAGGAAATCCTGGGTCACCATATCCTGCCGTTCCAGAATCTCGCTCGCGAAATAGTCAAACACCACCTGGGGGGAATGATTGCCGAGTAACTCTTCTGACGTATCCGGGTAGCTGTCACTTCTCCCCGTTTCCAGCAAGAGTACCAGGCCCGCCATCCAGCCACCGGTGCGCGACTGCATTTGCCCCAACGTGTCCCTGTTGGGTAACGGCTTGTCTTTCAGACGAATGATTCCACCAATCTCGGCGTTATCCAGCCGCAACGCCTCCCAGTCAATCAACTCCAGACTCTGGTTGGCGCGGAGTCGCGCAAACGCAGGCGGTGGATCTTCACGGCTGATAATGAATGCATTGCCGCCTTCCGGCATAAGTTCCAGACCATCACGGATAGCCTCATGCAAGGGTGATTCAGCCGGCACTGTCTGGTAGTTGTCGAGCACAATCACAAAAGGTGGTTTCATCCAGCTATAGAGCTGTTCGAAATAGCGACGTGTAAAGACAGGTAGACCGAGGGCGTATTCCGGCGTGAACAGCGGCAGTATTTTTTTCCGTCGCGGTGCGGCCTTTTTTGCCGCGAGCCCCATGTAATAGAAGAAGCTGGCAATATCGGCATCGCCCTCGTCCATCTGATACCACAGACTCTGCAGACTACGCTCTACCAGATAACTGGCAGCAAGTGTTGTTTTGCCTGCGCCGGGTGGGGCTGAGATCCAGACAATGTGCCGTTGCCGTGCATCATCAAGCAGATGGTATAAACGGTCACGTGGTAAAACGCGGCCCAGGCGTGGAAAAGTTATCTTGACCGGCGTGGATGCTGTCCCTGAATTATCCATTGGTTGTTATCGATTTTGCCAAGTGAATGTCAGATTATGCAGGTTTCGCGAATTTCCTATTTGCAAGTAAGGTCTTTGCAAGTATAAGAGCCTTTACCTTTAAATCCACATTGCTAATGCCCAGGAAGATTGTGATGCCCGGAAGTAGTATTTCACATGAACTGAAAGCAAGTGTTCTTGCTGAAATAGTCGCGATACAACACATGCTGACAAACACGCTCGAGCATCGGATTTTTAGGTCCATATACAGGCCATTTGCCGACATCCGGATTACACAAGTAATTGATTCGTATACAACCAGAATATGGCCTGAAAACGCAATCCCCGCAAAATCCCCACAATCAATTTTTTTACTGTGATAGCAAATCAGAGGTAAGTGATTGTTTTAATGGTGGGTCGTGAAGGCTCAAACCTTCGACCATCGGATCAAAAGGACAGAAAGAGCGTTATTACGCTTTTTTATTTCAACAGCTTACGGTGGCACACGTCGCGATCAGTGCACCACGATGCAGGACAGTGCATTACCGAGTCCCGCAAAATCCCCGCAAAGGTTTTATGCCAACACCATGCTGTGTACGCGGCCCGGCACCCGGGTCGCAAGGCCGCGGGCGTTCGCTGTGCCAGATACAGACAAACCAACCCGGTTCCGGAAATCTTCCCTAAAAATACCCGGACTAGCCATCATATCTACTGCTCCGATCCCGCCGGGTTACGTTGGACGTTGCGTTGCCGCTACCATACCGTATGGCTGCTACTGCTTGAACAACAATTCGTCCTGCATATGCATCGCCGGAAAATATCCAGATCCTGCCAGCCAGGTCTGTCACCGCACACTCCCCGTAATCCT
>Ga0307423_1000987_pt1 | contig 18061 bp, 16 predicted proteins | sample SalMarWE160310MG_FD_202154 | JGI IMG/M metagenome (GOLD analysis project Ga0307423, IMG submission 202154) | Salt marsh sediment microbial communities from the Plum Island Ecosystem LTER, Massachusetts, United States - WE1603-10 | ecosystem: Environmental > Aquatic > Marine > Intertidal zone >...
TGACACGCAGCACCGCGGTGGTGCTGATCGAGGCCAGCAACGAGGGACGCCTGGTCTGCGTGGCGCAGGGTACGGTGACGATCCGTCTACCCAAGAAGACTTAGCCCTCCAGCTCGCCGGTCTTCTTGGCCTTGGCCAGGAGATCGTCCAGGTTCTTTCGGATCGCGATCTTATCGAATTTACCGACGCTGGTCTTGGGGATCTGGTCGGTGATCAGGATGTAATCCGGCAGCATCCATCGGGTGATCCTGCCCTTCTCCACGCCCTCGGTCCGCAGGTATCTCATCACGTCTTCCTCGTTCTCGGTCGCGCCTGGCACCAGCGTCAGGATCGCCGCCGGCCGCTCACCCCACTTCTCATCCGGAACGCCGACGTAGGTCGCCTCCAGGACGAATTCGGCCGTGGCCGTCAGGTTCTCGAGCAGGACGGTCGGGACCATCTCCGCGCCGCTTCGGATCACGTCCTTGATCCGATCGGCGATGGTGACGTAGCCCTCGTCGTCGATCTTGGCCGCGTCCCCGGTGTGGAACCATCCATCACGCCACACCTCGGCGGTCTTCTCGGGCTCGTTGTAGTAACCACCCGTGATCCAGGGGCCCCTGAGTACGATCTCTCCGACGGTCTCGTTGTCGCGGGGCACGGGATTCATCTGCTCATCCACCACCTGTACTTCGATTCCCGGCACCGGAAGGCCCGTCTTGACCCGGACTTCATCCAGCTGCTCCTGCGACCAGTCGGCCATGAACTTCTTGGAGAAGGCGGTGATCACCACGGGTGCGGTCTCGGTCATGCCATAGCCGGAGGTGGCGGAGAAGCCGGGGATCATCTTCTCCGCCTTCTTCTTCAGTCCCAGCGGCAGTGCGCCCCCGCCGACACCGAGGGTCCGGAGGCTGCTGAGATCGTATTTGTGGAGGTCTTCGAACTCGATGATCATGGCCAGGATGGTGGGGACCACTGCGGTGCTGGTCACCTTCTCGGTCTGGATCAGCTCACAGAAGCCATCCACGGTGAACATGCCCGGCAGCACCATCTTGTGGGCGGCGAAGGCGTGGGCAAAGGGCGCTCCCCAGGCGTGGGCGTGAAACAGCGGGGTGATGACCAGGGGAACCTCGGCCTCGCCGAGGCGCACGTTCGCCGGGTCGGTGCTCAAGCTGGCATTGATCATGACGTGTACGGTGTGCAGGTAGAGCTGCCGGTGGGTGAACATCGCCCCCTTGGGCAGGCCGGTGGTGCCGGTCGTGTAGCAGAGGGTGGCGTAGTTGTCTTCGTAGAGAAGCGGCCACTCGAACTCGGGAGGTTGCCCATCGAGCAGCTTCTCGTATTCGCAGATGGGCTCGATCCTGGTGTCGGGCAGCCCCGGCTTGTCGGACATGTAGACGAACTGCTCGACGGTGCCCTTGATCCGGTCGTAGATGCCCTCCAGCAGAGGCAGGACCAGATCGTCGACGAAGAGGATCTTGTCCCCGGCGTGCTGGATGGTGTGGACGATGTGATCCGGAGAGAGCCGGACGTTGATCGGATGCAGCACCGCTCCCGTGCAGGGCACGGCGTAGTAGAGCTCCAGGTGCCGGTGGTGATTGAGGGCCATGGTGGCCACCCGGTCACCCGGCTCGCCGGGTCTTCCCGGCTCGACGCCGAGAGGGCCCCGCAACGCTCGGGCCAGGCGGCAGGTGCGCTGGTACCACTCTGACCAGGTAAACCGGAAGTACTCGCCGGTGCTCGGGTTTCGGTAGACGACGCCCGTCTGGTTCGGATACAGGGCGACGGGCCGCTTCATGAAGGTGGTCAGAAGCAGCGGGTAGTGGGTGCTGAACTCGGGGTAGGTTCTTGCTGCCATCTCTTCACTCCTTGGCCGCCTGGGCCGGACTGGGAGTTCTGCCGGAACCGCGCGCGATCTCGGGATCTTCGACGGACGGACCTGCGGCGGCCTGAGGCGAGACTATCACGCGCCGGCCTGCTCCCCTAGCCGTTCAGCACCCGACCTCCCTTCCCTACAGGTCTTCTGCGGGACGGCCGATGAGACCCCTGGAGGCCAACCTTGGAGTTCTTCTCGGCCGTGAGCTTCGTGTCGATCGTGTTGGTCGGCACCACGGTGGGATTCCGCCTGCTGCTGCTGGGCCGGCGCACCGGCAAGCTGCCGGAGCTGGCTCTGGGGACGACCTGTCTCGCCACGGCCCTTGGAGGGGTGTTTCTCTGCCCGTTCCTCTACTTCGCCGACAGCTGGCCGGAGGCGGCGATCTTCGCCAGCGTGGTCTCCTCCAATCTGGTGAACGCCGTGGCCGGGTCTTCCATCTGCCTGCTCACCTGGCGAATCTTCCGGCCCGGCCGGTTCTGGGCGGCCGCGGCCTTCTGGGCGGCGTCGCTGGCATTGCTGGCGGCCATCGCGGTGCAGGCCCTGAGCAGCAACGGGTCGTGGTACCTGGCGCTCACGCCTGAGAACCACGTCTTCATGGGGGTGCGGATCGCGGCCTTTCTGTGGGCGGGGCTGGAGAGCCTGCGCTACGCGGGCATGATGCGGCGACGGGCGCGCCTGGGGCTCGGTGATCCCGTGGTGGCCGCGCAGATCCGTCTCTGGGGCGTGGCGGCCGCTGCCATCTCCCTGATGCTGGTGTTCTGGACCTTGGCACCGCACCTCGGGTACGCGTCGGTGCAGGATTGGGCGGCGGGGATGTTCGCGGCCAACGCGCTCGGTCTGGTGGGGGCGGTCTCGCTGCACCTGGCCTTCCTGTCGCCGGCGACATTGCGGCGCTGGATCGAGGAGCGTGCCGCGGCCTAGATCTCGGGCCGGTCTCGAGAACATCGAGAGGATTCGCAGGTGAGCGTAGAAGACGAAGGAAGCAAGGCAAGAGGGCTTTACGGCTCGGCACTCCCCTTGGAGGCGTTTTCCGAGGACGCCGGGAGCCTCTCGCCGGATCAGTTCGAGTCACGCCATGGCAGTGGCTTCTTTCTGCTCACGGCCACCAAGATCAACAGCCCGAGGGACAGCTACTCCACCGACGTACAGCTGCTGAGCGACGAAGAGGATGGCTCCGCACATACCGGGAGTCTCTCCACGCTCGTCTTCCCGTTGCGATCGACGGTTCATATCGTGACAGTGGGCCGCGCATCGAGCAACGACGTCGTGATCCCCGACCCCAGCGTCTCCCGGAAACACGCGCTGATGAAGCGAGGCGAGGGCGGCGCCTTTCTGATGCTGGACGCCGGCTCCTCGAACGGCACCACGGTCAACGGCCACTCGGTTCTCTCCCGCGGCCAAGGGCCGCCCTCGGAGCTCAAGCCCGGCGACAACGTGCAGCTGGGCCGGGTGGCGTGCACCTTCGTCGACGCAGAGGCGCTGCGGCAGTTCGTGCTCCAGACCGGCTAGAACCCGGCTCTATTTCGACAGGAAATCGATCAGGACGCCGTTGACCTCATCGGGCTTCTCGAAGAAGAAGCTGTGTCCCGCGTCGTCCACCATGTACAGCTCGGCTCCCTCGATCCCTTCGGCGAGGAGGCGTGAGTTCTCGGGGGGCATCATCCGGTCCTCCGCTCCCGTGATCACCAGAACCGGACAGCGGATCTCCCCGAGCCGCTTCTTGACGTTGAAGACGCTGAGAGCGCCCATCTGACCCGCGGCGCCCTCCGGGGTGGGGTAGTACTGCACGGAAGACCGAACGAACTCCTCCAGCCTCTCCGGCTCTTCCCGGATGAACCGCTCCGACAGGACGGTGGGCAATCTCATTCGCACCGATTCCTCCACCGGGATGGACGGGTCAGCGGCCTTGCCGAGGAGCTGCATCACCTCCTTCTGCGGCTGCACCGCGTGCCTTCCACCGTGGGTGGTGCAGCCGAGGACGACCTTCTTGACGCGATCCGGGTGGTCGAGGGCGAGGACCTGGGCGATCAGACCTCCCATGGAGACGCCGAAGATGTGGGCGGAATCGATGCCCAGGCCGTCCATCAGGCCGACCGTGTCGGCGGCCATCTCCGCGATGGTGAAGGGCTCACTCGGAACCGTGGTCTCGCCCACTCCTCGATTGTCGAAGCTGACAACGCGGAAGTGCTTGGCCAGCGGGGCGACTTGGAGCTCCCACGACTCCTTGACCATGGTGAACCCTCCGATCAGCAGCAACGGCTCGCCGATACCGTCGATCTCGTAGGCCATCTGGAGTCCCTTCACCTGGATCTTCGCCATCGGCTTCCTCCTCGGAGAAGCTTTCCATAGCACAACGGTTGATTTGTCGAGTTCGAAATCCGGGACTCCCGGAGCACTCACCGCCCCCGAGAAGATCCCCGGGCGGAGGGAATCGTGACGAGTGACCTCTGAGCTCCCGGCCGACCGTCGTGACCGGGAGCCGTCAGAGCGCCGCTTGCTGCCAGAGTCGCTGGGCGTGCTCCTGCAGGCGGGTCAAGATCCGGTCCTCGTCCACCGTCCGCACCTGGCGACCCTCCATCACCAGCTTTCCGTCGATGATCACCGTGTCCACGTCGGCTCCGGTCGCGTAGTAGACGAGGTTGAAGATCACGTTGGATCTCGGCCTGGTGATGAGCGGACGCAGCTGAGGCCTTCTCGTATCGACCAGGATGAAGTCCGCCAGCTGGCCCGGCGCGAGCCGCCCCATCTCCCAGCCGAGCGCGCGGGCAGCATTGGCCGTCGCCATCTCGAGAATCGTCTCCGGAGGCAGGGCCTGCACCCGCTGGTGGAGATGGTTCTGCGAGATGTACGTCACCTTCATCGCCATCAGCAGGTCGAGATTGTCGCTGGCACTGCCATCGGTGCCGAGGCAGATGTTGATCCCGGCGCCGAGCATGCGAGGCAGATCGGCGATGCCCTGACCCCGGTTCATCTTTCCCGTCGCGCAGATCACCGCGTGGAAGTCGCTGTCGGAGAGCACCTTCAGGTCCTCGTCGTCCAGCAGCAGCGCATGCGCTCCGAGCACGCGGTTCCCGGTGAAGAAGCCCAGGCGTTCCAGGTGCTGCACAGTGGTGGTGCCGGTGCGTTGGCTGATCAGCTCTCGCTCGTGCGGACTCTCGGCCACGTGGATGTGCAGGATCAGGCCGGTGCGGCGCGCCTCCTCGGCCGCCAGCCGGAGCAGCTCGTCGGAGCAGGTGTAGGCGGCGTGCGGACCCAGCATGGGCTGGATCCGGGAGCACCTGCCCGCCCAGCGCTCGGCAAAGCGCAGGCCTTCCTCCACCTCGCGCTTCGCGTCGCCGGACTCCCCCCGGTCCAGCATGGTGCGCGAGAGCCCCGCTCGAATCCCGGTCTCTTGGACCGCGCGTGCGACCTGATCCATGTGCGAGAAGTGATTGGCGAAACCGGTGACGCCGTTCTTGATCATCTCGAGGCAGCCGGCCAGGGCGCCGACGTACACGTCCTCATCGGTGAGGAGGGCTTCGATGGGCCAGATCCGCTCGAAGAAATCCCGTCCCGAGACGTCGGCGGCGTAGCCGCGAAACAGCGTGGCGGAGGCGTGGGTGTGGGCATTGATGAGCCCGGGGAGGATCGCCATGTCGCTGGCGTCCAGCGTGCGCTCTGCGCGATATCGCGACGCCAGCTCCTTCGAGGGACCGACCCCGATCAGCCGATTGCACTCGACGGCCAGGGCGGCGTCCTCCCGAACGCCGTCGTGCGCGTCCACCAGGAGACCGTGTGTGACGAGGAGATCGCAGTTTCTCATGCGTCTTGATGTTACAGTACACGCTGCGCGAGCGCGGCTGAGGAGGAAGGCCCATGGCGGATCACGAGGCATTGCAGATCCTTCGAGGCGATCTCGGCGACGCCAGCGTGAGCTGCGAGGAAGCCGCCACCCGGGAGTACCAGCCCCTGCGCGGCTCGCCGCCCCCCGCGGTGGTGAGAATCCGAGATGCGGAATCCCTGGTCCGCACCGTGCGTTGGGCGCGCGAGCACAAGACGCCGCTCCTGCCCGTCAGCTCCTCGGCGCCCCACCACGACGCCTGCCTCGCCGCCCCCCCCGGAGCGGTGATGGTGGATCTCTCCGGCATGAAGAGAGTGATCCAGACCAACCGGCGCAACCGCGTGACGCTCGTCGAAGCCGGAGTCAGCTTCGAGGAGCTGGTGCCGGTCGCGCACCGCAGCGGGCTGCGGCCGCTGCTTCCGCTGATGCCACGGCGCGGGAAGTCGATGCTCGCCTCCTACCTCGATCGCGAGCCCACCATCTATCCCAAGTACCAGTGGGACTTCGCCGATCCGCTGCTCTGCATCGAGGTGGTCTACGGAACCGGCGATCTATTTCGCACCGGGTCGGCGGCCGGTCCCGGAACCATCGAAGAGCAGTGGCGCTCCAAGGAGTTCCAGAAGAATCCGCTCGGTCCAGGACAGGGCGACTGGGTCAAGCTGGTGCAGGGCGCCCAGGGAGGAATCGGCATCGCCACCTGGTGCTCGGCCAAGTGCGAGGTGCTTCCGCGCCGGGAGAGGCTCTTCGTCGCGGGCGCCGAGCGGATCGAGCCGCTCGTCGAAGCCAGCTACCGCCAGCTCCATCGCAAGCTCACCGACATTCACTTCCTCCTGGATCGCCGGGCGCTGGCGAGCCTGGTGGCGAAGACGCCGGAGGACCTCGAGCGCGCCGCGGCGGCGGCCAGTGCGTGGAACCTGGTCTACTCGGTCTCGGGGATCGAGTACTTCCCCGAAGAGCGCGAGGCCTATCTGGCCCGGGAGGCGGAGAAGGAGGTGCGCGCACGGGGAGCCCGGCTCGTGGGTCCACCGCTGGTCTCGGAAGCCGAGCTGCTCGCGGCGCTCCTCCATCCGGATGGCTCCGTCCACTGGAGGGAACGGGCGCGCGGCGGGCACCGCTCCGTCTACTTCCTGACCACCATGGACCAGGCCGGCGGCTTCGACGCCCTCTTCGACGGGCTGGCCGATCGGAATGGCATCGAAGGCGCGCGCGTCTCTCGATACCTCCAACCGTTGATCGGAGGCCGAGCCTGCCACCTGGAGTACGTCGTCACTGCGGACCCCGCCGATGCCGCCGATCTCGAGAAGGTCGATGCCTTCTGCGCCCAGGCGGCCCGGCCGCTCATCGAGGCCGGAGCGTTCTTCTCCAGACCCCACGGCGCCTGGTCGGAGCCGGCCATGGAGCACGCGCAGTCGTCACTCTGGATCTACCGGAAGATCAAGGACATCTTCGACCCGGACCACATCCTGGCCCCCGGTCGGCTCACGCTGGGAGAAAGCCGTGCCGCATGATCACAAGAGCATCGAGGATCTGCGCCCGATCGACTCGAAGTGCGTGCGCTGCTCGCTCTGCAAGTTTCCACCCCTGGTGACGGTGGAATCGGCGCAGTTCTCCAGCGCCTGCCCCAGCTATCACGAGTACAAGCTCCACAGTCACTCCGGGGGCGGACGGGTGGTGATGGCGCTCTCCTTGGGGGAGGGCCGCGCCGAAGTCACCGACGAAGCGCGCGACGCGTTCTTCCAGTGCACACTCTGTGGGGCCTGTGACATCGCCTGCAAGTACTCCTCCGACATCGAGATCCTCGAGATGCTCTACGCCCTGCGCGCCGAGTCGTTCCGGCGGGTGGGACCGCTGCCCGGCCACCGACGGATCCTGGAGCGGCTCGACGAGGTGGGACATCCCCGGCCCGAAAGCGGCAGGAAGGGAGACTGGCTGCGCGAGATGGGGCGCGATGCGGGCACGGAAGGCCGAGACCTGCTCCTCTACGTCGGAGACCGCTACGCGCTGCTCCCGGATGCGAGGAAGTCGCTCGAGAACCTGGTGCATCTCCTCGAAGCCGCCGGCGTCGCCTTCGGCGCCCTCGGCGACGACGAGCCGAGCACGGCTCGCGTGGCACTCGATATCGGAGACCTGGAGCGCTTCGACCGGCACGCGGAGGCCGTGGCCAGGGCCGTGCGGGAAAGCGGTGCCACGACGGTGATCTGCATCGATCCGCACGATCTGGGCGCCTTCCGCGCCCACATCCCCAAGGTCGCCGATCTCGACGGCATCCGCTTCCTGCACGCCGTCGAGCTCCTGGACGAGCTGGCGAGCGCGGGAAGGCTGCAACCGAGCAAGCCGCTTCGCAAGCGCGTGGCCTACCACGACCCCTGCAGGCTCGGGCGCCTCTCCGAGTCGTTCAAGCCCTGGAACGGCGAGCTCAAGAAGGTCAAGGGACAGCTGGTGATCTACGACCCGCCGCGTCCCGTGAACCGCGGTTCCGACGGTTGCTACGAGCCGCCGAGAAGGCTGCTTCGAACCATCCCGGGCCTGGAGCCGGTGGAGTTCCACCGCCGCCGCGAGGGCGCCTTCTGCTGCGGCGGCGGTGACGCCGTCGAAGCGGGCGGCTACGGCGATTTCGTCGCCAGGACGGCGGCCCATCGCATGGAGGAGGCACAGGCGGTGGGCGCGGAGCTGGTCGCCACTGCCTGCCCCCGCTGCGAGTCGAATCTTGCCGCCGCATCCAGCGGGCACTCGATTCCCGTCCGCAACGTCATCGACCTGGTCGCCGACTCGCTCGGCGCCTGAGGGAGACGATCATGCCGATCTTCGAGTACGCAGAAGCGGTCGAGAGAAGTCCGGAGGAGCTCGTGCGCCTCGAGGCGGATCTGCTGGGCGCGCTTCGGGATGCCGTCGGGGAGCGCTGGGTGACCATGGACCCTCTCATCCTGGATACCTATGCCTGGCAGTACCTGGCCGAGATGGCCTCCGGCTCCAACTACATGGAGCGGCCGCTGGCGGTGGTGCTCCCGGCCACCACCGCGGAAGTCGCCGCGGTCGTCAAGGCGTGCAACCGCCTCGGCTGTCAGTACAAGGCCTTCAGCACCGGCTTCGGCCCCTGGAACGGCGCGACGCGGCCCTACCAGATGGTGCAGATCGACCTCCGCCGCATGGACCGCATCGTCGAGATCGATGCCAGGAACATGTACGCCGTGGTCGAGCCCTACGTGAGCGGCAACCAGCTTCAAACCGAGGCCATGAAGGTCGGCCTCAACACCCACATCGTCGGCGCCGGCGGCCAGTGCTCGGTGCTCGCCTCGGCCACCTCGGTGATGGGCAACAGCTGGGACGGAATCTCGACGGGCTACTCGGGCCGCAACCTTCTCGGCGTCGAATGGGTGACTCCGACCGGCGAGATCGCGCGCCTCGGCTCCTTCGAGGACGATGACAGGCCCTTCTGCGGTGACGGTCCCGGGTTCTCCCTTCGCGGAGCGATGCGAGGCCACGCGGGCGCCTTCGGTGGCCTCGGTGTCTTCACGCGCTGCGCCCTCAAGCTCTATCCCTGGCACGGCCCCGCCAAGCTCGAGGTCTCGGGCACCTCTCCCGACTACATGGTCGAGATTCCCGAGCACCACGCAGCCGGACTGATCGTCGTCGGTAATTGGCACGAGATGGCCGAGGTCGGCTACCGCCTCTGCGAGGCGGAGATCCTGGATCTGCTGGGGAGGAACGCTCCCGCCCTGGTCTCGGCACTGCTCACCGTCGACAACAACGAGTTTGCGGACCTCTACGAGATTCCGCTCCTGCACGAGATGTACTACGCGCTGACCTTCATCATCGCCGGACAGGACGAGGAAGACCTGCGCTACAAGCTCGAGACGCTCAAGCAGATTGCCAAGGAGGTGGGAGGCGGCCTGCTGCTGAGCGGCAACGGACGCGACAAGCTCTACTGGGCACTGCGCGCGCTGCGCGCGCTGGCGCGCAAGGCGGGCTGGAAGGCCGTGCTCGGGTCATTGCCCGCCGTCTGGCGCCAGGTGCTGGCGAAAGAGGTGAGAAAGCACGGACTGGGAAGAGGCCTCGACCGCGTCAGCCACACCATGTACGGAGCCGCCATCCGCTCGGGCGACAACATGAAGGCCGCCTTCCGCTACGGTGGCAGCTTCCACACCTCGATGGGCTCGCTGGCTTCCCTGGATTGCGCGATTCGGGGAGCCATCGCCGGCGAGCAGATCAAGAAGAGCTTCATCGAGAGGGGGACGATCTTCGACGACGGCTGCGACAACGCCTGGGGCGGCGTCTACGAGGGCGGGTGCTTCGCGCACCTGGAGGAGCTCGCCATGTACGACCCCCGCGACCCCTACTGTCGCGAGCATCTCTCCGACTTCATCATCGAGACCAACCAGGCCTGCATCGAGCATCGTCTGGGAATGCCGATCAACGCGATCGGGCCGCCGAACCACATCGCCTTCAGCCCGGCGTGCATGGACTACGACCGCTGGCAGCGCGAGATCAAGGCGGCGCTCGATCCGGCCAACGCCTCGGATCCGTCCTTCTACACCGATCCGAGCTTCCAGCCCGGACCGAGCTTCCAGGCGGCGATGGCGCGCGTCGAGAAGCACCGCGCCAAGATCGTCTTCGACGACTGAGGACGGCGCGCATTTGCTCGCCGTTGCCGGATCGACGCTAAGCTTGGACCTCTGATTCGGTTCAAGGAGATCGAACCATGGGAGTCTACGACGTCGACATGACGGGCCGGCAGGTCATGGTCACCGGCTGCACGGCCGGACTCGGACGAGCCGGGGCGATCAAGCTGGCAGAGATGGGTGCCGACGTCGCGCTGGTCTGTCGCCATCGCGGCAAGGGAGAAGCGCTACAGGAGGAGATCGCGCAACGAACCCGGCGCGACTGCGCTTCGCTCTTCGTGGGTGATCTCGGATCCCAGAGGGACATCCGCGCCATCGCAGAGGCCTATCTCGCGACGGATCGACCCCTGCACGTGCTCTTCAACAACGCGGGCGTGATCATGCAGAGGAAGACCAGGACGGTGGACGGCTTCGAGACCACCTTCGGGGTGAACCACATCGGTTATTTCCTCCTGACCCTTCTCCTCGTGGAGCGCCTCGAGGCCTTGGCGCCGGCCCGGATCGTCAACACCGCCTCCGACGCGCACAAATCCTCCGGCGGCCGCCTCGACTTCGACAACCTCGGGGCGGAGAAGAAGTTCAGCATCATGCGCGCCTACGGCAGCTCGAAGCTCGCCAACATCCTCTTTACCCGGGAGCTCGCCCGGCGCCTCGAGGGGCGCGGCATCACGGTCAACGCCTTCCACCCGGGCATGGTGGGAAGCGACTTCTCGAAGAACAACGGCCTGCTCGCCCGGATCGTGATGAACCTGCTCCGTCCCTTCTCGCGGAGCCCCCTCGAGGGCGCCGAGACGGGCGTCTACCTCTGCACCTCTTCCGAGGTCGAGGGCAAGACCGGGCGTTACTACTACGACTGCAAGGAGCACGAGCCCGCCGCGCAGGCGACGAACGACGAGGACGCAAAGCGCCTCTGGGAGCTCAGCGAGGGCTGGACCGGGGCGAGCCTCTGAGCCATCCGTCCGCACCGGCCGCGCCGCTCGCGCGGCTACAGCTTGAATCGGGTGCACATCAGGTACTGGAGCGGCCACGCGTCGTCGCTGTACTCGTGATAGGCGGCGATGATGGTCTCATCCTTCAGCTGGATCACCGTGGGGTACCCGATGTGCCAGTATTGCGCATAGATCAGTGTGTCCTGAAGGGTCCGGGCGCCCATACCGCTGGCTGGCCTCGGCACCCCTCCTTCCCTGATGCTGAACTCGTCCTCGATGTCCCAGCTGACGCCGTCTTCCGAGACACAGCCACGAACGCCCCACGGCTCCTTCCTGTAGCCATAGACCGCCAGGACTCTCCCGTCCGCGAGCTGCAGGAGATCGGCCGGGTAGCCCCAGAGAGGGGTCCTCTTCGGTGGACTCCAGGTGATCCCGTCGTCTTCCGAGTGGACGAACCACATGTTGTCCTGCCGATTCGGCCTGTGGCTGGTCCTCATCAGGCACACCAGCCTTCCATCCCGGAGCCGCGTCATCCCCGGCTCCATGAACTCGATGATGCTGGCCGGGTCATGGGCGACGGTGGACCAGTACTCCCAGTTGTCGCCTCCGTCATCCGATCTCAAGAGGAAGCACCGCTCCGTCTCCGCGGTGGAGCCTTCTCCCCTTCCCACACCGAGATTCCCTTGAAGCGGCATCAAGAGCCCGCCATCGGAAAGCTCGATGATGTGACCCGCTCCGGACCCTCCACAGCCGTAGGGTCCCAGGACCGAGCTGTGAACGGGACTGGTGTTGACCGCGATGGGCTCGCTCCAGCTGCTGCCGTCATCGCTGGACTTGAGGAGAGCGTATCCCGTCTGTCTCTTGAGACGTTCGGGCATGCCGGGAGGAGGGAGCCCGAGCGCCTGATCTCCTTCCGATTTGATCCCCCTGGGTGCGATGAAGCTGCACACCCGGGTGTGCATCAAGATGGTCCCGTCGGATACCTGGGCGAAGGCGCAGTCCCAGTTGCCCATGAAGTCGGTGTAGGGCCAGATCACCTGCTTGGTGGAGGGATCCCAGCTTCTGCCCCCGTCTTTGGACTTGATCAGGCAGGACTGACCGCTGTCGGCGTGGACCGGGTATCTCTCCTCGTTGAATCCCATCAGGACCTCGCCGTTTTGCAGCGCGACGATGCTCACCTGATTGCAGGCGTGGCGCAGCTCCGGGTCCTTGTAGACGAAGACGTGCTCGGCATCCTTCATCTGCACCATCGAGGCTCGTCCTCCTGGAATCGCGGCCGACAGCCGCGGCTACTTCAGGTAGCGCAGGGCGATGGCTGCGTTCAGGGCGATTCCCGCCCGCATGCCCTCTTCGTTCAGCATCATGCGGTTCGAGTGAACCGGTGCAGGAGGCACGTCGCCCGCCGGCCGCGCCCCCAGCAGGACCATGGCGCCGGGCAGCCTCTGCAGCACGCAGGAGAAATCCTCGGCGCCCATCAACGGTGAGGGCATGTCGAGGTAGGCGTCCGCTCCGAGCAGATCCTTCGCCACGGTGCGGGCGAAGGCCGAGAAATCCGCGTCGTTGACGGTCACCGGGTAGCCGTTCACGATCACGATGTCCGGCTCGACCTGGTGGGCGGCCGCGATCTGCGTCGCCACCCTGCGGATGCCTTGCTGCGCCCGCTCGCGGGCCTCCTCGGAGGTGGAGCGGAGCGTCCCGAGCAGCTTGGCCGACTCGGGGATCACGTTGGTCGTGGTCCCGGCTTCGATCTGGCTCACCGTCAGCACCACCGGATCGAAGACGTCGATGCGCCGGGTGACCAGCGTCTGGAGCGCCTGCACGATCTCGCAGGCGACCGGAATCGGATCGATCGCGTGGTGCGGCATGGAGGCGTGGCCTCCCTTCCCCTTCAGCTTGACCTGGAAGATGTCCGCCGCCGCCATGATCGGACCGGGACGCGACGCGACCACGCCCGGCGGGAACTGGGGATTGATGTGGATGGCGAAGGCCGCACCGAGATCGGGAACGCCGTCGAGCAGTCCCTCGTCGATCATCACCTTGGCGCCGAAGTACCCCTCCTCCCCAGGCTGGAACATCAGGACCACGTTGCCGGCCATCTGGTCGCGGTGTCGGTCCAGGAGCCGCGCCGCCAGCGAGAGCATGGCGGTGTGGGCATCGTGTCCGCAGGCGTGCATCCGGCCTTCGTTGCGGGACTTGAACTCGAGGTCGGTATCCTCCGGCATCGGCAGCGCGTCCATGTCGGCGCGCAGCAGGATCGAGGGCCCCGGTCTGGCCCCGCGCAGCGTCGCCACCAGGCCGGAGCTCTTCTCGCTGCGCGCGATCTCGAGATCGATCCCCTCGAGCGACTCGAGCACGGCGGCCGCGGTCTCCGGCAGGTCGAGTCCCAGCTCGGGATTCGCGTGGATCTTCCTTCGCAGCGCCACGGCATCGGGCAGCAGCTCCCCCGTCTCCGCCATCAGCTCCTCGCCTGATACGGTCATCGCGTCCTCCTCTGGATCCGGCGATTCTACTCGATCCGGTGCGGACCCGAGACCCCTCGGTCGCGCGATCCGGTGGCAAACGGCTACTTTGACGTCGACCGAGGCGCCGGCAGGAACGAGGAATGACCGACACCAACGCCAACAGACCGGCGCTTTTCGATCGCTTCCCCGAGATGAGCGGGAAGATCGACTGGGTGAGGCTCGAGACCTCGCCATCCCCGGTCCAGCAGCTCGAGCACCTCGGCCACGGCAGCCTCTGGATCAAGAGGGACGACATCCTCTCGACGGTCTACGGCGGAAACAAGGTCCGGAAGCTCGAGTTCGTTCTCGCGGAGGCCGTCGAGGAGGGCAAGGACCGCGTGGTGACGATGGGAGCCCTCGGCACCAATCACGGTCTGGCCACGGCGATCTTCTGTCAGCGGCTGGGACTCGCGTGCACGCTGCTGCTCTTCGACCAGCCGGTGACGTCCTACGTGCGGCGCAACCTGCTCCTGTCCCACAGGCACGGAGCGGAGCTCGTCTACTCGAAGAGCGTGATCCGGATGGGGATCGATTTCTATCTGAGCTCGCGGCTCGAGTACCGGAGGGCCCGCTTTCTTTACGCGGGCGGGAGCTCTCCGCTGGGAACGCTCGGCGCGGTGAGCGGAGCCCTCGAATTCGCCGCGCAGGTCGCGCAGGGCCTGTGCCCCGCCCCGGACTACGTGATCTGCCCGACCGCCTCCAACGGCACCATGGCCGGCCTGAGCCTGGGATTCATGCTGGCAGGGCTCCGGACGCGGGTCATCGGGGTCAGGGTCAGCATGAAGAACCTGGGCCCGCTCCCGCTCAATACACCCGGAACCGTCCTCGGGATGATGAAGTCGGTGTACCGGCTGATCGCGAAACATTCACCCACCCTGCCCGAACCGAGGTTCGAGAAGCCGCTCGTCCTGGAGGGCTACTGCGGTGACGGCTACGGATTCCCCAGCACCGCAGGCAATCGGGCTCTCGAGATCTTCCGGGAGCGCGAGGGCATCGCGCTGGATCCCGTCTACACCGGAAAGACCTGCGCCGCACTGCTGGACTTCATCGAGGAGCCCCGCCATGCCGATGACACCATCCTATACTGGCATACCTACAACTCGATCGATCACTCCGGGGAAGTCCATGAGCTCGATTACCACGAGCTTCCGACGGAGTTCCACCAGTTCTTCCAGGGGGAGCCGCTGAGGATCTGATGCCGAATGCAAATCCGTTCGCCCGGAGAATGCGCAAGGCGAGGCAGATCCTCTGCCCGTTCTGCAAGGCGAAGGTGCCGACGCCGCGCCGGGTGATGACGGTCTTCACGCCCGAAGGATGTCTCGCCGAACGCTGCTCCTGTGGCGCCGTCTACGCCGTGGACGAGACCGGTCGCCTGGGGGGTCAGGCCCTGCTCGACGCACAGGCCGTCCTCTGCGATGGCGATCTGCGCCTGGCGATGACACTCGAGACCGGCAAGCAGGTCGACGTCCGATCCCGGCCGCTCGGGGTCCAGACCATCCGGGACGGCGCCAGCCGATTCAACCGGACCTCCGCCTCCGCCCGGGCCTGGTTCGTCCGGCGCCGGGTCGAGACCGAGCCCGCCTGAGCGAACCCGCCTCCCCGCGGGAACTCGGGCTGTCTCCGTAACCGCCAGCCGGATCCCACCGTATTCAGGCCAGGGTATAATTCAATAGTCGACTTTAAAAAGTCTGGCGACGGAGGCGCGTTCAGCGGCGGGTGGCCGGCGCGGCACGCGCCTACCTCGCAAGAAGGGGAAACGATGAAGTTCCGAGGAATCCTGGTGGCAAGCGCGGCTCTGGCAATGCTGGCGGCGGCGCCCGTGGCCTTCTCCGCAAACGGAGACGGCGGCAAGGTCAAGTGTGAGGGTGTCAACAGCTGCGCAGGCAAGGGCAACTGCGGGGCTGTAGACGGCAGCCACGACTGCGCCGGCCAGAACAGCTGCAAGGGCAAGGGCTGGGTCGAGGTCGACTCGGCCGAAAAGTGCACCGAGATGGGTGGCACCGTCCGCGAGTAGCGCGACTTCGATCGGCTGCGCCTCCAGGAGTGAGGCCCGTGGCTCGGACCGCGGGCCTCACCCTCGAGGCCGCCGGATGGCGGACTCCATGGTGATCGTTCCCGACCTCGGACACGGCGTGGGACTCCGGCGAGAGCATTTCGACCGGGTGCTCTCCGATCGGACCGGTGTCGACTGGTTCGAGGTGATCTCCGAGAACTACATGGTGAAGGGCGGGCGCCCGCTCCAGATCCTGGAACGGGTGCGGCGCGACTATCCGCTGGTGCTACACGGGGTCAGCCTCTCGATCGGCAGCACCGATCCGCTCGACCGCGGCTACCTGGATCGCCTGCGCGATCTCGCCGCGCGGATCGAGCCCGCCTGGGTGTCGGATCATCTGTGCTGGACGTCGATCGGCGGACACAACTCGCACGACCTGCTGCCGCTTCCCTACACGGAGGAGACACTCGAGCATGTCGTCTCGCGCCTCGGGGCGGTACAGGACCACCTCGGCCGGCGGATCGCTCTCGAGAACGCCTCCACCTACCTCCGCTTCGCGGGCTCGTCGATTCCCGAGTGGGAGTTCCTGGGCGAGGTGGCCCACCGCGCCGACTGTGGAATCCTGCTCGACGTCAACAACGTCTTTGTCTCCGCCGTGAACCACGGCTTCGATCCCGAGAAGTACCTGGCCGCGGTGCCGGCGGAGCGGGTCTGGGAGATCCATCTCGCCGGCCACACCGACCGCGGAAGCCACCTGCTCGACACCCACGGCACCCGGGTCTGCGACGAGGTCTGGGAGCTCTACCGCTTCGCCAGCCGGCGGATCGGAGCAGTGGCGAGCCTCGTCGAATGGGACGAGAACATTCCCGACTGGGATACGCTCGAGGCCGAGAGCGCGAGAGCGCGCCACGCGCAGCGCCAGGCTCTCTCCACGGGAGCGGCGTGAAGGTGCAGCGCTTCCCGGATCTCCGAGGCGTGGAGGAGCTCCTCTGGAAGCTGATCACGGCGCCCGAGGGCGTGGTGCGAGGCGCGGCCGAGCTGCACCGCGAGGGGGCTCTGGAGAGCGAGGACCTCTCCTTCCTGGTGCCTCCCAATGACAGGCTGGGCTCGGCGGAGCAGCTCGACATCTACGCCGACATGTACTTCCACCGACTGCGCGACTGCCTGGCGGAGGATTTCCCGGTGCTGGTGGCGCGCCTGGGCAGCGCGCGCTTCCACAACCTGGTGACCGACTACCTCCTGGCGCACCCATCGACGCACTTCTCGCTGCGTGAGCTGGGCAGGGCGCTCCCCGGCTTTCTCGACAGCCACGCACTCGAGCGCGAGTTCCCGGCGCTCGCCGATCTGGCGCGGCTCGAATGGGCGCGAATCGACGTCTTCGACGATGCGGATGCGCCGCCCCTCTCGCGAGAGGCGGTGCTCGAGCTGGGCGCGTCGGAGCCGGAACGATCCGGCCTGGGACTGATCCCGGCCGCGCGGCTGCTCCGCCTCGACGCCTCGGTGCTGCCGCTCTGGAAGCGCCTCGACGCGGGTGAAAGCGAAGAGGCCGCCTCGGCCGCTGGCCCCCGCGGCGAAACCAGCGCTGTTCGCGTCTGGCGCAAGGGATTCGCGATCTACCACCGCTCGATGCAGCCCGACGAAGAGCGCTGCCTGGAAGCGCTGGCGTCCGGAGGCGCCTCTCTCGCGGAGCTCGGCGAGCTGCTGGCGGGGGCGGAGCCCCCGGACGCGGCGGAGACGCAGCTCGCCCGGCGCTTCGTCGCACTCCTCGATCTCTGGTCGCAGGACGAGATCCTGACACTGCGAACCGATCGAAACCCGAGACACGCGGACGCAGGTTAGAACCTGTCTCAGAAACCCCCGGCCGAGCGATGTGCGCCAATTCGGCCCGAGATCAAGGCGCGAAACCGAAGCCGTAGTGCCCCTACGGCGAGGTTTCGCAACGCAGAGATCGGGCCGAAGGGGCGTGCAGCGCGACCGAGGGGGTTTTTGAGATAGGTTCTACACTCAGCCGAGGTGCAGGTGGCGATCGACCCGGCCGGCAGAACCGTTGCCGTGTGGAGGCAGGACGAGAGCTCCACGCTGCAAGCCATCTGGGGCAACCTCTTCGAATAGGGCCTCATTCAAGGAGCGCCGAGCATGCGCATTCGTCGTTCGTCCCTCGTCGTCTTTTTCTTCCTCATCGTCTGTCTTCTCCCCGGCGCGTGCCGCGACAAGACTGCGGGGACCGGATCCGCAGATCCGATCTCCGCAGCCCGCGCGGCGCTGACCAGCGTGCCGTTCACCCACCTGCAGATCGACGACGGCGCGCCATCGGCGATGCACGCCAAGACCGTTGGTGACCTCG
>Ga0307423_1000988_pt1 | contig 18059 bp, 13 predicted proteins | sample SalMarWE160310MG_FD_202154 | JGI IMG/M metagenome (GOLD analysis project Ga0307423, IMG submission 202154) | Salt marsh sediment microbial communities from the Plum Island Ecosystem LTER, Massachusetts, United States - WE1603-10 | ecosystem: Environmental > Aquatic > Marine > Intertidal zone >...
TCCCCCACCAAAGCCAGCTGGCTATCAGGAGTCTTAGAGATCGTGACCGCCGGGTTGATCACATCCACATCGGCCGTATCACTATCGGTCACAGGATTGCCCAGCGGATCATCACCCGTCACCGAGGCAGTGTTGGTGAAGTCCGTCGCACCGGCGGTCATCGTGCACGAATAGGTCTCACTCGCACCGGCAGCAATCGAAGCGAAGGTGGCATCACAATCGGCGGCCGCCACGTCGATCACGGCAACATCGGCCAGATCGACATCACCCGTGTTCACAACCGTGATATCAAACGTCACCGTATCCCCCACCAAAGCCAGCTGGGCATCCGGGGTCTTAGAGATCGTGACCGCCGGGTTGATCACGTCTACGTCAGCCGTGTCATTGTCGGTGACCGGGTTACCCAGCGGATCATCACCCGTCACCGAGGCAGTGTTGGTGAAATCATCGGTGACCCCTGCCACGGTGCACGTGTAGGACTCGACAGCACCAGCGGCCAGGGTGGCGAAGGTGGCACCACAGTCGGGGGCCAGAGCGTCGGTCACCGTCACATCGGTCAGGTCGACATCGCCGGTGTTGGTAACCGTGATGGTGAACGTGGCATCGTCACTCGAGACCACGGTCTGGGTGTCCGGCGTCTTCTGGATGTCGATTGCGGGGTTGATCACGTCGACATCGGCGGTATCGGCGTCGGTGATGGGATCACCCAGCGGATCGTCGGCCGTCACCGAAGCGGTGTTGGTGAAGTCGGTGGTGACACCGGTGACCGTGCAGCCGAACACCCTGCTGAACCCGGGCGAGAGGAGGGCGAAGCTGTTGTCACAGTCGGGGGCGAGGGCATCGGTGACGGCCACATCGGTCAGGTCCACATCGCCGGAGTTGGTGACTGTGATGGTGAACGTGGCATCGTCGCCGGAGAGGATGGTCTGCAGATCCGGGGTCTTCTCAATGGTGATGGCGGGACCGATGGCGTCGACGTCGGCGGTGTCACTATCGGCAACGGTATTGCCAACCTCGTCGGTGGCAGAGACGGAAGCGGTGTTGGTGAAGTCCGCCGTGACTCCGGTGAGCGAGCAGCTGTACGTTGTCGATGCACCTGCGACTAGCGAGCCGATGGTGTTGTCGCACCCGGGTGCGGCCGGGTCGGTGACCACGACGTTACTGAGATCTTGCGGGCCGGGGTTGGTGACGGTGATGTCAAAGGTGGCCGTGCCCCCACCGACAACCTGCTGGGTGACGGGGTTCTTAGTGACGGTCACGGTGCCGGGGTAGGCATAGCCGAAGTCGACGTCGGTCGCCGGGGCACCGGCGATGGTGATCGGCTCCGGGTTGTTGCCGGTGGTCGACGACATACCTGCAGGAACCGTGGTCTCATCGACCGACACTGTGTAGTCACCGTCAGGGACGGGCGGGAAGCTGTAGGAACCGTCGGGCTGGGTGGTGGTGGTTGCGATCACGGTGCCGAGATCGTCGAGCAATTCGACGGTGACCCCGGCGAGCAAGGGCTCGGTGGCATCGATGACACTGTCGACGTTCTCGTCGTTCCAGACGGTGCCGCTGATCGGGTAGGTCGGCAGCAGCGCTCCGAAGTCGGCAGTCGAGAAGGTGTCGCCCGACTGGAGCGACCCTGTGACAAGCGTGGTCGGTGTGGTCGGCACGTAGCCGGCGGGGAACGTTCCCGTGTCGACGCTGACGCTATAGCTACCCGGGGCGACGCCGATGCCGTAGGAACCATCGGCAGCAGTGACGGCGGTACCGACGACAGCGCCAAGACCGTCGTACACGTTCACGGTGACAGCACCGAGACCGGGCTCGCCTGCATCCTGGACACCGTTGCCGCCCAGGTCATTCCAGACGAAATCGCCGATGGTCGCCGGCGCATAGGCTCCTGCGTCGACAGTGGTGTTGACCTCACCCGAAGTGACAGTGATGGGGGCGCTGAGACCGGTTGCCGGATTGGCGTCGGAATCGACCGCGTCATCACCACCGACATTCATCGGGGAAAACTGATAGACGCCGGGGAGGATGAATTCGATGACGTAAGCACCCGGGGCGAGGTTGACACTCCATGTGCCATCACCGGCGGTGGTGTCGGTGGCAACCGGGGTGGTCAGGTCGCCGGCGGCATAGATGTTGACGGTGCCGCCGGCGATGCCGGGCTCGCCCGCATCCTGGATACCGTCCCCGTTGAGGTCGTTCCAGACGAGGTCGCCGATGGTGGCAGGCTCGTAGTAGCCGAAGTCGGCATCGGTGTTGTCCTCACCCTCGGCCAAAGTCACCGAATAGGGCTCATTGCCGGTGGTGATCACGGGGCCGCTGAGCGGCAATGTGGTCTCATCCACATCGACGGTGTAGTCACCGGGGGCGATGTCGCTGAAGCTGTAGAGACCACCGCCGGCCGTGACCGTGGTGGCCACGATGGTGCCAAACTCGTCGCGCAGATTGATGGTGACCACGTCGAGGCCGGGCTCGCCTGCGTCCTGGGTGCCGTCCCCGTTGAGGTCGTTCCAGACAGAGTCGCCGATCGATGCCAGTTGGATGACATCGGTGCTGTGGGTGTCGGTGGCGTCCGGCACCGGGTCGCCGTCGGGATCTGTTGAGGTGACGGTGACCGTGTTGACCAGCGGGTCCGGGTCGGTGGCCTGGATGGTGTAGGTCGCTTGGTAGACCCACGACTCACCGGCTTCGAGCAGCCCGTCGCCGTCGTCGCCGCTCACGTAGGTTGCGGAACCGGCGACATCGTCGGTGACGGTCACATTGTCGACCGGGCTTCCGTCGGAGGATGCATCGTGGAAAACGGTGAACGTGTAGGTGACGGTCTCCCCCACCAGGGCCGAGGCGGGCCCCGTCTTGTCGACAACGATCACCGGAAGGTGGTCGATGTCGGTGGAGTGGGTGTCGGTGGCGTCCGGCACCGGGTCGCCGTCGGGATCTGTTGAGGTGACGGTGACCGTGTTGACCAGCGGGTCCGGGTCGGTGGCCTGGATGGTGTAGGTCGCTTGGTAGACCCACGACTCACCGGCTTCGAGCAGCCCGTCGCCGTCGTCGCCGCTCACGTAGGTTGCGGAACCGGCGACATCGTCGGTGACGGTCACATTGTCGACCGGGCTTCCGTCGGAGGCAGCGTCGTGAGAAACGGTGAACGTGTAGGTGACGATTTCACCGATGATGGCAACCGCAGGGCCGGTCTTGGCCACCTGGAGCAGCGGGGCCCAGTCGATGTCGATCGACTCGGAGTCGGTTGCCTGCGGGATGGGGTCGCCGTCGGGGTCGGTGCCGTCGACGGTGACATCGTTGGTAAGCGGATCTGGTGTCGCCGCGCTCACTGCCTCAGTGGCCGTATAGATCCACGTCTCGTCACCGTCGAGAAGGCCGTTGCCGTTGTCGTCCCCGGTGGGACCGCTCAGGACAAGTCCGCGGGAATCGACAACCGTGACATCGGCAACCGGCGAAAGATCTGAGTCTGGGGCGTGGGAGACCGTGTAGGTGTAGGTGACGGTATTGCCGACGACTGCCGGTGTCGGGCCGCCGACCTTGGTGACGGTGAGCTCCGGCTGGAAGTCAACATCGACACTGTGGTCGTCGGTGGCATCGGTGATCGGCTCATCGTTGCCGTCAGTGCCGGTGACGGTGACCACGTTGATGAGTGGGTCTGCGGTGTCGCGCGGGACGGTGTAGTTGACGGTGTAGACCCAGGTCTCGTTGCCGTCGAGCAGGCCGTCTCCGTCACTGTCGCCGACGAGGGTCGCACCGGTGAGGTCGACAACATCGTCGCTGATGGTGACGTCGACCGGGGAACCGTCGGAGGCCGCGGTGTGAGTAACGGTGTAGGTATAGGTGACGATCTGACCGACGGTCACGGGACCGGCGGGCCCGTCCTTGACTACCTGGAGCTCAGGCTGGAAGTCGATCGGGTCATTGACGTAGCCGGTGGTCGGCGGCAGGGTCTCGCTGAATGCCATGGCCTCGTTGAGGATCTCGGTGATCGAGCCATCGAAGGTGTCGTCGACCTGCACCTGGTAGGTGATGGTCATCGTCTCGCCGACCGGGAGAGCGAAGTTGTCTGTGGTGTCGACCAGCACCGGTGGGACTCCATCGACCAGATCGGCTGTCGCGCCACCTGGCACGTTGTCCTTGGCCTGTGCCGCCGTGGTGGAGCTGACACCGTCGACGAACAGCGTCGCCTGGTTGAACGTACCGTTTGCCCAGAAGGGGTTGGTGTCGCAAACCGAGAGGGTCCATGTGCCTGCTGCCGGCTCTCCGGCTAGGGCCTCGAGCCCGGCGATACCAACCGATCGCTCGTAATCGGCAGGGCTGACACTGTCGGGGTTGTTGTCATCGAGCGGCCCCGAGGAGTCGCCGTCGAAAAGAACGTCGTAGTTGTCGTCGCTGTCCGACGAGTCTCCGGAGGCAAGGACGACGGTTGTGCCCGACGGCGATGTGAGCGTCGCCCGGACCTGACCCCGGACACCGTGTGTGGCGGTGAACCCGAGATTCACGTCTGCAACGTCGATGGTGTCCGGCATCGTGAACGCGACATTGGTGGGGCTGCTGCAGCTGTTCGAGATGGCCCTATCGTTGTCGACGAGCTGGCTCCACGACTGAGCGACCGAGCCCCCGGTCCAGCCGTCGACGACGGTGGACTGGTCCACGTAGCTGGTGCCTGCTGGGAGTGGATCGACCACCGAGATGTCATTGATGGGGAACACGCCGGTGTTGTCGACGGTGACGGTATATGTGAGGACCTGACCGGCGACCACCGGGCCGGCGGCATCGGACGTCTTGGTGACGACGACTTCAGGTTGGGCAACCGTGACGATTTCAGACGCGGTGTCGCTGACGGTTGCCCCCGACGGCGCGGTCCCAACCACGGAAGCAACGTTGGTGATGCTGCCGTTCTGCTGGTCGGCAGCGGTGACCGTGTAGGTGGCGGTGCAGGTGAGCGTCTCGCCGGAGCTGAGCCCTGCGGGCATCGGCTCGGAGCACGACAGGTTGCTCATCCCGGGACGGGGATCGGTGATGGTGACACCGGTGAGCACAACGTTGCCCGTGTTGGTGGCGGTGAACTGATAGGTGAGCGTGTCACCGGTTGTAACTGTCGACGAACCGTCCTCGTCGGCATTTGCGATCATGGCCTTGCCGAGATCGATGTCGGCGAGCTCGGGCGGGACACAGAATGAACCGGAGAGGTCGTAGAAGCCGATGCCGATGGCGTGACCGGTGAAGGTGAACTGCCCTGTGGCCTGGTTTACCGAGTAGAGGTCGCCGGTTGCGGAGGTGCCCCAGGTGTTGCCGTTGAGATCGGTGCCGAGCTGGACGTGGTTGGGGTTGTTCTCCTGGGCGATGTAGGTGAACGCTCCGCTGTTGATGTTGTAGCTCCACCAATAGCCGGTGCCCGCAAAGTCGTAGCCGTCGACGGTAGAACCGAACATGACCGGCTCACCGTTGACGGTGAGGACCGTGAGGTCGCCGTAGTCCGGCCGCATGTCCCGACCGAAAACGGCTTCGAGGCCGTCCTCAGGCTGGTTAGGGGCAAGCTGCTCCAGCGAGCCGGCCACCACTGATGTGCCACCGTTGGGGTTGATGGCGATGCGGTAGATGCCGTTGGCGTTACCGCCGATCTCGGTCGAGAAGTAGTAGTAGCCACCGTGGTAGGTGGCACCCGCCGACTCGAGCGTTCCGTTGATCTGACCGGTCAGGTCGACGAGAACACCCTCGGTGTCGTCGATCGGATTCCACCAGTAGATAATCGAGCCGGAACCCCAGTAGACCATCCCGAGGTCGCTGTTGGAGGCGAGAGCATTCCGGTTGCCGGTGTTGAACGATGTCTGGAACTCGGCGGTGGCAACACCGGTCTGGGTGTTGATCGAGTAGATGGTGTCGCCGGAGATGCCGATGATGTCGTTGGTGTCGCACACCGCGGGTGGGACGGTGACGATGTTGACCGCGGCACTTGCGCTGTTGTTGCCGGGGTTCGGGTCTGTCTGATCGGAAGCACTGACGGTGGCGGTGTTGGTGACAAACGCGACGCTTTCGGCCTTGGCTGTGATCTTCAGGGTGCTGGTTGAGCCAAACGACATCGAGCCGATCGACCAGACGCCGGTGGCGGAGTTGTAGGAACCGGAAGTTGCGGAAGCGGAGAGAAACGAAAGCTCGGCGGGAAGCACGTCGGTGACGGCGACGCCTGTCGTGTCACCAGGGCCGGAATTGGTGACGGTGATTGTGAACTCGACGGCGGTGTCTACCAGTGCGGAGCCGCTGTTGGCGACCTTGGAAACCACAAGGTCGGCATCGCCAGGGGCCGCCGCCGCTGGTACGGCTCCTGTGGCCATGGAGGTCATAGAAATGACAAAGGCGGCTACAGCAGCCGCGGTCTTTCTCCATTGAATCCCAGAGCGGGATACGCCGCTCCGTCTCGGGGAAGTGCTCATCAGTTGTGGTTTCCGTTTCTCGGTCTTCCGTGACCCGTCTCGGTTCCGGCCTCGACAGATCTGAGCAATGTGCTCGCGATTCTCTGTTGATTTCTTTCGGCCGGATCCTCCGACGACTAGAGACGGTTTTATCCAGGTGCCTGGTTAACTAGTCACTGTCCTTGCGACATCGGCGGCCAAATTGCGCAGATTCTATGACCCTCAACCTCAACTTGAAGGTTTATACAGCAAGTTTCCGAGGTCTTCGTCGGCCGACATCCGCCACTGCGCCCCTGGCGGCGCACGCGGTGTCCCCGCCGATTCGATAGCTTGAGGTCGACGACCGGCAGGAGACGGAATGACAACAGACTGGACATTTAGCGGGACCTGGCCTTATCAGCCACGGTGGTTCGATGGAGCTGACGGCCGTATGCACTATGTCGACGAAGGACCCGCAGACGGGAAGCCGGTGGTGATGGTGCACGGCAACCCCACCTGGGGCTACCTCTACCGCAACTTCATCGGTCCGGTGACGGCCGCAGGATATCGGGCGATCGTCCCGGACCATCTCGGGTTCGGGCGGTCGGACAAGCCGGACCAGCCTGAGATGTACGCGATCCGGCGCCACGCCGAGCGTCTCGACGCGCTGTTTGAATCGCTCGGCCTCAGCGAGGCCACGGTCGTCTGCCAGGACTGGGGCGGGCCGATAGCCCTCTACTGGGCCGGTCTCCACCCTGATCGGGTTCGATCGCTCTTCATTCTCAACACGTTCGCCCATCGCCCACCCGGCCCGGTCAAGCTGTCGCTGCCGCTTCGGCTAATGCGAATGCGGGGTGTCGGCGAAGTCATAATCAAGGGTCTCCACGGATTCGTCCGGGGCATGGTGTTCCGCGCCGGTGTCGTCCATCGGGACCGGTTCACTCCTGAGATGAAACAGGCCTATCTCGCTCCGCACCCGACGTGGTCGAGCCGCACCCCGATCCTGGTCTTCCCCCGCGAGATCCCGGCAGGACCGGAAGGCGACGTGTCCGACCTCAACGCGGAGATCGAAGCCCGGCTCGAACAGCACTTCAGAGCCAAGCGGGTCAAGATCATGTGGGCAATGAAGGACATCGCGTTCACCCCGGAGATGCTCCAGCAACTCTGGCTCCGTACCTTCCCCGATGCGGAGGTGACCCGTCTCGACGATGCGGGCCACTACCTCCAGGAAGACGCATACGAGATCATCGTCCCTGAGTTGGTCGAGTTCCTCGGTCGCTGAGGCCGCCGTCGGTGGACAGTGGAACGGGGAGGATTCCCGTCGTCCGATTCATGGGCCGATCAAGTACGCGACGCATCCCCGGCAATACGCTCGATTCTGACGAGCATCGCAGCCGATGGGGTGACCTTCCCATTGAGGTATGTGCTCAGTCGCGACGCGCTCGTTCCTACGAGCTCCGCAAACTCGGCATTGGTGAGCCCTGACCTAGATACGGCTTCCCGCAGGCGTGCCGCAACCTCGGCTCGATCCGCGCGCTCGGCATCGGAGCGGTCTCGCTCGATGGCGAGGGCAAACAGGGTGCCCACACCATCGGGCTCCCGATACGATAGGTAGCGTTCGACCCGGCGAGCGACCCGGCCCCAGGGCGAGCGACGCAGCTCAGCGAAGATCGGCCGCCAGTCGGCGACCAGGCCGCGATCGATCACGGTGACAAGCGCCTCGTACGGCCAGGTGCCAACATCGTCGGACGGTGACGCGTCGACGTTACGAAAGGCGACGGGCATCAGACCGCTCCGCCAAGGCGAAGAGCAAGCGAGAGACAGACATCGACAACATCGCGCCAGCGGTGGTAGCGCTCATCCAACCTCTTGTAGCGCGGCAGTTCCTCGATGACGTCGGTGTCTCGCGGCTTGGGATCCGCCAGCGCGATCACGAGTGAAGTGAGAACCGACCCGGGTTCGCCGGACCGATCCGCGTAGTACGCATCGATGTCGGCCAGGATGTCGACCGCTGCGTCATGTCCGAGATGGTCGGCCAGTGCCACCACATCGAGGTAGTCACGAACCACGTTCCGCTGCACCACCAGGAAAGCCTTGACCCGCAACGCCTCGGGCGCCGTGGGCGCCACCACCGTGACGCCTTCACCAACCTCGACTTCGCAAGTCTCGAGCGGGCGGGTCCGGCGCATCTGGCGCAACCCGGCCTCGACTCCGCCGAGGCGACCCATGATGGTGAAGGGTGGCTTCGAAGCGCGCACCGAGGTCGCCCACCCCTCGGTGGCCTCCACCGCGTCCAGGACGTCCTCATACCGATCGACGAGATCGGGGAGGACATGATCATGGTCAAAGGAATCTCGATGACCGGCATGGAGAGCCGCAGCCGAGCCCCCAACAAGCACCGCGTCGGGCACCACCTCCTGTAGTCGTGCCGCCGAGGCTAGAACTCGCTGCAAAGTCGGACTGAATTGAGACATGTGCTTATCATATCTGATAACCAGCACCTTGACTACACCTCTCAACCCGTTCTGGCGTCCAAACGGGCAACATGTTGCCCGTTTGGACGCCAGAACCGATCGGGTCACCTAGACCTCAAAGCCGTTAGCTCGCATCCAGTCGTCGTTATAGATCTTCGATACGTAGTTGCGTCCCGAGTCGGGGAGGATGGCGACCACCAGATCGTCGGGACGGTGCTGGGCCACCCGGAGCGCACCGGCGACTGCCAGGCCCCCCGAACCGCCGGCGAACACGCCTTCCAACCTGACCAGTCGCCGGGTCATCTCAAACGTTTCGGCGTCGGTGACGATCTCGTACTCATCGACAACACCCGAGTCGAACGCCTCCGGCCAGAAATCCTCCCCTACTCCCTCAGTCAGGTACGAGGTGACCTCGTCCTCGGATTCGGCGGTGTAGATCGACCCTTCCGGGTCGACGCCGACCACCAGCAGTTCCGGCTTTCGTTCTTTCAGGTACTTGCCTGTGCCGGAGATGGTGCCGCCGGTGCCGACACCGACGACCAGCACACCGATCTCACCGTCGGTCTGCTCCCAGATCTCAGGCCCTGTGTGGTCGTAGTGAGCCTGCGCGTTCATCGGGTTCGAGTACTGGTCCGGCCGGTAAGCGTTCGGGATCTCCTCGGTGAGCCGGTCGGCCACCGAGTAGTAGGAGGTTGGATCGTCCGGCTCGACATCAGTGGGACAGACAACAACCTCGGCACCGTAGGCCCGCAACAATGCCCGCTTCTCCTCGGACTGCTTGTCGGCCATCACTGCGATCAGCTTGTAACCACGCAAGGCCGCCACCATCGCCAGCCCGACCCCGGTGTTGCCGCTGGTCGGCTCGACGATCGTCCCACCCGGTTTCAGCCAGCCGTGCTGCTCGGCACGAAGGATCATACCGAGCGCGATGCGGTCCTTGATCGACCCGCCCGGGTTCATGTATTCGATCTTGGCGACCAGATTTCCAGGAGGATGCAACCGGCTCAACCTGACAAGAGGCGTCGCCCCGATGGCGTCGATGATGTCGTCACGAATGTCCATGTGGCAACACTAGGCGGGCTGGAAGCACACCAGAACTGTCCGGTTATCGTTGCCTTCAGGAGGCAAGGCAATCATGAATATCGCGCGTGCGATCGCCGCCGCCGCAGTGTCGGTGACGCTGCTCTCTTCGTGCACCGGCGACACGGCTCCCGAGCCGCCCACCACTACACCCACATCGACCACGACATCCACAACCACGACCGGTGCGCCGACCACTACGACGACAACCACCACACACGCGCTCACCGACAACGAGCGCTGTCCGCGCCGGGCAGAATTCGACGATCCTGCCGATTCTCCATACGTGCTCCCCTACCCGGTCGGCGAGGGATATTCGATCATCCAGTCCTATTGCAACGACGATGGAAGCCACCAGAACCAACTGGCGTACGACTTCGCCATGCCGGTCGGTTCGACAGTGGTCGCCGCTCGAGACGGCGTCGTGGTGGAGATCAAGGAGGATGTCCCCGACGGCGAGAACTCTCGATACCTCAACTACGTTCTAATCAGGCACGAGGATGACACCGCCGCGTTCTATGCGCATCTCCAGCACGAAGGTGCGTTGGTCGAGGTTGGCGATGAGGTACGTGCCGGCGAGCCAATCGCGCTGAGTGGGGCCACCGGGCGCTCCGGCGGGCCGGTCTTGCACTTCGGTGTCTATTTCTCGTATCCGCCCATCGAGGGACGAGACGAGCCGGTCGTGTTCAGCAACACCGATGGACCACTCGACGCTCGAGGTGGTCTCAGGGAAGGATCCTTCTACAAGGCCCTGGAGTAGACCCGGCGGTCTACCAGTCGCCGAAACCCCAATCCCCAGGAGTTTCGGCACAGCCGAAACTCCCAAGGGACCGCCCTTCGGGCGATCCCCCCCCACCCGGGGTGGGGTCATGCTATGCTGGGGATATGAAGCCAGAGCACAAGAAGTCGGCGCTGAATCGACTCAAGACAGTGCGCGGTCACGTCGACGCCGTCATCTCGATGGTCGAAGACGAGCGATACTGTCCAGAAGTGATGAAACAGGTCTCTGCGGTCCAGGGCTCACTCGAGAAGGTAAATCGAGTCCTCCTCCAGAACCACATCGAGACATGTGTAATGCATGCGGTCGAAGAAGGCCGCACCGAGCAGATCGTCGACGAGCTATTGGAATCGCTCCGGTACGCACCCGGTGTAACCGGACCGTGAGCCCACTCCCCAAGGAGCAAACAATGACACAGATAACTCTCAACGTCCCCGACATCTCCTGCAACCACTGCAAGATGTCCATCGAGGGCGCAGTCAACCAACTCGACGGAATCGACTCGGCTGTGGTCAACATCGAAGGGCGCACCGTCGCCGTCTCCTATGACGATGCCGCCCTGAAGCTCGACGCCATCGTCAATGCCATCGAAGAGCAAGGCTACGAAGTAGCAGATAACTGATGGCGAAGGACACCCAAACCGTCACCCTCGACGTTGAGGGTATGACCTGCGCGTCCTGTGCGTTGCGGATCGAGCGCGTGCTCGGCAAGCAAGAGGGCGTGTCGAATGCAGTCGTCAACTTCGCCGGACAGGAAGCCCGCCTCACCGTCGCCCCCGGTGTTCAGGTTCAGGCGCTGTCGGACGCGGTCTCGAAGCTCGGCTACTCCGTCCACGAGATCGTTGAAGGCGAGGAGCGCGAATCTGTTGTAGAACGCTACTCCCGTGAGGTCATCTACCAGCGGCGCAACTTCCTCCTATCAGCGCTGATCACATTGCCGTTGATGGTCATCGCCATGCTGGGCAGCAACACCGATGCCCAGCGCGTCATCCAGGGTGCCCTGGCGGTCCCTGTCGTGTTCGTCTTCGGGGCGCAGTTCCACAAGATCGCCTGGAAGCGGGCGCTGACGCTCGACGCCACGATGGACACCCTGGTGTCGGTCGGCACCCTCACCGCGTTCGTGTACTCGGTGTGGGCGCTCTTCACCGACCACCCGGTCTTCTTCGACTCCGCGGCGATGATCATCACGCTGATCCTGCTCGGTCGCTTCTTCGAGGCACGAGCCAAGGGCCGGGCGTCGCAAGCAGTCACCAAGCTGCTCGAGCTGAGCGCACGTGAAGCCAGAGTCATCCGCAACGGCGAGACGGTCATGGTCGATCCGCTGGATCTGCGGCCGGGCGAGATCATGGTGGTGCTGCCGGGCGAGAAGATCCCCACCGACGGTGTGGTCACCGCCGGGACGTCGTCTGTCGATGAAAGCATGCTGACGGGAGAATCGGTGCCGGCGACACGCAAGGTCGGTGACAATGTCTTCGGTGCGACGGTCAATCAGCAGGGCCGCATCGAGGTCGAGGTCCTTAACGTCGGCCCGAACACCGCGCTGGCGCAGATCGTCCGCCTGGTCGAAGATGCCCAGGCCACCAAGGCGCCGGTGCAGCATTTTGCCGACAAGATCGCCGGTGTATTCGTCCCGACTGTGATTCTCATTGCCGTCGCCGTGTTCATCGGTTGGATGATCGGGACCGGCGAGATCGAGACCGCGCTCCGCAATAGCATTGCCGTGATGATCATCGCCTGCCCGTGCGCGCTAGGGCTTGCCACCCCCACTGCGATCATGGTCGGCTCGGGGCGCGGCGCCGAGCTAGGCATCCTGTTCAAAGACGCTGAGGTCTTTGAGAGGGCACGCAGCGTCGACGTCGTCATGTTCGACAAGACCGGCACACTCACCCGGGGGGCGATGACTCTCAGTGAGATCACCACCTCCGAGGACGAGAACACGTTCCTACGTCGAATTGGCAGCATCGAGGCTGCCAGCGGGCACCCCATCGGCATGGCGGTCGCCCTCGGCGCCGAGGAACGTGGCGTCGAGCTGACCGACCCGGCGGAGATCAACGTCGAACCCGGCTCCGGCGTGACGGGCGAGGTCGACGGTGTCAAAGTCGTCGTCGGCAAGCCTTCGCTGCTGCAAGCGAACGGCCTCACCGTTTCTGATGATCTTGCCACCGCGCTGGCGACTCTCGAGCAGGAAGGCAAGACGGCCTTCATGGCCGGCTGGGAGGGCAAAGCACGTGGCGTTGTTGCCGTCGCCGACACGATCCGGTCCACCGCTATCAGCACCATCGAAACTCTGTCGTCGCTCGGTGTCCGCACCGCCATGATCACCGGCGACAACAAGACGACGGCAAAGGCAATCGGAGATCAGCTCGGCATCAACAACATCATCGCCGAGGTACTCCCCGGAGATAAGTCGGCCGAGGTGGCCAGGGTGCAGAGCTCGGGTGCCAGTGTCGCCTTCGTTGGTGACGGCATCAATGACGCTCCGGCGCTTACCCAGGCCGACCTGGGCATGGCAGTCGGAAGCGGAACTGATGTCGCCATCGAAGCCGGCGACCTGGTGCTGGTGTCGGGCGACCCGCAACTCGCCGCCATCGCACTCAAACTGGCCAGGGCAACGTTCCGCACCATCCGACAGAATCTCGGCTGGGCATTTGGCTACAACATCGCCGCCATCCCGCTGGCCGCCGCCGGCTTGCTCAACCCGATGATTGCCGCTGCCGCCATGGCTTTCTCCAGCGTGTCGGTAGTGAGCAACTCCCTCCGGTTGAGGCGCTTCGGTCGGTAAGCGCCTCAGCTTCGCTGAGGTTCGAGATCGGGCCTCGGCCCGATCTCAGCCTCGGCCATTCCGCTCGCCGCCGGCCGGACACAGATACGAAACCCGACCCAGCGAGATCCCTTCCACAGGTCGCTACCGTAGGGGCATGACTTCTTCTTATGCCGACCGCACTCGTGAGCGTGTCATCAAGCAATTCGAGGCCGACCCGAGGGTCGGGAAGGGCAAGGTGCTCTCCGTCGCTCCGCTGATCCGGGGCAGCTTTGTGATGTTGGTGCTAGCCGGCGTCGTCGGGGCGATCGTGGCACAGCTGATCCTCGGTAACGGTGGTCTCCAGTTCGGGCTCGGCCTCCTCGTTGGATACGGTCTGTATGTCGGGTACAAATTGTTCACCATGGGCGAACCGCGAATGATCGGTGCGATGGCGGTGCTCACCAAGAACAAGCTGATGTTGATCGGGTCACGCAGGGTCGGGGTCGCCGCCGAGTGGCCGCTGAAGCAGATCGAGGCTATCGAGGTGCTACGCCGCGGCAATCTGCTGGTCATGGGCAAGATCGCCATCAAGCCAGTGGACGAAGAGGCGAACCTATTCTTCCTGTCCAACCGGTCCATGGGCCATCACTTCATCGACACGTTCAACGGGCTACGTGGAGGCTGAATGAAGAACCGGGCCCTGCGCAGAGCACGCCGGTTCTATCAGCTTCCGCTCCGCCACGATGAGGTGGTTCGGGAAACCCGCACCGGCTACGCAGGCGGCACCGGGCGGCTCATGCTCAACGGCCTGGTCGTGGGTACGGCCGCCGGGTCGTTCTATGCAGCCGCTCTCGATGGAGCCTCGCTGCCTTCGCTGGTACTCGGCGCATTCTCCGGAATCATCGTCGGCTACTGCCTCGCGGAGCGGGCCGCCCGCCGCTCGAACGCACCCGGTGCCACCACCCTGGTGGTCGTGCTCACCTCACAACGGCTGCTCACCATGACCAGCCCCGCGTTGATACGCTCCCGGGTGCTTCGCTCGATCGATCTCGATGCAATCGAGGCCGTAAGAACTCGCTGCTACCCGATCGGTCAATACCACCACTACGAGATCACCACAGCCGGCGGAACCGTCCTAACTCTGGTTATTGCAGGAAGGCTCTCCATCGAACCCGTGAACGCAGTCACAACTTCGGGGTAGATTGAACATATGGATGCGATTCATCGCTTCACAAAACCGACATTGCGCCGGCCCCGTGCCGTCATTGCGTTCGAAGGCTGGGGAGACGCATGCGAAGCAGCGACAGGAGCTGCGACGTACCTGATGGGCGCCTTCGATGTCGATGAGCCCTTTGCCGTTATCGAGCCCGAGGAGTTCTTCGACTTCCAGGCGCACCGGCCGGTCGTCTCCGTCGACGAAGGCGAGACGAGAAGACTGGTGTGGCCGGTGACTCGCTTCCACCAGATCCCGATGCCGACCGAGGATCAGGATCTGATCATCGTCGTCGGCGATGAGCCGTCATATCGCTGGAAGACCTTCGCCAGACACGTCACACAGGTGTTGTGCGAGAACGACGTCGAGGAGGTAGTCCTGCTGGGCGCATTCATCGGCCAGGTGGCACACACCCAGCCCGTACCGGTAATCGGTGTCGCCACTGATCCGTCGCTCGTCACGCGCAATGGGTTGATGACGTCGGAGTATGAAGGGCCCACAGGAATCTCGAGCGTCATGCTGGAAGCTTGCCGCGAAGCCGGCATCCAGGCACTGGCACTGTGGGCGGCGGCACCTCACTATCTGGCTGCGAACCCGAACCCGAAGGCAATGCTCGCCCTGGCGACACGCACGGCTTCGATCCTCCAGTTCGAGGTGGATCTGAGTGAGCTGGAGAAAGTCACCGACGAGTATCTGGGAAGAGTCAACGCGGCGCTGGCTTCCTCTGCCGAGTTCTCGACCTATGTCGCCGAACTCGAAGAGGCCGAGAGCATCGACGACGGGATCGACCCGGATCAAGCCGCAGGCTTGCTCAACGAGATCGAGGATTACCTTCGCAGGAGCTAGGTGCGGCCGGCGCCGACACTTGCAGACCGTCCCCCACCTCCGGGTGCCACGCAGCCGACACTGCTTGCTACAGGATGATCGGTGGCGAATCAGCGACAATCATGGGAGCGACTTCGCTCGTTGCAGGGCGTGAGAATAGGATAAGTCCAAATGGTCCCGAGCACGGTGGGCGTGGGGTTCCTCTCTTCGGCTGGTCGTGGGTTTGGAGGCAGGAAGTGCGTTGGGTTCACATCCCATTCACTATCGATGGCGACAAGCTCTTCACCCCGACGACTCAGTGGCCCCAGCGCTGCGCCTGTTGTGGCGAGAGTCACGATGGCGAAGAGCACGTGCTCACATGCCGTCTTCAGACATCGTATGTCGACACAGGCGTCTACAAATCCGAGACCGGGTATTCGGTCGGGTTTTCCGTTCCCTACTGCACGGAGTGCAAAAAGCACGCCAATCCAGTCATGATCTTGCGCGTTTGGGCATACGTCCTAGGTTTCGCTCTGTGGGCACTCGTCGGATACCTGCTCTTCATCAACGGGATGGGAGAAGGCGTCGTCGGGATCGGCTTGTTCCTTGGCACCGGCGTCCTGCTTGGCGCCGGCAGCCATGTGGTGTCGAAACGCGGTGTTGAACGTGTCTCCACTTCCAAGATGAAGGCCACATGCGCCAATAACGATTGGGCGTTGTCTGGCAGTCCAGTGGAGTCAGCCTGGCGGATAAGGTTTCACGATGACAGGTATGCCAACGACTTCGCCTGGATGAATGGGTTGGACCTATTCGCACCAAATGACGGAGGAGACTCGACTGACGGCCAAGGACCGGCGACATAGCACGGCTCGTCGGTTGGCTGGCGGCGGAGCTGCAGCCGCGCTATCCGGCAGTGTGTGCCGCCAGCACAGATCCCGCCTATGCAGTCCGCCCAGGACCGGGTCTCCGCATCAAACGGAGCACAACGGTTTCGCGAGTCTTCGGTCACCACGCGGAGTGGCCGACGCAGGGATATCTGCGTCCTCACTTGGGGGCCGCTTCAGTCGTGGCCGGGAGACTGGAAGACCCCCTCAGCAAGCGGGGATCTTCTCTGGGCGTAGGCTCGGTGGTGTGGGCGGTCAGCCGGTCCCATCGGTATGATCGGAAGAATTCCGCACACCTTGGACAGCCGTGCCTGACATGATGAAAGCCATTCTATTGACGAGGTATGGCTCTGCCGCCGATCTCGAGTTGAGGGACGTCGAGAAGCCGGTTCCGAACGACGGTCAGATCCTGATCAAGATTCACGCCTCTGCCGTGAACGATTGGGATTGGGGCCTGGTGCGAGGCAAGCCGCTCTACATGCGCGCGATCAGCGGCGTACTACGACCAAGGATTCGAATCATTGGGTGTGACATTGCCGGGCGTGTTGAAGCAGTTGGCGACGCGGTCGAACATCTCAAGGTCGGCGACGATGTCTATGGCGACCTAAGCGACAGTGGCTTTGGAGGGTTTGCCGAGTTTGCGTGTGTGCCCGCGGGATCGGTCGGTCGGATGCCGAAGAACCTCACCTACGAGGAGGCCGCTGCACTACCCCACGCGGGGATGCTGGCCACACAAAGCCTATGCGAGATCGGCAGGGTCGACCACGTGGAGACACTCCTCATCAACGGTGCCGGCGGTGGTGTGGGCCCTATTGGTCTCCAGTTGGCCAAGATGCACGGCGTTGAGGTGACAGGTGTTGACAGCACACCAAAGCTGGACTTCTTGCGTTCGCTGGGGTTCGATCAGGTCATCGACTACACCGAGGAAGACTTCACAAGGGCCGGCACGAGCTACGACCTGATCCTTGATGTGAAGACCAATCGTTCGCCGTTTGCGTACGCACGTGCTCTCAAGCCCAACGGCACGTATGTCACTGTGGGTGGATCGGCTCCCCGACTGCTGCAGTGCGTGATGTTGGGACGGTGGATCAACAGGACCAGGGGACGGCATATTCGCGTTTTGTCGCTCAAGCCCAACAAGGGACTCGATGATCTAACGGCGCTCGTGGAAACCGGCAAGGTCATGTCGTCGATCGACGCTGTCTATCCTCTTGCCGAGGTTCCAATGGCTCTCCAACGCTTCGGCGAAGCGAGCCAGCGCGGGAAGATCATCATTCGCATGACGTAGCAAGACGGGCGCGCTCTTCGATGGCAACATCTAGTCGCAATAGAACAGATCCGGAGGCGCAAGAAACGCCCGAGACATCGCCTCGTCCACCGACTCGGCAGCGAGGTCAGCGTCACCCAACGTCGCCGCCAGCGGGCGATCAACCAACCCCCACGACACCCGATAGAAGGCCTCAAAGCCATCAGGCCGAAGCTGCCCGACATTCCCCCCACACCACGTGACCGGGACGGCGACCCCCTCGTTCTTGCGTAGCTCCGTACGCCGTGGCGTACTGTCCTGTCGCGGGTCATGCCTCACACATGTCGCGGGGCATACCTAACACTTAGTTGGGGTCCGACGAGAGTTAGATCCTATGAGTGCCAAGGAGATACCTGTGAGTGTGCGGAGGTTGATCGTGTCGGTGGAGA
>Ga0307423_1000989_pt1 | contig 18054 bp, 17 predicted proteins | sample SalMarWE160310MG_FD_202154 | JGI IMG/M metagenome (GOLD analysis project Ga0307423, IMG submission 202154) | Salt marsh sediment microbial communities from the Plum Island Ecosystem LTER, Massachusetts, United States - WE1603-10 | ecosystem: Environmental > Aquatic > Marine > Intertidal zone >...
CCCGAGGACCAGCGCCTGATCGCCGCCATCGAGGCGCTGCTGTGACCGCGCTTGCAGGCAATCCGTTAACCCGGGCGGCCATCCGGCGCTGGTCCGGGATTCTCGGTTACGCCGGCCTGTTGCCTTTCCTGCCGGCGCTGGTCCTGCCCTGGCTGCAGCCGCCGTCGCTGGCGACGCTTGCGCAAAACGCACTGCTGGCCTATGGCGCCATCATCCTGTCTTTCGTGGGCGCGCTGCACTGGCAGGCCGGCCTGCATGCACGCAGCGCGGGTGAAAGTGCCGCCAGGCTGATCTTTTCCGTGCTACCGGCGCTGCTCGGCTGGCTGGCGCTGTTGCTGCAGCCGGTTCCGGCTTACGTTTTCCTGATAACCGGGTTTCTGCTGGTCTACGGATTCGATCGCCGCTGGCGAGACGGTGATGCCTGGTTTCTGGAGCTGCGCCGGCGACTGACCGCAGGCGTGGTCCTGTGCCTCTTTGCGGGACTGGGTGCTGCCCTGACAATGGACTAAATGGAGGTCATTCATGTCGAATCATTCGGTTAATGCTGATTCCGGCGCGGGGCGGATACGCCTCGGTGTCAGTGCCTGCCTGCTCGGTGCCGGGGTGCGCTTCGACGGCGGACACAAGCGCAACCGCTTCATCATAGAGGAGCTCGGTGCGCACTTCGAGTTCGCAGCGTTCTGCCCCGAGATGGCGATTGGCATGGGTGCGCCGCGTCCGCCGCTTCGCCTGGTCGGCGATGTGCAGGCGCCGCGTGCAGTCGGCAGCCGTGACCGGAGTCTCGATGTCACCGGCTTGCTGCAGACCTACAGTGCAAATACATCGCGCCGGCTGGACGGCTTGTGCGGTTTTGTTTTCAAGAAGGGTTCCCCGAGTTGTGGCATGGAACGGGTCAAGGTGTATAACGACAAGGGTATGCCGCAACATGATGGTACCGGGATATTCGCACGCGCGGTGCAGCAGGCCAATCCGCTCCTGCCAGTGGAGGAAGAGGGCCGGTTGAACGACCCGGTATTGCGGGAAAACTTTATTGCCCGTGTGTATGTCTTCGCGCGCTGGCAGGCACTGCGGCGAGAGGGACTGAGCAAGAAGGGCCTGATCGATTTTCACGCCAGGCACAAGCTGTTGCTGATGGCGCACAGCCCGGCTGACTACAGGGACCTTGGCCGCGTGCTGGCCAGGCTCGATACGGCTGGGCTGGCTGCGCTGGCCGCATGCTATATCGAGCGGGTCATGCAGGTGCTGAAGTTGCAGGCCACCCGCAAGCGCCATGTCAATGTCCTGCAGCACATACTCGGGTATCTGCGCAAGCATATCGACAGCACCAACCGCGCCGACCTGGTCGATGTTATCGACGCCTACCGGCACGGCAGGGTGCCGCTGGTGGTGCCAATCACCCTGTTGCAGCACCACTTCCGCAGCAATCCGCATCCCTATATAAGCCGTCAGGTGTATATGAATCCGCACCCGCGCGACCTGAAGCTGCGTAACCAGCTGTAAACGGGCGTCATACACCTGCAGGCAGGGCGTCTGTTGTTTGATGCCGCGATGCAGCCCCGCTACGACACTGCACAATGCAGCAAGATGCACGCCGAAGGTGGTTGCGGCTAGATCCTGTCCAGGTGCCTGATTTGTTCCCAGGCGGCAAGTGCCCGTCGGCGACTCTCCTGCAGATCAACAACGGGTAGAGGATAATCCTTGCCCAGCGTGATGCCGGCGTCCGCCAGGGCCGCGGGGTCTGCCGCCCAGGGCTGATGCAGGTACCTGTTGTCGAGTTTCGTCAGTTCAGGTATCCAGCGGCGAATATAGTGGCCTGCCTTGTCGAATTTTTCTCCCTGCAGGACAGGATTGAAAATGCGGAAGTAGGGTGCTGCATCGGCACCGCAGCCGGCGATCCACTGCCAGCCCATGGTGTTGTTGGCCAGGTCGGCATCGACCAGTGTATTCCAGAACCAGCGCGCGCCTTCCTGCCAGGGGATGAGCAGGTTCTTGGTCAGGAATGAAGCGACTATCATGCGCACGCGGTTATGCATGTAACCGGTCGCCCATAATTCGCGCATACCGGCATCCACCAGCGGGATGCCGGTTTGTCCGTTTTGCCATCGTTTCAGGGCGGCCCCGTAACCGGTTTTCCACGGGAATGCGCTGAATCGGCTGTCCATCGGTTCCAGTGCGGTGGCGGGAAAGTGGTACAGCAGGTGGTAGCTGAACTCCCGCCAGGCAATTTCACGCAAATAGGCTTCGGTCGCCGCAATGGCCCCGGCGGACGATGTCGATGCTGCCCAGCCGGTCAACGAGCTCCATATCCGCACCGGGCTGATTTCACCGAAGTGCAGATGGGGTGACAGATGCGAGGTACCGGAACTGGCGGGAATGTCGCGCTGGACCGGATAGTCGAGCAGGTCGTTGTCTAGGAAGCTGTCCAGTGTTTCCCATGCGCCATCTTCACCGGGTTGCCAGTGCGCATGGAATTCCTTGTCCCATCCTGCGGCGGGCAGCAGGTCGAGTGAATCGATGGATAATGACTCCGGTAATCTCCCTGTATCGAAGGCCGGCAGCGGCCCGTTGACGGGCATGACTTCGCGGGCCGGGCCGATGCGGTGCAAGGCCTTCCAGAAGGGTGTGAATACGCGGTACGGGGTCCTGTCTTTTTTGAGGTGTGCCCGGGGTTCGCGCAACAGTGCGGCGCTGTGACTGCTTGTGTTGTAGCCCTGTTCGGCAAGCGACTGCCTGATACCCGCATCACGAGCCACCGCTGCAGGTTCATAACAGCGGTTCCAGGCAATTCTGCCTGCGCCGGTCTGTTGCATTAACCCTGGCAGGATGTCGCCGGGGTCACCCCGGTAGATCAGCAGGTCGCTGCCGCGTTGTTGCAGGGATCGTTTCAGCGCAACCAGGCTGTGGTGCAGCCACCAGGCGCTTGCCTCGCCCGGCGGCCAGTCGCCGTCGGCGTGCTCATGGATATAAACCGGTATCGGTATATGGTCTTCGTCGAGTACTGCCTGCAATGCGGGATTGTCGTCCAGTCGCAGGTCGCGACGAAACCAGAGCACTGCCGGCGACATGTCAGGGTGACTAGCTCGCGCGCAGGTTCTTGCTGAGGAGTTGCAGACCGGTCGCGATGTTTTCACCCAGGTAAGTCACGCCGGCCTGCTTGAGTTTTTCCTGATCCGAAGCGGTAATTTTCCCGCCGAAAAAAACCGGTGTTGTGATACGGCCAGCCATATCAGGCAGATCGGTCTCGATGACGCCGCGGGCGGGTTTGCTGGAGCTCGACAGTACGACGCCGACGCAGGGTTTATTGTCGAGCACGCCGGGAATTTGCTGCAGCGGTGTATTGGCGCCGAGTATCAGCACACGATATCCGGAGTTGACCGCAGCCAGTGCAAAAAACAGCAGGCCGATCTCGTGCAGTTCGCCCGGCGGGCAGGCCAGCAGCAACAGCGGGGCATTAACGCGCTGGTTCAGGTGGTGAATGCGCGCTCCCAGCTTGTTGCGCAGGTAAATCGAGAAAAAATGTTCTTCGGCAATTCCCGTTTCCCGTTGTTTCCAGCGCTCGCCCAGCAGGCGTAGCAGGGGTGTGGTAAGGCGCCGGTTGACGATATCGACCGGGTAGAGCGACAGGGCGTCGTTGTAGGTATTGTCGAGCACCGGCTCGTCGAATTTCTCGATGGCGCTCAGCATCCTGTCCAGATAGTGTTGCCAGATATCAACGTCGCCATCAATGGCAGCGCCGACGCCTTCGCCGGGGGGGTGGTCGAGCAGGGGTTTGACGTGGCTGACGGAAATCCCCTGGTTGAGCAACTCGACTATCTGCCTTATGCGTTCCACATCCTGGTGTGTGTACAGCCGGTGACCCTTGGGAGTCCGTTGCGGTGTGATCAGGCTGTAACGCCGTTCCCAGGCACGCAGCGTCACGGCGTTGACACCGGTCAGTGTGGAGACTGTCCGGATGGGTAGCAGGCTATCGGCGGGCGGGCTCAGCTGTCGTTTGGCGGTAGCGGCCATGGCTATTCCTGTGTGGGGCTGTAATTATACAAATACTGTACACTATCGTACAACTAAATGTAAGCGCAATGCCCGCCTCCGGAACAGGGCTGCTGATGCAAGGTCTTGTTTATCCGTGGATGCAGGCCTGTGTATAGCGAATGCCCACACAGGCTGCCAGGGCAAGGGGTATCGCCAGCGGCAACGGGAATTCCGAATAAATGTGGTCGAGGTGTTCACGATGAAGGGTCCCGATCAGCCGTTCGACCACGGGATGCGATAATGGGACTCAGGGCACGGATTTGAACGCGCGGGCGCCCTGGATGTGAAGATTATCCTGCCAGGGTATGTTCCAGCGATCGGCCTTTTTGGCCTGCCTGTCCCTTTCTCCCGGGTGTATTGAACAGGTCATGATATTTCACAAGTGTCGAGGATCGAATAATCGCGGCAGGGCAGGACGGTGATGCTCCGCAGCAAGGCTGTCCAGGTTATCGTCTTCATTTGACAATCATCAATTTGTCACTCACCAGGTGATACTGCCACGCTTGAAATCAGCCCGTTAAGGGCAAGCTGGTAATTGTGGACAGTTCGCCGGCAGGGATAATCCGGATTATCCGGGATCATTCCTGCCCGTGTCGCAGGCCCGGGTGTCCCGGTGTTTTACCTGCGCAAGCGGACCGCCAGGGTCGCAGCCATTCGGTTGCCACCGGCACGTGCCAGGGGTTTCAGCAGCGGAAGCGCCTCAACCGCCAGCTTCAATAATGTCCTTTTCCTGAAGGTGCGGAATGGACCGGGCTTTCGCCGGTCGCTGCATGCCCCGGCTATGAAATGGCAGGTTCCCTGCCCGGGGCGTTTGTCCCGGTACCTTATCTGCCAATCCGCCTGCCGGGTGCGGGTATCAGCGGTTTCGACCGGACGTTACCCGGCAACAGTATTTTGACGAACCGGCATGCGAACGGCAGCAACATCACCATGCGGCTGTCGCAATCGTCAATGACCCCTTCGTCAGCCTTGCATTTCACCGCAGGGTACTTCCCGGTCCGGAATACCTCTATCGGGACTTCACACATCATGCGGGACATATCACACTGCGCATGCCGCCTTGACAGAAAATCGCGTGAATTGTCAGGTGGAAGACGGTAAATCGGTTCGGCCTCGGCAACGGAGCCGGTTTTAACGGCACCCTACATCACGACCAAGGAGTAGCACATCATGAAACTTGCACAACAAATTGTTCCACAACTGCACCCCGACGTGCACCGTCCCTTGTACAGGGAGCTTGAGATCCAGTACGACGAAGATTATCGGCTGGCCTGGTATTACATGAATGCAAGGCCGCGCCCTTGCTGCACGCCAGAGTTAATCAGCGAATTCCAGCAGTGGTACGATGAACTGATCAGCTCATCGTACCCCCACGATGTGCGCTATATCGTGCTGGCATCAAAAGTGCCGGGCGTTTTCAATCTCGGGGGAGACCTGAATCTCTTCATCGAACTCATCCGTAACGGGGACAGGGAAGGCCTGATGCACTATGCAATCTCGTGCATCGACACGCTGTATCTGCATTACACGCATCTTGGCAAGGACATTACAACCATTACCCTCGTCCAGGGAGATGCCCTGGGTGGAGGCATGGAATATGCGATTTCAGGTGATGTGCTCATAGCCGAGCGCAGTGCAAAAATGGGGATGCCGGAAATTCTGTTTGATCTCTTTCCCGGCATGGGCGCCTACAGTTTCCTTTCGCGGAAGGTCGGCGCGGTCCGGGCGGAACAGATGATTCTTGGCGGATGCCTCTATTCTGCCGAGGAATTGCACGAGATGGGCATCGTCAATGTGCTGGCCGAGGATGGTCAGGGAGAGCAGGCCGTCCTCGACTACATCCACAAGGAAGAGCGGGCCCGGAATGGTTATCGGTCTTTTCGGCAGGCCAGGCAGTATTGCAACCCGGTGAGCTACGAAGAACTGCAGAACATCACCACGGCCTGGGTCGATGCGGCACTGCGCCTTGAGGACAAGAGCTTGCGTATGATGGAGCGCCTCGTTACAAGGCAATCCGCCAGATTAAATCGCAGCCAGGAGCCTGTCGGACACAAGGGAATGGCAGCGAGCTGGAGCAAGGCCTGATGAAGCACGGGTCGTCGATAAAAAGGGTTCTATAGCGACAAAGACCAAAAGCCACGGGCTTGACCCGGGTCTTCCATGGTCCTCGCCCTTCGGGCGCGTCAAAGCGCGTCCAGACGGTCGTCTGCCACGTATAAGGCACGTTGTGATGGTGCTGCAAGGAGAATGCGGGGAACCTTAAGCGTTTTCCCGGCACACGGAAAATTCATCAAGAGTCTGGCAGGCTCCCCGGCCCTGGAAAGTCGCTACGGGATTCTGTGCCCGTACCAGAGCGGTAGCCCACAATTCAGCGGGACTGCTGAATTGTGGGCCCGTGAGGGCGGGGCGGAGCCCCGCGGGTCATCGATAGCCCGAATCACAGGGGCTGCCCACCACAGGCTATTGCATTCGATGCAGGGCAGGGGGTTCATCACCCGCCGGATCAGGCAGGGCGTAGCTGCAGCAGTTTCATTACTGGTGGGTTTGTTGCAGATATACTTCCAGTTCCTGGCAACTGTCCTGATACACCTTTGCCAGCCGGGTGACATAGTCCGCCATGCTGGAGGGGTCGAGTTCCTGCCGCTGTTTGCTCTCCGCCTCGACACACATTTGTGCAACCGAGCTTACCCCGACAGTCGCCGCGCTTCCCTTGAATTCATGCATAATTTTCAGGAAGGCCTCCTGATCATTGGAAGACGAGACATCCTGAAGTGCGGCAAGGTGCTTTTTCCCGTCACCGATGAATTGCCTGAGCACTCCCTGGAGAAAATCAGGTTTGGGCGAGAGCTTCCTTAAATTGTCGAGCGATTCCAGGTCGATAAAGCGCCATGCCAGTCTGCCGGGTTCCCTTGCGACAGGGAATGGCTTGATATCGGCCATGCCACTGTCATGCTCAATCGCTGGCCTGGAGAGCCTGTCGATGGCATCAACCAGGCTTTTGGCATCAACCGGCTTTGTCAGATAATCATCGGCCCCGGCCTGCCTGCATTCCTCGATTGTTCTCGGCAGGGCATTTGCCGAGAGCATGATCACGGGCATGTTCATTTCTGTTTCCATAAAGTGATAGGACTTGAGCACATCCAGGCCCGATATTTTCGGCATGTTCATATCCAGAATCACAATATCAAAATCCGTATCCCTTTCGGTCAGTATATCCAGCGCCTCCTCACCATCGCCGGCTATCTGCACCTGGTGTCCGGCGCGCTCCAGAATAGCCCTGATCACAGCCTGGTTCACCTCGTTATCTTCAGCCACAAGCACGCGCGAGCTCCAGGCTGCTTCCCTTTTCCTGTAGTAATCGGCCATCGAGGCCACGCCCGGTGCAAGCTGATGTTCGGCACAGGCCTCGTGAACGGCATTAAACAACAACGATTCGTTGACCGGTGTATACAGTACCGCGGAGTAACCCGTCATGATCAGGGAATTCATATCTTCCGATTCAAGCCTTGAATCAATGAGAATCAACGACACATTGGCAAGTGTTGTCTCCTCCTTGACGGAGTCTGCAAACTGTGCGGGATTCATTCTCAACAGCTCTCTCTCGACTATCACGGTGCGAAAAGGCCTGGATTGTTCACTGGCGGCAACGAGTCGGGAATACAGCTGCGCCGTTCCCGTGACGGCTTCGAATTCCACCCCCCATCTCTCCAGGGCCTTTCCAACTTCCGGGAAGACAGCATCGCCGAGCAACACAAGTACACGCATATCGGGGAAAGAGGAAGGTGAGAGTTCCTCCTTGCTGATACCGGGCTGGCGTTCAAAGGGCAGTTCAAACCAGACCATCGTCCCCTTGCCTTCCTCGCTTTCAAGGCCGATGCGGCCCCCCATCAACGTGGCCAGTTCCCTGGAAATCGCTGTCCCCAGACCCGTGCCGCCATAATTGCGTGTAACCGAGGCATCTGCCTGGACAAAGCTGTCGAAGATTCGCTTCTGGGCCTCCTCAGAAAGGCCGATGCCTGTATCGATCACCTTGAAACTGATCCACACCCGTTCATCCGGGGCGTTTTTCAGGCTATGGACCACGAGATCGACACTGCCCTGTCCGGTAAATTTGATGGCATTGCTCAGCAGGTTCATCAAAATCTGACGCAAATGCAATTCGTCGCCCTGCAACCGGAATGGAATTGCAGGATCGATGTGGCAATTCAGGTCGAGGTTCTTCTTCTGCGCCTGGGAAGCAAATGTCTTGATGGTGTTGTTGACCAGCACATGCAGGTCAAACGGCCTCGATTCGGTGACAAGCTTGCCGGCTTCAATCTTTGAAATATCGAGAATATCCTCGATCAGTTCCAGCAAGGTATGCCCCGACGTTTGAATGGCGCTGGTATATCTCTGCTGTTCCCTGTCAAGCGATGTGGTGGTGAGCAAATCGCTCATGCCGATAATGCCGTTGAGGGGCGTGCGCAGTTCATGACTCATCTTGGCCAGAAACCGTGACTTGGTATCGCTGGCTTCCTCCGCCACCTTGATGGCCCGATGCAGTTTCCGAATCAATCCGGCCATGTACAAGGGCACCAGCGCCAGGGTGATCAGCAAGCCTGAACCAAACCAGAAGTGTCCTGACCAGAACGGATCCAGCACCAGGACTGCGGTAAAACCGGTTACGGCAAACAGCGTGGATAGCGCAAGATAGTTCACGCCGTAGCGAAACCCGTTTCCGACGATGACCCAGAGATAAAGGGCGACCAGCGGGGAACCCGCATCGCCCGCCAGGGCCAGGCCGAAGGAGGCCCCCGCCATATCGCCGGCCATACCCAGCACGCGACGGAGCACATTTTTTGCCGGCGAAATCAGGATCCATATGAATATGACGATTGATACGGCCAGGTAGCTGCCTGCGAGCAGGGTGACCGGGTCCAGTTCCGTGGTGGAAAAATAGAGAAAGATCAGGCTCATAATGACAACGCGGATAAGCGCCTGCTCGTGCTCGCTATCCGGCCGTCCACGCAGGCGGCCCCGGGTCCATTCGATCCAGTTCATCATGAATCCTCTACGCCTGATGTTGAAAAATGTCCAGCAAGATGAATGCCTGCGCACTGGAAAATCCAACAACCGCGTATTTTTCACTGATCAATTTACGACTGCACCATTTAATTCCTGACGCGTCGAGAAGGTTTCGACTTTTTCATGGACCGGCGGTGTTTATTCAACAGCGGGAAGTCCGATTTTACCGGGAAATTGACCGCGAAAGTGATGGAAATGGCGGAACAGGGCGCGCCGGTATCGGAGTGTTGAGGTTTGCGGCTGGCTGCCACCCGGTAAAATGCGGCGGTTGCTTACGGCGGGCTGCGGAATTTTTTCGGGGCGCGGTACGGAATAGCTGTGCAATGTCCTGCAATTCAGACAACGGGCCCCTGATTAGATCAACAAAAACATACAGATAAAACCCAAGTAAGAATGGGGTCAGAGCCACTCCTGTCCCACATACTCCCTCTCCCTTCGGGAGTACCCACAGGGCATAAAAGGGTTGGGGAGACGACTGCAGGGAGAAGGTGAGACCGGTTCCCGGTCTCACCTTCTCCCTGTACATCGTCCTTCTCCCGGAGCACCCGAACAGCGGGCATAAAGGAGAAGGGACGCAATGTTCATGCGGTGATGTATAGCTTTCATGTCCTGTCGCTTTCAACCGCTCCGTGCAATGTGTTCATTCAGAGCTTCCCCAAGTTTGCCGGCAGTAGGGTGCGAAGGTCAGGGGTATGATCGCTCGGCTGGTATCTGAAGTCTGTAGGAAAAGCCTGAAACTAGTGTCAGTTTGTGACGACAGGCGGTGGGTCATCTGTATGACACGTACAGCTCGGACTTAGCGTCCCATCGCAGCATTGCTGCCGACCACTTGAACAGCCACACACACCATCATGCCACGAGCAGCAGCAGCCGCTCTTGGCTAACAGCTCATCACTGACTCCCTGCTGATTCATTGGTCACACAAGGTAGCCTGCTCCCCGGTATCGTTCAGTGGGGCCGTAGTGTCTGCCAATGTTGCTAGGGGCATATGAGTAACACTAGCGACAGCAGGTAAGCGATTGGTCTTTTCATGGGTGCCTCCGTGAGTTCTGGCTACCTGTGTAACAGGAGGGGGAGGGGTGGTAAAGGATTACCGAACCGGTAGGGTGGACACAAACAAAAACACCCGCACTCGGCGGGTGAGAATGTGATACATATATGTGATACATAATTACTGTAAGTCGTTGTATTAACTGACTTACACCATATTGGTGGAGGCGGCGGGAATCGAACCCGCGTCCGCAAGCCCTCTGCCATCGGCTCTACATGCTTATCCCGGTCTATTGATTTAACTGGTTGCTACCCGACGGGCAGGGAAGACAGCCAGCGATTCCGTAGAGTTTTAGCGAATCAGCCCCGGACGTGCCTCATCGCGATCTTGTGAGAGTCGACGCCTGAATGTCCCGCTTACCCCTTGGGGTATTGAGGACCCGGACGCACAAGCACGGCTCCGGTCAGACGGCACCCTACTGGGGTTTAAGCAGCGAGTGCGTAGTTGTCGTCGTTGGCAACTATGGTTTTTGCAGCTGGATTTACGAGGTCCTCTGCGCCTCGGCATGCACCTCAGGTTTCGTAACCCGCGTCGAAGCCAGGTCGCCCCCTAAAGTCAGCATTAAGATACCACAAAGGGGGAAAAGTTCCGCTATTGAATTCGGCTGCCGCGTCCCAATGATAAGCAGGGCAGCCGGGAATTATCTATACTCCCGGCTGTCAATTCCTTCCACACTGAGGTGAGTGACGATGATGCGAATTATGCTGTTTCTGGCGACCAACGCCGCGATCCTGGTGGTGGTCAGCGTGGTTTTCCAGATGCTGGGCCTGGAAGGCGTGCTGGCACAGAACAACGTGGATCTCAACCTGCAGGCGCTGCTGGTCATGTCCGCCGTGATTGGCTTTACCGGTTCCTTCATCTCGCTGGCGCTGTCCAAGTTCATGGCCAAGCGCTCCATGGGTGTGCAGGTTATCGAGCAGCCGTCCAACAAGACCGAGCAGTGGCTGGTGGACACCGTCCGGCGCCAGGCCCAGCAGGCGCGCATCGGCATGCCGGAAGTGGGCATTTTCAACGCCGCCGAGCCGAATGCCTTTGCCACGGGCATGAACAGGAACAAGGCACTGGTCGCAGTCAGCACCGGGCTGTTGCAGAACATGGATGCCGACGAGGTCGAGGCGGTGCTGGGTCACGAAATCAGCCACGTCAGCAACGGCGACATGGTGACCATGGGGCTGATCCAGGGCGTGGTGAATACCTTCGTGATCTTCCTGTCACGCGTGATAGGTCATGTGGTCGACCGCGTGGTGTTCAAGACCGAACGGGGCTACGGCCCGGCCTACTTTGTCACGTCTATCGTGGCACAGATATTCCTGTCCATCCTGGCCTCGGTAATTGTCATGTGGTTCTCGCGCCGGCGCGAATTCCGCGCCGATGCCGGAGGGGCCGCACTGGCCGGTCGGCAGAAGATGATCGGAGCGCTGCAGGCGCTGCAGCGCGCGCAACAGCCGCATGACCTGCCCGGTGAATTTGCCGCCTTCGGCATCGCCGGCGGCGTGGGGTCGGGCATAAAGAAGCTCTTCCTGACGCATCCGCCGCTGGAAGAGCGGATTGCGGCCTTGCAGGCGGGCGGCTAGGCCGCGCGTTTGCCGGCTGGCGGTTACTACACTTTCGGCTTCTGCAGGGCCGGTTCCTCAGGAAACAGTGCCCGCAGGTCGTCGTGTGACAATGCCTCGCCCTTTTCCTCGAAGCGCTGCCAGATCCGCTCCCAGCGGGCATCATCGAAAAAAAAGCCGGTCGGCAGGATGCAGACCGGCTCGCGATGGTGGTCGGTGATTACCCTGGGTTCTTTCAGTTTTCCGCCCATGCCCTGGGTTTTCCGTCCCGAATGTGTGCCCGGCGGCTTGCCGGATGCGGGTGTCCTGTTAAAATTGCCTGTAATAGCAGTTGTCCAGCACGCTGATATTGCCGATTTTACGCACAGTGTGCGTATTGCGCCAAACAACAATCACAACAAGGGGCCTCGCCATGGAGAGACCAAACCCGCAAAATTTCAGTATTACCTTGTTGCTCTGGCTGCTGACCGTCTGCGGCGCCCCGGTGCTGGCCGACCCCGGGCCGCATGTCCTGCTGCATGAGATGACGGACAGTGTGCTGGCGGAGATACGCAAGGATCCTGCACGACTGGAAGATGTCGACTTCGTGCGTGCGCTGGCCGATCGTTTTATCATGCCGCATGTCGATTTCCGGGCCGCTGCGCAATGGGCGCTGGGCAAATACTGGCGTACGGCCAGCGCACAACAGCGTGAGCGTTTTGTTGCACAGTTTCGCCAGTTGTTGCTGAATACCTACCTGCGCTCGATCAGCAACTACCGCGAGCAGGAGATCCGGATAAATCCCGCGCATGGCCAACTCGAGCGTGGACGTGCGCAAGTCGATACCGAAATCGAGCGGCCGGGCGGCCCGCCGGTACATGTCAATTTCCGCCTGCACAGGCCGGGATCAGACTGGCTGATCTACGATATATCCGTGGAGGGTGTCAGCCTGGTGGCGACCCATCGCTCAAGCTTCGCGAAGGAAATTGATAATAGCGGGCTGGACAGTCTGATTGACCGCCTGGCGAGCCTCAATGCGGACAAGGCTGCAGGTAACGCCACCGGGGAATCTCCGGCCCGGCCGCAGCCCTGAGCCAGGTCCATGCCGTGCAGCTGCACGGTAGTCCCGCAGTGGATCGTCAGTGCTTGCGCAGCAGGCGCTGTTTTTCGCGTTCCCAGTCACGGTTTTTCTCCGTCGTCCGCTTGTCGTGACTGTGCTTGCCACGGGCGAGGGCGATCTCGAGCTTGGCCATGCCCTTTTTCCAGTACAGCGCCATTGGCACCAGGGTGTAGCCCTTGCGCTCCACCGCGCCGATCAGCCGGTCGAGTTCACGGCGGTGCAGCAGCAGCTTGCGGGTGCGGGTTGGATCGGGAGTCACATGCGTCGATGCGCTGAGCAGGGGTGCGATGCGAAACCCGAGCAGCCAGGCCTCGTTGTTCTTGATGATGATATAGCTCTCGGTCAGTTGCACGCGGCCTTCCCGCAGGCTTTTCACTTCCCAGCCCTGCAAGGCCAGGCCGGCCTCGAAGCGATCCTCGACGAAATAATCGTGACGGGCCTTCTTGTTAAGTGCGATGGTGCTGGATGCGGGTTTGGGTTTCTGCTTCGCCATGGGTACGATTTGCCGGCAAGATCAGCACGCATCTTACCGTGCCCGCTGCAGTTGTGATAGACGCGCATTTCTTGGACAATGCCGGAGCTGCCTAAACCGCGGGGCACCGGAGAAAGACAATGGCAATCAAGCGTGAATCCCTACACGGACAGTGGTCTGGCCGCCTGGCATTCATCCTGGCTGCAACCGGCTCGGCCGTCGGCCTTGGCAATATCTGGAAATTTCCGTATATCACCGGTGAGAACGGCGGTGGTGCCTTCGTGCTGGTCTACCTGGTATGCATCGCGGTTATCGGTATTCCGATCATGATGGCCGAGGTGATGCTGGGCCGGCGAGGCCGTCGCAGCCCGATCAACACCATGCGCGCCCTGGCTGCCGAGGAAAATGCCAACCCGCACTGGCAATGGCTGGGCTGGGCGGGTGTTGTTGCCGGCTTCCTGATCCTGTCCTATTACAGCGTGATTGCCGGATGGGCGCTGGCCTATGTGTTTCGTGCCGGCAGCGGGCTGTTTACCGGCCTGACGGCCGATGGTGTGCAGAGTGTTTTCGACAACCTGGTGGGCGAGCCGGAACGCCTGCTGGCCTGGCATACCCTGTTCATGGTCATGACGATGATCGTGGTCGCGCGCGGCGTACGCAGCGGACTCGAACAGGCGGTACGTTTCCTGATGCCGGCCCTGTTCGCGCTGCTGGTGATGCTGGTCGGCTACGCATGGAACAGCGGGTCGTTCGAACAGGGCGTCGCTTTCCTGTTTCATGCCGATTTCAGCAAGATCACCGGCAACGGTGTCCTGATCGCCATGGGGCACGCATTCTTCACGCTCAGCCTGGGTATGGGCGCCATCATGGTGTACGGCTCCTACCTTCCCGACAGGATTTCCATTGCCAGAACGGCCATTACCGTCTCGCTGATGGACACGCTCGTGGCGCTGCTGGCAGGCATGGCGATTTTCCCGATCGTGTTTGCCAACAACCTCGAGCCGGGATCCGGGCCGGGATTGATCTTTCAGACCTTGCCCATCGCCTTTGGACATATGCCTTATGGCGCCTTCTTCGGCATGCTGTTTTTCGTCCTGCTGGTCTTCGCAGCCTGGACATCGTCGATCTCGCTGATCGAGCCGGCGGTCGCCTGGCTGGTCGAGAATCGCGGCATGAAACGCGTATCAGCCGCCGTGTATGCCGGTATCGTGACCTGGCTGTTTGGTTTGCTCACGGTAATGTCGTTCAATCACTGGTCGGAATTCAAACCGTTGTCGGCTATTCCGATATTCAGGGACAGCACTATTTTCGACCTGCTGGATTACCTTACCGCCAACATCATGCTGCCGCTCGGCGGGTTGCTGATCGCGGTGTTTGCAGCGTGGACGATGTCGCGTGAATCGAGCATGGAAGAGCTGAATATGGGCGACCGCTTCTTCTATCCCCTGTGGCGTTTCCTGGTGCGCTATATCACACCGGTTGCAGTCATGATTGTTTTTCTGCATGCCATTAAAATATTCTGAAGCTTCTCATGAGGCAGGTGCAGGACTTGGAACATATTAGACGCTCGGCGCTGGTACCGTACACGCAGCAGGAAATGTTTGCACTGGTCAGTGATGTCGATACCTACCCGAGTTTTCTGCCATGGTGCAGCGGCGCCGGGACAATATCGCGCGGGAATGAGGAGGTGCAGGCACGCATCGATTTCTCGGTCAGTGGCGTGTCGAAATCATTCACCACGCGCAACCGCCACATAGGCAACGAGGCCATTCTGATGCAACTGGTGGACGGGCCGTTCAGCCAGCTGAAGGGGCGCTGGCATTTCGAGCCCCTGGGTGATGCCGGGTGCAAGATTTCCCTCGATCTGGATTACGATTTTTCCAGCAGGATGGTCAGCATGGTGACCGGGCCGGTCTTCAGCAAGATCGCGAATTCACTGGTCGATGCGTTCCAGCAACGCGCGGTCGAGGTTTATGGAAAGCGCTGAGAAGATTCCTGTCGAGGTCGCCTATGCGCTGCCGGAAAAACAGCTGATCCTGAAGCTGATGGTGGCGCCGGATGCGACACTCGAAACGGCGATACGCGAGTCAGGTATTCTCGAGCAGTTCCCGGATATTGACCTTGGCAGGAACAGGGTCGGCGTATTCGGCAAGCCGGGCAAGCCGGGCGACAGCCTGCACCCCGGAGATCGCGTGGAAATCTACCGGCCGCTGATCGCCGATCCCAAGGAGGTCAGGAAAAAGCGAGCGGCCGAGGGCAAGGTGATGAAGAAGGGCGCCGCTGCCGCCGAGGCGGAATAAGCGCTAGTTGATGCCGTCCTTGTCAAGCTTGCGAAAGGTTATCCAGTGCCAGAAACGACTCAGCAGGCCGGGGGGTATGCGCTCTTCGGGAGGCACGACCAGCGTGACCTGCTCATGGGCAGTTGCCTGGCCGTCACCCGTAGCTTCCGGATGCATGGTGCCGCTGATGCGGGCCAGCGCATCGTTCTCGAAGTAGAGAGTGACGGTTTCCTCGGTGGCTTCGCCCTTGCCGGGCTGCATGCGGTAAATGTAGTCCCAGCGATCCTGGTGAAATACATCCGTCACGATGGGTGAACCGATCAGGAACTGAACCTGCCGGCGTGTCATGCCGGGCTTCAACTGGTCGAGCGCCTTCTGGTCAATGACATTCCCCTGCTGTACGTCGATACGGTGGACCAGGCGCCAGTCAGCGAGCGAGCAGGCCGTCAACCACAGGCACGCAAAGAGGGCTATAATAATCAGAGGTTTTTTCATCCGCAGACCAGTGAACGCATATGGAACCGGCCGCATGATAACCCAAGTTCGGGCCTGTTGGCATCAAGATAGGAGATTACGCATTGGAATCCAGTGAATTACGCAAGGCCGGCCTGAAAGTCACCCTGCCCAGGATGAAGATACTGGATATCCTGGAGGCCAGCAGCAGCCGGCATCACAGCGCCGAAGATGTCTATAAGGCGCTGCTGGAGGAGGGCGAGGATATCGGTCTGGCTACAGTCTACCGGGTGCTGACCCAGTTCGAGTCGGCGGGCATCGTCAAGCGCCACCACTTCGAGGGCGGTCATTCCGTTTTCGAGCTCGACGAAGGTGTTCATCATGACCATATCGTCTGCCTGAAATGCGGGCGCGTGGATGAATTTGTCGACGAGACCATTGAAAAACGCCAGCGGGCAATCGCCGTTGAACTGGGCTATGAGATGACCGACCACCACCTGTACATGTACGGAATTTGCAAGTCATGCCAGGACAAGTAGTCCGCGTCCGGCTACCTGTTTGAAGTGTTGCCCGAGTGCCGTTCGCTGAGGCGGGCGGCAAGCGTACCGTATCCGCGTAACCACAACTCAGCAATCTCGCTCCTGATTTCATATTCGGCGTTCAGGAAGGCGACACGATCGTTAACAGACGGGAAATAGAGCGGCGCCAGCTGCTCGAGCAGGAGCATGTGCATGCCGAAAGATTCCAGGCCGGGCTGACTTTCGGCGGTCGAATAGGGGATCAATCCGGACATGGCCGCGTTTTCGTCAAGCAGGTCGTGGTAATAGGCGCGCTGATAGTTGAGTGCTGCAAACGGTCGGGATGTGCATTGGCCGGCGATAGCGCGCAACTCGGTTGCTGACAGCGTATACCAGTCATAACCGGTATCGATGCATGCGGCATGCTCGTCACTGGCACAGGCGCCGGCTGCTGCCAGCCACAGGGCAAGCATGAGTCCCGGTTTTTCAGTCATACCTGCCTCCCGGACCGCTGGCTGATCAGGTGGATCAGCCTCTAAAGGCTAAACGGCAGGCGCGCGGCGTGCTTGACCTTGCGTAGCAGGCAGAGCCCGTGATTGATCACTGATCATGCCTCTCGACCGTGATTGCCTGAAACGATCCCGGCCGTCCTGTCCCAGCAATTAGCTGCACACCTGCCGCCGGTGTCGCCAGCGCGCTGGCACTGGCTTGTTATGCATGATAGATCTGGTCAGCTTTTCGCCCCGAACTCATTTATATTCAGTGAAAATGCCTGACCGTCAGTCGCTACCAGACCAATGCCTTGCAGATATTTATAGGATATGTTGTCCAGAATGACTTCCGGATCGATGAAATTCACGACATAGCCGCTTTCCGCCAGGTCTATTATGGTTGTACGCTTTTCAGCCCTTCGTATAAACATCGTTGACTTTTGATCGTATACGAAGACGAATCCCTCAAGACGGCATATAGCGCCTGCTGCTGCCTGCACCTCACCCAGAAAGTGACGCCTGGACGAATTCTCGTAAAGAGCCCTGCAGGTGACATGCACCTTCTCGCTTATTTCAACAATCATTTTTTACCTCACTGCGGGTTAACCGTATGACAGCACGCATGATGGTATCGTGCGGTACCGTGCTCAGGCCCCCGGGTTGTCGCCCGTGCGCCGGTTGAACAGCCGCTTGTGGCAGTGCGGGCATACACCGCTGCCGTGCAGCTCCTCCCTGGCGACGCGTGTGAATATCTGTTCCGCGGCGTCTTCGCTGAGGCCGAGCTCGACGCGGGTGGCTTCCATTTCCTGGCGTTCCTGCGGCGTTATCAGGCCGTCCCGCAGGACCGTACCGGCGAGGTCCTCGTATTTGGTACGCCGCTGGCGCAGCTCTTCCGTAAAGGCCGAGGCCAGAATGCCGGCCGGCAAGGCGACCATGCCGATACCTATGATCATGATGAAAATACCGAACAACTTCCCGCCGAACGTTACCGGCGTGACATCGCCATAACCAACCGTGGTAAGGGTCGCGACCGACCACCAGGCCG
>Ga0307423_1000990_pt1 | contig 18019 bp, 6 predicted proteins | sample SalMarWE160310MG_FD_202154 | JGI IMG/M metagenome (GOLD analysis project Ga0307423, IMG submission 202154) | Salt marsh sediment microbial communities from the Plum Island Ecosystem LTER, Massachusetts, United States - WE1603-10 | ecosystem: Environmental > Aquatic > Marine > Intertidal zone >...
GGCGACTGCGACGATAGCGACAACACCATCTATCAAGGCGCGCCAGAGCTTTGTGACGGCAAAGACAATGACTGTGACACGCAAACCGACGAGGGATGCGCCATACTCTACCCCGACGCTGATGGTGACACCTACGGCAACCCGGCCGGACCCACGACCACGGTGCCGCAATCGGGCTACGTGGCCAATGCGGGCGACTGTAACGATTCCAATGCCGCCGTGAACCCGGGCGCCACGGAAACCTGTAACAGCATCGACGACAACTGCGATGGAAATACCGATGAGGGGTGTGCCACCTACTACCGCGACGCTGATGGCGACACCTATGGGGATCCCGGAGACGCTGTGACCACTACCAGCCAGCCGGCGGGATATGTGACGAACTCGGGCGACTGCGACGATAGCGACAACACCATCTATCAAGGCGCGCCAGAGCTTTGTGACGGCAAAGACAATGACTGTGACACGCAAACCGACGAGGGATGCGCCACACTCTATCGGGATGCTGATGGTGACACCTACGGCAACCCGGCCGGACCCACGACCACGGTGCCGCAATCGGGCTATGTCGCCAATGCGGGCGACTGTAACGATTCCAATGCCGCCGTCAATCCGGGCGCCACGGAAACCTGCAACAGCATCGACGACAACTGCGATGGAAATAGCGATGAGGGGTGCACCACCTATTATCTGGATGCAGACGGAGACAACTTCGGCAACGCTGCCGTCTCGCAGGTGGCCACCAGCCAGCCCTCTGGATATGTGGCCAACAGTTCCGATTGCAACGATGGTGACAACACCATTTACCCCGGGGCCTCGGAACTTTGTGACGGAAAAGATAACGACTGCGATACGCAAACCGACGAGGGATGCGCCACTCTCTATTGGGACGGCGACAGTGACGGCTACGGCAATCCGGGCGGTCCCACAACCTCGATCCCGCAATCGGGCTATGTCGCCAACGCAGGCGACTGCAACGACAGCAATGCCGCGGTCAATCCGGGCGCCACGGAAACCTGTAACAGCATCGACGACAACTGCGATGGAAATACCGATGAGGGGTGTGTCACCTATTATCGGGATGCAGACGGCGATACGTATGGTGATCCCGGAAACACCACCACAGCGACAAGCCAGCCAGCAGGCTATGTAGCCAATGCCGGGGACTGCAACGACGGAAATGCGGCCGTTAACCCGGGGGCGACTGAGACCTGCAACGGCGTGGATGACAACTGTGATGGAACGATTGATGAGGGATGTTCCCTGCTATATCGAGATGTGGATGGTGACGGCTATGGCAATCCCGCCGGCCCCACCACCACCTACCCGCAGTCGGGCCATGTGGCCAATGCGAGTGACTGCAATGACGGCAACGACGCCGTCAACCCGGGTGCGACCGAGACGTGTAACGGCGTGGATGACGACTGTGACGGCACCGTGGATGAGGGATGCGCTACCTACTATCGGGATGCGGACGGCGACACATACGGCAATCCGGCAGATACCACGACAGCGACAAGCCAGCCGACCGGCTACGTGGCCAACGGCGGCGACTGCAACGACGGCGATGCCGCCATCAACCCGGGCGCCACGGAGACGTGTAACGGCGCGGATGACAACTGTGACGGAAACACGGATGAGGGCTGCGTCACCTATTATCGAGATGCTGACGGCGACACGTACGGTAACCCCGGCGTAACCACGACAGCGACAAGCCAGCCGTCAGGCTATGTAGCCAATGCCGGGGACTGTAACGACGGCAATGCCGCCATTCATCCGGGAGCCACAGAACTCTGCAACGGTGTGGACGACAACTGCGACGGCACGGTGGATGAGGGCTGCGCCACGTACTATCGGGATGCGGACAGCGACACGTATGGTGATCCCGCCGACTCCACCACAGCCACCAGCCCCCCGGCCGGCTATGTGGCTAACGCCGGGGACTGCAACGATGGTAATGCCGCGATCAACCCGGGGGCTACCGAGGTCTGTGATGCTGTGGACAACAACTGCGATGGCAACCTGGATGAGGGCTGCGCCACGTACTATCGCGATGCGGATGGTGACACATTTGGTAATCCAGGAGATACCACCACGGCTACCAGCCCGCCGGCCGGGTATGTGGCCAACGCCGGTGACTGTAACGACGGCAATGCCGCCATCAACCCGGGCGCGACAGAGATCTGCAACGGGGTGGACGACAATTGCGACGGGCACGTTGACGAAGGATGTCCCACCGTGACGTATTACTATATGGATGCGGATGGCGATGGCTATGGGGATCCAAACGATTGGGAGACCGAGCCAACACCGGGATTTATCGAAAACGACGGGGACTGTGATGATGGGAACGACCAGATTCATCCCGGTGCCACCGAGCAATGTGACGGGGTGGACAACGACTGCGACGGGACCACGGACGAGGGGTGTGTCACCTATTACCAGGACGCCGATGGTGATGCCTTTGGGAGTCCCTCTTCCACCACGATCGTCAATTCTCCGTCCCCGCCACCGGGCTATGTGGCCAATTGGGGTGATTGCAACGATAACAATGTAAACATTCATCCGGGGGTGCCTGAAATTTGCACGAATCAACTGGATGAAAACTGTGACGGAAACGTTGATGAAAGCTGCCCCGCCTATAGAAGCGTCGGGTACGGCGGTATCTCCGTTGGAGGCATCGTGCTTCCGGTCAACAAGCTGGGGCTGATGGCGCCCTGGATTGCCCTGATGGCATTGATGATAGGCGTTATCACATGGGCGGTCATAAGAAAGCAAAAGCAAGGTTCCAAGAGATCTTAGGCTCGGGAGAAGTCATTCCGGGCCGGCGAAAGAATGAGGTGAGAGCAAATTAGAGTCATTAGAGTCATAACGTTCCTGGTCTGCGTGATCGGCGCCAGTCTCGTCGTTTTACTCGTGTTTTTCCTGGTGCAACAAACAGGCGACGGTTTCAGTCTCTTCGCCCACCAGGGAACCGCGCCCAGGGCGGCTATTGTCGATCATCTCAGCAGTTCTTCGCCGAACCCCGGTTTCGTAGCCGCTTGTACGACATTGATGAGGCGCGCCGGATACGACGTGGATTACTATAAAAGTGAAGACGTGACCGTGGATTTCTACAGGCGCCTGCCCGCCTATGGATACAAGTTGATCGTTTTAAGAGTCCATTCGGCTTACATTCCCAAATATTTGTCTTTGGCCATGTTCACCTCCGAACCTTACAGCAAACAGAAATACGTTTATGAGCAGCTTCGCAACCGGGTGGCTTCCGGCTATATTGAGCCCTATCAAGAGGGAGATCCCCGGTTCCTGGTGATCACAGACAAATTTGTCCGGCACAGCATGGAGGGGGCCTTTGACGATACCGTCATGGTGATGATGGGGTGCACGGGTATCAAGAAATGTGCGGCCACGGCTTTTGTAGAAAAAGGCGCAAGGGTGTATGTGGGCTGGAATGGTCCTGTATCGGCCGGTCACACGGACCGGGCAACCTTGCAGTTCCTGAAGCATTTTTTGACCGAGAAACAAACGATCGCCGAGGCGGTGAGAGGGACCATGGAGGAGATAGGATCCGAGCCTCAATACAAGAGTGCCCTTCTTTTCTGGCCCATTGAGGCCGGGCAGCACTCGGTCAAAGCGTCTGTTCGTGATTTCGCTGCGAGTGAACCCGCTCCATACGATACAAAAACCGATCGTCGTGACGATCGTGGAGACACAAGGAAAGATAAGGGGGTGGTGCCAAGCAATCCACGAACCTGATGGGTCGTAATATGTATGAGCCGAATGCCGGGGTTTTGATAAACGGTTGTTGATCTTAGAGCCAGGAGGAGGATGATCATGAAGTTAACAAGAAGCCTATTAGTGCCGTTGTCAGCAATCATCTTGCTGTTGTTTGCGGGGGCTGCATGGGCAGCGCCCCTAATCGAAATTTTTGATGCCACGACCACCACGGTCGACGGGAATGTTGATCATGATTTCCGCATGGGCAAAAGAGTCGTGTATAAGATCGGGTATCGCTTCACAGTCAATAACGCCGCGAACCGTGATGTGACGGCAAAGGTGCTGGTGGATTTCGCTGACGGTGATTGCGTGAAGGAATATACGGTGGACCAGCCCGATGTGGCCCCCGACGTGGACCACTGGGTGGAGATTGTGAAGAAAGTCCCTCTTTGTGCTTCGCCGGGCAATTGGGCCCCGGTGACTTACACCATTGACATCAACAGTACCATAGCCACGGCAAACGGCGCGATTTTTATCTATCCGCCGGCTGAACCGGTTGCAAGGTTCAAGGCTTCGCCCCGGTATGGAGAGGTCTCGCCTGGCAACGTTCTTAGAGTTTTCTTCGCAGACAAATCGCTCGGGACCGTGACCGACCATGCCTGGGACTTTGGTGACGGGGACACCAGCACGGAACGAAACCCTGTCCATGAGTATGACAACTACGGGAAATTTGACGTGACGCTGACCATTACGGGCCCGAATGGGTCAGACACGCTGACCAAGGAGGACTATATTACCGTGGTGGACCCGGCGTCGATTCTCAAGGCCAATTTCGGCGTACCAAGGGCTGAGCGGGTCGTCGCGGTGCCGGCGGGCGAGACGACGGTCACGGTCGCTTTCAATGACAAGTCGCAGGGGGTCGAAGCGGGCGCCACCTATCTTTGGGATTTCGGTGATGGCGATACGAGCGGCGACGTGGGGCCGACCTCCCATGATTATGAGCTGGCGGAAGGGCAGAATCTCAAGGCATTTACGGTTACGCTCACGGTAACGAATCCATCGGGCGAAACCTCTGTGAAAACGAAAACGAACTATCTGGTTTTTTATAGGTTTAATTAGTTTTGATCGAGACCTGGCTCTTTTTGCGTTGATTGGCGTTCTCCGCGGGCTTTGCGGCTGCGGCTTGGAGAACACGTCTGCGACTCAGGAAAAGTGCGTCCCGGCATAAACCTTTGGGCTGATGGCGAAGGCAGAGGATATTCTGCCTTTGCTTTCGGTCATTACAAAGAATTCGCGGCGTAGTTCCGCAACGACGGACCAAATCTGGAGGGACCCCATGGCGCGGGCATTAAGGTCAAAGCGCTTGTTGCTTGTTCTCTTACTGATGTCGATCTTGGTGACGTTAGGATCCTCAACCGCTTCTGGCCTGGGTCACTACGGCATTTCAGGAAGCGTGGCGGGGTGCAATGAGTGCCACGATTTTGCCAATGGCTTTTATGATGCCCCCGGCTCCGGCAATCTTCGGTGGGTGAGGTCCACCATCAGCTCGCGGTCCGTCGTGTTCACCAACTTAGACAGCCCTCCGGGGACTCTGGCCGATGGAGACGACCAAAACCTGGATGGGCCCTGTGAGGTGTGTCATACGGGGACAAGCTATCACACCAATTCGGGCGATGGCACGGACCACTTTGACGGCACGAACTGTGTTACATGCCACCCGCATTTTACCGACAATACGGTCAACTACTTTGAGCCTCGCTTTGTCGGGACCCAGTCGCATCTCACCCACTTCAGCGATCCAAAGGGTCCCCTGTTGGGGGAGGACCCTGATTGCCGGGTTTGCCATTATCCCTACGATTTTTCGAGATTCGGGGCAAGCGGCTCGTCGTTGCAGGACACAGATGTCTGCGACGGTTGCCACAGTCGTAACGGCGCGTTCGATGGCAGCGCTGAGGCCAAGGCAAAATGGGAAGACGGTATTTATGAATCAAATGGATCTGCGCTCAAGGCCGGCAACGAAAACTGGTGTGCCACGTGTCACGATGATGGATCATCCGTCGTGAACGGGGTGTCGGCCCCGAATGTGATGGGCGACAATGCAAATTGGGGATACAACGTTTCCGGCCACGGGTTTTTTGGCGTAAAATGCGAGGATTGCCACGATCTGGCGGTATCTCATACGGATGGCGATCCAAGGAGCTATTCGGTCTTGAGCAGCAATTACCGGGCGGGCTACCGACTTGACGGGGACATGACCATCCCTCGGGTGGGGGGCAGTCTTTCGGCCACGTCTTTCAGGCTCTGTTTTGACAACTGCCACATCTATTCAAACGTCTTTGGTGCTGACAATACGACAAATTTTAGGGATATCAATAGTGGGCTTCAGTATCACAAGCTGCATCTGGATTCGACAGCCGGCTTCGCTACCTGGGATTCGGACTGGGACGGTGCGGCAGACACGGGCTTGAGTTGTCCGGCCTGCCACAATCTTCACGGTTCTCCGTCGCCGGTGATGCTCCGGCATGGGGAGGTGATCAGCACGCCGGGCACGGCCGATAAGGTCCCGGCTCTGGATTTTCGCTGGTATAAACAAGACGGTGTCACTCAGACGACGCTCCTCGCACAAAGCCGTTACGGCGCCCTTCAAGGCGGAGGAACCGTGGACCCCATAAACAACTACGTTTGCAAGTTCTGTCACAGCGCCGAAGAAATCCGCTACTATCGAGTCCCGACGGGTACGCCGGCCGTGAAAGTCATCAGCGTCTGGACGACCGATCTGAGCGGGATCGTCAAGAACAGCTTCAGCGTCGGGGCGGACGTTCGTTTTCACGTGAGTTTCGAAATCTCGGGGCCCGACGCCTACTATGTGCAAAGCCCCTCAAATAAATCAAAGGCCTTCAATACGTCGGGCGCGGACTGGGAGAGAGCGCTGTGGAAGACGGATACGCTTTCTCAAGGCAGTTACGTGTGGACCTGGGATAAGACGATTCCTTCGGGGGCCACGCCAGGGTCCGGGGCAAAGGCCAAAGTGCTGATTAAGATATTTGATGCCCAGGGGGGAAACTTGATCGACCGTCAATCGAAATCCCACGCCTTCAGTATTGCTCCGTAGAGGAGGCGTTTGACCGCCGTCCGGTCTCTGCCTTTCGAGGCTGTGTCAAAATTCGTCATCCCGGCCAAGTCACGCGTAGCGGGACCCGTGCTTCGCATGAAGCTACACAGGGCATGCGCGAGCCGGGATCCAGGACAACCTGATATTCTTACATTTTTCTGAATTCTATGTCTCGTCCTCCTTTTTCGGACGGCCCGGCATGACCGTGTTGTTCGATTGTGACACCCCGTCGTCAGGGTGAGGCATCAGGACTCAGCTGTTTACCCCGTAGTTCTCCCTATAAAAAAATAGGTATTTCCCGCTCCAAAATCCGCAATTCTCAGAGTTGTTTCCCTTTTGAACTCTCAATAGAATAGCAAGCACGTAAATGCGGTATTTCTTTTGAAATTTATGCCACGAGCCGTGCCGTTGGATCCCTGGAAAATATATTGAGTTGTTAGAGGGGTTTTCTGCGGCGTAACCGGTTAGAAACATTAGGATGTTTCTCTTTTGACCCGAGCGGGGGTGACCTTGAACTGCAAAAGGAAGCGCGTCGGCAACTTGTCGAAGCAAAGCGGCATCTCTACGCGCCCAAAGCATGTTTGTCGGAAAATTCATGTCGGCTCACTGCCTGCCCAAGCGAGCAAATTTCTTCCATATCAGTGTGAGGTATCGAATGATCAGGGCTTTTCAGAACCCGGACAACACTGAGGTCTTTAAGGTGAGGGCATTTTTCACAAGGTTGCGTTTTCGGCAACTCTTTATAGGGTTGATAGCCGTTACAGGGGTGTTGGCCTTGTTTTCCCCGGCCCATGCAGCCCTTCCAGTGGCAGACTTCTCTGGCAGTCCAACCAGCGGGACCGCCCCCCTGAGTGTCACATTTACGGATACCTCCACGGGATCGCCGACGGCCTGGTCCTGGGATTTTGACAACGATGCCATAGAAGATTCAAACGAACAAAACCCCACTTTCATTTTCAATACTGCAGGAGTCTACACGGTTTCTCTGACCGCGACCAATGGAGAGGGCCCGGACACCAACACCAAGATTGACTACATCACGGTGACCCAGGGCGACTGGTACGTGGACGCCGCCGTCTCAAGCTCCGGAGACGGAACGAGCTGGGCCACAGCCTTTAAGACCATTAACGAGGGCATCTCTGCTTCCGGCGCCGGGGATACCATCCACGTTGCAGCCGGCACATATAATGAGCGGCTGGTAATCGACAAACTGCTGACGCTTGAAGGCGCCGGATGGGATGCTACGATTGTCCAGCCCTTAGACGTTCCCGCGGCCGGGGTTTATGACGTGGAGATCGATGCCGGCGGGACCGTCATTCAGGGCTTTCGCTTTGACTTCAACGGTCCGGCGGATGACCGGGGCGGCACGGGCATAGTCGTGGGGGATCTCAATGATCCGCCGGTGACCAATGTGCAGATTCTGAACGACAAGATCTACACCGGTGATGGATCGGGCGTCGGCGGTACGGGTATCCAGACCGGGAAGAACTGCGACGTGAGCGGCCTGCTGATTTCGGGCAATATTTTCTACGGCGATACAGACAACCTGGGGGAAGGGATTTACGTCAATCCATACAGCGGGGCCGGTGACGTCACGATTCAGAGCAACGAGTTTTATGGATATCTATACTCCGGTGTCAGCATAGAGGCGAGCAACGTCCAGGTCACCGGCAATACGATCAACAGCGATGCGGCCAAAGGTTTCTATGGCATCCGGTTCATCGATTTAACGGGGGCTCAGAGTTTCAGCGGTGTTTTGATTGCAAACAATAACATCCAAAACGTCCAGTACGGGATCAGCGTAGGCACAAGCACGGATGTGGGGTCCACCTTCATTGCAACGGTTGATTCAAACACCCTTTCAGGCAACGATGTCGGTTTGAGAACGCGACATGGCGCTGATCTGACCCTTATCCATAATAATTTCTCGGGAAACACACAGTTCGGGATGGACAACGAGACGACCCAAGTGGTTGCCGCAGAAAACAGCTGGTGGGGTGATGATTCAGGGCCCTATGATCCGTCAGACGACACGGCAACCGGGGGCTGGTACAATCCCACGGGAGCCGGTGACCGGGTCAGCGATTACGTGGACTACGATCCCTGGTTCCAGAACGCTCCCATTGCCGAGTTCACGGCCAGTCCAACCAACGGGGTTGAGCCGTTGGAGGTCACGTTTTCGGATCTTTCGACCGGCAACATCACATCGTGGTCGTGGGATTTTGATAATGACGGCACGCCGGATGCCACAGTTCAAAGCCCGGCGCCTTATACGTATGCGAGTGCGGACACCTACACAGTAGCCCTCACGGTCACAGGTCCGGGCGGCTCGGACACCAACACCAAGATTGGCTACATCACGGTGACCCAGGGAGACTGGTTCGTGGATGGCGCCGTCGTGAGCTCTGGAGACGGCACGAGCTGGGCCACAGCCTTTAAGACCATTAACGAGGGCATCTCTGCTTCCAGCGCAGGGTGCACCGTCCATGTCGCGGCCGGCACATATAATGAGCGGCTGGTCATAGACAAACAGCTGACGCTTCAAGGGGCCGGGTGGGACGACACGATCGTGCAGCCTTTAGATGTTCCTATAGCGGGTGTTTATGATGTGGAGATCGATGCCGGCGGGACCGTCATTCAGGGCTTTCGCTTTGACTTCAACGGTCCGGCGGATGACCGGGCCGGCGCCGGCATTGCTGTGGGTGATCTGGATGATCCACCGGTAACGGATGTCCAGATCCTCAACAACAAAATCTATACAGGTATCGGCTCCACGGGCATCCAGACCGGGAAGAACTGCGATGTGAGCGGGTTGCTCATCTCCGGCAACATCTTCCATGCAGACAACCTGGGGGAAGGGATCTATATCAACCCCTATAGCGGTGCCGGCAGTGTGATGGTCGAGGACAATGAGTTCTATGGTTATCTGTTTTCAGGTGTGAGCATTGAGGCGGGCAATGTTCATGTGACGGGCAACACCATCAATAGTGATGCAGTTCAAGGCACGTATGGCGTTCAGTTCGTAGATTTCACCGGCGGGCAGATTTACACCAACGTGCTCATTTCGAACAATGATATCCAGAATGTCCAGTATGGGATCAGCATCGGCTCGGGCACAGATGTGGGATCAACCCTCACAGCCACGTTGGATGGGAACACCCTGTCAAACAATGATGTGGGTATGCGGATCCGGTTTGGGGCTGATCTGACAATCATCCATAACACAATCTCCGGCAATACAGCCGGCATGACCAGCGTGATACCGGTGGATGCTCCAAACAACTACTGGGGTTCGGCAGACGGCCCCGGTGGATCAGGTCCCGGCTCCGGAGATACGGTCGACGCCAATGTGGATTACTCGCCGTGGCTCGGCGCGACCTACGGCACATCGCCCATGACCTGGTACACCGATGATAGTATTCAGGAGGCGATCGATGCCGCCAGCGCAGGAGATACAATTCGTGCGGCTGCAGGGGCTTTTAAGGAGCGGCTGGTGATCGACAAGCAGCTCACACTGATCGGCGCCGGCCGGGATTCGACCTTTGTCCAGCCCCTGAATGCGCCGACGCCGGGTGTCTACGATGTGGAGATTCTGGCGAGTGGAACGGTCATCCGGGATTTCCGCTTTGACTTCAACGGCACGGGTGACACCCGCTCCGGCAACGGTATTGTGGTAAGCGACCTGAACGGGCCGCCCGTGACCAATGTGCAGATCCTCAACAATAAGATCCTCTATACCGGCGATGCCAACACCGCGATTCAGACGGGCAAGTATTCGGATGTGAGCGGTCTCATTATTTCCGGGAACACCATTTATGGCGATCTAAGCGGCAGCGGTGAAGGGATCTATATCAACCCGTTCACCGGCGCCGGCACTGTCACGATTCAGGACAACCTCTTCTACGGCAACCTGTTTTCCGCCGTCAGCATCGAGGCGGGCAATGTTACGGTCTCCGGAAACATCATTTACAGCGATGTGACCCAGGGGGTTTACGGCATCCGGGTGATCGATCTGACCGGCGGAGAAAACTTCAGCAATATTATTTTATCAAACAATGTGGCTCAAAACGTTCAATATGGTGTGAGCGTGGGAACCAGCACGGATCTGGGGTCTACCTTCACCGCGACGATTGATTCAAACACCCTGGCAAACAACGATGTCGGTTTGAGAGCCAGATATGGCGCTGTTCTCACCGTGATCCATAACAATCTCTCGGGAAACACGCAGTTCGGGATGGACAACGAGACGACCCAGGGAATTGTCGCAGAAAACAACTGGTGGGGTGATGATTCAGGGCCCTATGATCCATCAGACGACACAGCAACCGGGGGCTGGTACAATCCCACAGGAGCCGGTGATCGGGTCAGCGATTATGTGGACTACGATCCCTGGTCCCAGGAATCTTTACCGATTGCCGAGTTCACGGCCAGTCCAACCAGCGGGGCAAAACCTCTTGACGTTCTTTTCTTTGATGAATCCATTGGCACGATCACCGATTACCTCTGGCAATTCGGCGACGGGCAAACGAGCACGTCACAAAATCCTGTGCATCGCTACTCAAACGTCGGCGACTACACGGTTCGATTAACCGTTACAGGCCCCGGAGGGTCCACGGAAAGGGGCAAAGTAGACTACATTCATGTGACGCAAGCGCCCCCCGTCGCCAGTTTCACGGCCATCCCACTGAGCGGACAGGAACCCTTGACCGTGACGTTTACGAATACCTCGACCGGCGTAATCGCAACTTACTTCTGGCAGTTTGGCGACGGCTACACGAGCACCCAGACCAGCCCGACACACCAGTATCAGAGCCACGGCGACTATACCGTCCGGTTGACCGCGACGGGTGCCGGGGGCTCGGACATTGAAGAGAAGATTGATTATATCCACGTGGACTATGTGGCGCCCACCGCTGATTTTGCTGCAAACCCGGCCCGAGTTCCGGTCAACACAGACGTTCAGTTCACGGACCTGTCCATAGGTTATATCACAGACTATTCCTGGGACTTCGGCGATGGGCAAACGAGCACCGCGCAAAGCCCCGTCCATCAATATCAGGCGGCAGGCGACTATACGGTCCGGCTTACCGTCACAGGCCCCGGAGGGACTGATTTGGAGGAGAAGACCGATTATATCTATGTGAGTGACGGGCCGATAGCGGACTTCAGCGCCAGCCCCGCGACGGGCGATGCCCCTTTACTGGTTCAGTTTACGGATCAGTCGTTGGGTTCCCCTACCAGCTATTACTGGGAATTTGGTGACGGCAATACCAGTACCGACCAAAATCCTGCCTATGAATATCAGTCGATCGGATACTATACGGTCCGCTTAACAGTTACCGGGGTCGCCGGGCCACCGGATACCAAAGAAAAAACTGATTATATCCGCGTTAAAGAACCTCCGCCGGTGGCCGAGTTTACAGCTGCTCCTACAAGCGGGATCTATCCACAGACGGTACAGTTTGCGGATCTTTCCACGGGCGTGATCGTGGCGTATCAGTGGGAGTTCGGGGATGGGCAGACCAGTACCCAACAAAACCCGGTGCATGAATACGCCTCAGATGGCGACTACACGGTTCGGTTGACGGTCAATGGCCCGGACTATTCGGATATCATGGAGAAAACCGACTTTATTCATGTGGGTAAGAGAAAGTGGTGGGCTTTTGTCTATGGCGATAGCAGTGGAACGGCGCATGATGAAGCCCGGTCGGTCAGGAGTGCGTGGGACGGCGGCTACATCATGGCCGGAAGCAGCAATGATGACGTGTGGGTGTTGAAGCTGCACGAAGACGGTCTCATTGCCTGGGAAAAGACTCTCGGGGGGGCCGGGGCTGAAAAGGCCGAGGCCATCGAAAGGACCGTGGACGGCGGCTACATCGTTGCCGGCGTTACGGATTCCTTTGGCGCCGGAGGCCAGGATCTCTGGGTTGTGAAGCTGAGTTTCGACGGGACGATTGAGTGGGAAAACCGTTATGGGGACGCCGGCACTGACAGAGCCTTTGATATTCGACAGACCCTTGACCAGGGATATGTGATTGCGGGCAGCAGTGACGATGAGATCCTGGTCCTGAAACTCAATGAAGACGGAACCATTGCCTGGCAGAAAACCTACGGTGATGCGGGGGCTGTGGACGAGGCCTATGCTGTCCGGCAAACGGCGGACACCGGATATGTGGTGGTCGGGATGACGGATCCTTCCGGGGCAGGGAATGGAGATGTTCGGGTATTGAAGCTGAATGCCGATGGAACGGTTGCCTGGCAAAACGACTACGGGGATGTTGGAGACGACAGGGCCTATGCCGTTTCCGCGACGGTCGACGGCGGATACATCGTAGCCGGCGGCACCTCGTCTTTTGGAGCGGGTGGCTATGACCTCTGGTTGCTCAAGCTCCAGGCCAATGGGGCGGTGACATGGCAGAAGGCCTATGGTGAAACCGGAGACGAGGAAGCTCGTGCGGTTCAGGAGACCATTGACGGAGGCTATATCCTGGCCGGTTCCACGTCATCTTTTGGCCACGGCAATTTGGACCTCTGGCTCCTGAAGCTCAATGCGGACGGCTCCGTGGCCTGGGACAAAACGTACGGACAAGCCGAGGATGATACGGGTCTGGATGTGCAATTGACTTTCGATGGAGGCTATATCATTTGCGGGGCAACAGAGTCTTTCGGAGACGGCCAACCCGGCTTTTCGGACATGTGGGTGCTGAGGGACGATGATGGAGAAATTGCGGGATGTAATCCGATGGAAAGCGGCCACATGGTTGCTGTAGCAGACACGCCTGTCCTGGCGGTGGCTGCCGGCGCCCTGACGGGGGTGGGCCCGCTGAACCCGTCGGGTACAAACGCTGCGGTTCAAGACACCTCAGCCAATACGGCGATGCCTTGCTCTGAGTCTGTCAAACCGGTTGCGCTTTTTACGGCCGATCCTCTCACAGGGCAAAACCCCCTCACCGTTCAGTTCACTGACATATCCACGGGGGTCGTCACGGATTATCTGTGGGAATTCGGTGACGAACGTTTGAGCGTTGACCAGAACCCGCTGCACACATTTAAGGGGATGGGAATCTACACCGTGAAGCTGACGGTTACCGGGCCCGCCGGCTCAAGCATAAGGAGAATGGAGGACTATATCAGCGTGACGGAGGGGCTGCCCATTGCAGATTTCACGGGCTCGCCTACCGCGGGGACACCGCCTTTGCTGGTGGAGTTCAACGACGCTTCGAGTGAAAAGTGGGGCAGCATTAACACGTATTTTTGGGAGTTTGGAGACGGATCAACGGCATGGGGCGATCGCACTTTCCACATGTATATGACCGGGGGTGCATTCACGGTGTCTCTGACGGTCACCGGTCCCGGCGGATCGGACACGAAGACCAAAGTAAACTATGTTCACGAAACGGGCTATCTACCTTTGCACCCCGTGGTGGAGGAGATCAAACCCAAGAAGGCCTACCCGGGGGACAAAATCGCTGTCAAGGGGTACAACTTCGGCGCCACCCAGGGTGACAGCATCCTTCATATCGCCGGGAAGAAATTTGATTCGAGTAATACGAGGATCAAGCTCTGGAGCGATACCAAGATCACGGTGAAGCTTCCGGTGAAGGCCTATGATTGTGACTGGTTTGACGGCAAATCATACCGGTACAGGAAAGTATGGGTGACGGTAGGCGGTGAGGACAGCGAGAAGAAGCGAGTCAAACTCCTGGCACCGGATACCTGTCCATAGCTTTACAGCTTTCTATATGAATGGAAGATCCAATTATAAAGGGCTGCGGCAGGCATTTGTACGGCATCATGATTCTTCTTTGTCCTCCGGCAGGAATCTGAAGAGGCCGCGCAAAAGGTGTCTTCGCGTCATGGTTTTCTTGGAGGCCTTGTCCAGTTCATGCCAGGGATTGAATTCACGCTTCTTTTTGCCCTTTTTCCGATATGGCTTCCTGGGCGGTTCCTGGACCGGCGCCGGTATTTCTTGCGCCTCTGCCAGGTTGGAGCCGTTTGTGTCGGGAGGGTGTTCGAACGTTGTGTTCGCTAAATCGGCCGATCTCTCGAATCGGGCGTCACGGCAGACGACCCGGCCTCGAAAGGTGGACTGGCTGAAATCAGCATCGGCTGCAAACCTGGCATTGTCGAAGCGAAGGTCTCCCTCAAAAACACATGAGGTGAAGGTTGCTTTGTTTTCAAAGACGGCGTTTTCAAAATTGACGCCCGACCTGAACAGGCACTCATCGAACGAGACGGCTTCTTTGAAAACGGCTCCATGGAATTGTGCCTTTTTGTCAAAGCACGTCTCCCAGAATCCGAGGGATCCTGCAAACACGGCCTTGTCGAACCGGACTATCTCCGTGAAGAGGGATTCCTCAAAGGAGATATCAACCCCGGTTTCGTGAACACGGACTTTCTTGAGCACGCATTCTTCAAAACTCAAAGGACGATGCTCCTTGTTAGCAAAAGCGACGAGTTCCGCCAGGCTGGGAATCATTTTTTCCTGCACCAGGATGTCTCCCCCGGAGCCGGCCTCCTCATCCTTGTCCTGCCGGTTCAGTTCCGTGATCTTGAACTCCGGAAGGTCTTCCTCGTCTTCCTCACTGTCGTCATCGTCATCGTCCATATCGTCATCGTGGATATCATCTTCATCCATGTTTCTCCCTCCCGCGGGGATTTGCGGTATAACAGCGCAGGGAATGTATAACTTGTTTTACTAGAGGGGTCAAGGGACAGGAATGGAAGGCATGAAACAGAGAGTCTCCGTAATCGGACTGGATGGAGCAACCCACAGGATTATTCTGCCCTGGGTCAAGGAAGGCAAGTTGCCCAATTTGAAGAAGATGATGGAAACAGGCGCATGGGGTGAACTCGAATCGACCATTCATCCTCTGTCTCCCCAGGCATGGGCGTCCTTTATGACTGGAAAAAACCCTGGAAAGCACGGTATCTTTGAGTTTATCGGGCACAAACCCAACAGTTATGACCTCCATTATGTGAACGGAGGATTTGTGCAGGGGAGGAAGTCGTGGGAGATTCTGAGTGAGGCGGGCAAAAGGGTTTGCGTCATCAATGTCCCGTTTACCTATCCCCCCGACCCGGTCAACGGATGCCTGATAGCAGGTCTCGACGCGCCGGGTCCCCGGTCTGAATTCTGCTATCCCCCCGATCTGATGGCTGAGCTTACCGAGAAGTTCGGACCGTATCAGTTGCGGCAGCATCCGTACAAGGCCAAGCCCGAGACGTACCTCACGGAGATCTTCCGACAGTTTGAATATATTCTGGACGTGGCAAAATATCTCAAGGCCAAGGAACCCTGGGATCTTTTTGTGGTTGTTTTTGAATCAACCGACCTCGTTCAACATTTTTACTGGCACTATGCTTTTCCGGAAGCCTTCGGCATAGAACCGTGTGAGAACAAGAACCTGAGCAACGCCATTTTTGATGTTTACGAAAAAATCGACAAGGGATTGGGCGAGCTTCTTGAGCTGTGTGGGCCGGATGAAACCGTTATGGTTATGTCGGACCACGGTTTTTCCCCCTGCCGCAAAATATTCTTTATGGACCGATGGCTTCAGGAAAACGGGTATTTGTCCTACAATGGAAAGGATCGCAAAACGTACGGTCTGGCAAGGTTCTTTCACGTCGCCTTTCAAAGGTATTTCCCCAACCGCTTCAAAGATCGCGTCGTCTCTATGATCCCCGGGTTAAGAGACCAACTCCGCTCTTATCTCACGACAGCGACCATGGACTGGGAAAAGACGCGGGCATTTTCCCTTGGGATAGACTCAACCAATATCTTTGTGAACCTGAAGGGGCGATTCCCACAAGGCATCGTTGAGCCGGGCGAGGCGTATGATCAACTGAGGGAAGAAATCGCCGCGAGACTTGAAAGCCTGGTGGACCCGGAGACCGGGGAAGGGATTGTGGAAAGGGTTTACAGGCGGGAAGAGCTTTATCAGGGTGGATGTGTCGAAAAGGCTCCTGACATCCTCGTCACGTGGAAGAATTTCGAGTATAATACCAGAAGGGGATACGGACTGGAACAAGACGGCTTTTTGGGATCAAGTTTGGAATTCAGTGATGTGGCAGATTACTCATCATTGCAAAAATCCGGGACCCACCATTTACAGGGCATTTTTATAGCCACGGGACCCCCGGTCCGGAAAATGGCCCTCAAGGGGGCGAAGATTCTGGATCTTGCGCCAACCATACTTTATCTTTTAGGAGAAGAGGTGCCGGGAGACATGGATGGGCGGGTGCTCTCCGAGGCAATCGAAGAAGGGTTTGTCCGGAGGCATCCGGTACGAGTCGAATCTCAGGCCGGGTCGAGCCAAAATACGGAGACCTTCGAGTACAGCGACCAAGAGGAGGCCTATGTGCGAGAGAAGCTGCAGGGTCTGGGTTATGTTGAATAGGACCCTCATTAAGGTGCCATGATGTCTCTCGTGAATCGTGTGGTTAAGAACAGCGCCGCCCTTTGGGGATCTCAGGCCGTCCACAGCCTTGTGAGTCTTTGCGCGATTGCACTCATCGCCAGATATTTAGGGGTGGCGCGTTTTGGCTATTATGGGTTTGTGCTTGCGGTTTGCAATATCTTTCAGGCGTTCACGGACATGGGCGCCAACCAGATCCTGATCCGCGAGGTGGCTCGCGAGCGTGGCAAGGTCGAAGAATACTTCACGGCGAATCTCATCATTATGGGCTTTTTTGGAACACTTGTCTTTTTTCTCATCATCGGAGCGGTCTATGCGTTTCGGCCGGGGCAAGAGACGTTCTCGGCCGCGATCATCGGCGCCCTTGCAGTCGTGTTGCTCTTTTTCAGCCAGCTTTTCGGCTCGGTTTTTCAGGCCTTTGAAAGAATGGGATTCGTTGCCCTGATGCGGTCCGTGGGTTATGGCATCTATATTGCTTTTGTAATCCTAGCGGTCTTGCTGGACGCTGGTATCGTCGGTATTTTCGTGGCGCTGTTGGCGCAAAGCGTCGCGGCATGCATTGTGGGTTACCGATTGACAAAGAAACACTTCTTTACACCCAGATTGATTCTGAATTGGTCCAGGGTCCGGGAAGTGCTTCGTGAGGGGTGGCCGGTGGGCGTCAACGCCATCCTCCGCAAGCTGACCTATCGTGTGGACATCTTGTTCCTGAAGGCTCTGGCAACGCCGGTGGACCTGGGGCTGTTCAATGGCATATACAGGATTATCCTTC
>Ga0307423_1000993_pt1 | contig 18005 bp, 11 predicted proteins | sample SalMarWE160310MG_FD_202154 | JGI IMG/M metagenome (GOLD analysis project Ga0307423, IMG submission 202154) | Salt marsh sediment microbial communities from the Plum Island Ecosystem LTER, Massachusetts, United States - WE1603-10 | ecosystem: Environmental > Aquatic > Marine > Intertidal zone >...
CAGGGACTCCGTCGGTGGCACCCTCTACTCCGGCACGTCGGACATCCAGCGGGCGTTGATTGCGCGCTCCATGGGCTTCTGAGCCCTCACCCCGCCGGGGCTCGCCGGCCCGCGGGCTGCCCTCTCCACCGTAGCACGAGGAACGCCACATCGTCGGCGTCTTCCCCCCAGGCGAGATCGAAGCCGACCGCCCCCAGCCATTCCGTGAGGGCAGGAAGATGGTAGCGTGTCGTGACCGCCAGGTCGAGGCGCTCGCGACGGACGGCCGCGCCGGTGAGCCTCATCGAGCTGTCCAGCCCGGTGCAGTGGATCACCAGGTTGATCGCCTCCGGCACGACGGTCACGGAGCGGTCCACGGCGATGGCGATGCGCACGTCGTCGGCCGTCGCCAGCGTGGCCACCTCGGCCGGCCCGAACACGAAGCGTCGCACGGACGGGAGGTCGTAGCTCTCGCACAGGCCGCCGCGGTCGGCCAGAGCCGCGAGGTCGCCCGCCAGCGGCGCGAAGGCATGCAGCCGCGCGTCGATCAGGAGGTGGTCACCGGCGCGCATCAAGCCGGCGATGCTCGTCAGGAGGTCGGCCTCCCGGTAGTTGCCCAGCGTGAAGCCGGTGAGCGTGAAGAGCCGCGGTGAGGACTCGCTCGCCGCCGGGATGTCGGCGACGTGCTCGCCGGTGAAGTCCGCGCACACGGCTCGGATGGGAAAGCCTCCGTCGAGGCCCTCGGCCGTCGAGATCCGGCGCACCGCGCGGCGGAGGAGCTCGAAGCTGAAGTCCACGCCGCAGTAGCAGGCGACGCCCGGACCGGCGACGAGCCCCCGCAGGAGGCGCTCGTCGACGCTGCCGTCGCCGGGGCCGAGGCTGACCACGGTCACCGGCCCCGGGGCCCGGAGCGCGGCGACGAGGTCGCCGGCCGCCGACTCGATCCCCCGGAGGAGCCGCTCGTGCCCGTACGCGGGGTCGTCGCACACGTCGAGCCAGCGTTGGGCGCAGATGGGGTTGGCGTAGTGATAGCGCAGGTCGGGGCGCACCGCGCGCTCGAGGTCGCCGTAGACCGCCCCAGGTGCGGCGTTGCGTTCGCCGTACATCGTCGCGTCGACGGTGAACGTGACCCGGTCGCCGGCTTCTCTCCCCACCGCGTCCTCTCCTCTACTGCAGGCCCACCCGCTTCAGGAGCGCGGGGAAGCGTGGGTCGTCGCGCAGGGGTCCGAGCATCGGGTCGACGCCCATGTTGACGACCTGCCAGGTGCGCTCGTCCAGGGCCGCCTGCAGCTCCCGGAAGGCACGGTCCTTCTCGCCGAGCGCGCCGTACACGATGGCGTACTCGTAGCGCGAGACGTTCGATCCCGCGCCGGACTGCCGATCGAGCTCGGCCAGGAGGTCGCGCGCCTGGTCGCGGTGCCCGCCCATGGCGAGCGCGGCAGCGTAGTCGGCGATGCGCCGGCTCGATCGGCCGGACAGCACCATCGCGTGCTCCAACACCTCGGCGGCCCGGTCGTAGTCGCCGATGGAGAAGAAGAACTGGCCGAGGAACCAGTTGGCGAGGGAGTCGTCCGGCTTACGGGCGACCGCCGACTCCAGCACCTTACGCGCCTCCTCCGTGCGGCCGGCGCAGGTGAGGATCCACCCGTGGACGGCGCGCACCGCGAGGTTGAGGCTGGAGATGCGCTCGGCGTCGAGGATCTGATCCTCCGCCTCGGCGAAGCGGCGCTGCATGGCGAGCAGCTCCGCGTACCACTGGTGCGCGGTCACCGACGAGGGATCGAGCTGCAGCGCGCGTTGGAACTCCCGTTCCGCGCCCTCCCAGTCGCGCTCGTAGTCGCGCAGCTCGAGGCCGAGCGAGGCGTGCGCGTCGGCCAGGCTCTCGTCGAGGGCGAGCGCCTTCTCGGCGGCGGCCCGCGCCCGCGGATAGGCCTCGGCGGGCGTCAGGCTGCCGTAGTAGTGCAGGAGGATGTAGGAGCTGGCCAGCCCCACGTAGGCGCGGGCGAAGGTGGAATCGGACTCGATGACCTCGTTGAACAGGCTGATCGCCTTCTCGAGGCTGGTCGCCGTCCGCTCGCTCCAGTGGTACTGCGCCTGCTGGTACATCTGCACGATGCGCAGCCGCTCGCGCTCGGTGGAGCTGAGGCGCAGCTGCAGGCTCTCGGCGGCGTCGTTCGCGATCCGCTCGGGGAGCTCCATCGCCTGCGACGTCGGGCTCTGGTAGTAGCTCCCCCAGACGTAAGCGCCCGTGCGCACGTCCGTCACCTCGACCGACACGTTCAGGTTGGAGGCCTGCGTGCGGACCTGGGTCGTGAGCACGGCGTCGACGCCGAGCGATTCCCCCAACCGCATGGCTCCCCGGTCGTCACCGCCGTAGGGCTCGACGGCCTGGAAGGAGAGGACGGTCAGTCCGGGGATCTGCGAGAGCGACGCGATCACGCGCTCGGCCAGGACGTCGCACAGATAGATGGTTCCCACCGCCTCGTCCTGGTGGTCCGCGCACGGCAGGACCGCCATCGATTGCAGCGGGCCCGGCGGCGAGGGCCCGGAGAGCCTCCACGCCAGGAGCGCGGCGATCAGGACGACCGGGACCGCGAGCAGCGCCCACCGCCGTCCGTGTCCTCCACGACCGGCCGCCAGCCCCGCCGGCACCTTCTGCGGGCCCGTCCCCAGGTCCCTCCGGAGGCCCCTCAGCGCGGCCAGGAGGTCCGCGGCGGTCTGGTATCGGGTCCGGCGGTCCTTCTCGAGCGCCCGGGAGACTACGTGCTCGAGCGCCCGGGGGAGCGACGGGTCGATGGTGCGGATCCCGGGGACGGGGTCGGGCGACAGGAGCGCCGCGGTGACGACCGAGGCGGTGCCCTGGTAGGGCGTACGCCCCAGGGCCATCTCGTAGAGGACCACGCCGAGGGAGAAGATGTCCGAGCGGGCGTCTACTTCCTCACCGCGGGCCTGCTCGGGGGACATGAACGCCACGGTGCCGACGGGCGCGCCGCCGGCGGTCAGGCGCGTCCGGTCCTTGGAGCCGGGCTCGCCCTCGGCGAGGCGGGCGATGCCGAAGTCGAGCACCTTCACGTCGCCGCGCTCGGTCAGGAAGACGTTGGCGCTCTTCACGTCCCGGTGGACGACGCCCTGGCGGTGGGCGATTTCGAGCGCATCGGCCACCTGGATGGCGATGTCCAGGAGACGGTCCACCTGCAGCGGGCCGGAGGCCAGCATGGCCTCGAGCGTCCGGCCCTCGAGCAGCTCCATGACGATGAACGGGTGCCCCTCGTGCGTGCCGGTGTCGTAGACCGTGCAGATGTTCTTGTGGGTCAGGCGGGAGATCGCGCGGATCTCGGTCTCGAAGCGCTCTCGGAACTCGGGCAGAAGCGCCAGCGACGGGTGGAGGAACTTGATCGCCACCTCGCGCCCGAGCCGGGGGTCGGACGCCCGGTGCAGCTCGCCCATGGCTCCCGCGCTCAGGAAGCCTTCGACGACGTAATGGCCGAGCCGGGTTCCCGGTGGATAGGACATGGCGTCAGGATGGCGCGCCGCGGAACGCTCCGGCGGGCGCGCGTACGAGGGGCGCGAGGCAGGTACCATGCGTCCGGGGACATCCTGCCGCAAGCGCACACCGCCTCCGCTGGTCACGATACGGAGGCACCCCTAGAATTGCGGTTCCGATGATTCAGGTAATACCGCGTCAACCTTCAGGCGGATCCGCCATGAGAAAGCTCCTCTTCCTCCTCGCCCTCGCAGCGGCGGCCTGCGGGAGCCCGGAATCGTCCAACCCCGAGACCGCACGCTGGGAGAGCCGCGCGCAGGACGTCACGATCGTCCGCGACGACTGGGGCATCGCTCACGTATACGGAAGAACCGACGCCGACGCCGTCTTCGGCATGATCTACGCGCAGGCCGAGGACGACTTCAACCGCGTGGAGGTCAACTACCTCAACTCGATGGGGCGTCTGGCCGAGGCCGAAGGCGAGGGCGAGATCTGGCGGGACCTGCGCATGAGGCTGTTCATCGATTCCGCGGACATGCAGGCGAAGTACGCCGCGAGCCCCGAGTGGCTGCGGCAGCTGATGGACGCGTGGGCCGACGGCCTCAACTACTACCTGTCCACGCATCCCGACGTGAAGCCGAAGGTCCTCACCCGCTTCGAGCCGTGGATGGCGCTGACCTTCAGCGAGGGCAGCATCGGCGGCGACATCGAGCGCGTATCGCTGCGCGACCTCGAGGCGTTCTACGGGAAGCAGGGTGGGGACGCCACGGGGTCGGCGGCCGCGGAGCCGGCGGACGACGGCGTGACCGGCGCGGATCGTGCGCTCGACGACCAGCTCGCGCTCGTGGGCGAGACGTGGCTGGAGGAGCCCACCGGATCGAACGGGTTCGCGATCGCTCCCTCGAACACCGCCGACGGACACGCGCTCCTGCTCATCAACCCGCACACCTCCTTCTTCTTCCGCTCCGAGCTGCAGATGGCCAGCGAGGAGGGGCTGAACGCTTACGGCGCGGTGACGTGGGGGCAGTTCTTCGTCTACCAGGGCTTCAACGACGAGGCCGGGTGGATGCACACGTCGAGCGGCGTGGACAACATCGACGAATACCTGGAGACGGTGACGCCGACGGACGGGGGCTACACCTACCGGTACGGCGACGAGGAGCGACCGCTCGCCGAGCGGGAGGTGACCATCCGCTACAAGACGGACTCCGGGATGGCCGAGCGCTCCTTCACCATCTACCGCAGCCAGCACGGGCCGATCGTGCGCGAGGCCGACGGGAAGTGGGTCGCCATCAGCCTCATGGAGAACCCGGTCGATGCGCTGACCCAGTCGTACTCGCGCACGAAGGCGACGGACTACGCGTCGTTCCGCCAGACGATGGAGCTGCACACCAACTCGTCGAACAACACGATCTTCGCGGACGCCGGCGGCGACATCGCCTACTTCCACTCCAACTTCATTCCGAAGCGAGACCCCGGCTTCGACTGGTCGGAGCCGGTGGACGGGAGCGACCCGGCGACGGACTGGGGTGCGCCGCTGTCCATCGACGAGACGCCCGGGGAGCTCAACCCCGCGAACGGGTGGATCGAGAACACGAACAACGCGCCGTGGACCGTGTCGGGCGCGGACAGCCCGAAGAAGGCGGACTTCCCGAGCTACGTGGAGGCGGGCGGAGAGAACCCCCGCGGCATCCATGCCGTCCGCGTGCTGGAGGGGAAGAAGGACTTCACGCTGCAGTCGCTCATCGACGCGGCGTTCGATCCCTACCTCACCGCCTTCGAGCCGCTGATCCCCGCGCTGGTCGCCTCGTACGAGGCGACGCCGGCCTCCGATCCGCTCAAGGCGGCCCTCGCCGAACAGATCGGCGTGCTGCGGGACTGGGACCTGCGCTGGAGCGCCGAGTCCGTGCCGACCGCGCTGGCCGTCTTCTGGGGCACCGATCTCCTGCAGAAGGTCGGCTCCGACGCGCGCCGCGCCGGCCTCTCGGTCTACGACTACGCCGCCAGCCGGGCCGCGGCCCGGCAGAGGATCGAGTCGCTGAAGGCGGCGTCCGACGAGCTCACCGCGGACTTCGGCACGTGGCGGACCCCGTGGGGCGACATCAACCGCTTCCAGCGCCTGACCGGCGACATCGTCCAGCCCTTCGACGACGACGGGCCCAGCATCCCGGTGCCCTTCACGTCGTCGCGGTGGGGGTCGCTGGCGTCCTTCGGCGCGCGGGCCTACCCGGGCACGAAGAAGTGGTACGGCACCAGCGGGAACAGCTTCGTGGCCGTGGTGGAGTTCGGCGACAGCGTGCGCGCACGCGCCGTCACCGCGGGTGGGGAGAGCGGCGATCCGGCCTCGCCCCACTTCAACGACGAGGCGGAGCGCTACGCCAGCGGTGACCTGCGGCCGGTCTACTACTACCGGTCGCAGCTCGAGGGGCACACGGAGAGGACGTACCACCCCGGAGGGTGAAGCTTCCCAGCGGCCGAGCGGAAGAGCGAAAGCGGTCGGAAGCGGGAGCGAGGGGCGGGTGGGCGGTGCGACGCCCACCCGCCCGGTCGTTTCGAGCACTGCGCTGGCGCTGGGCCGTGTCCCGGATCAGGCGTCGCCCCGGGCCGCGGGCACGTCCCGATCGGCGCGGACCTGCCCGCCGACGTCCTGGTTGGGAGAGAGGGGCGACGGCCCCGACCCCACCAGCCAGCGCCCGAGCGCGAGCGCGTAGCGGGCGCGAAGGACGGGTGTCGAGACACGCGCCTGCGGATAGCGTGCGCGCAGCCACGCCTCCGGGGGCGCGGCGACCTGGGCGATGTCACTGAGAGCGGCTGCCGCTCCCCCACCCAGGCGCCAGCGCAGCACGAGACCGTGCAGGCGGCCTTCCGGTGCAGGCGGGGCGCGGAGGAGGGCTTCCGGTCCGAGGTAGCGGCATTCCGCGGCGGTCGGCGTGCCATCGGCCCCGACGGCCGTGATCACTTCCGTGGGGAACGCGACGCCCCACAGCCGCGCGAGCGCGCGCACCATGGTCGTCAGGCCGCACTCGCTCCGCCGCAGACGTGCGTGGCTCTGCAGCGTGTCCGTGTCGATGAGCCGGGGTCCCAGCCGGCAGAGGTCGACGAGGCCCCGCAGGTGGGGGATGACGCGCAGGTGCTTCAGGAAGTGGCCCGCCAGCAAGGCGAAGTGCGCCTCGGTGCTCGGAAGCCCCAGCTCGAGGTCCGCGCCCTCCCACGGCGGATCGGGATCGGCCGAGCGGGCGAGGCGGAGCGTGCCGTACAGGGAGCTCCAGTGGAGGTCCACCGTGGCATCGAGGCCCGGCGGAGCCTCCGGGTCGTCCAACGTGAACGCGGACACCCACCCGACGCGTTCGGCGTTCCACGGCGTCCAGGGTCGAAAGCTGCCGGCCATCAGGGCACGGACCGCCGCCTCCGCGTCGTCCGGGCGCACCAGGAGGTCGACGTCCTCGAAGGCGCGCTCCCCCGCCTCGCGGTAGGTGCCGTCGAGGACGAGCGCCGCGCCCTTGAACACGAGGGAGGGAACCCCGACGTCGCGCAGGATGCGGCGGGCCCGGTGGAGGGCCTCGAGACGCACGCGCGCCTCGAGCGCCGCGCGTACGCGATGTGGCTCCAACGTGCTCCGGACCGGGTCGGGGAGTGGCGGTGGAAGTCCGTGCTCGGCGGCGCGTCCGCAGCGGGCCACGGCGAGCCCCGCGAGGCCGTGGTGGACGAGGATGCGCTCGATTCCCGGCCAGTCGGGTCGAGGGTCGCGGGACGTGCGGGCAGACGGCTCGGGTCGCTGGTCGGCGTCGGGGCCGGCGTCAGCCTGCGGGTCGTCCACGGACGCGGTGTCGGTACCCACCACGATCCCATGAAGGACGTCCAGCGTCGCCCGGTCCTTCACGGGAATGGCCACATGCGACCTCGGCCGACGGGATCGTTGCGGGGGGAATGTCCGTATGGTAGCGCGTGCGGTGTCGCGGCTCCAAGAGGGTACCAAGAAAGGTACCATTGCATGGGGGCACATGGGGTGCCATAGTTGATGGCAGATCCAACGGAGAGCTTCATCATGAGCACACGCACGCGCCGGCCGGCGCCGTCCGGGCGACGGACCCTCGGAAACGACCCGCCCCGCAAGACCGGCTGGCAGGTGCGCTGTTCCGTCGCGGACGCGGTCCGACGGGCCGTCGAGGAAGGAGCGGCCGAGAGTCAGAACGCGTTCGTGGAAAGAGCGCTGGTGCGGGAGTTGAGGGAGCTGCGTCGCCGGCGCGTCTACGATGCCTACGCCGCGGCTGCAGCGGATCCCGCGTATCGCCTGGAGATAGAGGGCGTGGGGGAGGCTTTCGAGACGACCGTCGGCGACGGCCTCACAGGAAGCGATTCGTAGTGGTGGCGTACGCCGGTCCGGTTTCGCGCTGGGACCTGTTCTGGGTCGACCTTGAGCCGTACGTCGGTCGGGAGCAGGGCGGGGAGCGACGGCCGGCGATCGTGGTGTCCAACGACGGATTCAACGCGCACTTCGATGTCGTGACGATCCTGCCGCTGACCAAGCGCGAGGGGAAGCAGCGCCGTGTGTACGAGTTCGAGGTGCTGCTTCCACCGGCGGTCGTCGGCACCGGCTTCGAGAGCATCGTCCTGCCGCATCAGATCCGGACCGTATCGAAGCTGCGCCTGATCGAGCTCATCGGTGTGCTGACCGACGAGGACCTCCGGGTCGAGATCGAGAATCGGCTGCTCGAGCACCTGGGGGTCGAGTTCGAGGCCGAGGATCTGTCGTGACGATTCCGATCATCCTCGCGATCCTCCGGCTGGTCGCGCTCGGCGTGCCTCACCCCCGAGCTGCCGCCCCCGACCTCCACGCCGCCGACTCCCTCGTCGCCGCGTGGGTCGACGCGCAACGGGTCCCGGGCGCCGTCCTCCTCGTCGCGAAGGACGGCCGGGTGGCGCTCGAGCGTGCCTACGGATGGGCCGAGCGCTGGGAGTACGGCGAGGGGCAGTACGAGGCGTGGAAGACCGACATGCCGACCGGGCATCTCCACGAGCTGGCGGACCCCGTGCCGATGACGCCGTCCACGGTCTTCGACCTGGCGTCCGTGACCAAGGTGATGGCGACGACCTTCGCGGTCATGATGCTCGTGGACGACGGCGTGCTCGATCTGGACGCCCCGGTCCACACGTACCTCCCGGACTTCCGGGGCGGCGGCAAGGACGCCATCACCGTGCGGCACCTCCTGACGCACCGGGCGGGTCTCTACCAGTGGCAGCCCGTCTACTATCACGCCTCCGACCCGGACGAAGCCTACGCCTACGTCCGCGACCTCCCGCTGGCGTGGGGGGTGGGCGAGGGACGTCACTACTCCGACCTGGGATTCATGCTCCTGGGTCGCGTGGTCGAGCGGGTGACGGGTGGCACGCTGGGAGGCTTCCTGCAGGAGCGCCTGTACGGGCCCCTCGGGCTCGCGTCGACAGGGTTCCGGTCGGGGGAGGCGGGCGGTGTGGGCGCCCCGGAAGGGTCGGACCTCGGAGGTGGCGTCGCGCCCGCCGGGACGCGATTCGCCGCGACGTCGCAGGGAAACCCGTACGAGTACCGGATGGTGCACGACTCCACCTTCGGATACCGCATCGCCGGCGACCCTGACGCGTGGAACGGTTGGCGCCACCGGACGCTCGTGGGCGAGGTCAACGACGGCAACGCCTTCCACGCGTTCCGGGGGATGGCCGGCCACGCCGGTCTCTTCTCGACGGCCGCCGACCTGCGCGTCCTCCTCCAGCTCCTCCTCGACCGGGGCGAGCACGAGGGCCGGCGCTACATCGGTGCCGGCGTGGTCGACACCTTCCTCACCTCGACCGGAGACGGCCAGGCCCTGGGGTGGCAGGTGCCGGACTACGCGCCCGCGGGGAGCTTCGTGCACACCGGGTTCACCGGAACGTACGTGCTCGGCGTGCCTGCACAGGGGCTCGCGGTCGTGCTGCTGACCAACCGCCAGAACGGCGGCGTGGACGCGAAGGGCCTCTACCCGGACGTGGGGCCGCTGCAGCGGGCGGTCGCCCGCGCCCTCACGGGGTCTCCGGCGCCGGCGCCGCCAACCCCTGGAGGCGCGGCCCCAGCACGCGCAGGATCTGTGTCGGGAGCGCGCTGGTGAAGTCGTAGCCTCCGGCGTCCGGCCCGGGCACGTACGCCACGACGACGCCGAAGTACCGATCGCCCGCGAAGAAGACGAAGGTGGAGGTCCGGTTCACGACGCGGGACTCGAGCAACGCGCCACCGCGCGCGAACACGCGGAAGCGGTTGTCCCCCGTGCCGGTCTTGCCGCCGATGGTCAGACGCGTGCCGTCCGAGGCGACCAGGGCACCGCGCGCGCGCCGGCCGGTTCCGTTCTCCACCACGTCGATCATCGCGGTCCGCACGGCCGCGGCCACCTCCGCGCTCAGCACGCGCTCCGGTACGCCCTTCCGCTTGGCGAAATGCGTTTCGAAGGGCGTCCCCTGAGCGAAGCGCAACGCGTGCACCTGGACCACGGGGTAGCGCAGCCCTCCGTTCAGGACGATGCCGGCGAGCTCCGCCAGCGCGACGGGCCGGTCCCCGGAGCTTCCGATCGCCGTGCCGAGGGAAGGCACGATGTTCGCGAAGGGATAGCCGACCCGTCTCCATCGGTGGAGGATGCCCTGGAAGGCTTCGATCTCGAGCATCGTGCGGATGCGCTCGTCCTGAGCGTTGCGGCGGCTCGTGCGGAAGAGCCATCCGTAGACCTCGACGCGCGCGGCGCGGCTCTCGGCCAGCACCTCTTCGAGCGTGGCACCGGGATGGTGCAGCACCCACGAGGCGACCCACAGCTCGAGGGGGTGGATGCGTGCGAGGAACCCGAGGTCGGAGAGCGTCTGCGACGTCGGGTCGCTGCGTCGATACAGATCGGCCAGCGCCGCATCCGACAGGCGCTCGTCGGGCGTGTTCGTGCGGATGAACTCGGAGAAGCGCGCCTCGTCGGCGTCGGGGGCGACCGTGCGGAACGCCCAGGCGAGGCGGCGGCTGCCGAGATGGCGCTCCTGCACCAGCGTCTCGAACACCTCGGGCCCCGCACGCCCCTGGTACTTCCGATAGAATTGGCGCACGAACTGCGCTCCGTCCTGCTCGGCGAAGCGGGTCAGGTACTCCTGGCGGAGCGGGCCGGCCTCGTTCTCCAGAACCTGGTATGTGCCCGCACGTGCCATCTCGTAGCCGACCACGTCGCGCATCAGACGGACGAAGGGGAGGTTGACCGACTGCTGGAAAGCCTCGCGCACGGCCAACACCTGGCCGTCGTATTGATGGTCGAAGTTGGAGAAGGCCTGGACGCCGCCCCCGGTCACGAAGCGCTCCGCGGGGGATGCCGCGTAGCGACGCTCCATGGCCGCCGCCAGCATGTCCTGTTCGTGCGCACCGGGATGGGCGAGCAGGTAGTCGATCGCCCAGCGGTTGATGCGGTCGCCGGGCAGCGTCGTGCGGCCGCGGAGCGAGTCGGCGGGGAGCGGAGAGAGAGCCGTGTGCAGCTCCTCGACGATCTCGAGGTAGGTGACCAGCGTGCGCAGCTTCGCCGTCGACCCGAGCTCGAGGCGGGAGGCCGCGGACAGGCTGAGCGGTCCCTGGTAGTTGTCCGTCTGGACGCGGATGGCGTTCCCGTCGGGGGTACGCTCCATGAGCGTGACGGAGTAGAGCACCTTCGCCGGGTCACCCACCTGCAGGAGCCTGGTCTCGCCGAACCCGTTCGTGGCGATGAAAGCCGGGTCCGCCAACGACCGCAGCGCGGCGGTGGTCGCTTCGTGCCACGGCATGTCGAGATCGGAGTACGCCACCAGGTCCAGACGGTCCAATTCGTAGAGGCTCGGCACCCCGGTGATGGAGAGGAGCTGCGAGCGCACGAGGTTCTGGGCCTTCCTCTCCACGAACGGGGGTGTGCGCCGCTCCGGCGCGCGGTCGAGGGGTCGCACCGAGGGCCGGACGGCGCGTGCTGCGTCAGCCAGCCAGCGGGGGATGATCCGTTCGGCCACGAGCAGCCCGAGGTGGGCGTCGGTGAGGTCTCCCAGGTCGTCCCTCCCCTCCGGGCGCACCAGGTAGTAGCTGGGACGGCGGTGCGCGAGGAGCAAGCTCAGGACCATCCGGTACGCGCGTGCTTCGGCGACCCGGCCGGCTGAGTCGGTCGGCTCGCCGCGCAGGAGGCGGTTCACGTCGGCGACGTCGGTTCCGTACCACGCCCACAGCCCGTCGGCCGTGCCGATCACCTCCCCGTGACCCGCCTGGGCGGCGAGCGGCACCGAGTTGAGATAGTCGGTGACGATCCGCTTCCGCTCCACGAGCGTGTTCGGTCCCTGCCGGTAGGCGCGCAGCGAAGCGGTGACCATCTGGCGGATCTTGTCGGCTGGTGTCCTTGTCACGCCGTCGGGCGAGTGGCGGAACTTCTCGATCTGGGTCGCGAGCGTGCTGCCTCCGGGCACGTTCTGCTCGAGGCCGACGGCCCGCAGCCCCAGCACCGCCACGCTGCGCGCCAGACGGTCCCACTCCACCGCGGGGTTCCTGCGCGGCTGCGCGGGGTCGAGGAAATCCCGGCTTTCCACGAAGAGAAGTGTGCGCCACAGGAGGCTCGGGATGGAGTCGAAGCTCGCGTAGGCGTGTGCCGGGAACGTTTCGCGCACCACCCTGCGCCCGTCGTGGTCGAGCACGCCCAGGCCGGCCGAGGTCTTGGCACGGTAGACCGGATAGGCGCCGAGGCGCGTGGCCTCGAGAAAGTCCGGGCTGACCCGGGCCTGGTCGGTCAGGTCGAAACCGAGCGAGTCCAGCTGGCCTCGGAGCGTGGGGATGCGGGTGTAGCCCAGTCGGACGTCGTAGGGGCCCGCCTGGGGGAAGACGATGCTGTCGCTGGCGCCCCGGCCGAGGTGGTACTCCAGGCCGGAGGCGAAGCGGGAGAAGAACCACGCCTGGATGCGCGAGCTTCGGGCCTCCGCGGCCGCCGCGGCCAGGGCGGCCACGAGGAGGGCCGCGGCCACGAGCAGCCAACGGCCACGACGGGACGGCCCTTCCTGGGTTGCCGCCACGCCTGCCTTCGTGTGCTTCCTTCCCTTCGCCACGGATCCTGCCTCTCGGACGACATCGCCCAGCATCGACGACAAATCTAGAAGAACGCCGCGCGGATCGGGCGGGTGTCCCGGGGGCGGCTGACCTCCGCTGGCACGGATTCTGCTTTTGCCTCCCGGCGCGGCAGGCTGTCGAGCCCACCGCTCACGAAGACCAGCGCGGGGGGATCAGGTGCCGGGCAGCCACATGTTGAGCCTCGATTGGAGGGGCGTCGGGCTGCCCGATTCCATCCTGGAGTTCGTGCGGGAGGGGTTGGAGGCGGACGACCGCGTCCTGTGGATCGACCCGTTCCCCTCGGTGGAGCGGGTCCGTGCGTCGCTTCTCCACCACGGCGTCGACGTGGTGCGCCACGTCACGGAGGGCCGACTCCTGCTGCGTCGCCGCTACGAGACGTCCACCCTCGGGCGCTCGTTCGAGGCCGGGGCCGCGCTGGCGGCGCTGCGCGAGGAGCTCTTCGAGGCGGCGGGCCGGGGCTCCGGCACGCTGCGCCTGGTACAGGACTTCTACGGCGCGGGGCGCGAGCCCTTCGCCCCCGACGAGCTCCGCGAGTACGAGGCTGGCGTGGAGGCGCTGGCGTCCCGCCATGCCCTCCTCGTGCTCTGCGTGTACGATCCCGGTCGTGCCACCGCCGAGGAGACCGTGGCGGCGATCGAAGAGCACGCCCACATCCTGGAGAAGGGCCAACCGACCACCAATCCCTTCCACCCGGTCGCGGGGGCCGACGACGAGGAGGACGCCCTGCGACGCGTCGAGCTCTTCCTGTGCTACCGGGAGGGGCGCATGGCGACGCGCCGCCATGCCGCGCTCGTGCGCCTGCTGCGCGGCATCGTCGTGCAGGCCGGCCAGGCCACCACGAGGGACGGGGCCGTGGAGCTTTCCCTCCGCGAACTCTGCCGCTTCGCGGGCTGGCCCGTCGGGCACGCCTTTCTCTCCGACCCCGAGACCGGCCTCATGCGGCCGTCCGGCGTGTGGTACGCCGCCGATCCATCCCGCTACGCGGCATTCATCGAATCGGCATCCGCCCACCCTCCGGCCGGGGGCGAGGGGCTCGTGGCTCGCGTGCTGTCGAGTGGAAAGCCCGCATGGGTCTCGGACATCGCCCGCGATCCACAGCTGCCGCGCGGGGTCTTCGCGCAGGAGGCCGGCCTCGACTCCGCGATCGCGCTACCGGTCGGCGTCGGGGGGAAGACACTCGCGGTGCTCGAGTTCTTCGCATCGGGCCACGCCGATCCCGATCCGGACCAGATGGCCGTGCTCCAGTACGTGGCGATGGCGCTCGCGCGCGTACTGGACTTCCTGCGCGCGGAGGGCGAGCTCCGCCTGCTCGGTTCCGCCGTGGCCAACGTGCGCGATGCCATCGTCATCACGACGGCCGGCGAGCCCGATCGCCCGCCGACGATCCGCTACGCGAACGAGGCCTTCTCCCGCATGACCGGGTACGCCGAGGCCGAGGTCCTGGGGCGGGGATTCGACCTGCTCACGGGCCCGAAGACGGATCCCGGGTCGCTGCACGCCCTCTATGGGAGGCTGGCCAGCGGGGAGGCCGCCACGACCGAGCTCGTGGCCTACCACCGCGACGGATCCGACTTCCTGCTCGAGTGGAGCGCCTCGCCGATCCGCGAGGCCGATGGGAGCACGCCCTACTTCGTGTCGATCCAGCGCGACATCACGGGGGAGCGCATCGTCGAGCAGGCGCTGCGGCGCGCCGACCACGATCCGCTCACCGGACTGGCGACGCGCGACGTCCTCGTGGAGCGGCTGCGTAGGGCCATCGAGCGGGCGGAGGACCGGCCCGACCGGCGCTACGCGCTGCTGTTCGTGGATCTGGACGGGTTCAAGGCCGTCAACGACGAGCAGGGGCACGTGTTCGGGGACCGGGTCCTCGAGTCGATCGCGCACCGTGTCCAGCAGACCGTGCGCCCCGGCGACACGGTGGCGCGCTTCGGGGGCGACGAGTTCGTGGTGCTGCTCGACCACGTATCGGAGATCTCGGACGTGGTCATCGTAACGCGGCGGATCCAGGAGTCGGTGGGCGCGCCCCTCGCGATCCGCGGACGGGCCGTGGACATCGAGGCGAGCGTCGGGGTGGCGTTGAGTGATTCGGGATACCGGGATCCCGAGCACGTGATCCGGGAGGCGGATGCCGCCATGTACGCGGCCAAGCGGAAGGGGAGGGGCCGCGCGGAGTTCGCGGATCCCGACATCTATCGGGAGGTCCTGTTCGCCCTCGACCTGCGCCACGACCTGTGGCGCTCCCTCGAGCGGGATGAGCTTCGCCTGCACTATCAGCCACTGATGGACCTCGACACCAACCGGATCATGGGGTTCGAGGCGCTCGTCCGCTGGCAGCACCCGGAGCGCGGGCTCCTCGCTCCGAGCCACTTCATTCCGCTCGCGGAGGAGACCGGGTTCATCGTGCCGATGGGAAGGTGGATCCTCCGGGAGGCCTGCAGGGTCGCGGAGACGTGGCCGGACATCGGAGCGGCGCCTCCGCCGGCGCTGAGCGTGAACCTCTCCGTGTCCGAGCTCACCAGCTCCGGCCTCGTGGAGGCCGTGCGTGAGACGTTGGAGGAGACCGGGCTCGACGGCCGCCGCCTACTCGTCGAGCTCACCGAGACCGTCTTCTCGGACGCACACGTCCCGCTTCGCGAGCGCCTCGACGAGCTGCGCGATCTGGGGATCCAGATCTGCATCGACGACTTCGGGACCGGATACTCGTCGCTCGGCCGTCTGCACCGATTCCCGGTGGACAAGCTGAAGATCGATCAGACCTTCGTGCGCCACCTCGGGGAGGCGCCGGGCAACGCGGAGATCATCCGCACCATCCTGGCCCTGGCCGGCAACCTCGGGCTCGACGTGGTCGCAGAGGGGGTCGAGACCGGCCACCAGCTCGAGCACCTGAAGGGGATGGCGTGCCGGTACGGGCAGGGGTTCCTCTTCGCGCGACCCATGCCCCCGGAGCGGGTGGAGATGGCGCTGTCGCATGGTGGGAACGGCGCGAACGGCCGCTCCCCGATCCACCTGCCCTGAGGGCCGTCAACCCACCGCGACGCTACGCTCGTCTCGCGTCGTCCGGGCGCCGCGGAGCCAGAGCGTGAAACAGGAGCCCTCGCCCGGGGTGCTGCGGACGGTGATCTCGCCGGCCATCAGCTTGGCGAGCCGGCGGCTGATGGCCAGGCCGAGCCCGGCGCCGCCGTGTTCGCGGGTGAAGCCCTGGTCTCCCTGGACGAAGGGCTCGAACAGGTGCTCCATCTGCTCCGGAGGGATGCCCACCCCCGTGTCCTCGACGTCGATGCGCAGCCAATCCGTATCCTCCGAGACATCTCCCTCGGGGCCCCTCGGGGCCCGCGAGCAACACACCCGGATCGAGCCGCCGGCAGGCGTGAACTTCACGGCGTTGGAGAGGAGGTTGAGCAGAATCTGTTGGACGCGCTGCTGATCACCGCGGAAGGTCACGTTCTCGGGACATGCGCGCTCCATCGTCTGACCCTTACGTGCAGCCTCCGGCTCGAGCGTCGCGAAGCCCGTCGCGATCACCTCCTCGGCCGAGCCCTCCCCGACGTCGACCTCCAGGCGCCCCGACTCGATGCGCGAGAAGTCCAGCACGTCGTTGACCAGCGTCATGAGCAGCCGACTGGAGCGCGAGATCCGCTCCAGGTAGTCGCGCTGCCGGTCGGTCGGCGCGTCCGGGATCCCCAGCGTGAGCAGCTCGGTGTAGCCGATGACCGCGTTGATCGGCGTGCGGATCTCGTGACTCATCGTAGCGAGGAACTCCGACTTCGTCCGGTTCGCCGCCTGGGCCTCCTCGCGGGCGTGCTCTGCGAGGACGGTCGCCTGCTCCATGCTGTCGGCGAGGGCGCGCGCCTCCTCCAGCCGGCGGCGGAGCGCTTCCTCGGATCGCTCCACCTGCGCGGCCATCGCGTTGAAGGCGGACGCCAGGGCGGCGAGCTCGTCCTCACCCCTGTCCTCGGGAACGCGCCGGCCGTATTCGCCGCCGGCCAGGGCGTTGGCGGCCTCCGCCAGCTCTCCGATCGGGCGCGTGAGGCGGCGGCTGAGCTTCCAGGACACGAAGAGCACGACGAGCACGAGGAGCAGGCCGACGCCGACCACGCGGCCCAGGTAGAGGCGGGGGCGCGCGAGCACCAGGTCCATCGGCATCTCGACCAGGACCACCCACGGCGTACCCGGTAGGTTGGCGACCGCGCCCAGGACCTCCGCCCCGCCCGCGGCGGAGAACGTGAAAGGATCGAGGTCCTCGAGATCGGCCGGGGGTGGTGGGATGGGCTTTCCGCCGAGGTCCACGAAGGTGCCGCCCGGCTGGCCCAGCCCGATGCTCACGCCGCTACCGATCAGCAGCTCGAGCTGGTCCTTGGTGCTGGTGCTGCCGACGCGCCGCCGCTGCGCGATCCACCCGACCAGGCGATCGGCGGAGTCCCGCACGGGTGTCGTGTTCCAGTAGAGGACCGCGTCTCCCACCTTCCGGAAGGGGGAGTACGCGGGGACCGTGTCCAGCTGGGCCTCGTGCCGCGGAGCGTCGCCCCCGGGCGCCGTCCCCCAGGTGAACACCACCGACGAGTCGGCCGCGAAGAGGTGGATCGGGAGGTCACGGTCGGCCGCGACGCCGGTGCGCAGGCGGGCGAGCGCCTCGGTCACCGCCGTCGTGTCGAGGAGCTCACGGGTCAGCGCGCGCTGCACGGCCTCGGATTGGCCCACCTCCTCCTCGAGGAGGCGCCGGTTGGCGAGCCCCGTGCTGCTCAGCTCGGACAGCTGCTCCGCGACGGCCTGGAGGCGCGCGGAGGCCGCGGCCATCGAGGTGGCCCGCACCTCGATGTACGTGAGCGTCCCCGCCACGACCAGAACGCCGCCGGTGAGCGAGCACACCAGGAGCGGGAGCTTCTGTCGCAGCGAAAGCCGCCGAATGAGATGCATTGGAGTCGGTCTGGCCGGCATCGGGCAGAGGAGCAGAGGAGAGGGTCCGGTCCACGACTGATGGAAAATCATGAGCCAGGCCCGGGAGGGGGCGCAACTGGTGCAGCGACGCTGCAGTTCGGCCCTGCGAACGCCCTCTCGATTTCCCTTGTGGGACGCGCGCTTCCGGTCGCAGGGGTTGCATCGATGCATCACCTCTTCTAGGCTTCGATGCTGACCATCGCCGTCCGGAAAACGGAGATCTGCAAGATCTTATTTCGCAGTAGCTTCGACGCTCGCCGCACCCTGATTCCGGACGTCTCCTCGCCGAGCCGCTGAGCGTTCCATGGGTTCGCGCGCCCCGCATGGGCGCCGCCCGGACTCCCTCGACGAGCCATGACCACGATCGACTACGCCATCTTCGCCCTGTACATGCTGGGCGTCATCGGGGTCGGGTACTGGTTCCACAGGCGGAACGAGAGCGCGGAGGACTATTTCGTAGGCGGCCGTTCCGTATCCGCGGGCCACGTCGGCCTCTCCGTAGCGGCGACG
>Ga0307423_1000995_pt1 | contig 17974 bp, 15 predicted proteins | sample SalMarWE160310MG_FD_202154 | JGI IMG/M metagenome (GOLD analysis project Ga0307423, IMG submission 202154) | Salt marsh sediment microbial communities from the Plum Island Ecosystem LTER, Massachusetts, United States - WE1603-10 | ecosystem: Environmental > Aquatic > Marine > Intertidal zone >...
CTACTCTTGGTTGAGCTCTTCGTCGAGCTCCTGATAGCGCTCCCGCTGTGATTGTTGGAGGTTGTCGAGCCGATCACGGACCGCATCCGTCGCGAGACCCGGACCAGGGCCGCCCGGCCCGGTGCCAGCGAACCGGATCGCGTCGGAAGCCACGTCGAGGTATCTGCGAGCACGCATCAAGTGGGCGGTGGAGGGCGTGATCGCCTGCGCGCGCAGCTCTCCCGCGGCGCGTCGAAGGCCCACTGCAGCCCGCAGTTCGGAGCTTGGCGATGGTGCTGCGTCCGCCCAGGCGGCGGCAGTGGCGGCAAACGTCTTGAGATCTTCGATGTGATCAGGAATGGTGTTGGGCACGGCGAGCAGATGATCCATTGCATCGACCATCTGAATGGCGAGGTCACGATCGAGGTCCCTGCCGGTGACGCCTTCCTCGCGGAGATCGGTGGCGACCAGAGCAACGGCGTCGAGGCTTGAGGTCGCGTCACGACCCGTGAGGTACAGCATGTACCCGACCGCTATCAGAATCGTGATGAACAGGGCGCCGGAGATTCGCAGAAATACCTCCACTCAAAGTATAGGTCACAGCGGAGGGGAAGTGTCCACCTCAGTGGACAGTGTCGTGGAGCGCGCCGACGCGCTGGCCCTGTCCTGTGCGGTTGCGGCATGGCATGATCTTTGCGCTGGTGATGAGCGGAGGTGAACATGCGCAAGAAAAAGGCTGGATATGGCGTCATCGGGCTGACGGCATTGATCATGGGTGTGGCAGAGGTGCCGGTCGAGGCGCAACTTGCCGCGGACTGGATGGTTCCAGCGGCGGCGCACAACCGCGGTTCGAAGGACACCTTCTGGAAGACGGATCTGTCGCTTCACAACCCACACGAGTTTGAGCTCCCTATCGTGGTCCAGGTGCTTCCGAGCGACACCGTCAATTTCGAGGTGCCGACCCTGACGTTTACCGTGTATCCGTGGGAGACAGTCAACCTGTGGGATGTGCTCGGACCGGATGTCTTTGACGTCGAGGGCGCAGCGGCAATCATCGCCTACGCCGATCCAGAGCTCCGTTGCGACCCGATCGAGGACTGCCATTTTCTGGTGATATCGCGAACCTACACCCCCGAGCAGGGCGGCGATGGAGAGTATGGTCTGACGGTACCGGGCGCGACTCTTTCCAGCGCCACGGACTGGGCGACCTTCGGCTACGCGGCAGGGGTTCTCAACGATGGCGATTTTTTCAGGTGCAACGCTGGTGTTGCCTCCTGGACGCCGGACTGGACCAGGGTGCGACTCGATGTGCAGGACGCCGACGGCCAGATTGTGACAAGCGAGGTTTTCGACGTGCCGCCGTACGGCCATGTTCAGCGTCGTCTGCTGACCTCCGGGTACGGGGGCTCTCTGGTTTTCTACCTCGAATCGGGGCCGGGCGATGCGCTGGTCTTTCCCTATGCGACGGTGATCAACCAGCAAACCGGAGATGCGAGCTATCTCTTCGCCCCATCCTCGGTGGTCGGTGCGTCGGTCGCAAAGAGCTTCAAGCGCCAAAGCGGTCGTCCTGGGGTACCGGCGGCCTCAACGCGGGTGGTCGTGCCGGTACGAAGGAACGAGCGTTCGGACAATCGCCCCAAATAATCGTGGCTGGACCGCCCTCGATGTAGAATTCATAGTGGGGCGTCTGTGACTCCTCGGGAGGCGAATGGTCCAGTTCGACAACCAGCACCGCCAGATCAAGATCAAGATCGTCTATTACGGTCCAGCGGTGGGCGGCAAGACGACGTGCCTTCGGCATATACACCGGGTCACCGATCCTGAGCGCCGGACCAAGCTCTACTCTTTGAATACTGCTGCTGATCGCACCCTGTTCTTTGATCTCCTTTCGCTGAACCTGGGGAGGATTCGAGGTTATCGCCTGGCCCTCCAGCTCTACACGGTTCCGGGTCAGGTCCAGTACGACGCGACCCGTCGCACGGTGCTTTCGGGTGCTGACGGCGTTGTCTTCGTGGCCGATTCCCAGATTGAACAACAGGACGCCAATCTCGAATCCCTCGAGAATCTGTGGGCCAATATGGCTGCCGTTGGACTCGACCGGAACACCGTTCCCGTCGTCTTGCAATACAACAAACGGGACCTCGATCCCATTCAGACCGTCGAGGAGATGGATGCGGCCCTCAACGGCGACAAGCAACCGGCCTTCCCGACGGTCGCGATTTCCGGGGAGGGGGTGCTCGATGCATTTGCTGCCGTTGGCGAGCGCACCCTTGCCTCGGTGGCCGACAAGCTCGGGGTTGGAACCAGTCCGCAAGCGGTTACGCGCCTTCAGGAACAGATGCGCAAGGCGATGCGACCCTTTATGGACGTGGAGGGCGAGGTGCCGGCAGCCACCGAGGATGTCGAGGTCACGGTCACCGGGCCTGGAGTTGAGGCCGGGCAGGTCCTGAGCGAGGACATGCTGGTCGGCGAGGCGGTCAGGGCGAACCTGGCCATGACCGACGTCACAACCCGCCTCGACAGGGTCAGCCGGCAGCTTGAGCGCAAGGTGCGGGTGATGGACAGCATCTCCCAGTTCGGGCACGCGGTGAGCAATCAACGCGATCCCGCCAAGGTGCTGCGTCTGCTCATCACCGAGGCGATCCGCCTGCTCCAGCTACAGGGGGCTTCAGTGATCATCATTCCCGGCAATGGGCGGGTGCGTGAAGCGGTGGTTCACGGATTCAAACAGGACCCCCTGTTGCACGCCGCGGACTCGACCGGGGCGTCAGTCGCAACCACTCTCCTCAACGAACGGAACCCACGGCTCTTCGTACGAGAGATCGATGACGACGACGGAGCCGCGGTGGCCGCGGTCGAGGGGGCGGGATTTACTTCTGCGCTTGCCGTACCGATGATGACTCAGGAAAGAGTTGTCGGACTCCTGACTGCGTACGGCGACAAAGAGCGGACCGACCTTGACGAGGACGACCTCCAGCTTGCCTCCGTTCTCGCCTCCACTGCGGCCATGGGATACGCCAACGCTATTGCCTGGCGCCAGATGGAGGACTTCAGCAAGGGGTTGGAAGCCAAGGTCGAGGAACGGGCGGGTGCGCTTAAGAGAAGCCTCGCCGAGTCCCGCCGCCTTGCCACCGACCTCGAGGAAAAGAAGAATCTCCTCGAGACCGCCCATCGCGATCTCATGGCGCTTGATGAGGTCAAGAACGAGCTTATCAATCGATTGTCGCTCGATCTTCGGACGCCGGTAACCTCACTTTTCACAGCAGCCAAGATCATTCGCCGCGAGAAGGAAGTGCCTCCGGAAAAGGCCGAACGCCTTTTGACCATCATTTACGACGAGGGCGAAAAACTCATGGAGATCGTCCAAAATGTGTTCCAGGCGTCGGTGATCGCCGCTGGTGCGCGAGAGCTCGCGCCCAAACCCGTACCGGCGCAGGAGCTCTTCCGCAAGTCGATCGCACCACTCCGCGATCTCGCGGCAGATCGCGATGTGCGCGTTCAGGTCCTCATCCCGAGTGGTCTCGAGACGATTTCGTGTGAGCCGGAAAGCACTGAGGCGGCGTTACGTGCGGTGATCAAGAATGCCATAGAGTTCAGTAGCGGCGGAGAGGTAAAGCTCGAGGTGCGGCGCGTCATGCATGATCGGGACCCATGGTTGCAGCTTCGGGTGAGCGATTCAGGGCCCGGGATCCCGGACCAGGATCGCGAGCGCGTTTTCGAGGCGTTCTGGCAGGGGGACGATTCGAGCGCGGGGAAACGCCACGGTATCGGCCTCGGTCTCACGATCGCAAAACGGGTGGTGGAGAACCATGGCGGCTCCATCGCCATCGACAGCGGGCCGAACGGGGGCACCGAGGTCGTGATGTCAATACCTCAGAAAGCGGCGACGGTCTAACCCGCATATCTCAGCGCGAGTGGGGCGCCTCGTCGAAAGCCTCAGCAACCTCACGTGCGGCGTCAGCAGCGAGGGCGAGCGCCGCGGGCGATGCGATCTCGAGCATCGTCTCGTCTCCTCCCGGAATCGTGGACGGCCAGGTCGCTGCGGTCGACAGATACTGCCTGCCCAGATGGAGACAAGCGCCGAGAGGTGTCGGCGAGCGTGGATCGAGAACCCTGCGGATCTCGGACGGAAAGTCGGCGAGATGCGCGAGTCTCGAACCGACTCGCCGCGACAGATGCTCGAGCAGGGTCTTTCGCAGACGCTGGTGCGGCACTGGAAGAGATGTGAGGGCCCACAGGACGAGGTCAGTCGGCACCGTCACGAGGTGAACTGCCAACGACGCAGTTTCTGGGGCCACGTCGAGGTGCGGTGCGGCGGCCGCGGCGGTCTGTGACCAGGCGGACACCACCTGTCGAATGAGCTCGTCCAGTTTCGATGCCACAGGACGCTTGAGAAAACCGCTGCCGATCATCTCTTCCCATAGGCCGAGCTCGGTAGCTATTGTCTCAAGCTCCGCGAGAGTCAGCGGCCCCGGGTAGCTTCGGTTGCGAACCGTACAGGCGAGCACCATCTGGTTCCACACGGCGTGGGGCCGTCCAGGCAGATAGAAGGGGGGCTCGTCCTCGGTGGTTCCGACCAATCCCTCGATCTGTCCCGCTGGCAGGGGGACCAGACCGGGACTCGAGGACAGCCAGTGCGCGAGCGTCGTGACGATGTCGCGCACGAGGTCGTGGAGACGACTCAGCTGTTCGCCATCGATTGCGTCCTCTCCCGACACCCCGGCTCGAATCATTTGCCAGAAGAGATCTTCAAACTCCTCGCCGGTGAATGCGAGCTCATACGAACGTCGTTCTATCTCTCCCAGCGTGTCCTCGTCGGACCGCCGTGCAGCCTCCATGAGAAGATGGCTTGGCTCGACGTTCAGGCTCAGACCGAGAATGTCGAGTACCGGGTGGTTGGGAATGAATTCAAAACTGACCTCAGAGGAAATCAGGATTCGGCTCGTGATGGCTTCGGCAAGGTCGGTTAGGCTGGCCTGCAGGTCCTCGGGGGAGACGCGGCCCTCGGCGATGAGCAGGTCCGTGAAGAGAGCGCGGCGAAGCATCGACGTAGCGAGGATCCGGCGAAGCTCGCCAACCGGTATCAGACTCTGTTTGGTGAGCCAGGTGGCAAGTCGCTCCTCCGGGATCGTCGAGGAGGCGTAACAGACTCGACCGTCAATGAAATCGAGCCGTCTTTCGCCGCGAGTGTTCTTCAGAATCAGGCGGCCACTGACACCACCCATCTGAAACCACTGCAGGAGGTCCCCGAAATGAAGACGGTCGAGGTTCCCCTTGATCATCTCTCCAGTATACCGACCTTGCATGACTCGGAGATACGGGTGAGCTGGGTTACCATCAGCCGATGCGTCTCGTGATCTTGAGCGCCCGCCCCGATCTGCGCACCAACTCTCGCCTCTCCGAGGCGGCTGAGGGCCTTGGAATTGATCTCGAGTTGGTCGATGGCGTGACCGCCTCGGCATCGCTGGTCGACAGGACGCTGACACCACTGGGAATCGACACCGCGCGCGGCCGTCCCGATGCCGTCCTCGCTCGGGTTGGTAACTGGCGGCCTGAGAGCATGCTTGCGGTCTTGGAGGCGTTCGTCGCATGTGATGTGGCGACACCCAACCCTCCGGCCGCCATCCGAGTGGGCCGCGATCATTGGGCGACGGCAATTGCCCTGACCGCGGCCGGCCTGCCGGTGCCGCCGACACTGGCCGGGGCCGATCCGGTAACTTTGGCGGCCGAGGCGGTCCGCCACCTAGGGCTGCCGGTGGTCGTGAAACAGCGGAGGTCACGGATGGGCATTGGTGTCATTCGCTGCGCGACCCGCGATCACCTCGAGGCGGTTCTCGACTCGTTGTGGCGCCTCGGTGATGAGATCATCGTCCAACGATGGCTGGCCGGAGGCGAGCACAGCCTCCGTCTTCTGGTGGTGGGTGGCGCGGTTGTTGCGGCAGCTCGATTCAGCGCTGCCGGGAGTGAATGGCGATCCAACTCCGCGCGTGGTGGATCTGCAAAGGACCACAACGCGTCGCCTGACGAGCGGCGGCTTGCGGTCGCTGCAGCGGCGGCTCTGGGCCTCGGCCACTGCGGTGTGGACCTTGTGGTCGGCGATGCCGGACCGGTGATCCTCGAGGTTAATCCGACCCCGGGATTTCTGCGCCTCGAGAAGGCGACCGGGGTCGACGTGGCACGCGCTCTGGTCAGGCACGCAGTCGGTAGCTGATCCTGGTTACTCTCCCCCGGTGCCGGTGGCGGCCGGTGCCGGGCGGCCGGCGAGCTCGCGGTCGATCATCAGCAGGCCATGCGGACTGTCCTCGACCATTTTGACCTGGTGGAAGAGCGTGTCGGCGGTCGCTTCCTCCTCGACCTGCTCGTTCACATACCAGTGCATCATGACCGTTGTCGCATGATCGTTCTCCGCAGTCGCGAGGTCGACTATCTGGTTGATGCGCCGACTGATGTGCCGCTCATGATTGAGCACCGCCTCAACCGCCGCCGATGGCGATGCCCACTCTTTCTGCGGCCCGTCAAGCGCCATGAGCTCCACCGTGCCACCTCGTTCCGCAAGGTGATCAAAGAGCTTCATCGCATGGCCGAACTCCTCCTGGGCCTGGATCCGCATCCAATGCGCGAAGCCGTCGAGGTGGCGGGCGGTGAAAAATGCCGCCACCGAGAGGTAGAGATAGAAAGAAAAGAACTCGGCGTGGATCTGCTCATTCAAAGCCTTTTCGACCTTTGGATTCATGTCTGTGACTCCTTTGTAGTGATGGGCGCCAGCGGAATGGTTCATGGCCGAGACCGCCCAACAGTATAACGCCCCCTGACGGGATCTCCATTTCCGGCTCGCGATCACTCCGGACGCGGTGCGGTCGCCGTCTCGCCGGCGACGGACCATGGTTTGATCCACGGTCGGATGTTATTGGACGATTGTGAAGTTCCCCAGAGGACCCCGGCCACGCGGTCGTCGGCGAGCGGGCGCCCAGCGACCCATACGATGGTCGCCAGAATCACTGCGGCCAGGGCGAGACCGATGATTCCTCTCGCTTTTGGTGCTTCAAGCTGGCGAACATAAGGGCTCGGGTATCGAGACCAGGCGAAGGCGAGGGCGGCAATCGGCGGTGCGGCCGCAGCGAAGATCGCCGGTATCGGGACGCTCCCGCGGACCAGGGACACCAAGCCGACCCACCCGGCCGTTGGCACGCCGAGGTGGATGGCCACGACCAGCAGGCGATAGCTGCGGCGAATGTCGGGGCGTCGTCGCCGCGCGAGTTGGAGCAGGCGGAGCGTCGGCAGGAGAGCGGCACCGGCCGCGAAAACCGGAGAGAGCCACACCAGAGAGAGCGGCGCGCCGTGCAGTTCGAGAAAACGGGCCAGGTGACCGTCTTCGCTGTCGAGCAGGGGCAGCACCGCCACGGCCACCAACGACATCGCCCACGAGGTTTGGATACAACTGAGCTGGGTCACCCATGACCTCGCCTGCGGCAGAAACCCGATGATCGTGACTGCTACGGCCAGCGGCAGGAGAATCGAACCAAGCCAATATCCCCCCGCCCTGGGCAGAGAAGCGAAATTCAGAACCGGCTGGTTGACCAACGCCCAGACCTGGCGATCGACCGGCAGGGTGACTCCGATCCAGTGGCACCTGCCGATGAGGGCGCCGATACCCTGACCGAACACTGCGCCCACCAGAGCGAAGGGTAGGGCGGCACAGGCCCCCAACCAGGAAACAGCAATTACCGGGGCAGACGCGATCCCGGGTTCGGTCGCCATCGCTGGCATGCTACCATGACGCCCGCTATGAAGCTGCAACGCGCGTATCTCCAGTGTTTTCTGTCCTTGGCGATCGTCCTGGGGGCAACCTCGCCGATCGCGGCGCAGGCGCTCTATGCCGATCGTCTCGACAGTGGCGTCGAGTTGCTGGTTGTCGCGCAACCCCTTGCAGATGCGACCACGGTCGTCTGGCCCTCAACGGCCGAGGGGGACGGCACACCAGTCGTCGTCACCAGCGGCGGCCTGACCCTGGTTGCCAATCTCGAGGCCACGCTGGGTGATGACAAGGCTGTCGCGTCCCCACCAGTCATCGTCGCGGTCGGTGGCGTCTCGGTGTCCGATCTTCGCACCTTGCTCGACCGGATTCTCGCCGATCGCCCTGTGGCTTCCGTCCCTCCGCTTCCCCAAGACCATCTCGTCGAAGGCCGGCTCGAGCGTCGCCTGGGTGTTGCCGGCAGCGATGCCGAGATCCGGCTTGAAGTCAATTTACCGGAGCCCTCTGATTCATCGAGAAGCGCCACCGAAGTTCTCTGGGATCTTCTGCCGGAGATCCTGGCTGGCAATCTGGCAGGTGTTCGGAGCCGAATTGACGGCAATCGGGGACTCCTCGAGGCACGAACCGATTCCGCTGCCGCTGAATCGTCCGTCCGTCAATTGCGTCTCGGCCTCGCACGAATCGCCGAGAATCCGGCGCTCCAGGAGGACCCGGTCGAAGCCGCGACAAGGCGGTTGCAGGTGCGTCGTCAGGCAAGCCTCGAAGAGCATCCACGATCGGCGGAATTGATCCTTGATTTGTGGCTCCAGGGCGGTGTGGACGCGGTGCTCGAGTTTCTCTTCGGGGTTGATGGAGTGACCGCACGAACGGTCCGCAGTGCTGCTTCAAACTGGCTTCCGCAGCACCCCGGGAATGTTGTCGTGACGCTCCCACCACGATCATTCAATCCGCGTTTCGCCTCGCCGCCAGAGATGCTACAGATCGAGGGCGGTCTGACCGCCGCGGTGCTCGAGAGGTCGGGCGCGCCGCTGGCGGCGCTGTGTATGCGCCCGGTCGTCGTCCCGGACCTCGATGACGAGCTCGCGGCCACGGTCCTGGCGCGTGTCGCACGCGAGCTTCGTGAGCTCGAGCAGCGACCGGGCTGGGTTCGGGTGGATTCGCGCCCCGCCCAGATTCTCCTGGCAGCGCCGACCGATCAGTTCAGCGAGCTCGTAGAGGTTCTCCGCGCTGCGGTGGAGCAGGCGAAAGAAGACCGGCGGCCCGTGATGGCGGCGGGGGGTAGTGCGCGCCGCCGCGCCCTGCGGCTGATGGCCGGGAGGCTCGGCGTTGCCGAGGGTTCGAGTTTGTCGCCCGCGACCCTGTTACAAACCGGAAATCTCTCGCTCGGTGGTGTAGCCGAGGATGCCGAAGCGGCATCGGAAGCAATTCGCAAGTTTTGGACAACCGATGACACGACGCTCGACGGTGCCACAGTGGGTACGGTGGCGCCTGTTCCGAGAACCCGCGAGGCAGCGACTGGCGGCAACTCCGTGCTGGTCGTCGCCCTCGATCTCTCGGTGTCTACGGACGAAGCGCTGACGCTGGTGTTGGCCGAGATTCTCGCCTCCCGCGGCGAAGCGTTGTTGAGCGAGGGGTCGGTGGAGATTCTGCATCCTTTCGTGCCCGGGCACCGGGTATTGTTGGTGGTTGCAACGGCAGCGACCACGATGAATGAGATCGAGGCGAGTGTCGTCGGCGGCTGGTCCGATTTCACTCGGGCAACAACCGAAGAGGAGCTCACCGAGGTGCGGCGACAGGTCGCTACAACCAACTCTGGCACATGGAGTGGCACCACCGGTCGCGCGTGCCGCTGTGCCGCAGTAGCGTCGGGAGCCGTTGAATGGAGGACCGCGACAGACCTCGAAATGGCGATTTTGTCAGTGCCGATCGAAATTGCGAATGCAACCCTCGAGAGCGTTGCCGATTGGGACGGGCTCCAAAACACCGGCGCCGGGGCGTTGCCAATCGTAGAGTTCGGAGAACGCGAGGAATAGAGGTTTGGAGGTGGGAGTGCCGTCCGAGATTGATGACCAGCTCAATTACCTGATCAAAGGTTGTGTTGACGTCGTGCCGGCAGAACAGCTCGCGGAAAAACTCCAGAATTCCAAGAAGACTGGAAAGCCCCTCGTGGTCAAGGTCGGCTTTGACCCTTCGGCTCCAGACCTCCATCTCGGCCACACTGTCGTGATTCGCAAGATGCGCCATTTTCAACAACTCGGCCATCAGGTGGTTTTCCTAATCGGAGACTTCACTGGGCTGATCGGCGACCCGACCGGCAAGAAGAGCACACGTCCGCAGCTCACGCAGGAAGAGATCGAAGCCAACGCAGCGACCTATCGCCGACAGATTTTCAAGCTGCTGGATCCTGAGACGACGATCATCGATTTCAACTCGCGGTGGCTGGGTGCGCTTGGTTCGGCCGACTGGATCCGGCTCGCGGCAAAGGTGACGGTGGCGCAGATGCTCGAGCGCGACGACTTTCGAACTCGTTACGAAAGCCAACAACCAATTGCCCTGCACGAGTTTCTCTACCCACTTGCCCAGGCCTACGACTCGGTGGCGCTAAAGGTCGATGTGGAGCTCGGCGGGACCGACCAACTCTTCAACCTGCTGGTCGGGCGCCATCTGATGCGCGAACACGGGATGGAACCTCAAGTGGTGATGACCCTTCCGCTCCTCGAGGGCCTCGATGGGGTCGAGAAGATGTCGAAATCACTTGGCAATTACGTGGCGGTTGAAGATAGCCCGACCGAGATGTTCGGCAAGCTCATGTCCATCTCGGACGATCTCATGTGGAAATACTGGCTTCTTCTCACCGATCGGAGTGCCGAGGAAATCGACGCCGACCGGGAACGGGTGACCGATGGGGCGCTTCATCCGATGGACGTCAAAAAGGCGTTGGCGACCACCATCGTGACCGAGTTCCATTCGACTGAGGCGGCGAAAGAGGCCAGGCGCGAGTTCGAGCGAGTCTTTTCCTCCGGCCGCCTGCCACAGGAAATCCAGGAGCTTTCCGTCAGCCCGAAGGGTGAGAAGATGCTGCTTTCCAAGGTGCTGGTTGAGGGCGAATTGGCTGCTTCAAACTCAGAGGCGCGGCGCCTCATTCAGCAGGGAGGCGTCAAGGTCGACGGCGACACGGTGCGTGACGACAAGGCGGAGATCTCGACCACCGGAACCGAACCTATTCTCATCCAGGTCGGCAAGAGACGCTTCGCGAAGGTGAGTTTTTCAAGAGGCTGAGTTGCCCGCTCGCCCATCCCGCACGGCTATATGGCCGGACGGCAGAAGCGGCGCAACACTCCGAGCCGTATAGCCGTAAGGCCGCACAGCCTCTCAAAAAAAACACCCCGTCGTTTCCGGCGGGGCGTCGGGTGGTCGATGTCGAAAAATCAGAAGAAAGACGTGTCCTGCTCGACCTTCTGACCCTCCTCACTCAGCCCCTGGATCTGAATGGAGATAAAGGTCGGACGGAATTTGTGCTCCTGGCACAAGCGGCGCAGGCGCTCGTCGAGATCGGCGTCCCAGAATTCGATAATCTTGCCAGTGGCGGTGCAGACCATGTGATGGTGGCCGCCGCCCGGCTCCATCTTCTCGTAGAAATAGTGCTCGCGGCCGAGGCGGCTCTTGCGAACCAGGCCGCACTGGACCAAAAGATCGAGAGTACGGTAGACCGTTGCTCGCGACACTTTGCGCTGCTTGGCCTTCATCCGCGCCAACAGGTCATCCGCATCGAGATGTTCGTCGGTGGCGAAAATCTCGTCCAGCAAGGCGAGTCGTTCCTGGGTGACCTTGAGGTTGTTCTCCCTCAAATATTGGATAAACAGTTTCTGTGCCCGTTGTGCAAGTTTGCTGCTCATACCTTTAATCCAGTCTCATTATCATTGCCTCAGTCCAAGGTAGCGTCGATGAGAGCATGTGTCAAGAGACCGAGCAGGTGTTTTTGGGGTCGCTCTCGAGGACAGTGCCAACTCTCTCAAAACCTCCGGACGCCATTCGATGGTGCGGCCTGGATAAGGAGGTCGAACCAAGGGTTGTTCAAGTGTACACTATTGATAATGAAGGACTTGCGCCACATTGTCAGGAATGATATCGTGTCGCGCGAACCACCGCTCGGAGGAAGAAATGGACTATCCGATATGGGATTTGGCAATGGGCGGCGGGATGCTCATGGCCATTGTGGCGATATCGCATGTGATCGTTTCACATTTCGCGATCGGTGGCGGGCTGTTGCTTGCAGTCACCGAGACGCTGGCTGTGAAACGCGACGATCCAGTGTTGCGCGAGCTCGCGCGGCGATCGTCGTTGATGTTGATCCTCGTGTCGACGGTCTTCGGTGCCATCTCCGGGGTCGGTATCTGGGTAGTAGCGGGTCTGATCTCCCCGGCCGCCATTTCGGAGCTGATCCACACCTATGTCTGGGGATGGGCCATCGAGTGGGTCTTCTTCATCCTCGAGATTGTTGCCGCCCTCGTCTACTACACGACCTGGGACAAGATTTCGAGGGGCGCCCATCTGCTCGTCGGCTGGCTTTATTTCATCGCTGCGTACCTCTCTCTGGTGATCATCAACGGCATTATCACCTTCATGCTGACCCCGGGGCGCTGGCTCGAAACCCACGCGTTCTGGGATGGGTTCTTCAACCCCACCTACTGGCCGTCGCTTCTCTTGCGTAGCGGCATCGCGATTTTGATGGCGACCGCGTTCATGATCTTCCCCGCCCTCAAAACCAGCTCCGATCGCAAAGCTGATGTACTGGGCTACCTCGGCTGGTGGATGGTCGGCGGGGTGCTGCTGTCTTACGCAGGCTATCGCTGGTGGGAGGCGATGTTGCCTGCGACCGTGCGCCATCTCTTCAGTGGAGCGGAACCGGCATTGGCGACCCTGGCCGCTACCCGTAGCTTTGCCCTGTGGTCGCTGACTGTAGCGCTGGTCGTCGGGGTGGTGATCCTGATCGTGGCGCCTCGGCTTGCCCGAGTGGTGACGGCGGTGGTCATGGCAGTTGCGGCATTCACCTTCTTCGGCGGCTATGAACGTCTGCGTGAAGGAGCACGCAAACCCTTTCTCATCCACAGTCACCTGTTCTCCAACGGGCTTCTCGTGAGCGACATCGGGACGATCAACGAAGAGGGAGTTCTGGCTCGATCCAGCTGGGCTGCGAGAGGAGCGGACGATTCCCTAGCAATGGGACGGAGGATTTTCCGGACCGAGTGCTCGAGCTGTCACACCCGCGATGGATACCAGAGTATTCAGCGGGCGTTGCCCACCTACAGAGACGTTCTCGAGATCGCAAAAGGCGAGGGAGCCGGCGTCTTCGAATCAGAGTGTGGTGGGTGCCATAGTGACGTCAACGAAGCCGATATGCGCAACATGCTGCCGACCCCTGCAGAGATCGTCGAAGACCCTGGCACGATCCACGACCTCAACCGGGGAATGATCTATATGGCGGTCTCACAGCTCCAGGAGATGGGCGAGGTCTACCGCGCCGCTCCGCGGGGTGAGATGATCAACACTGCGGAGCTTCACTTCTCCTACATGTCGCCTTTCGTCGGTACCGACGAGGAGCTCGAAGCCCTGGTGGAGTACCTCGCTTTTGTTGCCCAGGGTGACGGCGCCGAGCTGGGTGCGAACGGAGGTGGACAATGAACCCGAACCTCATTCCAGCTGTTGATCCGGCAGGCCTTCCGGGGCCACCGTGGCTGTTTCACGTGCTCCTGGTCTTCACGTTCTTTCTCCACCTGGTCTTCATGAACCTGACCCTTGGTGGCACCCTTCTCGCGGTCGTTGCACACCTCAAAAGCGGAGGCAAACGCGATGATTTCAGAAGTGTGCTCGCGGGGCGTTTGATGGCCGTCAACAATTACGGTATCTCGTTGACCATCACCACCGGTATCGCACCTCTGCTGTTTATTCAGCTCCTCTACCAGCAGTACTTCTACTCGGCCACCATCCTCCTCGCACCGGTTTGGTTCGCGATGCTGTTGCTGCTTTCGGTGGGTTACTACGCGGCCTATTTCTACAAATTCCGAGGCGCCCCGTCGCGGGGTTCAGGCGGGGGCCTCTGGCTGGGCGTGTCAGCCGTGATGTTCCTGCTCATCGCGATGGTCCATGTTGCGGTCAACCTGGTGCATGCGCAGCCCGAGATGTGGGGTAACTTGGCCGACAGCAGCTGGTCGGTGTTCTCCGATCCCACCTACTGGCCGCGCCTCTTCCACTTCGTCTTTGCGGGCTTGGCGTTTGCGGCCCTGGTGACGACGTGGTGGGCGGTGCGCCGAGCCTTTGCGGGAGTCGATACAGAGATCAACACGGCAATTGCCGGCTGGGCGTGGCGCTGGGCATTGTGGGCTACAGTTCTCCAGGTCGTTGATGGATTCCTGCTGCTGATGCTGCTCCCACGACCGGTGCTTCTCGGAATCATGTCAGACGGTGCGGTGACCCTCGGTCCGCTGGCGCTGGCAATTCTCATCGGCATCGGCCTCCTGATGATGCTGGCGCGGGTGTCGAACCCGGGGGAGAATCGGGGCCTCGTCACAGGCACCCTCGGTGCGATGACGTTGACGATTGCGGTCATGAGCGTTACCCGGCATCAGGTCCGAGTCCTTTATCTGGAGCCTGTGACCTCGCAGTTCAGCTTCCAGGTCGTGCCCCAGTGGGGCAACTTCGTGCTCTTTGTGGTGGTCCTGGTTGCCGGGCTCGCGACCGTAGCATACATGGTGCGGCGCGTTCTGACATCACCCGCCAGCGGGGCGGACGCAGCGTAGTCGGATATCCCCCGGGACCTCCTAGAAAGGCCTCTTTGCCTTTTGTTGTCTCTTGCGTTTTTGTATACAACTTGTATACGATTCTGTCGATGGGAACTGGAGTTGAATTCCGAGTGACCGAAAAGCCAACCGCCGCCGAGCAGGTGTATCGCGCCCTGAAACGCGACATCATCACCCTGCAACACCAACCAGGAGCCTCACTGACCGAACAGCAGCTGGCGACGCTTTACGGCACCAGTAGGGTTCCGGTGCGCGAGGCATGCAGGCGGCTCGGTCAGGAGGGCCTGTTGACCGGGCGTCCTTACCGGGGGTACTCGGTTAACCACATCTCGCTCAAGGAGATCGGCGACAGCTTTGATCTCCGCCTCGGCCTCGAGTCGCGGGCTCTCGAGCTCGCGGCACAGCGTGCGACTGCCGAGGATCTCGAACGCCTCCGCAACCTCGCAACGACCGAGTACACCTATCACGATTGGGATTCATACGTCGGGTTTCTCGATCGAAACCTGGACTTTCATATTCAGCTGGCGTCGCTGTCGCGGAACGATCGTCTGGTGGCGGTGTTGCGCGATGTGCTCGGTAGCATGCAACGGTACTTTTTCCTCGGGCTCGACCTGGGCGATTTTGCTTCCGAGATGCGCTCGGAGCACGAGGAGTTGGTGGCCCTGCTCACTGTTGGCAGCCCGGAAGAAGCCATTGCCTGTCTGAGCCGTCAGATCGTTTCGTCGCGGGATCGAATCCTGCGCGCGCTGATCGAAGATCGAATCGACATTCCCCTGGAGTGAGAAAATGCCGAACTTCGTTTACCTCGACAACGCCGCCACGACCTTCCCGAAACCACCGGAGGTCATCCAGTTCATGTGCGACTTCTATCAGAACCGGGGAGTCAACCCGGGCCGCACGGGATTCGACCTTGCCCTCGAGGCGGAGGAGACCCTGGCCCATGCACGCCGCGCTCTGACCGAATTTTTCGCGGGTGGCGATCCAAACCGACTCGTCTTTTCGTACAACGTGACCGACGCCCTGAACCTGTTGATCTCGAGCGTTCTCACACCGGGTGATCACGCCATCACCACCTGCTTGGAGCACAACTCGGTGCTGCGACCTATGTTCATGCATCGGGAACGGGGTGTCGAGGTCGATTTCGTACCCTTCGACAACCGGGGATACGTCGATCCGGAGGACATCGCCAGCCGCGTCCGCCCCAACACCAAACTCGTGGTCATGAACCACGGATCCAACGTCATCGGCACCATTCAGCCGGTGGCGGAGGTCGGTCGCATCTGTCGCGAGCGCGGTATCCTCTTCGCTATCGACGCCGCCCAGACGGCAGGCTTGGTGCCAATCGACGTCGTCGCGATGAACATCGATGTCGTCTGTTTCACCGGTCACAAGTCTCTCTTCGGGCCATCCGGAACCGGTGGTATGTACATCTGTGAGCATGTGGACATCACACCCTGCCGTGCGGGTGGTACGGGTGTCATGAGCGCGCTCAAAGGTCAGCCAGATGCGTACCCTTGGCATATGGAGTTTGGCACAGTCAACACTATGGGCGTTGCCGGCCTGCTCGCGGCGCAGAAATGGATTGAAGACCGTGGTGGAGTGACGGCGATTTATGAGCACGAGATGCGGCATGCGAAGAGGCTCCACGAGGGCCTTTCAGGGATCGACGGCGTGAGGCTCTACTGCGCCGATCTCGATCATGACCATCTCCCGGTCTTCGTATTCAACATCGACGGTCTGCCGGCCGACCAGACCGGAACGTTCCTCGATGTCGAGCACGAGGTGATCACCCGCACCGGCCTTCACTGCGCACCGCAGGTTCACGAGGGAATTGGGACCTTTGAAATTGACGGGACGGTCCGCTTTTCTCCCGGCGTCTTCACAACCGACGAAGAAGTCGAGCGCGCGATCGCGGCGGTCTCGGCAACGGCCGAAATCGGTCGGGAGAGGACCAGATCGGTGAAACACTCGGCCTTTGTCACAAGCTCGTAGTTTGTCAAAGGGCCGCCTTCGTCTTACCGGGACCACTCCTCTGGCGTGAGAGTGCGCATGGAGAGGGCGTGAATGTCGCTCGTCATCAAATCACCGAGCGCCTCGTAAACTACACGCTGCGCGGCGATTCGCGACAACCCGCGGAAACGATCTGAAACCACCACAACCTGAAAGTGTCCGCCCCCGGCCTGTGCGCCGAAGTGACCCTCGTGGTGAGTGCTTTGGTCGACGACCTCGACATGGTGAGCTTCCAGCGTGTCACGGAGGGCGTACTCGATCGCCTGTGCCCGAGCTGAAAATTCCATCGCGTAGCATCTCCCTTATAACAATCTTGTCATGATCCAGAACCCGATGGGCGGGGGAGATCTTCCCGAGTCCTTTGATGACGCGGCTGCAACCCAGCGGCGCGGGCAGCGGGTTAATCGATGCCGGCAGCGAGCATTCGGGCAAGCTCCCAATATGGAACCGTGCGATTCCGGCCGAGTTCCTTGGCCGCGTACATGCACGTGTCGGCCTTGCGGAGGAGCTGGTCCTTGGCATTCCTGGAATCGCCATTCTCAGCGCTCAGCTCCGGCATGATGTCTGACTGCAGGGTCGCGATTCCGATCGAACACGTCACCACGCCCTCGATGCGAATGGTCGCCGCACCGTCCGAGTTTTCAGGGTCGGCGCTGACCACAAATGCCCTGTCGGCGATGTTCTGACGAACCGTCTCTGCGACCCAGAAAGTCTCCTGGCGTCCGGCGCCCGGCAGGGTGATGACAAATTCGTCGCCACCATACCGCGCGGCAAGCCCTTCGCCTGGGATGATCTGTTTAAGAGTCGCGCCGACCGCGGACAGCAATTGGCTGCCGACGAGGTGGCCGTGGGTGTCATTGACTTCTTTGAAATGGTCGAGGTCGAGGAAGATGACGCCGCATTCAGAGCCGCTGGCGACCGCATCGTCAATAATCTTCGACAGGCTGCCATGGAGATATCGATCGTTGTAAAGCTCGGTGAGCTCGTCCCGTTTGGCGATTTCTTTTGCACGTTGGGCGTCGATAGCGTTGACAACCGAAAGCGAAATCGTTTGAGCGAAGATCCCGAGGAGGGCGAGGTCAGCGTCCGAATAGCCCTTGCCGCTTGAATGGTTGATGAGCTCGATCACACCGATCGTGCGCCCCTCGACCTCGAGAGGTGCTGCGACGACGGAATCGATTTTGAAACCGATTCGGAGCCCGGGTCCACTTCGAAAGAGCGGATCCGCGAGTGGTTCTGAGCAGGAGTATGGGCTGCCGGTCCGATAAACCTCGCCGATGATCCCCTTGCCGGTGCTGAATCGCTCTTCCATGAGATCGTCGGATTTGGGCCCGAAGCCAGCGATCACGACCAAGGAGAGCCTGTTGCCGTCCTCATCGTTGTCCAGGGGGTCGTCCAGATAAATGGTGCCCGCTTCTGACTGCAAGAAATCGTT
>Ga0307423_1000996_pt1 | contig 17944 bp, 18 predicted proteins | sample SalMarWE160310MG_FD_202154 | JGI IMG/M metagenome (GOLD analysis project Ga0307423, IMG submission 202154) | Salt marsh sediment microbial communities from the Plum Island Ecosystem LTER, Massachusetts, United States - WE1603-10 | ecosystem: Environmental > Aquatic > Marine > Intertidal zone >...
CTCCGATTTGGTTGGATTTAAATAGAATATTTGTTGTTTTTAACGTAAGCGATTTAGATTTCTAGGTTTCAAATGGAATGACGAATGTTTTAACCTCTTTGACTCCTTCGATATCTTTCAGAAGTTTGCTGAATTTTTTTGCAAGCACTTTTTCAACAGATAAAGATGATTCGACACTTATCAAAACAGCACCATCCTTACACTTAACGTTTGCTTCAGGAAATTTTTTGACTATAAATGAGTAAGCTTTTGCGGCTATTAGCATGTCTTTTAATTTCTTTTGGGAATCGGTTGTAGTCTGAAAGCAAGGAAGCTTAGCATAATTGTACAATATTTCTACGGCATCATTAACTGTTATGGTATCAATATGCAGTATAATGTCATATAATTCAGGTGCTTTAGTATCAATACCATAAAGAAACATACTCCATTTAGTTCTCTCTTCATCAATTTTTGTTAGAATCTGACGTGCTTTTTCTTCAGAAACATTCTCACGCTTCATTACTACTTTAATTCGAAAGTTAAAATCCGCAGTTATCCTAACTTTCAAAATATTTGGAAGATCACTGGTAAAAAACTGTCCTGCAAGTCCGTGATAAATTACATTATCTTTTTGAATTTGCTCTAAAAATGCCTTACGAATGAAAGCAATATATTTCTTTTTTCCGTGCTTCAATCGATCCAGCACTGACGGAGCATCTTGAATCGCTTGAAGAAGCTTGACCTCAGGTACATTGAAATCTCTCGATGCTTTTAAAAGTATTTCTCTAGATATACATTGGTATCCTAACTTTTGTGAAAGTTGTTCTGCAATTTCCTTCCCTCTGCTATAAGAACCTCTGGAAATTGTTATGATACCCATCCGAACCTCCCTATTAAGAGTAACAAGTTTCTACAAAACAATTTTACAATTCCTTCAGGACGTTTCAATTGTGCTACTCGAATAAGCTTTTGCAGCCTCAAGCAATTCTTTTAACTTTTTTTGTGATTCCTCTGTAGTCTGAAAACAAGGACGTTTAGCAAGGTCATAAATAAAATTTACTGCGCCATCTACCTGTAAACAGTCAATATGTAATATCACATCATATAATTCTGTAGTGTTTGTATCAATTCCATAAAGGTACATGCTCCATTTTCTCCTCTCAACGTCAATTTTGTATAAAAGTTTTCGAGCTTTTTCTTCTGAAATTTTTTCTCGTTCCATCAGAACATTCACTCTGAAATCCATATTGGCAATAATCCTTACTTTCAGAATATTTGGAATTTCTTTAGTAAAAAAATGACCGGCGAATCCATGATAAACAATATTATCTTTTTGTATGTATTCAAGGAAAGCTTCACGAATAAAAGCAACGTATCTCCTCTTTCCGTCTTTTATATGATCAAATATTGAAGGAGCATCCTCAATTGCATGGACTAATTTCACTTCCGGGACGTTAAATTCTTTTGAAGCTTCTAAAAGTACTTCCCTTGATATACATTCATAACTTAATTTCTTAGCTAACTTTTCAGCAATCTCTATTCCTCTGCTATAAGATCCTCTTGATATCGTAACTATACCCATGTGAACCTCCTTTATTTTATCTTAATCAGTATAAAATAAGTTGAAAAACATTTTTAATTAAACAACATCGCCGTAGCTTCTTAATGATTATAAGTTAAATCAATATATCCAATTTAATATCTTTAGTGCTGTAGAGAATTATTTAAAAGTTTAAAAATTTCTTACCTAATCATACTTAAAAATAAGGTTTCATTTTTTCATTTACCTTGAAATCGATTCAATTTAAACAACAAGAAAATCTACATTAGAAATATACAACTATAAGATGATTCCAGATTAATTTCTTTCAAAAAAAATTTCATTATTAATTATAATACATAACTTTTAGCAACAGTTGACTTACTTTTGATCTAACATAACCTATCTTAGCTTAATGCATTAATTTTATATATGAATTTCAACAACATAATGAATACAAATATGCCAATCAGTTTGATATTATCTTTATATTTAATGAAATTTAGCAGTATTGCTATTTGATTATTATGTTTAATAATAAAATTAAAAGTAGTTTTCCTTCTCCATCAGAACATCTAAAAAATAGCTGTCAAATAACTGAAAATAATATTTTAGAAATCATTCATCCCTCTACTTTTTATTCAGAAAGAAATCGACAAGATAATTTTCTTAGTAGATATTTATTAATATTGAGTTTTTGAAATGAAAAATGTGAGGAAGAATAAATAGTCTTAGTTTTGACATAAATACATGATCAGATTATAAGCTATAAATACTAACAATGATTCAATTACAATTAAGATATTCATTAGTTATTCTCTGTTCCGTCATATTTATAATTTGTGTAGTTGGAACTAATACAAGCTTTGCTGCAGATACATCAACTACTAATGAAGGAAGTGAACTTCAAACTTGGTGGTTTTATCCTCTTATTTTGTTAGTCCTTTCCTTTCTACTTGGAGTATTTGCTGTTTTAGCAGGAGTTGGTGGCGGTGTCCTATATGTTCCCATTGTAAGTGGTTTTTTACCTTTTCATCTGGATTTTGTACGAGGAGCTGGATTAATAGTTGCGCTTGCCGGAGCACTTGCAGCTGGACCTGGTTTGCTGCGAAAAGGATTTGCAAATCTGAGATTGGCAATTCCTATGGCTTTGATTGCATCGAGCAGCGCTATAGTTGGTGCAATGATTGGTCTGGCGTTGCCTACAAATATTATTCAAACTATGCTTGGCGCAACTATACTTTGTATAGTTGCACTAATGATTATAGCTAAAAAATCTGTTTACCCTGAAGTACCAAAACCAGACCGATTGTCCCAGACTTTAGGAATATTTGGTATTTATCACGAACCAACAATTAATAAAGATATCAATTGGCAAATTCATAGAACCCCTATTGGACTTGCATTATTTGTTATAATTGGTTTGATGGCAGGTATGTTTGGTCTTGGTGCAGGTTGGGCGAATGTTCCGGTTTTAAACCTTGTAATGGGTGCACCAATTAAAATTGCCGTTGCAACCAGCAAATTTCTTTTATCTATTACTGATACTTCTGCGGCTTGGGTGTATTTGAACAATGGTGCAGTTTTACCATTAATGGTTGTACCTTCTGTTGTAGGTATAATGTTAGGTTCTTTTGTAGGAGTTAAAATACTCGGGATAACAAAACCAAGTGTAATAAGAATATTGGTGATTGTTGTTCTTGGTATTGCTGGTACTAAAGCATTATTAAAAGGATTAGGAATTGGATAACAATCAGATTCAAAAGTCTACAGGCGCAACTGAAGCACAAATTTTGTATGGGAACATCCTTAACATAGGAATGTTAATAGGATTTATCAGTCTTGTTTTTATTTTCATTTTATATATCACTGGTATTCTCAGTCCACTTATACCTCCGGAGAAAGTAGAAACCTATTGGACTTTGCCGTTGCATGATTATCTTGAGAAAAGTGGAATGGAGGTTGGATGGGCATGGTTTGGGAATTTGGAATATGGAGATATGCTTAACTTTATACCCATAGCATTTTTATCTTTATTAACAATAGTATGTTATATCGCATTAATTCCTGGGTTAATTAGAAAAAAAGATGCTCCCTATACAGTAATTGCCATACTTGAAATAGTAGTATTACTTGTTGCTGCGTCAGGAATATTGGGTACCAGTGGACACTAAAAATAAGTTGTAATTCTTATATGAATATATTTCTGAGTAGTTTATTCGAGATTAGTTTCATATAAAGAAAATTTAAATCGAATTTCCTGGAATCAGAGAAATTTATTGCGGGAAAGAAAAAATACTTATTCAGACAAGGTTTAAACATGAATACCGATTCGTCTGAAATCAATAATCCTTCAAATTTCACCTTTGAGCAAGCTGAAAAAGCAAAAATAGCTCTTCTCGAACGACCTAAATTCACCATCAGGTTACGAATAATTTTAGTATTTCTAATCACATTCGCTCTTACTTGTGGTATTATCATCTCAGCAATGGTTTTTATTTCTAATTTAGCCAAACAACAGGAGTTTTTGGAAAAAGCTGTTGATTTTGAATTTGAAATTCAGCAGGCCCGACGTTATGAAAAAGATTATTTCTTATACGGTACCAACCTTTACGACGCGTTGAATCATGTCCATAATGCAGAAAATATGAAGAATAGTCTTGAAAATAAATTGCGTTTAATAATCAGCGATCAAGAATATAAAGATTTAACTTACAACCTTGATCAGTACAAAGAATTATTAGAACAATTACAAACATTCACATCACGATCAGATTCGCTAAAAATGAAAGAACGTATTTCCGTTGAGTCAAAGATTAGAAGTCATGGTGCTGTAATCTTGGTCAGTGCATCAAATGCTATTGAACAGGAACGATTAAGAATGCATTCCTGGTTAAACACCTCAATGATCATTGCGATAGCAGCATTGCTTTTTATTCTTTTCATTGGAATTATACAAACTACATATGTTTCTTACCAGATCAATCAGTCCTACAGTAGATTTGAAGAATACACTAAACGTATTGCTAAGGGTGATTTCTCCTTTATTACTCCGGCTCGAAAATACCGTGATGAATTTACAAATCTGGCTATTGCAATAAACGGTATGTTACTGGAACTGAAAAATAGAGAGGAACAATTGCTGCAATCTCGTAAAATGGCAGCAGTTGGAACTTTAACTGCAGGTATTGCCCACGAGCTAAATAACCCGCTAAATAACATCAGCCTCATTACAGAATCAATGATAGATGATTTTGATGAATGGGATAAGGATCAAAAGATAAAGATGCTTAAAGATATTTTTATTCAGGTGGAAAGGGCAGGAACTACTGTTGCAAACCTTCTGGATTTTACAAGAAGAGACGAATCTTATTTTAATCAGGTAAACATTAATGATGTTTTAAATAAAACTCTCAATTTTGTAGCTAACGAAATTCTCATAAACAAAATTCAGCTTCAAAAAGAATTAGGTTTAAACCTTCCTGGAATTAAAGGAAATCAGCATAATCTTCAGCAGGTTTTTCTGAATTTATTTCTGAATGCAATTCAGGCTATGCCTGACGGTGGTCTGCTTTCTGTAAAAAGTTATGTTGAAAATAATAGCATCAGGATTGATATAAGTGATACTGGTGTTGGGATATCCCGGGAAAACATGGAAAAAATATTTGATCCTTTTTTCACTACTAAAAAAGTAGGAGAAGGTACTGGACTTGGGCTTTCAGTAAGTTATGGTATTATAAAACAGCATCATGGTCAAATAAATGTGGAGAGTAAATTAGGTAGCGGTAGTTTATTCACAATAAAATTCCCAATATCAATGAGTGAAAGTTGAAACAATTTTTAAATGATAGCGACTATAAACATAATCTTGTTAAGTGAATTCGTTTTACATCATTAGAAAAAACACTAATAAGGAGAATTAAATGGACAAGCAGATTGAAGTTTTAGTTTTAGATGATGAACTTATAGTTTGCGAACGTCTTAAAGATTATCTTGAAAAAAAAGAAATATCTGTAGAAATATTTACTGAGTCGCAAAAAGCACTTGAAAGATTAAAAGAAAAAACTTTTGACGTTATAATTACAGATGTGAAAATGCAAGCTCCTACCGGTATAGATGTTTTGACAATTGTAAAAAAAGAATCTTACAAAACAGAAGTTATCGTAATAACAGGTTACAGCTCAATAGAAACCTTACGTCAGGCAGAATTTATTGGTGCATTTCAATTTATTGCGAAGCCGTTTCAAATGTCTGACATCTATCATTTAGTAAAGAAGGCTGCAAAAAAGGCGAGGAGTCAGTAAGAGTAAGGAAAACAGAACATGGACAAGAAAATAAAAATATTGTTGCTGGATGATGAACCGATTGTTTTAGAAAGAGTAAAATCTTCCCTTGAACTGTCTGGTTATAATGTAGATTCTTTCATATCGAGCAAGGATGCAATAGATAAACTGAAACAAGTAAAATATGATATATTGATAACCGACTTAAAAATGAGCAGCCCGGATGGGATGGAAGTGTTAAAAACTGCCAAACAAATCCAACCTGAAATAAAAGCTATTGTAATAACTGGCTTTGCTACAAAACAAACAGCTGAATTTGCAAAAAAAATAGGAGCTATTGAATTTATTCCTAAACCTTTTAAAATGAGTCAACTGAAAAATATACTGAATGTAATTGCAGGAGCTGAAGACAAATGAATTTTTTTATTTATCTCCCGGTAGCCGGTGCTAGCGTATCTGTATTTTTATTACTAGGACTAGGACTTGGAGTAGGATTTTTATCAGGTCTATTTGGAGTCGGTGGTGGTTTTCTTCTTACTCCCCTTCTAATAATGATAGGCATTCCTCCAACTGTAGCTGCAGCTTCAGACTCTAACCAGATTGTAGCAGCATCAACTTCAGGTACAGTAGCACATAGCCGGAGAGGTAATGTTGATTTTAAAATGGGATTTTATCTTTTAATTGGAGGAGTGATCGGTGGAACGGTGGGTGTTCAATTAATAAAAATTCTTAGAGAAACCGGTAATGCTGATTTCGTTATTAAACTTACTTACATTGTTATGCTGGGAATAATAGGAACATATATGTTTCAGGAAAGCCTCCGTAATTTGAGGGCGCCAAGAGTTAGAATGAATAGATTTTCAAAGTCAAAAGTTTCTGAAGCTGAAAAGAAAAAAGCTTCAATATTTTATCGTTTATATCAATCTTTACCATTCCAAACACGTTTTGAAAAATCAGGCGTTACTATATCTGTTATTACACCCGTTTTCCTGGGAATATTAGTTGGAATTCTAGCCGCAATAATGGGAGTTGGTGGTGGTTTTATTATGGTTCCGGTAATGGTATATATGCTTAGAATGCCTATGCATGTTGTTGTTGGGACAAGCCTGTTTCAGATACTGATTACGTGTATTAATGTAACATTTATGCAGGCTTATTATAATCAAACAGTGGATATTGTTTTGGCTTTAATACTTCTTCTGGGATCTACGATCGGAGCCCAGCTCGGCGCAAAAGTTAGTGATCGGCTTAATGCTGATCAAATGAAAGTTATCTTGGCATTAATGGTATTGCTTGTTATGATTCAAATGATTTATGGTTTGTTAGTTCATCCGGAATTGCTATTTTCGGTTGGGGGTGGTCATTAGTTATGTTTGTTTTAAAAGTATTGCATTGCCTACTGCTTCTCGTTCTCATTTGTTGCAATCCTAATACCTACTCTTTACCAAGACAAACTAGTATTAATAATCCACTTGTAATTCCTCAACAGGTCAAAGTGGGTCCATTTTTTAAAGGTTCACAAGCAGTCGTTACAGCAGAACTTCCTGAATGTACAGGGGTAATTGTAAAATTTTTTGGGAAGGACAAAGAAACAATTTTAAATGAGAAAGGGAAAAAAGCATTCATTTGGTTGAATGTCGCACAGGTTACTATCAGAAACGCTCCATCAATTTATATTCTTACCAGTACTGATAGATTAGATAATATCTGTCCAGATACAATACAAAATAAAGAGACGCTAGGTTATAATGCACTGAAAGATAAGATCGTTTTTGAGAGTACATCACCTTTAAGAGGTAATGAATTTGAAGAGTTTATTAAATTTAATGAACATAGCGGCTGTTATAGCATAGATAATAAAGCAGAGATAATTTTGAACTCTGAGGGAAGAAAAACTTTAAAAGCTACTATTGAAATTCCTTCTTTTATATCCCCGGATGAATATTTAATCGAATTATATTGTTTTCATGAAGGAACCCTTATAGATAAAGCCTTACTTAATTTATCAGTTGAAGAAGTCGGATTACCATTATTTATAAAAAATCTTGCAATGAATTCACCAGCAATTTATGGAATATCAGCTATTATAGTTGCTATGATTGCCGGTAGCATTATTGGATTGATATTTACTAAGAAAAAAAGCAGAAAATAATTGCTTAAAATTTTTATGAATGGAATCCTAATAGAATATCAAAATATTTTGTTATATATGATTAATTTCTACTATAAATATTATGACTAACAATTTGAAAATATTAATACTTGATGATGAAGAAATTGTTGTAACCCGATTGAAGGCAGCGCTTGAAAAGGAAGGTTATGTTGTTGAGACTTTTATTGATAGTCGGGACGCAAAGAAACGGATTGATGAGAATAAATTTGATATTGTTGTAACCGACCTTAAAATGGCAAACATAGATGGAATGCAGTTATTTCAATTCGTAAAAGAAAAATACCCTGCAACCGAAGTAATTTTAATTTCTGGTTTTGCAACATTAAAAGTAGTAAAGGATGCTCTTCAGGCAGGTGTCCGTGATGTTATAGCCAAACCCTTTAAAATTTCACAGATCAAAGAATTAATCAATAAAATCGCAAACGATATCAGAAATTAAGTTACGCTGATTTTAAATGTTGAAGTTATTGTCATAAAATTTATTTATAAAGGAAAATTTAGATGTCAATTATAACTATTTCCAGGGGGACGATGAGCGGAGGTGAGAAACTTGCATATATGTTGTGTAAGAAACTCGGTTATAAATGCATCAGTCGGGAGATTATTATCAAAGCAGCGGATGATTATGGTGCAGAAGAACATAAGTTATTCGAAGCAATCAATAAAAGCCCATCTATTCTACGTAAACTAACATTCGAAAAAGAGCGATACCTGGCTTTTATTCAGGCAAGTCTTTGCGAATATGCTAAAGATGATAATCTAATTTATCATGGTCACGCAGGTCATTTCTTACTGAAAGGAATAAAGCATGTTCTAAAAGTACGTATTATAGCAGAGTTACTGGATAGAATTAAAGCTGCGATGGAGAGAAATAATCTCTCTGAAAATGAAGCTGAGAAATATATTGAAAGAGTAGATAGGGAACGTGCAAAATGGACAAAATTTCTCTACGCCGAAGACTGGACATCTCCCAAACTTTACGATATAGTTATTAATTCAACAAATTTATCTATTGAAAATTCAATTGATGCCATAGTGCAATTAGTAAAGTCAACGATGTTTCAAACCACTCCTGAATCTCAAAAAGCGATGAATGATTTATTAATATCAAGCAGAGTCAGAGCTGCACTTGCCCGACTTCCTCTGGTCAATCTAGGATATCTGGATATTAGAGCAGATAATGGTAAGGTAACAATCAACGGCAGATCAAAATCGCAGGAAATATCTGAATCAGTTTTAAGTACTTCACGAGAAGTAAATGGAGTAAAAGAAATAAAAATGAATGTGGAGATTGACTACAGAAGCTATAAGATAGAATAATAAAAATAGTTCAAGCAGAATATCAGAAATGCTTGTCATATTATATCGATGTGAAATTTTTACCATTTAATAAGTAGAAGTAACGAAGTACATTTATTAAAATTTTTTTTACGAATTGTAATTCCCAGAAAGAAAAAACATGCCTGTATTATTTATTTCACGCGGTACCATGTCAGGAGTTCAGGAATTAGTAAAACAATTTCAGGAACGTACAGGCATTCGATGTATCTCACGCGAAGACCTGCTACAAGTTGTTGCAAAGCATGGAGATTTAGCTCTTAAAGTAGTTACTCAATTATCTGAGGCCACTTCAGCTTACGATCATTTCAGTCAATTACGGCGTCCCTATATTATCCTGATGAGACAAGCATTATTACAGGAATTGCTGCGGGATAACATACTCTATCAGGGATTCTCCGGTCAACTGCTTGTTCCGCGGATAAAGCACTTTGTAAGAATTCGTATTAATGCATCTATCGATTTGCGTATTCCTCCAACTATGGAAAAATTCGGACTCGACAAGGAAAATGCCCTCAAATACATTCGGGAAATGGATGAGCAGCGTGTGCGATGGGCTAGATATACTTACGGTAGGGACATTCGTGATCCTCTACTATACGATTTCCAATTTAACCTGGGACATATTTCACAGAAAGTTTTATGTGGTATTATGCAAAATCTCATGTCAGAACCTGAATTACAGGCTTCTAAAGAATCTCAAACTAAAGTCAGTAAACTTTTAGAAAGTACAAATATAGAAGCTGCTTTAGTATGTGATAAGCGTACTCGTAAATTCGAAATTAAAGCACATTATGAAATTGATAAAATAAACTTAGTCGGTCCTTATCTTGAAGAGAATGAACTTACAATAGTGAAAGAAATAGTCCGCGAAACTGTACAAGTTGAAGAAATAGAGTATACTCCCGGATATACTTCAACGATCGATATTGACGGTTGGCAACAATTTATGCTTCCAGGAACCATAATTTAAACTGCACTCGTAGAGATTTTTATTTAATAAAAATAAATAGGAGATTAAGTATGATTGAGAACATATTTCAAGATAGAGTCGGCAATCTGCTCGATGATGTTCGGACTTTATTTAATCGATCAATAAACTTACAGGAAGAAGAGCTTGATCTGGAAAAGATAAATAAAGAGAATACTTCAAAACTTCTGGCTTGTACGAACACTGAGACTTCATTGGCTTCTGATCGAACAGGGTTGTCGCGGGAACGAACCTCCCTTGTCCGGGAGCAAACTCGTTTATCAACACGTTCAACCGAACTTGGACAAATTCGAACGGACTTATCTCGTGAGCGAAGCTTACTCGCCGGTCAAAGAACAGATCTTGCGGTATTGCGAACTGATCTTTCAAAGGGCAGAACCAATCTCGCCTACGACCGAACTAATATGGCAACAAAACGTACCCAACTAGCAAATGAGCGCACAGACATGGCAATTGTAAGAACCCTTCTTTCCACTTCACGTACTGCACTTGCGAAAGGACGAACATACCTGGCTGTCGCCCGAACCGGATTAGCTTTTCTTGCTGTGGGTATCGCACTTTTTCGGTTATTCGGAATATCCTGGTGGACATTATTTGATTTGAGTCTTGCAATTTTCAGTCTCTGGATGACTTTCGTTGGTCTTAAGGGATACTTATTAACAACGAGACAAGTTAATGAACTTGAAACTAAAATTTCAGCTCATCAAGTTAATTATTGATTATTTAGTTTAACTATTAAAGTGATTAGACTAATTAAAAAATTTATAGGCTTTAAAAGTTTTTTAATGAAATTAAGACAGTTGCTAAGATGTTAGGGATATTAAATAAATTATTTACTAAAAAGAAGAATGTTGACTTAGTTGAATTAAAGACTATATTCGATAAGTTCAAACAAATATTGTCTGCAAATAATTTAATACTCGAGTTAGTATCTCAGCTGGAAGATAAGCTCAGTGGTGAATATATATTTGATATTAATTACCTGAATCAAACTATTGAACAAATTTCAGAAGAAATTTACGGGGTAATAGTTAATCTTAACTATATATCCGGTAACAAATATATGGAATTAATAACCCGCCATGTTGAAATTCAAACCCAGTTGAAAGAAATACTTGAATCATATTCAAAAAATATTATCAACGACTACGTAATTAATTATGAAGATATAAATCCTTCTTTAACAGAAAGTGTCGGTAGTAAAAATGCATATCTCGGTGAGATAAAAAATTATCTCAAAATGGTCACACCTGAAGGTTTTATTGTAACAACAAATGCATACCAGAGATTTATGGAGCATAATCAGTTGTGGCCAAAAATAAATAATCTCTATAAAAAGTTAATTGATGAAGGTAAAGGTTCAGCAAAAGAATATGATGAAGCAATCCAAACACTTTTCAACAGCGCAGAATTGCCCGACGATATTAGGAAATCAATTACCAAAAATTTAAACTCACTTTTTACAAAGCAAAAGAAAAAATTTAATATAGCAGTCCGATCCAGTGCATACGGCGAGGATGATGAGAGATTAAGCTTTGCGGGACAATTTGAATCTATATTAAATTCCCCTCCCGGTGAGGTTTGCGCTGCTTATAAAAAAGTATTGGCAAGCAGATTCAAATACAATATTATGATCTACAGCAAAGAAAAATTTCTTGATGCAGCATCTTTACCAATGGCAGTTGGCATCCAGGAACAAATTAGCGCAGCAACGGCAGGTGTTATTTATACAATAGATCCTTCGGAAGATTGTATTGATTGCCTGTTGATTTCTTCTGCTTATGGCTTAGGAACAAGTGTAGTATCCGGCACAGCAAGCGCTGATTATTTTAAAGTCTCGAGGCTTGATCCATCTCATATTGAAAAGCGGACAATCGGTAATAAAAATTCAAAATTCATTTGCGATGAACCCGGAGGTATTAAAAACGTTTCAGTAGAAGAAAATGTAAAATTGAAGTCCAGTTTATCAGATGAACAAATAATTGAATTAACTGAAAGTGCTCTATTTCTGGATCAGTATTATAAGCGTCCATTAGATATCGAGTGGTGTTTTGATGAAGAAGGTAAGCTAGTCGTTTTACAATGTCGTCCACTGAAGATGTCTCACAAATCCAAAATCCCCTTAAAAGATCTAAAAGAGATACTTGCACATAAAAAAGTGATTATGCACAAACAAGGACAAGTTGCACAACGAGGAATTGCAGCAGGGAAAGTTTGTCATATTGATGAGGATGATGATCCCGCAACTTTTCCTGCGGGCGGAATAGCAGTTACAAAATTCAGTTCACCTCGTCTGAGCCATATAATTCGTCGGGCTAAAGCTATAATAGCTGAAGTCGGGAGTTCGACAGGACATATGGCAACCGTAGCCAGAGAGTTTGGAGTTCCTTTAATTGTAAACGCGGCAGATGCAATTAGGATCTTATCAAATGGTACAGAGATTACAGTTGATGCAGAAGAAAACATTATTTACGAAGGTATAGTTAAAGAATTATTGGAATATGAAACCGACGCAGAGGATGTTTTCAGGGAATTAAAAGAATATAAAATGTTAAGACAGCTTCTAAGAAAAATATCACCTCTGATTCTAATAGACCCTAATAACGCAGACTTTACAGCAAATAATTGCCAGACATTCCACGATATACTACGATTCAGTCATGAAAAAGCCGTACAGGAACTTATTAACCTGAATATGTCATCAAGACGTTTTAAGGAAATAAAAACAAAAAACCTTAAACTATCAATCCCATTGAATCTTTCTGTTATTGATTTAGGTAATGGTTTGTCCGATGACTCGTCCACTGATGAAATAGATTCCATCAATCAGATTCGATCAATACCAATGCATGCTATTTTAGAAGGTTTAACATCACCCGGTGTGTGGAGCACTGAACCGGTTCAGTTTGGATTCGGTGATCTTATGTCAAGTATGACACGCTACTCTTATTCAGAAAAACCCGGTAAATATACAGGTCAAAATCTGGCAGTAGTTTCTGAAAAATATACAAACTTAAATTTAAGACTAGGATATCATTTCAACGTAATAGATACTTACATATCGGAAAATATCAATGACAATTATATATATTTTCGTTTTGTAGGTGGTGTAACAGAAACCGAGAGACGTCATCTGAGAGCAATTCTGTTAAAAGACATTCTGGAAAAAATGAATTTCGTAGTTACCGTGACAGGTGATTTGGTAATCGCACGTTTAAAAAAATGGGATGCTGATCAAACTTTAATAATATTAAAGAACATCGGCAAACTAATTGGGTTTAGCAGACAATTAGATACTCAAATGCAAAATCAGGAATCAATAGAAAAATATTTGAATGAGTTCTTTAGTCGAAATTAATGAGAAGAAATAGTTGAGGGAATATTAGTTGTTGGAAGAAAAACTTTAAAACTGGCGCCATTTCCCTGCTCGCTCTCAGCTTTTATATATCCTCCCAGCTTGTTAATAATTCCTTTTGAAACTGAAAGTCCTAAACCCGTTCCTTTTCTTTTTGACTTAGTTGTAAAAAACGGATCAAAAATTCTTGGAAGAATATGTTCGGGTATGCCGGGTCCATTATCGCTGATCTCCACGACTTCATAATCTTCTTCTTTGCTCCTATATGTACTAATTCTAATTATTCCCTTTTTAGGTAAAATTTCAACTGAATTAAGAATTAAATTTATAAATACCTGCTGCAACATCTGAACGCTGCCATAGATGGGTGCAAGGTTTGAGGTATAATTTTTTACAAGAATAATCTGTGAAAGCTTTATTTGATTAGCTACAAGTTTAATTGAATCTTCAACAATCTCATTTAAATCAAGTGTGATTAGTTTTGCTTCCCCTTCCCTGGCGAAATCAAGTAAATTCCGAACGATTTTTTGAGAGCGTTCCGTTTCATTAATAATATCTTTAATCATCTCCAATTTTTCTTCATCGTTAAGCTTACTAAAATCTTCCTGAAACATCGCAGCTGTGAGCATTGTATTATTCAGCGGATTATTAAGTTCGTGAGCGACACCAGCTACGAGCGTTCCGACAGCTCTTAGTTTATGGGATTCAACCATAATTCTTTCACGCTCATCAATTTCTTTTATCATTTTATTAAAAGCCATCCTGAGCTGGGAGAATTCATCACGATATTTTCTGTGAGGTGGAATTGGTGAAAAATCTCCTTCACCGATTCGTTCAGTATAAAGCATAAATCTTGCAAGTGTCCCTAATAACTGACGAGCCAGAAATGAAACAACAAATATTATACTCAACAATAACAATATGAGAAAAACAAAAGGTATTCTGTATGTTAAGGCAAGCATTTGGTTAACAGATTCCCTTTCCTTTTTTTCAAAATTTAAAGCAGTTTCTATCATCTGAGAACCATGATCACGAAGTGCATTCTCAATATTTTTTTTCACTACTTCATTGTTAGTCCCACCAATTTTTGTAAGTAAATTATGATAATCTGATAAATGCTTATTCATAGTACTATAATCAGCTTTACCAATTATCTTTTCAATCGTTTCTTCATTCTCTTTTAAGATTTTCTCAGCCTTTTGAAGATGAATTTCGGCATCATCTAAATTGGTACCATAGAGCAAGTAGTTTTTTTCAAAGCGTCGTGCCTCCTGAATTTCAGCTTTATAATTATCCGATGTTTCAAGAAATTGAATTTTATCCATAACCTGTGCAATAGTAATAATAGACCAGATTGTAATGATTGCACATAAAGCAAATATTACAGAGAACGCAATTATCAATCTGGTTCTAATACTTATGGACGGTCTTTCCTGGGGTGTGTTTTCCTTTTTGGGATCTGACATCTTATCTTATCAGTTATTACTTACGTTCAACCTTGCTTTAATAATAAACTATGATTTTAGGATTCTTACTTTTCAGAACTTAATTCTTGCGCAGCCCTTTCTATAATAGAACGAAGATCGTTGGGTTTGAATGGTTTTGCTATAAAATCAAAGGCTCCTTTAGCTAGAGCTTCCCGCGCAACTTCAACCGTAGCATAACCAGTTATCATTATCACTTTAGTTCGTTTAGATTTAGAAGTTACATGTTCCAAGACTTCTATACCATCAATATTATCCATTCGTATGTCAGTAATAACTATATCGAAATTCTTCTCGTCAAATCTTTCAAGAGCTTTCCTGCTGTCGACAAAGGTCTCCACTATATCACCCCGTTTTTCCAAAGCAGGTTGAAGACGTTTTCCAACTATGTTTTCATCGTCTATTATCATAATGCTTAATTTATTTTCCATCTAATCCTATTCCTTTAGATAATTTAATATGAATTTTTTTATAAGCTTATGGATTTTCCTCGGCCAACTTCTCTTTCAATGTCAAAGGATATTCAGCTGAAAAACTAGCTTGAATTTTTCTACGATGAAAATACGCTTTAAAAACATAGAAGAGAATTAGTAAACCGCCTGATATTCCACTCAAATAGAGCATAGCCTTACTGGCAAAATTAAAATATACGTTGTTAGCCGGATCCATATCAACGATGCCTAGTTGTTGAAGGTAAACAGGAATCGCAATGAAGCGGCTTACAACACATAGTAAGATAATTATAGCAGTTACCAGTCGAATAGAAACTTCCTTTACCACCTTTGTACCATAAGCTCCGACGTATATCCCAAATAATGATCCAACAAAGAGAAGAAGAGTAAGCCTAATGTCGACAAGCCCTTCAAAAGCATAATTAATTGCCCCGAAAGCACCCATATACATTGCGAGATAGAGTTCGCTTCCAGCCGCAACACTTGCTGATGCTCCAAATACATATATCATTGCAGGAACTCCGATAAATCCTCCAACTCCTATAGTTCCTGCCAAATAACCGCAAGCTAGTCCAACAATAAGAACGACCCATAATGAAACCGAAATGTCAGCAACCGGGAAATATATTAATGGCGGTAATTTATGTTTACTTAAAAATTCTACAATTTTTCTCGAAGGACCTTTATCCAACTTTTTACGAGATTTATTTATATCCCTCAGCATTGATATGGATACTATTGTAAGCACGATGACAAATACCAAACTAATATATAAGTCAGCACCAGCACTTGTTGCTGCACTGTGCCCTTCTTTACCCTCGAACATAAATTTCATAACCATTACAGCTAGGCGTATTCCTAAAGCGGCAGTTATCAGCATAAAAATAGAAAGTTTTTTATCAACATTTCCTAATTCACTATGGCGTTTTGAGCCGACCATTGCTTTACCAAATTTATGTGTAATATTGCTTGCTACTGCTACAGGACCCAATACTCCTAAATTCATCATTCCGGGTGTCATGAAGAATGCTCCACCCGAACCAATAAATCCGCTCAATATACCGCCAATGAAACCCAGCATTACAACCTGGGCAGCAGTTGACCAACTAATATCAATAAAATATTCTAAACCCATGCTATCCTCTATTTATAAGCAAGTTATAACCATAAAAATTTTTCTCACTCTAACTTGACTAATTTTAAAATGTTATGCCAAAGGTTACCAATTACGTATGCAGCGAGTGGGACTGAGAGTGCAATTATAAGTACTGCTAATATTTTAAATTCGGTATCTGAAGGCGTTAAAAATTTTAATATTAATTCCTGATTCGTAAAAACAAAATAAAAAAGCAGTACACTTATTAAAGCGAAAACTAAAGTTTTAATCCTTTGCTTTGGTCCAAACAAATACTGTTCCTTAAGATCATCAGAGCTAATCACAGGCACTCGCGATTGATCGGATAGAAGACTAATTAAATCCCTCTTCATCCTTTTTTGAGATGCACTTCCTGAAGAAAGAAAAACATCACCGACTACAACAAGACAATTACCTTTCGAACTTTTTACCATGTTGGCAAGAGGTTGTACTCCTCCATAAATAGTATTTACAGCTCCTGCTCTTCCTACCTGGATTAATCGGTTGATCGTTTCAGGTACTCCATATTTATCTTTTTCATCTTCTTCAGTCTCTGAAGTGTCATCCAAAATTCCCCCATTCTTTTCCCTGTCGGAAAATTTTGCCTGAGCAATTTCTTCTTTTTGTAAGACTTTATCATCTCGCATTTGATGTACAAGCCTAACTAATTCTACCGATGCGTTCCATTTACCTGCTATCTCAACAAGGTGATTGAATGTATCAGCATCAGGATTAAACCGCTCCTGAATACAAAGTATGTTTGTAGCAGCCATAGTACAAACCAAAGATCTCATGTTCTCAATCTTTTTAAGAACCTGAGGAATAAATTCTGCTTGTTTTACAAAAGCAGGTAAATAGGTCAGAGAAACATTTCCCTGATATGCCTTCACATCAACCTTTGCTACTCTCGTTCTCGCATCTTCAGCAATTGCAAGTCTACATTGTGATTGTAAAAGAAGATCTTCGATTTTTTGATTTGATTCAGGCGTTGGCTGAAATTCAGGTAACCTGGTTAGATTTATTAAAGCAGTTACAGAATCATTAATAGATAAATTCGTAGAATTAGCAACTAAATCAAAAAGAATCGGTTCATTGCAATCAACATTATAGAAGTATTTTGTATATCTACATCTATCCTCATCAACCTGTTCAATATAATTTTTAGCTTGCTTACTATTCAAATTCATTCGTTGCATAACTCTGTTTATGCG
>Ga0307423_1000997_pt1 | contig 17919 bp, 13 predicted proteins | sample SalMarWE160310MG_FD_202154 | JGI IMG/M metagenome (GOLD analysis project Ga0307423, IMG submission 202154) | Salt marsh sediment microbial communities from the Plum Island Ecosystem LTER, Massachusetts, United States - WE1603-10 | ecosystem: Environmental > Aquatic > Marine > Intertidal zone >...
TGTCGGCTGCCCAGATCGTAATAGTGGGCGGGCAGGATGATCAGGCACTCGAAGAGGGATGCCATCAGACAGACGATCACGGTCTTGGGGAGGATGGACATGAACTCGCCGGAGGTACCCCCGATCAGCAGGAGCGGGAAGAAGGCCGCGCAGGTGGTCGAGACCGCCGAGATCACCGGCCACATCACCTCCTCGGCTCCCTCGACAATGGCATCCCGCAGGGACTCTCCCCCCTCGATCCGGCGGTAGATGTTCTCGAGGACGATGATCGCGTCGTCGACGAGCATGCCCGACACCAGAAGCATTCCGATCAAGGACATGGCGTTGATGGAGATGTCCATCAGCGGAAAGAGAATGAACGCGGTCAGGAAGCTGAATGGGATCGCGATGATGGTGAGCGTCGCGTTCCGGAACCCGATGGTGAACCAGAGAATCGCCATCACGAAGACAACGCCGGTCAGCAGGTTGTTCCTGAGCACATTCATGCGCGCGCTAACCCACTTCGACGAATCCCAGGTGAGACCCAGATCGATACCCTCGGGAACGGTCTCTCGATGTGTCTCGACCCAGCTCCGCACAGCGGCCGCGACATCGATCAGGTCGGCGTCATTTTCCTTGGCGATCCCGATCATCAGCGACGGATTGCCGTTGTAGCGACCGACGAAGCGGCGCTTCTCGAGCTTCTCCTCCACCCTGGCGATGTCCCGCAGGCGCACGTAGGTGCCGTTCGAACTCTCGCGCAGCACGGTGCCCAGGATCTCCTCGATCGACTGGTAATCCCCCCTCGCGCGGAGCGTCGCCTCGCCCTCGGAACCCGTGAAGGTGCCCGCCGGCAAATTGAGATTGTGAGCCCGGATGCGCTCGACGACGTCGATCAGGGTCAGGTCGTAGCGCGAGGCTTCGTCCCGATCGACGATCACGTGCACCTCCCGCTCGTGTTCGCCCCGCATCGTCACCCTGCGCACGCCGGGGAGATCGTCGAGTCCCTTCTTGACGTCGTGTGCGACCTCGAGAAGAGCCATCTCCCCCAGCTCGGCCGTGTCGGCCACGACCACCATCAGGACGGGGTAGGTCTCCCCAACGGAGAGCTCCCGGATGTACGGATCCTCTGCGTCGGGCGGCAGATCGTCTACGCGTTCGACCGCGGCGCGCAGGTCGTTGATCGCCGACTCGTACTCCGCGTCGGACAACGTCTCCTTCCAGTCGATGAGGATCGACGAGTAGTTGGCCCGCGACTCGGAGGTCATCTCCTTGATGTCCGGGAGGTCGCGGATCTCCTCCTCGAGCTTGGTGGTGATGAGCCGTTCGATTTCTTCTGCCGACGCGCCGCTCCAGACCGTGCCGATCAAGCTGGCGTTGAAGGAGATGTCGGGGAAGAAGTCGACGGGGAGGCGTCTGAAGGTGACGAAACCCGCCACCATGCAAACCATGAACAGCAGGTTCACCAGGACGGCCTGCCGGACGCTGAAGCCGGGGAGGCTCACGAATCGTCTCCCACGACCTTGACGCGTTGTCCCTCGCGGAGCTCGCGAACGCCGCTGACGACGACCCGCTCGCCATCGCCCAGTCCCTCGGTCACCTCGATCAGGCCCGGTCGGAACGGCACCGGCCGTGTCTTCACGCGCCGGCGCTCGACGAGCGGCGCGCTCGAATCCCCCTCGAGCACGAACAGGTAATCAAGCTCGAACTCGCGCTGCAGCGCGCGGCGGGGAATCCAGATGGCGGGGCCGGAATCCCCAACGCTGAAGCGGACCTTCCCGAGCATGCTGGCGAAAAGGCGCCCGTCCGGGTTGGGCACGTGGGCCTTGATCGGGTACTTCCGGGTTCGCTCGTCCGCTGCGCGTGCGACCTGGGCGATGGTGCCGGCAAACCACTCCTCCGGGAAGACGTCGACCCTCAGGCTCACCGGATCGCCGACCTGGAGAACCACCACCTCGCGGTCACTGACACCGAACTCCAGCTCGATCTCGGAGAGATCGAGCAGCTCGACCACCGCCTGGCCGGGCTGCACGTAGGCACCCGGCTCCAGGTCGAGGGAGTTGACGACGCCGGCGAAGGGGGCGGTGATGGCGGTCTTCTCGAGCCGGGTACGGGCGTCGGACAGCGCCGCCCGCGCGTCCAGCAGCGCGGCGTAGTCGGCGCGCTCCTGGTTCGACACGCGGTCGAGCTGAGCCTCGCTGGCGATCTCTCGTTCGGCGAGGCCGCGCTGCCGCTCGAGCTCCGTCACCGCGAGCCCGTGAGCGGCCTTCGCGCGCAGCAGCTGGGCGCGAGCGCGGTCCACGGCCGCCTCCAGGAAGGTCCGCTCGATCTCGATCAGCACGGCACCCGCCTCGACCCGCTCGTGCTCCTCGGCATTCACCGCGACCACCTGACCGGCGACCTCTGCCGCAACCACCACCGACCGGATCGGCGCCAGGACCGCGGAGAGCTCTGCGGTGATGCTCCCGATCTCGCGCCGCGCGACATGGGCCTCGACTGCGAGCCGGGCCTCGGTCGAAATCCCGCTCGCCACGGGGGGCTCTTTCGCCTCGCCTCGCGTCTCCCCGGCCACCGCGTCTCGCTCGCGTCGCGCAACGGCATCGGGCGAGGTCCAGAACATCAGCATCGCCCCGAGCAGGGCGGCGGCCGCCAGGGCCAGCACGACCATCGGCACGGTCTTCCTGGTCATCGCGAACCCTTCGCCTCGGCCGCGGAGGTCTCGTACAGGCCACCGCACAGCAGCTGCAGCAGCGCAGCGAAGGCGCGCGAGGGATCGACGCGCGGCTCGTCGAAGGTGGCGCGGCGCACCAGCCCGTCGAACAGCGCCAGAAGCAGCAGACTCATCTCGGCGGGATCGACATCGGAACGAAACTGGCCCGCGAGCGCGCCGGCCTCGATCAGCCCTTCGAAATCGCGTTCACGCTCGCGGTAGAAGGCCCGGCTGGCCTCGAAGAGACGCCGGCGGGCCTCGGGGTCCCGCGCGATCACGCCCCAGGCTTGGTTGTACAGCGAGTGAAAGCGGCGGGTGATCCCGGGGAGGGCGTCGACGATCAGCATCCGGAGCACGTCTTCCACCGATCGAATCGGCTCCTCCTGGCTCGGATCCACTGCCGTCGCGATTCGCTCTCGCACCTCCTCCATCGACGCGATCACCGCATTGACGAGGAGATCCTCCTTGGACTCGTAGTAGTTGTAGAGCGTCCCCTTCCCCACCCGCGCGCGGCGCGCGACCTCCTCCATCCGGGCCGCGTCGAACCCCTGCTCGGAGAAGACCTCCTGGGCGGCGGCCAGGATCCGCCCGCGCTTGTCCTGCTCGCGGTCGGCCTCATCGGCCGCTCTCGAATTGGTTGCAGGAGCCACCTTCCCCTCAGTACTGACTGGTCAGTACTAGAAGATAGCAGCGGGACCCCTTCAATCGCACCCACCAGCCATTGACGAGGAAGCCCCATCTCGGTGAGAGTTGGGTTGTCTGGCCGGATCTCCCCACGGGGCAAGACCAGTCCTGCGCCAGCAGCAGCCGCTCGCTGACGGATGATCCGGACGCTGTCAGGAAGAAAGCCATGGATCTGACCTATAGCACCAGGTACGAGGCCTTCCGCCGTGAGGTCCGCGACTTCCTGGAGGAGAATCGCGATCGCGCCTCCTCGGGCAGCATCGCGATGAGGCTGGGCGAGAAGGACCCCAAGACGCTCGAGTGGCAGAGGATCCTCATCGAGCACGGCTACGCGGCCCGGGTCATCCCCCGCGAGTACGGAGGGTACGGCGCAGAGCCCGACCTGCTCGAACGCGTGATCATCGACGAGGAGTTCAACAAGGCCGGCCTCTCCCGGGGCATCGGCGGTCAGGGCCCCGAGATGCTGGTACCGACGTTGCTCGAGCACGGCAGCGAGGAGCAGAAGCGCACCTGGGTCGGGCCGACGATTCGAGGAGAGGTCGTCTGGTGCCAGGGCTACTCGGAGCCGAACGCCGGCAGCGACCTGGCCAACGTGCAGACGCGGGCAGTCGACGATGGCGACGAATTCGTCATCAACGGGCAGAAGATCTGGACCACGACCGCGCACCTCGCCGAGATGATGTTTGCGCTGATTCGGACCGAGCCCGACGCCTCCAAGCACGCCGGTCTCAGCTATCTGCTGATCCCGATGGACACCCCCGGAATCGAGATCCGCCCCCTCAAGACGATGACGGGCCAGTCGGAGTTCAACGAGGTCTTCTTCACCGACGTGCGGACCCCGCAGGCCAACGTCGTCGGCCGGCGGGGCGAGGGCTGGAAGATCGCCAACACGACACTCAAGCACGAACGCAACATGCTGGCGTCGAGCGCCCTGCTCGAGGGGGTCTTCGGCGGCCTGGTGGCGGTCATGCACCAGGAGACCTCGGCCGGCGTGCGTCCGATCGATAGCCCGGTGTTTCGCGACCGCCTCCTGCGCCTCCAGGCCCGGGTCCTCTCGATGAAGTACCACAGCCTGCGCATGCTGACCTGCAACCTGAAGGGGGAGTCGACCGGGGTCGCGGGCCTGGTCACCAAGCTCACCGGGTGCGAGCTGAGCCACCAGATCGCCGCGCTGGCGATCGACGCGCTGGGCGAGCTGGGCGCGCTCTACGACGGCTCGAAGTACCTGCGCAGCGGGGGAATGTGGCAGTTCCAGTACATGTTCTCGCTGGGCCTGATCATCGGCGGGGGCACCGCCCAGATCCAGAAGAACATCATCAGCGAGCGCGGGCTGGGCATGCCCCGCGAGCCGAGGATGGAGAAGGGTCGAAACTGATGGATTTCGGACTGTCGGAAGAGCAGAAGCTGCTCGAGGAGAGCGTACGGCGTTATCTGGACACCGAGGCGCCGATCACTCTGGTGCGCGAGATCGTGGAGACACCGACGGGACATCACCGCCCGCTCTGGCAGGGGCTCGCCGAACTCGGCGTCGCGGGAATCCTGGTTCCCGAGGAGCACGGCGGAAGCGGCCTGACGCTCCTCGATGCCGCCGTCGCGGCCGAGTCCCTGGCCTGGTGCGTGGCGCCCGTTCCGTTCCTGGGGACGGCGGTGATGGCCCCCATCGCACTGGTCCACTCGGGAACCCCGGAGCAGCGGGCGGAGTGGCTGCCGAAGATCGCAACGGGTGAGACCTGCGTGGGCGTGGCGGCGACCGAGCTGCTCTCGGTCCACGAGGACGCCGGTGTCCGGCTCGAGGGCGGGCGCCTCCACGGCAAGGCACTCTTCGTCGTGGACGCAGGATCGGCGGACGTCTTCCTCGTCCCGCTCCCGGGCGAGAGCCTGGCTCTCGTCACCAGGGAAGCCGCCGGCCTCGCGATCGAGCTGCTCACGACGATCGACCGCACCCGCCGCGTCGGCGAGCTCCGCTTCGAAGGGGTCGCGGCGGAAGATTGGATCGGCGGCGAGGGCGCTGCCGCGGAGGGGATCTCCCGAATGCTCGACGCGGGCCGGGTCGCGCTGGCGGCCGACCTGCTCGGCGCCAGCGAGCGCTGTCTCGAGAAGGCGGTCGAGTACGCCAAGCAGCGCGAGCAGTTCGGGCGGTTGATCGGCTCGTTCCAGGCGGTGAAGCACATGTGCGCCGAGATGGCCGCAGAGCTCGAGCCCGCGCGCTCATTGGTCTGGTACGCGGCCCACGCGTTCACGGAGCTCCCTCTGGAGGCGTCGCTGATGGCTGCGCACGCCAAGGCGCACCTGGCCGAGATCGGCACCGTGATCGCACGCACATCGACTGAGGTGCACGGCGGGATCGGCTTTACCGACGAGCACGACCTGCACTTCTGGTTCAAACGCGTGGGCCTGGATCGCCAGCTCCTTGGTGGTCCGACGGTGCTTCGCGAACACGCCGCACGCCTTCAGGGCTGGGCGACAGCGTAGAGCCAAGAAGGCAGGAGAACGGAATTGGCAAGGAGAACCCTGAGAACAGAGCTGTGTGAGATGCTGGGGATCGAGTATCCCATCCTGAGCGCAGGCATGGGACCGAGCCTGGTGGGTGAGAAGACCGGTGCGCCGGTGGAGCTGGTCGTCGCCGTCTCGGAGGCCGGCGGGCTCGGCGTTCTGGGGGCTGCCGGCTATACCGTCGACGAGCTGCGCGAAGCGATCCGGGAGGTGCGGAAGCTGACCGACAAGCCCTTCGGCGTCGATCTGCTGCTACCCGGTGAGATCGTCACCGCGGGCGACCGGGAGGATGTCGGCTCCAAGACGGAAGCCCTCGCCGACCTTCTCAAGAATCTCCCCGCCGCCCACTACGATTGGGTGATGAAGGTCAAAGCGGAGATGCAGCTCCCCGACATCGAAGCCAGGGTCCGCGTGGCATCCACGACGGCTCGCCCCCATGCCTCCGTGCAGGTCTGCATCGACGAGAAGGTCCCGCTCTTCTGCTCAGGACTCGGCAACCCTGGCTTCATGGTCGAGAGGGCCCACGCGGCCGGGATGAAGGTCCTGGGCCTCGCCGGCAACACCAAGAACGTGATGCGCATCGCCCAGTCCGGCGCCGACCTGGTGGTCGCCCAGGGACACGAGGCGGGCGGCCACACCGGACGTGTGGGTTCGATGGCCCTCTGGCCGCAGGCGATCGATGCGGCCGCCCCGACGCCGGTACTGGCGGCCGGGGGGATCGGCGATGGCCGGGGCGTGGCTGCAGCGCTGGCCATCGGTTGTGTGGGTGTCTGGGTCGGCACCCGCTTCCTCGCCTCCAATGAAGGCGGCGCTCTCGATGTCCAGAAGGAGCTGATCCTCGAGGCCAACGACGAGGATACCCGGCGAACCTACCTCTACACCGGCAAGACCTCCCGGGCCACCTACTCGCGCTTCCACGATCTATGGGAGAAATCCGGGCTGGAGCCGCTGCCCTTCCCGATGCAGGTGCTTCTGGCGTCGGGGATGGTCGAGATGTTCCGCAAGGCGGAGAAGCGGGACTACATGGGGCCCTTCGCCGGGCAGGTCGTCGGGCTGATCAAGGAAATCAAGCCAGCCGCGGAGATCCTGGCGGACATGGTCGAGGAAGCGGTGGAGATCCTGACCCGAAAGCTCCCCGAGCGTGTCGTTGCGAAGTAAACCGGGCCGTCGGGGCTGGAAGAAGCGGATCGCTCTGATCACCGGTATCGCGCTCATCGCCCTGGTGGCGATGGGAGTGCGTCGCATTCTTCCGGTTCTCTCCTTCGGCGCCGGGCTGAAGGCGGGACACATGTGCTCCGCCGTGTTCGTCGCAGGGCGAAGCCCGGGCACCGTGCTGAGGGACGAGCTCGGAAATCTCGACACTCGCCTGCGGCTCGTCCCGGACCCGATCGTCGACCGTGAGTCCCGCACCGTCGCAGTACCGCTGCTGTTCGGCTCGCTGACGCGGCGGGCGGCCTACCGAGAGGATACGGGCTGCACGGTGTTGCCGCCTGGCTCCTCGATCCAGGATGGCGCCGCCCTTCCCAGGGTGAAGATCCCAAAGCCGCCCGGCGATCCTTCGATCATCCCCTGGCCAGACGGCGATCTGCTTGCGGGCGAGCCGCTTCCTCCCGAGGTCGATGCGCAGCGGCTATCGACGGTGGTCGAGGCGGCGTTCACCGGAGAGCGGGAGCGGCCCTACCAGACCATCGGCCTGGTCGTGGTGTACAAGGGCCGAATCATCGCCGAGCGCTATGCCCCGGGCTTCGATGCGCACACGCAGTACCGCAGCTGGTCCTCGGCCAAGAGCATCACCAGCGCACTGGTGGGAATCCTGGTCGGACAGGGTCGGATCGAGGTCGTTGCCCCCGCGCCGATTCCCGAGTGGCGGGAACCCGACGACCCGCGCGGCCAGATCACCATCGCCCACCTCCTGCACATGAGCAGCGGTCTCGAGAGCGACGGCGCTCTGACGCTCGAGGCCTACTGGGGCGGGATCGATACCGGCTCGGCGGTCGCCCGGACCCGCCTGGAGGCGACGCCGGGGAAGCGGTGGAAGTACTCCAACTACGACACGCTGCTGCTGGTGCGCGCGATGCGCGAGGTGATCGGTGACGACGCCGAGTACCTGACATTTCCCCACCGCGCCCTCCTCCACAAGATCGGGATGCGGGATACCGTCCCCGAACTCGACCCCTACGGCAACTTCATCCTCAGCAGCCAGGTGTACACGACAGCTCGCGACCTGGCGCGGTTCGGCCTCCTCTACCAGAACGACGGGATCTGGAACGGAGAGCGGATCCTGCCGGAAGGCTGGGTGGAGTTCACGGTGAAGCCCGCGCCGGCCACACTGCTGCTGCCCGAAGAACACGAGGTCTACGCGGGCTACGGGGCGCAGTTCTGGCTCTACGGGCGCCACCCGCGCCTGCCCGCCGACGCCTACGGCACCTCCGGCGCCCGCGGACAGCACGCCACCATCGTGCCCTCGCGCGACCTCGTCGTCGCCCGGATGGGTCTCGACCCCCTCTCCGAGGGCGGCTGGGATCAGCCCGCCTTCGTCGCCGACGTCCTCTCCGCCATATCACCTGGCGCCGGACTGCCGATCCAGGAGCAGGGGCGCAGGTAACGCCATCCCTCCAGGCCAGCCCGCATTCCTCGCCAGATCGCGTCGCAGTGCCTTCACGCTGAATCCCCGAGCAGGGAAGCCCGTCGAGATCTCGGCTTCTCCAGGAGGATCTGGCAAACGCCGTTGGCCCGCTCGCGGAAGCCGGCCTCGCAGTAGCAGAGATAGAACTCCCACATGCGCAGGAACCGATCCGTCAGGCCGAGGTCGCGGATCCGGTGCAGATTCTCGTACATCTTCTCACGCCAATGGCGAAGCGTCTCCGCGTAGTGGGGCGTGATGTCCTCCAGATGGGTGATGCGCAGGTCGGTGGCGTACGCCAGTGAGCTGCAGATGGCGCCGATAGAGACGAGCTGCCCACCCGGGAATATGTACCGCTTCACGAAGTCGACGCTTCGAATCGACCGTGCGAAATCGCGTTCGGGAACGGTGATGGCTTCCAGGAGCATCATTCCAGCCGACTTCAACCGCTCGCTACAGATCTGGAAGTAGGTATCGAAGTGCTGGTGGCCCACCGCCTCGATCATCTCGATGGAGACGAGCTTGTCGTAGCTGCCGCGCAGCTCCCGGTAATCCTGAAGAAGAACCTCGACGCGATCCGTCAGGCCCGCTTCTGCCATCCTCTTCGAGGCGAACTCGTACTGCTCCCGCGAGATCGTCGTGGTGGTAACGCGGCATCCGTATCGGCTAGCAGCGTGGATCGCAAATCCCCCCCAACCGCTTCCGATCTCGAGGATGTGATCCTCCGGGCCGAGCTCGAGCGCTCGACAGACCCGCTCGTACTTCGCGATCGAGGCCTCCTCCATGGTGGCGTCGGGGCGTTCGAAGAGACCGCAGGAGTAGGTGAGCGTCCGATCCAGGAAGAGCGCGAAGAACTCGTTCCCGAGATCGTAGTGCGCCATGATGTTGCGCCGTGCCCCGCGCCGGCTGTTGCGGCGCAGTGCGTGCAGCAGCCGGAGCCCGGGGCGAAAGAGATGCACCGCGCCTCTTTCCAGCCCCTCGAGCGCCTCCTGGTTGCGCGCGAGAATCTGCAGCAGAGGCGTGAGCGCCTGAGACGACCACAGGCCATCTATGTAGGCTTCAGCCCCACCCAGGACGCCCCGGAACGCGATGGAGCGGTAGAAGGCGGGCTTCTGGACGACGATCTCCCCGCGAAGCTCCGCGTCGGGGTCACCCAGGTCCGCCCGGCTCCCCGCATCGGAAACGAGGATCCTCCCTTCTCTGATCCGGCCCAGACGCTCGAGAACCGCCGCTCGAGCCAGGCGGTCGAGCGCTCTGCGGCGCGTCCGCCCCACGGCCGCTTCGGAATCGCCAATGTCCTTCCTCATGGGCCCGCAACCTCCAATTGGCCTTCGAGATCGCGGGGATGCGGGTGGATGGGAACCCGCTTACGCCGCAGGCGCTGGGCTTCCCAGTAGATCCGCGCGATCACCTGTGCCGTCATCACAGGGTAGCGGACCAGCGCTCTCGCCAACGAGCCGCTGGTGATCTCCCGGCGATGCATCGACAGGGAAGCGCGGAAGAGTCTCTTCTCCCCGCCCGCGTAGCTGTCGATCCCAACGCCGAGATGACGCCCAGGCGTCGCGAAGCTCCAGCGGTAGCTACTGTCCATGCCCATGAAGGGAGAGACGTGAAAGTCCTTCGAGGTGACGAAGCGGCACACCTTGCCTCCCCCATCATCGCCCTCCGCGCTGAGGACATAGCAGTAACGCTCGTTCCAGGGGGTGTTGGTCACCTCGGCGACGATCGCGTCGAGCCGACTTCCGTCCTCTCCGAAACAGTAGAAGAGTGAGACGGGATTGAATGCGTAGCCGAAGTAGCGGAGGTGGGTGAGGAGTCGAATCGGTCCCGCAGGGCGTCGGCCACTCCGCTCTTCGACGAGGTCTCGCACCGCTGCGTGAAGTGGGACGCGCGGATCGCCCAGATGATCCTGGCGCCGGAAGCACGCCAGCGCCGGACGTTCCGCAGACCAGAGCCAACGTCCCTCGAAGACCGATGAGAGCTCCTCGAGATCCAGGTAGACCATGAAGAGCCGCATCGAAAAAGAGTGGACCACCGGGTCGAATCGCCGGTGCCGAGTCCATCCCTCGTAGAGACAGCTTTCCACGCTCAAAGCTCCAGACCAAAGGAGCGGGCGACTGCGATCGCACTGTTGACGCCGTCTTCGTGGAATCCGTAACCCCAGTAGGCGCCGCAGTAGTGGGTCCGGTTCACCCCGTCGACTTTCGCGTGGAGTCTCTGGGCAGCGACGGCGCCAGCATCGAAGACGGGGTGATGGCAGACGAAACGCGCGAGCACCCGGGAGGCGTGGACCTGGTCCACGCCGTTCAGGGTCACGAAGAAATCTTGACGTGAGCGGAGTCCCTGCAGCCGGTTCATGTGGTAGCTGACCGAGACGCGGTCGCGCCGCTCTCGCGCGATGCGGTAGTTCCAGCTCGCCCACGCCCGCCGGAGCCGAGGCATCACCGACGCATCGGTGTGAAGGACGACCTCGTTCTCCTGGTAGCGGATGGCGCCGAGCACCCTTCGCTCCAGCTCCGAGGGATCTGCCAGGAGCCGCAGGGCCTGGTCGCTGTGGAGCGCGAGAACGACCCGGTCGAAGCGGTGGATCTGGCCATCCCCTGTCGCCAACTGCACGCCGCCGCGACGGCGCCGCACCGAGCACACCGGCCGGCCCGTGAGAATCCGCTCCGAGAAGGGAGCCGTCAGCGCATCCACGTAGCGTCGTGAGCCGCCGGTGACCACTCGCCAACGGATCGGATCCCGGCGGTCGAGCAGGCCGTGGTTCTCGAAGAAGGACACGAAGGATCGGGCGGGGAAGCCCAGAAGCTCCGACGGGTCCGCCGACCAGATGGCGGCGCCCATGGGGACGACGTAGCGCTCGACGAACTCCGCCGAGTAGCCGGCTCCGCTCAGGTAGTCGCCGAGCGCAACCTTCTCCTCCTGATGGTTCAGCAACTCCCGCGCCTCGCGGTTGAACCGAAGGATTTCGCGCAGCATCCGGCGGAATGACGGCCGCAGCAGATTTCGCCGCTGCGCGAAGACGGCGTTCAGGTTGCGGCTCGCCCACTCGAGACCGGTGCGCTCGCAGTGCACGCTGAAGCTCATCTCGGTGGGCCGGCTCGGAACCCCGAGTTTTGCGAGCAGCCTGGTGAAGTTGGGATAGGTACGCTCGTTGTAGACGATGAACCCGGTGTCGATCGCGTGGCGCTCGCCCCCTGCCGCCACCTGGACCGTATGGGTATGGCCACCGATGCGCTGGTCTGCCTCGAAGACGGTAACGTCGTGGGCGCGATGGAGCAGATGAGCGGCGACGAGGCCGGAGACCCCGCTCCCGACGATGGCGATCTTCATGGCTCTTTCTCCCAGCAATTTCAAAAAATCTTGACAGATGGAGACCATTTGTCAAGATATTATATATATATTTGAGTGACAATGCGCCGGAAAGGCCCCTGGAGCGCCCAGCAGATCGATTCATTCCTGCGCGACACGGCGATTCCCCTGCGCCTCGCCTGCCAGACGAGCTCAGGATGGCCGGTCGTGCTCTCGCTCTGGTACCTGCACCGCGAGGATGCGCTCTGGTGTGCGAGCGCATCCAGCTCCAGAGTGGTTCAGCTCCTCGCGCGAGTCGATCGCGAGGTGGCGATCCGCATCGAGCCGCACCGCTTGATGAGCTGGGATTACACCGAGCGCATGACCGTCGGCTGACTGGTGGGAACCTCTGGGCGTCGAGGGCTATCCTACGGCGGCCTCCTGCGGACAAGCGGTGGCGGGTAACCGGAGTCACACCGAGATGAGAGCCCCCTCGACGCTGCTGCTGCTCCTCCTGCCGCTGTCGACCCCGGCCATTGCCGGGGAACCTCGGGATGATCCGGCTCCCGAGAGAGTGTATCGACAGCTCCGCCAGGAGCCGGCGATCCGCACCCGGGAAGAGGCCCTCGAATTCCTCGCCGAGGCATCTCCCGGCGGTCTCTGGAGGTCGTCGAAGCTCTCCGTCGACGAGCGCATCAAGGCCCTGCTCTCGCACGCGGGGTTCGATTCACTCGACGAGGGGGTTCGTTCGAGACTCCACGACAGCATGCTCGAGATCCGCTCATCCTTCTGGGCCGAAGACCTGGAGAAGCTCTCTTCGGCAGAGGAAGAGCTTCGCGAGGTCTGGAAGAGCGGAAGAATCGTCTCGAACGCCGAGAACCGGAAGCAGGCTGAACAGCTCCAGGATCGCCTGCTCGACCTCGTGGAAGAGGTGGAGATCGCCGTTGCGCTTCAGAGCTGCGCTCGCCCGGAACACGGCCTGGGGACTACCGGTTATCTCGACTGTCTGCTGCGCGGGGGACCCGGCAACTGACTCTCGGTGACGTCGCCACGCAGCCTGGCGAGGAATGCGGGCTAGGAGGCGGGGCCCTCCTGGTGCAGGTGCACGTCCCGCTGCGGATAGGGGATCGAGCAACCCGCCGCCTCGAGCTCCTCCTTGATCTTGCGGGTCAGGTCGAAGCGCAAGGGCCAGTAGTCGCCACCCGCGCACCAGGGGCGGACCACCAGATTCACCGATGAATCGGCGAGATCCGCCGCGGCCACGACGGGCTCAGGATCGTCGAGCACTCGCGAGTCGGCGGCGAGGACCTGACTGATGGTCTCGATTGCCCGGGCGATATCGTCGCCGTAGGAGATCCCGATCACGAGGTCGTTGCGCCGGGTGTCGTTCGCCGAGTAGTTCTTGATCGTCTGCCCGTAGATCGCGGAGTTGGGAATCGTGATCTTCACGTTGTCGGGGCTGCGGAGCTGCGTCGAGAAGATTCCGATCTCCTGTACCGAGCCGGCGGCTCCGGCGACCTCGACGTAGTCGCCCACCTTGAAGGGTCGGAAGATCAGGAGCATCACCCCGGAGGCGAAGTTCGATAGCGTCCCCTGCAATGCGAGGCCGACGGCGAGGCCGGCGGCGCCGAGCACCGCGATCAGCGAGGTCGTCTCGATCCCGAAGAGACTGAGGACTGCAATCAAGACGGCAGCGAGGGTCAGGTAGTAGACGCCAGTCGCGAAGAAGGGAACCAGGACCGGGTCGGCCTTCGCCCGCTCCAGCGCCCGGCGCGTCGTGCGCCGAAGCCAGCCGGCGACCACGCGTCCCACCAGCAGGACCGCCAGCGCCCCGATGACCTGGAGGCCCCAGGTCGAGACGACGGTAATGACGGTCTGGACGAGCTCTTCGGCGTTGGCATCCATGGGGGGGCCTCCTCAGCGGGGAATGTCGAATGTTCAACTTTCCCCGTTGGTCACGTGGGGGAAGACACCATAAGACCCAGAAGTTCAACATTCAACATCCCCCGCACCAGCTCCAGGAGGCGCTGCATCCCCAGCTCTCGCGCCGTGGCCTCCGCGCCAGCTAGCAGCTCTCGCGCGCGCCCGCGCTCGTCGGAGGCGATGGGATCAGCCTCGAGGAGCATCCGAGCGTACGCGTACTGAGTCCGCGCCAGGTGGGGCCTGGCGCCGATGCGCTGATCCGCATCGATCGCCGTCTCATAGTGGGCGGCCGCCTTCTCTCGCTCTTCTCGCGTCTCCGCAAGCCGACCGAGCATGTACTCCAGCGACCCGAGGTACACGCGCATGTGCTGGTGCGAGACGGTCAGATCGGCGTAGGGGAGGAGAAGATCGTACAGAGTCTTCGCCCGCCGCCGATCGCCCAGGTACGCGCAGGCCTCGGCCGCGACGGCAAGGGTCATCAGCCAGGTTTCATCCCGCGGCACGTCGGCGAATTCCTTGCTGGCGAGACGATCGAAGTGACGCCGCGCGGGCTCCGCCTCGTCGAGCTCCGCATGGAGGAACGCTGCGAAGGCCAGGGAGATCGGACCGATGAAGGCCACCCGATCCAGAATGCCTTCGATCAGCTCCCGCGTCGGGAGGAGCTCCCCGCGGAGGTAGTGGAGCCAGCCGGTCAGTATCGCGAACAGGAAGTCGGCATTGGAGTCGTCGGCCTTGCGGCCCAGCTCGAGGATCTCGCGGTTGAGACGCTCCGCCTCGTCGATGCGCCCGTCCGCCAGCGCACGCGCCATGCGAAAGCGGGACACCGAGTGACGGTAGATGGGAACCCGAAGCTCCTCGGCCAGATCGTGGCAGGCGCCGATCTCCCGGTCCGCGCCGGCGATGTCTCCCAACGCCAGCAGAGAGCGGATGCGGCTCTCCCGCGCCACGAACACCTTCTCCTTGGAGCCGCAGCGGATGGCGAGGTCGAGCAGCTCCGTCGCCACCCCGAGCCGCCGGCGAATATCGTCGGGGCCGAGCAGTGCGGCGAGGCGCGAATACAGCGCACCGAAGAGTGCGTCCGGGTCGCCCGACTCGCGCGCCAGCGCGACCGCCTCCTGGCTATGGGACTCCCGCACCTCCATGGAGATCTGCTCCGCCAGCCGGCTGAGGAGCCGGGCGCGCAGGGCCGTCTCCCCCTCGCCCAGGTACTCGAGGGCCTCCTCCAGCAAGGCGCGGTATTCGTCGGCCGTGCCGCCGGGCGGCTCGTCGGCGCGAAACGTCGGCCATCCCCCCATTCCGAGGATGGCGCGGGCCAGGAGGCGCCCGTCGCCGAGCCGGCGGGCGAGCTCGATCACCTGGCGGAAAGCCTCCCTGGCGCGGGGATAGCTTCCGGCCTGCCAGAGCGCCTGCGCCAGGCCGAGGACGAGCTCGCCATGCCGCGCTTCGGTCGCCGGGACGGCGAGCTCTTCCACCTGGAGCACCCGCTCGTAGCGGGCGACGCTCTCCTCCCAGGCCAGGAGTGCGAGGGCGTGGTCCGCTGCCCGCACGCCGTAGTCGATGGCCCGCTCCACGTCTCCTCCCGGCGCCGCCTCGAAGAAGTGATGGGCCAGCTCTGGGAGATGCGACTCGGCTGCCCGCCCATAGCTGGCCTCCAGCACCTCCGCAACTCTGCGATGGAGACGAACGCGCTGGGGACCGGTCAGCTCCTCGTAGAGCACCTCCCGGATCAACGCGTGCGTGAACGCGTAGTGCCCGAGCGGGAGCGGCGTCGCGCCTCCCCCCGTGCCGGACTGGTTGCTCACGATTCGCGCCGCTGCCGCCTCATCCAGGCACTCGAGGAGGGCATCCCGGGGAAGCCCCACGGCCTGCTCGAGAATGCTGATTGCGAACTCCCTTCCGATCACCGCTGCGACGGTGAGAACCAGGTTGCACCGGTCGGAAAGCCGATCGAGACGGCGCCCGATCACCTCCCGGACACCCTGGGGAAGACTCACGCTCCAGGGAGTCTCCGGGCTCGCCGTGTCGAGGCGGCCCTCGGCGTCGAGGAGCCGCACCGTCTCGTGGATGAAGAAGGGATTCCCCTCGGTCATCTCGAAGACGGCGCGCACCAGCGCATCGGAGGCGCTGCGCCCGGTGGTGCTCTCCATGAACAGCGAGACATCACTCTCCACCAGGCCGCGCAGGGGAACGCGCCGGAGGTGGGGCTCCCGGGCGAGCTCACCCAGCACCAGCGCGAGCGGGTGCTGGCGGCGCAGCTCCACGTCTCGATAGGCGCCGAGAAGCAGCATGCGGGCGTCGCGCATCTCGCGGACCAGAAACTGCATGAGTCGCAGTGTCGGCTCGTCGGCCCAGTGCAGGTCGTCGAGAAACAGCACCAGGGGCCGGGCGCGGCTCGCCCGGTGGAGGAAGCTCGAGACGCTGTCGAAGAGCCGGAAGCGGGCCTGCTCCGACTCCACGGCATCGGGCTGCGGGAGATCGGGGAAACGGTCTCGAAGCTCGGGAACCAGGGGCGCGATGTCGGATGCGCCCGCCCCGAGCTGATCCCGGAGACGCGCTCCGGGCAGCGCTGCCACCAGGGCGCGTAGGATCTGAATCCAGGGCCAGAAGGAGGGGATCCCCTCGCCCTCGTAGCAGCGGCCATCGGCGGCGAGGGCACCCCGCCGGCCCGCCTCGGCAGCCAGCTCTTCGGCAGTCCGGGTCTTTCCAATCCCCGGCTCGCCCACCAGCATCACCACCCTTCCCCGCCCCGAGAAGATCTCGTCCAGGTCGATCCGCAGCTCCTGCATCACCTCGTCGCGGCCGACGAAGAGCCCGCTCTCACGCGGAACCCCCTCCGCCTCCTCTCTCTCATCCACCGCCGCGACGAACCTGTATCCACGCCCATGGACGGTCTCGATCGGCTTGGCGCGCGAGCGCCCCCCTTGGAGCGCTTTGCGGACCGTCGCCACATTAGAGGGCAGCACCGACTCCGTGACGTGTTCGCCGGGCCAGAGCTCGTCGAGGAGCTCCGCCTTGGGCACCACCCGGTCGCGGTGCCGGATCAGGTAGAGGAGCAGGTCGAAGGCCTTTGGCGCGAGCTTGACCACCCTGCCCTGCTTGCGGAGCTGGTAGAGCCCTTCGTCGAGCTCGAGGTCGGCGAATGAGAAGATCACCAGCCAGACTGTAACCCGGCGTCCCTGATGAGAAACAGGCCTGTCTCTGGCGAAGACTCGATTCTCGCAGAATCACGTCCACTGATCGCGGTGCATCCCATGCCGTGGGACGACGCGTTCGCCCCCCCGTCTCGCATCCCGCAGTGACCCCTGTCACGCGCCCGCGGTTCACACGCGCCGATCCGCTTCTTCCCCCGCGTCGCCTGCATCGCGCGCGGAGGGAAGAGGAGAAGCAAATGCGTCCCACCGTCCGGAGGAGATGGCTGCTCGGCGCGCTCGCGGTCCTGGCCGCATGCGCGGTGGGTGCGCGCTGCGAGTTCCTCTTCGGCCCGAGGCTTCCCGAGGCGCCCGACTGCCTGCTGATGCCGGTCGACAGCTACTGGCACGCGAGCGTGGAGGACCTGCCGGTCCACCCACGCTCGGACGCCTGGGTGGCGAGCATCGGCGCGAGCGACCCGGTGCACCCGGACTTCGGTGCGGGGCTCTGGCAGGGCGGGCCGATCGGCATCCCCTATGCCACGGCCGGTGCCGAAACGTCGGCCGTCCCCGTGAGCTTCTATTACGAGGACGAGAGCGACCCCGGGCCCTATCCGATCCCCGAGGACGCGCCCATCGAGGGCGGACCCGACGCCACGGGGGACCGGCACGTGCTGGTGGTGGACCGCGACACTTGCGTCCTCTACGAGCTCTTCGACGCCCATCCCGAGCCCGACGGCTCGTGGTCCGCGGGTTCGGGCGCGATCTTCGATTTGCGGGGCTACGGCCTGCGCCCCAACGGCTGGACCTCCGCGGATGCAGCGGGGCTTCCCATCCTGCCCGGCCTGGTTCGCTACGAGGAGGTAGCGACGGGCGTCATGGCGCACGCGATCCGCTTCACCGCGCCCAGGACACAGCGCGCGTACGTGTGGCCGGCGCGCCACTTCGCAAGCTCGTCGACTGATCCCGACCTTCCGCCCATGGGCGCGTGGTTCCGGCTCAAGCCCTCGGTCGATCCGGCGGACTTCTCACCGCAGACCCGGCCTATCGTACGGGCGCTCCAGCGATACGGCATGATCCTGGCCGAC
>Ga0307423_1000999_pt1 | contig 17869 bp, 12 predicted proteins | sample SalMarWE160310MG_FD_202154 | JGI IMG/M metagenome (GOLD analysis project Ga0307423, IMG submission 202154) | Salt marsh sediment microbial communities from the Plum Island Ecosystem LTER, Massachusetts, United States - WE1603-10 | ecosystem: Environmental > Aquatic > Marine > Intertidal zone >...
TCGTTTTGGTTTCATTGATTGTAGTATGCTCCATCCCTGAGGGGCGAAGAACATCATTTTCCTTAAGATTGGCCGCGAAAATCGCCCAAAAGCCGCTACTAGGATAAGTTGTTCCTGTTTCTATATCGACAGTACATGGTTGGTTCAGTTCAGTTCCGTTCGTAAAACGCCAAACTGTGTCAACTGAAACCTTTGAGGTATTCACATCTGTCACTGTAATTTTGTACCACTCAGTCATATTTAACTGGTAAAAATCCTCAGACAAAACTGATGTGTTAGCACTGTCGGGCGAATATGTCCCCGTAATGTCGTAAATGAACTCATCTCCAACTTTAACTCCTGGCGCCCGCCCTTGACTGGGCTGTATTACCAAAAACACTACGAGTGCCAGAAGGATAACTGCAACCAATACGACAGCTATGTATAGCTTTAGACGAGACTGTTTCCTACCCATATGAAACACCTCTTAATCGCCGTATATAGTTTTTATGTTTTGTGGAAAAATTTCACGCGTAAAACTCCTATGCAGCCTTGCAATTTTTGTTCAGCTTCTCTGGCTTTTTGCGTCCATAAAAAATGTGCTATCTAACCTAATAAATCGCATTTGCTAGCAAAATTTTCAAACAAGCAGATCCATCTAAAACTAAGGTTTGACGAGTACAAGTATGAGAAGAAGGTGTATACGCGAAGTGAACATTCGAGAAATTAAGGCAAACTCCGTTCTGCTTAAACGCAAGAAAATTGATTCCTGGTTCGTTTCACGTTACGGGATGAATCTTTACAGGGGTTGCGCTCATAACTGTGTGTACTGTGACGGTCGTTCAGAACGCTACCACGTTGATGGGGTTTTTGGAGAGACCGTTGTGGTGAAAACAAACGCGGTAGACATCTTACGCAGAGAATTAAAACCAATTGGGCGCCGCGTCAAACTGAAGCCAGGGTTCGTCCTTGTTGGTGGTGGGGTTGGCGACAGTTATCAGCCAGTGGAAAAGCAGTATCAACTTACCCGAAAAACCCTGAAGCTTCTATGCGAGTACAGGTGGCCCGTGCATGTGCTAACAAAATCCACCTTGGTTGAACGCGACTTTGACATACTCAGACAGATAAACCAACAGAACAGGGCAATCATAAGCTTCAGCTTCTCCTCAACAAACGATGAAACAAGCGCGGTTTTTGAACCACATGTCCCGCCTCCAAGCGAACGCCTGAAAATCATGGCATTCTTCAAAAGAAACGGGTTTGCATGCGGCATGTTTCTTCTTCCCGTTATCCCGTTCATAACGGATACGCCTGAAATGATTACGGAAACGTTGCGGAAGGTTCACGAAATTGGTGTTGACTTCATAATCTTCGGCGGCATGACCCTGAAAGAAGGACGCCAAAAGGAACACTTCTTCAATTCACTCAGAGCGCACTATCCTGAACTCGCTGCAAAGTACAATCAGATTTACGGTGGAGGAAACAAGTGGGGCCAACCAACTGAAGACTACTACGCCAAGGTCTGCTCGGTTTTCAACGAGGTTTCCGTAAAATACAAGATTGACCGACGTATGCCTCCAGCTCTTTGCAGCGACATTTTATCGGAAAACGATCTGGTGACAGTGATGCTGGAGCAGCTTGACTACTTCCTTCAGTTAGAAGGCAAACGGTCCTCTTTCGGCTACGCTGCCTACGCAATCTCACAGTTGAACGCGCCCTTATCAACCATGAAGAACAGGCTAAGAGAGATTAAGGGCGTTGGAGAAAAAACAGAAAAAATAATTCTTGAGATCCTTGAAACCAAAAACTCATCTTACTACAACAACATAAAATTCTAACAAAAAATTCCAATCTTGTGTTTTAGGTGTTGTCTTTTGGGCAGTTCTTTGTACAATTTAGCGGTGTGTTCTTTGTTACTCTGCATATGGCGAATTTCCCGATTGCTGTTCGGGGTCGGATGGTGTTTGGGAACAAGCCTCGGATATGTAGCGGCAGGACATCGTCGAATTTGATTTCAAGAATTATGTTTTGATCCTCATGGACTCCTATGGTGCAGGTGTTAAGGTCGAAGAACGACACTGGTCCTAGGGATGTGTGCAGTTTCATGTCGAATGTGATTCGGACGTTGCCAACAGGGTGAATGTATGCTTCTCGTTGGTAGTCCACAAGTACCACGGGTCGAAGAAGGGTGTTGCGGCTATCCAAGTAGAATGTCCTAAGCAGGATATTCTCTGAGTTTGCTAGGAAGGCGATGTCGCCTGCTATTATTTGTTCAGCTTCTTTACGGGTGAGCCTTACGGTTTCTTTGAACACGTAATGGTCCCACTTGCTTTTCCGTTCAAACTTTATGTATTCGTCACTGCAATTGTAGATTCTCATCCGGTACTTTTTCCTTCGAGAGACTCCAGACGTTTTCTCTTCAAGAGCAGTGTTCTTGCAGTCGTCAAAATACAGGCTCCTTATGTGATAGCTGCCGTCAGGCCCCGCATGCGGGTCTGGTTTAAGAACCAGCGCCAATTTTTTTCGAAGAAGTTGATACTGGAAATCGTCAATATCATATTTCAGTTCATGCCTTAGGCGCCACTTCTTCTGTGCAAGCATGTCATACTGGTTTTCACACTAACATATATAAAATATATAGATAGTTCAGTCATCCATAGATTATTTTCTGCGCTTTGTATGTATTTTACCCGCAGCAACTACCAGCGCACCCAGAGCGATAATTACGCCAATCAGCAGCAAAATTAACCAAATGGGTGTTTCAGAACTGGCTTTCGGCTTGTTGTTTCCCCAGCCAGGGGTGGCTTTTAGCAAAGGTTCCCAGTGTGAGCTGCCGTCGGGAAGGCGACCATACGAGACATCGCCTAATTGTTTGGCATATATTACTGAGTCAATTAGCGTCACGCCGTCGCTTGCGAATAAGCCTATCTCTTCCCCGTTTGCGTTGAGACCAAAGCCTGAATGCAGCGAACTTTTATCAGAAGAGTTGTCTGCCCAGACAAGCAGGTAGCCTTCTGGCTCTATTATAGTGTCATTCGGAAAGCTCCATGCTGTAGGGTCTGTCAAGTCATCAGTTAAGAACATGCCACCGAGGTCTATCGATTCGTTACCTGCATTGTATAGTTCTATCCAGTCTGGGTATGTTCCGTCTGGACCTGGGATAGTGATTTGGTTGTCAGCCATAAGTTCGTTTATGTATAAGCCTTCAGGGACTTCGCCGAACTGAGTGGTTGCTCCAACTTTCACGATTTCACCCAGTTCATTCGCCAACCCTGCGGTAGGTGTCATGTAATTCCAGCTTGTGCCGCCGTCGGGAAGGCGACCATACGCAACGTCACTTGTTTGTTTCCCAAAAACGATTGAATCAACCAAGGTTTCTCCATCACGCGCAAACAGACCAATATTTTCCCCGCTCGCGTTAAGACCAAAACGTGTATGTAAAGAATTTATGTCAGAACCATTGTCTGCCCAAACTACTAAGAAGTCTTTCGGCGCTATTGTTGTTCCGTATGGGAACTTCCACTTGGGAGTTGACAGGTCATCAGACAAGTACATGCCGCCCAAATCAATCGATTCGTTACCCCCATTGTATAGTTCTATCCAGTCTGGGTAGTCGTTGTTTGGTCCCGGTACTGAGATGTCGTTGTTTGCCATAAACTCATTAATAAACAAGTCTTCTACAACCCCCGAAAGGGCAGACTCATACATCTCGTTTGCCGCGCCAGGAGTCGGCATAAGGTAATTCCAGTCTGGGCTGCCATCAGGGAAACGGCCAAACGCTACGTCATCATTTTGTGCACCAAACGTTATCGAATCAATAACTGTCTCCTCGTCCTCAGCAAACAGGCCGATGGCTTCGCCTGTTGCGTTAAGGCTAAAACTGCTGTGCATTAACCCCTGATTAACAGAGTTGTCTGCCCAAACAACGAGGAATCCTCCTGCCTGTATGGTTGTTCCGTCTGGGAACTGCCAAGCATTAGGGTTCTCCAAGTCGCTGGTAAGGTACATGCCTGTGAGGTCAACGGCTTCTGTCCCTCCGTTGTAAAGTTCTATCCAATCAGGGAAGTCGCCGTTTGGTCCTGGTACTGACACGTCGTTATTCGCCATAAACTCGTTAATGCACAGGTCACTTGGGACGTGAACGGGGCCTCCTGGGGTTACAGGTGCACCCAGAGTGTTTGATTCGTTAGGTGTTGGTGTTAGATAGTTCCAGCTTGAGGCGCCGTCAGGTCGTCTGCCGTACGAAACGTCATCAAACTGTTGAGCAAAGGCTATGAAGTCAACCACAGTCTGCGCGTCTTGGGCTAATAGGTATATGGTTTCCCCTTGCGCGTTGAGATTAAACCTTGCGTACTCCGTCGACTGAGAAGAGTTGTCTGCCCATACTACTAGGTAGCCGCCTGCTGCTATGGTTGTGCCTGCTGGAAACTGCCACTTCGGGTCTGTGAAATCGTCAGTTAGGTACATGCCTGTGAGGTCAACGGCTTCTGTGCCTCCGTTGTATAGCTCTATCCAGTCTGGATAATTGCTGTTGGGGCCTGGAACAGCTTCGTCATTGTTCGCCATGAACTCGTTTATGAACAAGTTCTCTGGGGGAAGTCCGAATTGGTTAGCCTGTGCAGGTGTTACAGCTTCGCTCATTATCTGCCATACTCCCTCGCCGTCTGGAAAACGACCATAAGAAGCATCTGCATCAAGAATAGGATAAGAAATATTGTCAACAAGCACGTATCCTCCGTCGCTTGCCATGTAAAAGTAAAGGTCACCGCCATTTGAATTGAGGCTAAACGGCGCGTGGTCTTCTCCTTCGCTGGGTTCAGCGTCAAGCCACAGCAACAAGAATTCTCCGTCGTCAAGGTTCTGCTCGGGCAGCGCCCACTTGTTTGGCACTCCCATGTCATCTGTCAAGAAAAGACCAGCCGTGTTTACCAAGCCTGGTCCTAAGTTGTAGATTTCCACCCATGAGTCGTAGTCTCCATGTTCGTCTGCAATTGTGCTTTGGTTTACGGTCATTAAATCGTTTAGTTGCAAGTCAGTTTTCTTTGCGTAGCTGTCAAGGTGAGTGTTAAGGAAGGCTGCGCGTCTTGTGACGAAATCCACTGTTTCTCCAAGTGCAGGCTCAAACTCTGAGGGCTCCGTTTGCATGTTTGGGCTGTTGTTAACTTCATATCGGATACCGCCTGCTATTTCCTGCATTCTGGCATTCATTGATTCAGCGTCAAAGCCTTCGCGAAGCATCTGGGCGACCATGCGAAGGTATGTTCTCTTGTAGGATTCTACAGCCATAAGACTCTTTACTAATGTTAGATTTGTTGCGGTTCCTCCAGGGCGGAATCCAAATCCGCTCATAGTGGATGGTGGAATTACATCGTATTCAGCTTGGTCCTCATTCGGGTCGGACATAAGCCCGAAATTTCCGAAAGCCAGGTTGGCGTCCCACAACATATAGTTGATTTTTCCAGTGTCGCTTCGGTCGTAGAGGAAATAGTTGCGTGCATTTCCAATGTACGAGTCGAGGTTGACGAAGAGGTCTAAAATTGCCAGTGAATACAGTGCTTCTTTAACATCCAAGATGGGTTCCAGTTTTTGAGGTAACTGTGATGTTGGCGTGTTTGTCAGGATGTCTGTTAACTCGATAAGGTCGGAGTAATCTTGATTTTCATCGTTGTTTTTTATCTCATAGTTAACGTAGTCAGCAGGGTCTGGACCCGCATACGTGAGAGGTCCCATTCTATCAATTTTGTAGATGTTGCCTTCTTCATCATTTCCGAAGCGGCTTTCCACGAACGTGTTGTCGATGTGTTCCATAGCCAAGTAAAGACCGTAATATTCGCCGTTAACGTACAGGCGCGTGTAAACCGAACGAGGCGTAGGCACATATTGGCGGGCAAAGTCCATAAACAGTTTCTCGCGCATCATTGTGGGGTCGAACGCGGCATTGTTCAGATTTAATTTTTTGAGGCCGAAAAAGGTTGTCTCTTCCACACCCTCCTCATCGTACATGTTAAAATCAAGCCTGAAGGGTTTCTTGATGTCTTCATCTTCGCCTCCGCCGCCCCAAATGCCGCCGAAACCGAAAGTGGACAAACCCTTGAAGCGCGCGCCAATGCGGTTTATCTCAACGCCTTGGGAAACGAAACGCGCTGGAAAATACGGGTCTTCTGGATTATTATCATGGGCTTCATATAACGTGTCATACCAGTTTGAGTCCTCAAAATACAAGTAGATGTCATGAATGTAGCTGTCGTCAAAAAAGGCGTCCGCTTCATCCATAACCATTTTCGTTTCATTCCCAGAACTTGCGTCTGCACCGCTAGTTTGAAAAACAAAGGCTGTACTAGACAACAAAAGCGCAGAAAGCATAACAACTATCAGTAGCTTTGCTTCTTTTAGACGCAACCCTTTTTCCTTCACTTCATCTACCTTCTAACCTATCTGTTCACACCCCTCTTTCTGGAACAGTGGCAGATAGTTAAGCGACATCAGCGTTGTAGCTGACGAGCGCCGCGTTACTTACACCCTTAATCTTCATCAGTTCATCCACTTGAGGCGCTTCTTTAGCTTTCATGCGAACTTCCAAAATCAACTCTACCCCAGAAGGATTTACAGTTCGAGACCTTAATTTGTGTTTAGGAACGGCTTTCTGGACCGCTTCTTCAGCTTCACTTGAATAGTTAACCACTAACAGGTATGGGTCGTTGCTGCGAAAGTTTGCTCGGCTCAACACGAACAGAAAGACTGCAATCACGGGGGTTCCTACTATGGCTATCATGTATAATCCTGCGCCATTAATGATTCCAACAGCTATGGCCCAAAACGTGAACACTATGTCTGAAGGGTCCTTAATTGCGGTGCGGAAGCGTACAATGCTCAAGGCGCCCACCATACCCAACGAAAGGGCGATGTTAGAGCTTATTGGCAAAACGACAAGGTTCACCACCAAACCCGTTAACACCAACCCGACATTGAAGTTCCGAGTGTAGAGAACCCCGCTGAAGGTTTTGCGGTACATGAAAAATATGAACAAAGTAATTACGAAAGTGACAATAAGGCTTAACAGCACCCGCTCAACAGTGAGACCCTGATAAGCGTTGGGCGGGTTCATGAACTCCTGTAAGAAATCTTGTAACGACATTTTATACATCCCCTAGATGCGAGTAATTCCCCTTTTTTGTAATATTCCGTGGACGTTGCTTGTCTGATTTTAAATAAAAGCTTTTCTAAAGTCTTAAAAAAGTTAACCCGCGAAAACAGTTTATTTTTCTTTTTAACGTTCAAAAACCGTAAGATAAGCAAAAGAAACAAAACTCATTTTGAATAGTTCCATGTGCTTGAGAGTGTAAGACTCCGAAAATAAATGAAGTAGAACTGTGGTTAAAGCGTCGCCTATAGGGCTCGAATGCCCGATCAGTGGAGATATCACCGGCATCTTTGTGTACTTAATGCTACTTCTACACCTTCGATGTGTAAAAAAACAAAAGATAGACAAATGGGTAGTCAAAGTGCGCTATAATTAGAACTCAGCGTCTAACTCCGTTTTGAGTTGGCAACTATCCATTTTACAAGGTCAAACCCGTACTTTGCCAGAAGTGGAGCCAGAAAATTAGGTAAAACCTCATCCGCCACTTCACCCAAAACAACCGTGTCCCCCTCCCGATAAACCAGCGCCACACACGAGATTTCTTTTTGGTGTTCGTATTTGGAGAGGATTTTCCAGTATTCTTCAACGCCTTTGCCTTTTTCGATAAACCAAGTGCATTTGCCACCGGGTGTTTCTTCGTCAAACGTGTTGAATGAACAGACAACTTGGGCTACGCTATCAGGGGCTTGATTGGTTTTAACACAGAACCAGATCGTCATATGAGGAATCCTCTGTAGAAATTAGTTGGCTACCTTATTTGTTTTCCTTTCGGCAAAACCACAGCACCCAAACAAACCCCAAGAAGTAGAAGTGCTAAGCAACCACCCACAACTACAACTAAACAAAAAGTTGGCGCCGCCGATAGGACTCGAACCTATGACCGACTGGTTAACAGCCAGCTGCTCTACCTAGCTGAGCTACGGCGGCACAACATGGCGCTTATCCAACTTTCAGTTCATTAAAAGTATTTAAGGGTAATCGTTTGTGGCAAAGTGTTTATTCTATTTGTCTTACTTTGCGTTTGGCTATTCCCGCGAAGCGCTTATAGAACTCCCTCAGAAAACGCCCCCACCATTTGCCTTCAAATGATATTTCCAGCAGGTCGTCGACCCAGTAAAAGTCATGTTCCGTGCACTGAAACAGCAACTGCCTGTGCAAACTGCTCATCTCGGTTCTTTTGAACCAATCCCTACTTTTCAGCCTCCCCAACGGAACAAAAAACAAAGGTACAATCAAGCTTCGGCAATCTCTGAGGTCATCCACCAACTCCATCGTTTTTATAACGTCGTCTTCTGTCTCGTTTGGAAGCCCAACTATAAGCGTGCATGCTGGAACCAGCTTGTTATCATGCATCAACCCCATGCCAGTGCGGACGACTTCCGGCCAGTCATCTGCCTTGAACGGGTGCGCCTTAGCAGGCATGGTTTTCTTTGCGATTTCCGGAGACCCTGTTTCAATGCCTATTTCTGCACCCCACCATGGCTGTTTCTGAACAATTAGTTCGGCGAGTTGTGAGAAAAGCTTCGGTTTTGAAGCCACCGCAGCTAGTGAGCAGTGGCTCCAGCTTAGTCCCCCGTTAGTGTTTTTCACGGCGAACTCATGAAGCTTGATTAGTTTTTCTTCATTTGGTGACGTGCCCCTAGACCCATAGAGCATTACGTCTTCTGCGTGGAGGCAACAGCCTGTTACGTTCTCAGCTTTAATGTTGACGGTGATTTCTCTTTTTATCTTCTCAAGCGGGTACCAACGCAAAGGTCTTTGTGTGACGTTGCAGAACTCACAGCCTCGGCAGCATCCACGACCGAGCTCAACCAAACCGTTGATTGAAGGCTTAACAATGTCAGGTATGTCTTCTAAAGCAGGTATTTCGCTCAGGTTTACCTCGTAGCGTTTGGGGAGTTGGTCGCCCTCAATAGCGGCTCTGAAGATTTTACCAATAACTTTTTCCGCTTCCCCTTCTACTATGCAGTCTATTGAGTGTTCTTCGGCGAAGTTTTCTCTATAGCGGAACTGCCATGCGCCTGGACCGCCAACTATGACTTTTAAGCCGCGTTTTTTGGCCTGCTTAATCTCTGGGTTGCTGACTAGAAAGTTGAAGTATTTTGCTAAGTATGGTTCTTTCTTGAAGATTGCTGCGAGAGTGCTTGAGGCTGGACCCAAACCGAACGGATCCATAGTGTATATGCCTAACACTTTGGCTTTGCCAATCTGGTTTTCTAATTGGTCTGGATCAATTATGGCAACGTCAAAGCCTTCTTTCAAGAGTTGCGCTTCCACTTTTCTCAGACCGTAAGGTGCTGCTGAAGGAACCCCGTTATACACTTTTATCCGAGGAAAAAACAGGTAGCTATAGAACCATTCGGGTATGAAGTTTGGAGGCGCACACGTTCCGAAGCCTAGGAACTCGTTGTCGTGATAGTTACTCATAAGTGTTCTGTCGGCAGTCAATAACACTTCCGCCATCTTCTTCTCACTCCTAGGCTCATTATTTTGACTGGAGAATCTCGCGTTGTATTTTTTATGAGGTTTAACTCAAATATAACTTTTGTTGCACACGTTAATTGGTTACCATTGAGGGTATAGTCGTTAATGCATCAAGTCAAGTGTAATGGACATAGGAAGAGGGCTGAGAGGGCTTTGCACAGTTGCGCTAACCACAGATGTCATTAGCTGAAAGGTTTATTTTTTTTCTCCTCTCTTTCATGCGCATGTCCAGCAAACCTTTTTCTACTGAACTTGGGCGAATATTAGCGATAAACGTGTTTTTCTAGAAAAATGTATATGAAGGATTACGTCTATTATTAGGAAAATCGAAAGGGAGAAAGTGTTATTTGAAAGATATTACTGAGGTCAGGTGGCACGGTAGAGGCGGTCAGGGTTCTTGGACAGCCAGCGAGGTTCTAGCGCGGACAGCCATCTACGAAGGCAAGTACATTCAGTCGTTCCCCGAGTTTGGTCCTGAAAGGATGGGAGCGCCAGTGACGGCTTTCACGCGGATAAGCACTAAACCAATCAGAATACACTGTGCAGTTTACGAGCCAGACGTGGTTGTGGTTTTAGACCCGACACTGCTGAAAACGGTTCCAGTAACTTCTGGAATCAACGAGAACGGCGTAATTATAATCAATTCTACTGATGAGCCTGCAAAAGTCAGAGAAACCTTGAAAACTGAAAAAGGAAAACTTTGGACCATACCTGCAACGCAAATTGCCCTGAAAATTCTGGGCATGCCCATAACCAACACTGCCATGCTCGGCACGGTTGCCAAAGTAACCAATCTAGTCTCTTTAGACAGTGTAGAGTTGACCCTTAAAGAACGATTCAGACCTGACTTAGCGGAGAAAAACTTCGCTGTAATAAAAGAAGCATATAGCGAGGCAAAACAAGAATGACAAAACAAGATAAAAACTGGAAGGAAATTGCGCCTGCTGGTGTATGCTCAAAATCAAGCATCACCTTCTTGACTGGTGATTGGAAAACTTACACGCCTGTGCGTGACCCTGCGAAGTGCACTCGCTGCCTGTTATGTGTGCTCTATTGCCCTGACGGCGCCATACATTGGCGTCCAGAAAAAGGCGACATAGAATTTGATTACAATTTCTGCAAAGGCTGCGGAATATGCGCTAACCAGTGTCCTACAAGTGCGATAACTATGAAATTGGAGCAGGAGTGAAATTGAAATGCAAAAAACAGTGAAACAAGAAATGATGGCGTTGGCGGGTGACCAAGCGGTTGCCTACGCTGCTAAGCAGTCCGATGTTGATGTTGTGGCGGCTTACCCGATTACGCCGCAGACTATCATCGTTGAGAAGTTCAGTGAGTACGTGGCTGACGGTGAAGTTGAAACCGAGTTTGTCTGTGTTGAATCCGAGCATAGTGCTATGGCGGCGTCGATTGCGGCTTCTGCAACGGGTGCCAGAGCGTTTACTGCGACGGCTTCGGCGGGTTTGGCGTTGATGCATGAGATGCTTTTTGTGGCGTCTGGTTGTCGTGTGCCTGTGGTGATGGCGGTTGCTAATCGTGCTTTGTCTGCGCCGCTTAACATTCACGGTGATCACTCGGATAGCATGGCTCAGAGGGACAGCGGTTGGATACAGCTTTATGCTGAGAACGCTCAGGAAGCGTATGACTCGATAATTCAGTCTTTCCGTATAGCGGAGAACTTGGGTGTGCTTCTACCTGTTATGGTGGGTTTAGACGGGTTTACGCTAAGCCACACGCTTGAGAACGTCGAGGCGCTTCCAGACGAGGTTGTCAAAGAGTTTGTTGGCGTCCGCAAGTTTGCTACTGTGCTTACGCATGAAGGAAAAACTGTGCCTTTCAGGCTTGACCCAGATAATCCGATGACCATGGGACCTATTGCTTTGCAGAACTATTATTTCGAGTTTAAGCGGCAGCAGGAAGAGGCTATGAAAAATGCGCTTGATGTTGTTCAGCAGGTGAACAGTGAGTACGCGAAGATAAGCGGCAGAAGTTACGGTGACGGGTTGGTTGAAGCTTATCGTCTTGAGGATGCTGATGTGGCGGCTGTTTGTTTAGGTTCAACATCGGGCACGATGAAGACGGTTGTGGATGGTCTGCGGCAAGATGGGGTTAAGGCTGGGTTGCTTCGGCTTCGCACGTTTCGTCCGTTGCCTGTCGAAGCGGTTCGAAGTGCTCTTGCGAACGTGAAAGCTGTTGCTGTCATGGATAAGTGTATGAGTTTCGGTGGAAACGGTGGTCCAGTTTTTCATGAAATTCGTCATGTGCTTTACGAGGCAGCTAATCGCCCTTACGTTGTGAATTATATTTACGGTTTGGGCGGAAGAGACTCAAGTCCAGTTGAGCTGCGAAGCATCTACGAAAACCTGCAGGGTATATTGCGGGCTGGGCGTGTTGAGACGCCAATACAGTATTTAGGGTTGAGAGGTTAAAGGAGGAAAAGAAATGACTAGTCAAGAATGGAAATTCACGGCAAAAGACATCGCTGCAAAACCTGACTTGTTCCTTTCTGGTCACAGGGCATGCGCGGGTTGTGGACCTGCAACTGTGCTGCGGTTGATCATGAAAGCTACTCGTGGACCTACTATTGTGACTGAAGCTACTGGTTGTATGGAGGTGGTTTCGTCGATTTATCCGTATACGTCTTGGGGTGTTCCTTGGCTGCACACTGCTTTTGAGACTTCTGCTGCGAACGCTTCTGGCATCGAAGCGGCGTTGAAGATGATGAAGAAGAAGGGTAGGTTAACTCAGGAGCATGTGGATGTTATTGCGTTTGCTGGTGATGGTGGGACTTATGATATTGGGATTCAGGCGCTTTCTGGTGCGGTTGAGCGTGGACACGATTTCTTGTTTGTGTTGTATGATAACGAAGCGTACATGAACACTGGCATTCAGCGAAGCGGTGGAACTCCGCACGGTGCTGCCACGACAACTTCGCCTGCAGGTAAGGTGGTTCCTGGGAAGTTGGAGTATAAGAAGCCTATTGCGGATATTATGGTTGCGCATGGTTTGGAATATGCTGCGACTGCTTCGCCGTATTATTGGAAGGACATGTTGGTGAAGGTGCGGAAGGGTTTGGAGGTTGAAGGTCCAGCGTTTCTGCATGTGTTTGCTCCTTGTCCGCGTGGTTGGCGAAGTGACCCTGCGAAGTCGATTGAGTATTCGAAGTTGGCTGTTGAAACTTGCGTGTTCCCTGTGTGGGAGGCGGTGAACGGTGAGTACAGTTTGTCTACGCCTAGCAAGCTTCTTGCGCTTGCACCTCAGAAGAAGAAGCCTGTAGCTGAATACTTGAAGGGTCAAGGGCGGTTTAGGCACCTGTTTAAGCAGCAAGGCAAACCAGTGCTGGATGAGATTCAGCGTGTTACGGATGAGCGGTGGGAACGTCTGCTCAAGAAGTGCGGTGAAACGCCAAAGACGGCTTAAACCTCAATAACCTTTTTTCTTTTTTTGTTGTAACTTTTTTTGTTGGTTAAAATTGATTGGGCATGGCTGTTGGGAATAGCGTGTGAAAAAAAACTTATACCCCCTCTATATATAGCTTGAACTTTAAGTTAGAACCTGTTGTGTCTGTGAGTGTTTGAATTTGGTTGGGCTTAGAGGGTGGTGAGTGGTGGTGGATAAGCGTCGGGGTGTTTTGTTTGCGGTTTCTGGTAGTTTGATGTTTGGTTTGAGTCCTGTTTTTGTGAAGTTGACGCTTGACTTCGTGAATGTTGCGACCATGAACGTTTTGTTTACGGCTTTTGCGAGTTTGTGTTTTGTGGTTGCGTTTGTGGTTTTCCATAAAGCCGCGTATTTCCGTAGGATTCTTGGTAACTGGCGTAGGGTGGGTTTGATGACCTTGTTCTCGGCGGTGGGTTCCCTGCTGTACACTTACGGCATTTCGCTGTATGGTCCTGTGAACGCCACTTTCTTGGTTCAGTTTACGGCGGTTTTTACAATCCTGTTCGGCGTCTTATTTTTTAAGGAGAGGTTTACGCGGTTGGAGGCTGCTGGGATTGTGGTGGCGGTGGTCGGCGTGTTCGTTTTGGCGTACGGCAACCTCTCTTTGGAGTTGGCGGGCACGCTGATTCTGCTGGGCGCGGCACTGTTTTTTGCCTCGGCGAACTCGCTTTCAAAAGCCTACGTGAAAAACATGAACCCCGTGGCTTTAGCTGGCGGAAACGCCCTGTTCATGTTGCTGTTCATCTTAGCTTTCGCGGTTTTCTCAGGCGGTCTGGAGACGGCGTTTCCGTTGGAGACGCTTGTTTACGGGTTTCTGGGTGCCGTAACAGGCGTCGTTTTGAGCTTCGTCCTTTTTTTCAAGGCACTGGAAGTCTACGCGGTGTCCAAGACCGCAACGATACGCACGATTGAGCCGTTCCTAACAGCCATTTTCTCCTTCGCCATCCTCGCTTTGCTGCCAACCGTCAACCAGCTTGTAGGCGGAGTCTTAATCGTAATAGGCGTTGCCACGCTGAGCCTAACCAAAGAAAAATGAATTTTGCTACTGTGTCGGGGATAGACCCCCCTCCCCCTTTTCTGCAATGAATTTCTATTAGGATCCTAATAGGTTGGTGTTGTTTTCTGCATTCTTTTGGGCGTTTTCTGCGCCAATAGCGACCCTACCCCCTCTATATTTTTTGCAATGAACCGCTATTAGGCTCCAAATATGCTAGTGCTTTGGGGAAGGCTGTTTTGTTAACTGCGGAATTGGTTGTCCGAATTTGCAATTAAAAGTCCGCTTGTTGCAGAAAATTAAGGTGTTGCTATTGGGCGGGTCCTCGTTGAAGATACTTTTCTATTTCTTTTTCCGCGTTGTCCGCCTTGATGAATATGGGCACGTTCTCTATTCCCGTTGCAATGTAGCTTGACAGGAGCCATTCGCCTGGCGCGAACTCTAGGGTTTTTTCAAGTATGCCTTTGTCTATCATGAAAGTATCGCTTATGAGTAGGCGGTCGTATGGTCTCGGCAGCGTGCCCACGAAGTAAGTGTGCAGCTGTTGCAGGGCGTTCGTGTTCAAGTAGGCGATGCGTTGCGTGGCTATGCAGGCGCCTAAGCCGTATTTGCGTCCCTGCCTCAGCAGCGTTTCTACCTGCGCGGAGCATTTGCCGTCTATGCCGCCTTCCTTGCTGCTTATGAACTCCTGTGCCTCGTCGAAAACCATGAGAATGTAGGGTTTGACGGTGAAGCGGCGTTTTCTGCGCACAAGCAAGTCCTGCGTTAACGCTATGGCTAATTCTTTGATGGTGTAGGGGTCGCTGATTGAGATTACAACAAGGTTTGTGTCGTTGTCTTCGAGAAGCTCACGTATGCCCTCAACCGTTAACCCCGCTTTGGCTTTGTCAGTGTCTTGTTGTCTCCGCTTGAACAGGTCCAGTATGGTGTTTCGCGTCGTCGCCCAAGCGTACAATCCTGCTTTCTCGTTGACGCGGAAAGTCTCCATGGCGTTCCGCGCTACCTCGTCGATGTGGCTGACGAAGTCTTCGGTGACTTCCTGGTTCTCGCTTAAACCCTGATTCTCCACCCACAATCTGACCTCCTCGTAAATCGCGTCAATGGCGTTAACGTAGTGGGGTCTGCCACTTGACTCTTTTCTTTGGTCGCCCAGCTCCGCCATAAACTGAGCGTAAGTGGGAATCTGCTGCTTCGGCTTAGTGTAATACGACAGCTTACCCTGATTTATGACCGCCTGCAACCCATTCCTGGTGCGGAAATCACTCTCATACTCCCGCGGCTTAACAACCGAATTGTAAAACTGGTCAATCGAGCTGATGCGGTGCTCCAGAATTAACTTGGCTTTCACCGCTGGGTCAGCAAGCACATCCAGCAGCAGAAAAGCGTACTCGCAGCTGATGTCGAAAATCACAATTTTCTTCTCGTTCATGTGCAGCATTATCCGCCGCAGCATATTGGACATCAGGTTGCTTTTTCCGCCGCCCGTAAACGCAAACACGCCAAAGTGGTACCTGATCAGCTTTTCGAAGTCAACGTAGATGGGGATTTTTGTGTCGCTGGCTTCAAACATCTTAATCACGCCCAGCCGCGGGTCAACACGGGCATCCTCAACAGTTTTCTGCGGGTCAACACCCATTTTGGCGGCGATTTTCTGGTTATACATACGATTAATCATGGTGCTGTTGAGAATGTAAATCGGGCTGCCCACCACGGGGTAAGAGAAGCCTTTGGCGAACTCGAACTTGCAGTCCGCGTGCACTATCAGGTCGTAGTTGATGGGGATGGCGTCAATCTGAATCATCATGGTAGACTTGTCGTCTGTCTGCCAATCCTCCTCGCTCTGCTCGATAATCTCAAACTGCATCGGATAATACCCATGGTCACTTAACCCTTTCAAACCGAAGTGTTCAGGCCAAACACGGCTGATTTCCATAAGCGTAAACCGCTCCGACGCTTCCTCGGCAGGCTTGAAGTTCCTAACCGCAAGCAGCATGCCCTCTTCAAGCAGCCCCATCAAATCCTTCTGATACTCAATCTTCACTCGACAATGGTACCGTGCGCTGGTTCCAGTGACTTTGGAGTCTCCGCCGTCGCCTCCAGCGTACCTTGGCATAACCGCCGCCAACCTAGCGTGGAACCTGCCTCCGAAATCGGTGAAACATTCCTTGTTAACGTTTTTCTCTTCTTGTTTGCTCAATGCTTGCTCGCCTCTCCCTGAATGTACTCATGTAAAATATGAACTTTCGCAATTTATGATTATTCAAAATCCAAGTCGCCGTGGAATCCACCACGCACCTGAACTGACTGTAATTCCACTTCGCAATCTTATCCGCGATGAACAATGCTTTGTTGTGCCCGAACGCCTCAGGAATATTCGTGGGCGCCATAGCCACCAACACGCTCAACATGAGGTTCTGCATCTGGTTCGGCACCGACCCATCCGCGTACAGGATGGTTTCAACAGGCTCGCGGGTGCCGTCGCTCAACTCATTCCAGAAAACCTTCACGCTCTCGGGCTTGCAGTCGTACTCCGCGTAAGCCAAACGGTCCACAAGAAGCACGTTACTCCGAAGCAACGGGTCAGAACGCGCCTGGCTCAACTGCACATAAGTCTTCACAAACGCCTTCTCCAAGCTGATTTTGTTTCGGATGGCGCCTGAAACGTAGCCGCGGCGACCTTCACGGTCAGGCAGGATGGTTCTGAACGCCGAGTCATACTCGATTAGGCTCCACGGCGGAGCAACCTTGTCCACGTTGAACACGCTTGCAGACTGCAGAATCATGCGGTCAGTGTTCGGAAGAGCCTGCAACGCCCCAAGGTTCACTGCTGTCTTGATTAAGCCTTCCCAAGCCATTATGGGAACCACCTGCCGCTTGAAGTCACGCGCCGCCGTATCCTTCGTAACACCAACCAGCAACAAACGCTTCTTCCAGCACTCCTCCATAAGCATCTGCAACGTGAACAACGTCAGGAAGGCGATGTCAACCGTGGTCAACCAGTGCTCCCCGTCGTCCTTCAGGATTTTCATGGAACTCGCCGTTTCAGCACCAGGAGTTTTCGCAAAAAACAGCCTGTCACCCACTTCAAGAGTGACTTTTTTTATGCGTTCCCAACTCGTCACATATCTCGCGTCAAGCGCGTAAGCCCCGTTTTCCACGCGGAGAATTTCGCGTTCACGTAAGCGTTTTAGGGCTTTTTCTATTCTGCGAGTTCTTGTTTCATCCGTGGCGCCGAACGCCGCTGCAATCTGGCTTGCCGTTAACGCTTTGCCCTGTTCTAGGAGGCAGATTATTGCGGTTCTCAGGTAGTCTGAGCGTGGCGGCGGCAACCCCAAAGCCGTGTTCACGACGTGTTGTCGGGCGATTATGATGTCGTTTTTGTCTATGGGTGTGTCGTCGCCGCTTGCTTTGCAGCCAACGAGGGCGGTTTTGGCTTTCCAGAAGCTTGTTTTTCGGGTTTCGTAGAGGAGGCTTGCTCGTTCCGTGCTTAGGCTTCGGTCCAGGAGGATTACATGTGTTTTCTGGTTGGGGTCGGCGGCGATTTTGTACGCTAGGTAGTACTCGCTGAAGGTCATGATGGCGTTGGCTATGAGGCTGTTGTTGGCTATTTCCTCTTCTGTCATGGGCTTGGCAGGGTTAACTTCGCCGGGCTGCTCCTGCGCCGCGTACGAGGCGTCCACGTCGAGGATTTCGTTGATGTAAATGGGGACTACGCTGCTTATGCCCATGCTGCTTTGAAGTGTCCGCTCGTCATACGTGACTTCAGGCGCCGCGGATTCGGAAAACCGTATGGTGCCGGTTGCGGCGTAGGCGCCGCCGAAGAATATGACCAT